>OGUC01000045.1_pt1 | contig 77352 bp, 125 predicted proteins | sample 1573701 | NCBI WGS metagenome assembly OGUC01 (sample SAMEA2582017, study PRJEB24529) | metagenome | biome: Human gut stool | place: China | collected 2011
GCAAGACCGTCGCTGTACTGTATGAGAGAATGCGGTTATTGGGAGTGTGGGAGGATGAATAAATGAGATTAATTGATGCAGACAAAATAATTGACTCTCTTGGATTTTCGGATATGGATTTTGCAATAGGTGCAGTTATTGACGAGCAGCCGACAGTTTTTGATGTGGACAAGGTCATTAGTGAATTGAAAAGAGATAAATTCATTGAATCAGAATGTATCTTGTCTGACGTACATCAAGGATATAATGCTGGGCTGAACAGAGCAATAGAAATTGTGAAAGGTGGTGGAGTTGAATGAGCAGATTAATTGACGCTGATAAATTAATCCAAGAAATGAGCGAATGGTATTGGGATAAAGAAAAGCAGAAAGTTGCGGAAAATGATGTTTCTCCGATGGATTTATTTACACATCTTGCAATTACAACTGTTCAAGAACAGCCGACAGCTTTTGATGCGGACAAGGTTGTGGAGCAGTTGAAAACAAAAAAGACAAGAACTGCTGCATTACAGAAAGCATCGGAGTATTTCGAGGGTGAAACTGATGCGTTTGAAGTTGCAATCAAAATCGTGAAGGATGGGGAGAGTTGAATGAGTAGTGCAAGCATAAGATTCGGGACAAAAGCGTATGTATGCGCAAGGTACTTCCTCAAACCGGGAAAGTGCTTCAAGTACATCGACCAGTGTGGGGAAGATTCCACAGAACACATCTATGAGGTAATGGCGTTATATCCTTATTGCGCATTGTTAAGAGATACAAGAAACGGAGTCAGAACTTGCCCGGGATATAACACTTTGAGCCTGATGTTGAGAGGAAGTGAAGAAAATGAGTAAATCAGTGTTAGTGATAGATACACCAGAACGATGTATAGATTGCGAAATCGGACAGAATTATAGCAGCATTATAGAAACCTGTGTTTTTTGCCCGATTGCAGGAAAGTCAACGTTAGACGGAGAAGTAGAATCAATCCCTGATTGGTGTCCACTTATGGACTTGCCAGAGAAAGACAATGGAGATTATCCAGCTAATACATTTGATGCAGGATTTGTAGAGGGTTGGAACCAGTGTATTGATGAGATTACAGGGGGAGAATGATGGATGGCAATAAATATAAACGAAACTGTGAAAAAGTGTAATGTTTGTGGCAAATGGAAAACCACAGTGTATAAACCGGATTATCTGATACTTACTGATAGCTGTTTTAGACATCCGAAAGCAATTTTTATTTGCGAAGAATGCGCGAAAAAGCGCGAAGAAAAGAATATATTTTTGTGAGGTGAAGCAGATGATTGATTTAAGAAATACATGTATTCTGGTTAGAACAAAAGAAGAAAATGAAATGCTTCTCAAAGAAGCTGAGAAACAGGAATTTCATTGGTATAGAGAAGACCATTGTGAGCCATTACAAGCACAATATTTTCCAGACATTTTAAAATTTTGTAATAACAAAGATGTGGTGCACAGCGCACGTATCGGAGTAGAGTGTGATGCTTTCTACGAAGCTTCAGAACTCCTCGGGACAAAAGAAATGACGGCAAGAGAGTTTGCTGAGTGGATTGCAGATACGCGCAATTGCAAAGGACGTAGCTGCTTAAAATGCACATTGTGGTCAGCCAAGTGCAACAAGAGCTTGTGCGATACATATAATTGGGGAAATAGCATTGATGAACTTCTTGAAATTGCGAAATCAGGAAAATTCACATTTTGTACACCCGAAGAGAAAGCAATTGAAGATATTGAAAAATTTATCGAGAATCCAGATCGTACAGCGTTGAATGATGAATTTGTAGAGTCATTGAAGCTGGCAGTCGAGAAACTGAAAGAGGTGAAGTAAATGGATAGATGGACTGAAAGATTTACTAGTGATGGCGAAAAAGCTATTGCAATACATGACGGAAGTGATTTCCCAGATGTTTGTTTCGAGGGAGAAAGAGAATATGATGTAATGAATGCACTCGCTGAATATGAAGACTTAGAAGAACAGGGGTCACTTGTGAAATTGCCATGTAAGGTCGGAGATACTGTTTATGTAGATAGCGCAATACTTCCAATAGAGGATATGGAATGCTATGAAGACATAGATAATAAGATTCCTTCATATTTTCAAGGTCGAGTTGTTTCATTTCGATTTGCGAAAAGAAACTGGGTAAAGATTGCGGTTAAGGCGAAGTGGTTATATGAATGGATTGATGATGAGACCGGGCCAGAAAGCAATTACATAGAGTGTGAGAAAAGCTTTTCAATCTTATTGTCAACGATTGGAAAAACAGTATTCCTCGCCCGTGAAGAAGCCGGAGGAGATTCAAAATGACAAGACCTGAGATTACGGCAAAACTATCGGCGATGATCGAAAAGAAAATCAATCCTCACAATGATCCACGTATTTATTGGGCTAAGGAAGTGACATTCGATTATTCGACAGATCATGCGGTAAGGGTGGATTATATGCGGTTCGTGCCAGCAAATAATAGTGTATCCGGGATAGAAAAAGGTGACTGCTATTGTTATGAGGTTAAATCATCAGTTGAAGATTTTCATTCGGGTCATGGGTTGAATTTTATTGGCGATTATAACTACCTGGTTATGCCGACAGATGTATGCGCTGCGGTATCCCTTGAAATTCCATATTATGTAGGAATATATGTACCAGAAGCAAATGATCTTATATGCATCAAAAAAGCAAAGCGAAGAAATCGGACAAGGCCTGTATCTGAAATGCTCTTGATGATGTTCCGATCTGCGAATAGGGATTATAGAAAAGCAGTAAAACAGTTGGAGGAGATGAAGAATGGCTTATAAGTATTTAGATAACGCTGTCAAATCCATTGAATATCAGCTGAACAGTGCATACAGCCATGGATATTCTGATGGGAAAGAGGATGCGAGAATAGAATATTCGAAGCACGGGAAAATTGTAAAAATGGAAGTGCTGAGCGATAATGCCTTCAACTCTATGCCAGACTACTATAAGTCGTGGCCTGTAAAAGCATGGTGTAGTTGCGGAAAACCACTTAATCGACTGGATTATACATTCTGTCCATATTGTGGAGGACTAATTGTGAGAGGAGATGAAGAAGAATGATTGAAGTGATAAAAGAAATTTTTATGGCAGTGGGGATGTGTACAGCTGCTGTTATTATTTACGGATTATTCTGCACAATAATCTACAAATTCAACAGATGGCGAAAGAATGGTTGCAAAATCAAGTGTCTCTGCAAACCACACATTTACGAAATTCAATGGCATTGGTGCAGAGATGGGGAAACCGAATTAGTATGTAAGAAATGTGGGAAAAGAAAAACATTGTTTATTGACTATGATTTTTACAAGAAAAACAATCATTAGGAGGATTAATATGAAACCAGAAGATGCAAGAGACATCCTTTCTGATATGAGAGATCAGCATTTGCAGTTCGTTGACGGAGCCGAAAATACTGGGACATGGGGCGAAAAATTTTTAAAAGAAGCATGGGCGTGCGATTTAGGGGCAAAGTCATTGGAAAAACAGATTTCAAGGAAGTCGATTGATAAAACAAAACCAGATGATACCGCAAGCCTTGCTTATGAAAATTGTAATATTGTTGTTTGTCCAACCTGCGGCGGACGGTTGAAACTGAAATCAAAAGGGAAATATTGCGATAAGTGTGGACAGAAATTAGATTGGGGTGAGAAAAATGGCAGATAAAACATGCAAAACTTGTATTGAAAACGACAACGGGCTGTGTGACCATAAAGGCATCCTGGTAGAGGAAGATGATACCTGTGAAAAGCACACAGAAAACTGGATGGACTCTTTAATGGAGAAATTCATTCGAAAATCAATGCGGTAAGGGCGGAAATGCCATTACCAGACGGGAAGGTGGCTAAATGACAAAAGTGAGTTGGATTCGATTAGAAATAGATATGTTCGACAACAAGAAAATCCGGCATATCAGAAAACTTCCAGAAGGGAACAATATCGTGCTGATCTGGATGATGCTCCTGACGATGGCGGGAAGATGCAATTCAAACGGGATTATTTTCTTGACAGAGAATATTCCATATACAAACAAGATGCTGGCTGACGAGCTGGATTTTGATGAGAGTGTGATCGAGCTTGCACTCACAATTCTTGAAAAGTTCGGCATGATAACCAGAGACGGAACATTGCTTTCAATCCCCGGATGGGAAGAGCACCAGAACATTGACGGGCTTGAAAAAATCAGAGAGCAGACAAGAAAACGAGTTGCCGAGCATAGAAAACGTCAGAAAGAATTATCAGAGGAAGAACGTACGCCAGAGATTCCAGAGCAGATTTCTTGCGAAAAAGATTTAGTCAAGCCCGGAGATGTGCAGAAAGTGGTTGATGAGTGGAATAAGCTTCAGCAGTTCGGGATTCAGCCAATTGCGCGGATGACGGCAAGGCGAACGCAAATGCTGAAAGCAAGAATCCGTGAATACGGCATGGGCAAGGTAATGGAAGCATTGAAAAATGTACAAAACAGTGACTTCCTCATGGGAAAGAAAACTGATTTTATGATAAATTTTGAATGGTTCGTGAAACCAAACAACTTCTTAAAAATACTCGAAAACAAATACCATAACAGGGAGGATATGCGAAATGGAACTGGCACAGCTCAAAGAAATGTCGAACCAATCATCCCACTTGGAGAATGGAACGGAGAAGAATCAGACACCCCGTTCGCTTGAATGCCCTGAATGTGGGGACAGCGGGTGGAGATGGGTAAGAGACGCAAGTGGTATTCCTTATTGCGAGGAATGCCCTTGCGGAATCAGAAAGAGAACAATCCTTGAAAATCAGTTGAAATTTGCAGAGATTCCAAATGTGTTTAAAGGCTCAAATTTCAATGATTTGAAGTCAAGTGTATATTTGAACACCGAGAGCCGAAAAGTATTTTCTCAGGCGGCTCAGGCGGTAAATTACTGGTTCAAAAACCTTCCTGATATGCAGAAGAAAGGAATAGGATTATATCTTTTCTCGGATGCAAAAGGTTCCGGTAAAACCAAAACAGTATGCAGCTTGGCAAATGAGATCATGAAAAAATACCAGAAGCCTGTAAAATTTACCACATCCCTTAGAATCCTTGATGAGATCAAAAACACGTGGGGAGTCAAAGAGAATGCGGAAGGAAAGCTGATAGAGGATTTATCCAGAACAGAAATCCTTATCATTGACGACTTCGGTGCCGATTCTGGCAAGGACTGGATTAATGAAAGATTCTATAGCATTATTAATGGACGGTATGTCGATAGGAAAATTACTATATTCACAAGTAACTGCCAGATATCAGAATTGAAATACGATGAGAGGATCACAAATAGGATTCTGGAACGGTCGCTTGAAATTCCATTTCCGGAAGAATCCGTCAGGGAGCACATCGCGGAACATTTGAGAATGAAGATGATTCAAGGAATGGGAGTAGCAAAATGAGAATAAAAAGATGGAAAGAAATGTCAGAGAGGGAAGTAGTTGAGCTGAAACGTAATCAATGCATGAAATGCGTATATCTTTCTAAAAGCAGTCCGTCATCTATATCGAATGCTACCTGTGATTATATTCTTATTGTTGGTCATTCAAGAGGCTGTCCGCCTACGTAATGCGTACAGAAAGGAATTTTAAAGCGTGGTAAGAGAAAAGGTGGAGAGAGTGAATATGGATTATGACATCACACCCGAAATGGTAGGAACGTGTGTAAACATCATCATGGATTACTGCAAAGCGACAGATAATAAATGTGAGAGCTGTGCGCTTCGAGTTACCTGCCAACACAGCTTTAAAATCCCGCCGTTTGCATGGAAGAGGGAAGAACATGAGAACAATAAGCGAAATGTATAAGCGTTCTGGAGGAACAGCATATCAGCATAAATGCGCTGAATGCCGATTCTATAGGGACGGAAAGAGAGGAAAATGTCTGATGTACGGCGGTGATCGGGATTGGCATGGAAATTTCATTGCCTGTAAATTCTTTAATCTCGAAGATGATATGCCGGAAGGACAGATGAATATTTTCGATTATGTGTGAAAGAAAGGAGGAACGAGGAACCGCTGGCCAGCGAAAGGATATCCCGGTTCCTCCTTATTTTTTATGAATAATGACGACTTGAAATATGCAATTGAGAATGGTATCATCAATTTGTCTCACATACAAGAGCAAGTTGAAATGAATAAAAGGGAAGAAATTTTAAAAGAATACAGGGGCAGCATATGGAAGGCATCTGACGGATATTGGAAAATCCGTATGACTTATGACGAAACCGGACAGCGGAAGATGTTCAAACGTCGGTCTAAGCAGGATTTAGAGGACTTGATTGTAAAGACACACCGTGAGAAAGCAGAAAATCCAAAGATTAAGAGTGTGTTCGAGGAATGGGCGCAGCGTAAGGTTGACTTAAATAAGATTTCTATACAAACCTATCAGAGATATCAGCAGGACTTTAATCGCTTTTTTGGGGACATGGGCGAACACAGAATTAAAAACATTGAGTCAGAGGATATCAGCAACTTCCTGGAAGAGCAGATCAGCGAACACAATCTAACCGCAAAAGCTTTCTGCAATCTTAAGACAATTACCAGAGGTACCCTGAAATGGGCGAAGCGCAACAAGCTGATTGATTGGAACGTGCAGGAATTATTCTATGATTTGGATGTCACCGATAAATCTTTCAAAAGAAATATCAAAGAAGATTCGGAAGAAGTATTCAACGACGCTGAAATGGACAGGATGATTGACTACTTGAAAGACAATCAGGATATAGTAAATCTTGGCATCATGCTTATGTTTGTAACTGGTCTGAGAGTTGGGGAGCTATGCGCTTTGAAATGGAATGACTGGCTGCCACATATCAGTACGATTAAAGTCAGAAGAACGGAAGTAAGGCATTTTGAAAACCATAAAGGCATTTTTGAAGTAAAAGACTTTCCGAAAACAGAAGCAGGCGTAAGAAATATAGTGGTTCCTCAGGGGTGTACATGGATATTACAGAAGCTTAGAAATATGTCGACATTCTGCGAATATATATTTTCCAAAGATAGAAAGCGATTAAATACTTATTCGTTCAGGAACCGGTTAAGAACAGTGTGCAAGAAAACTGGCTGTATTCAAAAATCACCGCATAAAATAAGGAAAACATATTGCACAATATTACTCGATCACAGCATAGATAACCAGATGGTAACATCACAGATGGGCCACACAAATATTTCATGTTCTGAAAACTACTACCACAGAGACCGAAAGGACCTCAAGAAAAAGCAGAAAATCATGGATAGCATAGATGAATTTATGGTAGTATCGAGATAACTTTTGGCTATTTTTAAATAGGGAACAGCTAGGGAACAAAAAGGAACACCCTGGAAAAGTTATAAATGTTGATTTTATAGGAAAGATAGCAGTTTAAAGATACGTTCGATTCCCGTACTGGCTGCTAACGAAAACCTTGTAAAATCAAGGTTTTTTGTGTTTTTTAGGGATATGTAAAATAGCCGAGGGAACAGGCTAGGGAACAGAACAAATATTCGAATTAAAACCATAGGAGGAAAGCTTGTGTGTGAGACACAGGTAAAACCATCGTAGACGGCAGAAATGCGGTCTTTTTTTGTTGTCAAAATTATGTTAATATGGTTGTATGGAGGTGATGTTGTGATACATACCGCATATGATGTAATGAAAGAATACCTGATAACCGGTGCAGAGTTGGATGGCCCGTACCAGATACCAGTTATTCCACCGATGCAGCTGGCACCAAAGAAAAGTATAGATTTTGTTTCTTCAAAATCCAGATCATTAAAAGGGCACAAGGACTTGACCGTAAATTTCTATATTGACGACAAGAGTTTCTTACAGGTATGGAATCATCCGGACCAGTACGTTGAACATCTCAAATGTTTCCATTCGGTTTGCAGTCCGGATTTCACAATTGCTTCCGGGATGCCAAGTGCGTTGAACATCTACAACCTGTACAGAAACCATGCTTTAGGCTATTATTGGGCGGTTATGGGCGTTAAAATCATCCCATCCGTAAAATATTATCAGTCCAAAGGAAATGCCATGGATATTTGATGGAACACCACGCAGAAGCACTGTATCATGTTGCACCAATGGCAGAGTGCGGTCAAAGTCTGCCAGAACGGAGTTTTGCGAGAACTTCAAGGAAATGCTAGACGCAATAGAGCCAACAAAGGTTGTGATCGTAGGCATCGTGCCGGATGAGCTTAATGTGGATGTGCCAATTATAAACCTCAATTCACGGAGTCAGAACATGAAGGAGATGTTCAGAAAGGAGTAGGCATGGGAACCATCAGCAGGGAATCAGCGAAGCGCAGGAACAAGGAAACGAGCCGGCAGAAAAGGCGTATGAGTAAGATTTCTGATATTACAAGAAGAAAGAATACCACTGAAAAAGATGAATTGAACGTGATGAGATAAAAATTTACATCGCGCCGAGGTACGTTATAGAGAATTATATACAGAATGCACAAAATAAAAAAGTCGCAGGTCTGAATTAGTTTCAGATTTCTGCGATTTTTTTCCGGGATTTTCCAGTTCCGGCGTATCTGCAATTGATACAGGAGTTGCCCGGTAATACCAATTTTAAACATTTGTTATAATTTGATATAATCATATTAATTAACTTTCGCTAAGTTTCGCTAACTTTCTTAACTTCCCAAATCATTCCGATTTTATCAAGCATCTCTACCCGTTCCGGTGTGATCTGGGCATATGAGTTGCCCTTTCTGGCGCTGCGCTGTGAGCGTATCCATTGCCCAAGTTTGTACCCATCCGGGCAGACGTAAAAGCAGGGCACAAGTAAATCCCCGTTAAGGTTGTAGAACTCTTGAGCGTGTTTGTACCCGGTGCACCATTTTTGTGCTTGTGTCGCTAACGCCCCTGATCGGATTTCTTTCGCTTTTTCTGTGTAGTTTCCTGTGCATCCCGTAAAACTATCGCGAGCGCTTAATGCGTCTTCTAAGGCAGAATAAGAGCCAAGATAATATTTTACGCCATTGCGATATACATTAACCTCCCAGCGCCCGAAGCTGTTAAGATGCAAGTATTTGTATTTTACAGTGTCTTTTGCATAAGTGTTTTTGGAATTTACTTTCGCGTAAGACATCCGCAGCCGTTCCTTTTTGCATTCCGGACCGCACACAAGCCGCCCGTTATGGCTCTCGAACTCTTTCCCGCAAACAACACAGTGTTTTATGTTACCATCTGCCATCTGCACGCCTGGGCGCAGCTTTGCGAAGAACTCCGGGAACGTGCCGTTATTCTTTGCAATTTCCGCATCTTTCCGGACCTGTGCAGCGTCTTCCACGCTTTCGAAAATCCCAAGTGTATAATTCTTGCTATTATAATTTATTTGCGTAATCCATTTACCAGTGTTTTTATATGGATACACGTATTTTATTTTGCTCATGCGTTCTCCTCTTTATAGCCCCGCATAACTCCGCGCAGTCTGGAAACATAAAGACCCGACCGGGCGAAGCGTCTGCGCAACTATACAAAATAATAATAACCCCGTTGCGTTCTGCCGTCAATCCCTGTTATCAATTTGTATTTGACGTTTTAAGGTGCTTTTATATGGCTGTGATAAAATATACCAGAATCACGATAAAAGCCGCTAAAACGTCGAACAGAAGCTAATACAGCTATATATAATTGTCAATGTGCATCAAACCAGGACGCAAGCCCCGGTGAAGTCCCGCACAGGTCACGAACCACCGCCGCCCGGAGCGGATGCAGGACACCAGAAAAAGAACAGCGTTTTACTGCTCTAAATAATTTATATTCGTGATTTGCGGTAATTCGTACCATATCAGCGGGACAGCACCGGAAGAAACAGCTTCAAATACTTGTCTGGCTTCCTTTTCTGCAATTTCTTTTATTCTGTTTATTTCAGAAAAATCACCGCTATAAAAAGCGGTGATAGCTTGTTTTTGCGTGGCTTTTCTGATTGTGATCATCTTTTTATTCCTCCTCAAAAATCAAAATCAATGTTGTTAAATGATGACCGTTTGACCATTCAGCTTGCAAATGATCAAAAAGTACTTCAGCGGTAAATTTATCGTTGCCAAGACACTTAAAAAACCATTTCTGATCACTTTTTACTTCGTATACATTCCACATATATTTTCTTTCTTCCCTTTACCCATGGGAGCCGGGTTATAAAAGGCGTTGCCGGGAATCGAACCCGGCAGGAACCGTTACGCCTAAATTATAAGACTGTTGCTTTTATAGTCTTTAAATCTTCTGAAAAACTCATATTTTCTAACCACCGCCCGGACGGTAATTTTGTATCATATGCCCAGTGATAACAGCTGACATCGTTAAAAAATACCACCGGCGAAAAGAATGCTATAAAATCCCGATCAGCTTCAGAAGGCGTAGATTTTGCATCTATAACCCAGTTCAGCCCGGTGCAGGTTTCTTTACTTGTAATAACAGTATAATTTTTCATGTTTTAATCCTCCTGATTTTATTTTAAAAGGCCGCCGGGGAAATGCTCCCCGGTACGTTTGCCAGCCTGGTTATGATTCTATTGTTCGGCCGTGGCCGTCCATGAAGACCTCGCCGGCAGGCCACTGACAAAGCTTCACGCGACCTTCTTTAACAACGCGTTCGTTATCGCGTCCGGCGTGCTGGATTGCCTTGTATGAGATTGTTTTAGCGGTTTTATTTACGATTTCAAACACCAAACCGCTTTCATGGTATCTTTTTCCGATTTCAAATTTTTTCATATCCTTTTACCTCTTTTCTTATTTTTTTGAAATCCGGCGGTTGCGTTGAGGTTACGGCTTGACCGCCGCCGAAGAGATCAATCTAAATAATTAACTTTAGATATACTGTATTCTGCTTTTAGTTTCTCAAAAGCGCGTTCTGTGACAATATAATAATTTATACTGTTTTCCGTTTTATCAAGGCGAATCCCGCGCCCTTTTAAATTCAATTCAGTTGTTAAAAACCAGTGATCACCGTAATAGCTCAGACTTGCGTCAATCTGACATTCTGGCTTTTCTTGCCCCATTTCCGGCGTGTACATATACAACCCGGGAGCGGCAACCGGGGCGGCTGTCTGGCTCTCTAATGTCTTTAATTTTTGACGCCCGATTCTACGAAGTGTCAGCAGTTCGGACTGTGTTATTTTGTTTTGCCTTGCTAATTCTTCAGCAGTTCCAAGGTAAAACTCTGTGGTTTTTACAGTTCCAGAAACCTCGAAGAACTGTTTTAAGTTTATGAATCCGGTTGACTCCTGAACCGGGAAAGGAATTATTTTACACATTGATTTTTCTCCTTTTCTGTGATATTCTGTTTTTGCTGATATTTTAATGATTTACAATTTATACTGTGGGGGAATCTGGGCTTTTCGTCCGGATTCTTTTTTATGCCGCCATTTTGTACAGAATCAGAAACTTTAATTCTTCATACTGCCGGGAGTTAATCCCGGCGAAGTCGTTCCCAATCAGGTCCAGGAGCTTCGCCAATTTTCTTTTTGTGTGGGCCTTTTCAATCTGCCCCAGATAGATGTTATATCTCATTTTTTTATTTCCTCCAGTCTAATAACAAGCCCTAACTCGTTATTCTTTTTTTGATCTTGTAATATAGAAATCAATCACTCGATCATCAAAATATTTTTTGCAGGTCTGAAGCATTTTCCCACTCATTTCCCATTCTACAAGCTCGCTTTTTCTGCCTTTCTGGATTTCGAAGAAATCACAGTGCATTGTGTTGAATAAGTCTAAAAATTTAATCATGTTTTTTCTCCGTTCTCCCGGCTCTGTGTCCGGGTTGTTTGTTCTCTGTTGATGGTTATATAATACTATATCTAAGGCACAAAATCAATATACAGAATAACTAAATCTAAGGCACAAAATATACAGGTAAATTGTGCATATTGTTTCATTCTGGAAACCCAGAAAGTGTTATAAAATGCTATATATAAGGAAGAAAAAAATATCATTTGACTTCTAAGGCACAAAATGATATACTCATTACAACAATAAGGAGGTAAAAACAGCATGGCAGAGAAAACAAAGACACCGGAAGCACAGAAAAGAGCGGTATATAAATATGATGATAAATTTGAACGCGTAAATTGTCGCTTTAAGATCGGTACAAAAGAAGCGATAATGAAAGCAGGATACAAGAGCATAAACGACTTTATAAAATTGGCAGTTGCCGAGAAGTTGGAAAGAGAAGAAAAAATTTTGCGATAAGGCACAAAAATGCTTGACATCTAAGGCACAAAATGCTAGAATAAAGACAGTTAAAGAAAGCGCATCAAATAGCCGGTCGGGCTGGGGCGGTCGCCCTGGTAACTTGGAAACCTTGGATTTGGAAATTTGGAGGAAAAAATGAAAATCAAAATCTATTGCAATTACGGCGTGTTAGCCGCAGAGAAAAGAAACGTATACACATATGGAAACCCTGATTCGACAGCTACTTGCTGTGATGAAATCACAGTGGAAACCCCGGAAGGTTGGGAACCATATGAGAACTACATGGGCGAGTTGATGGTGACAGCTCCATGGGGGACGAATTACACCATTAACGAGGTACTGGAAGGAAATGAAAAGCCGTGTTTTTCGGCTTATGACGGAAATAGAAAACTGCATAGAACTTTTCTGAAAACGGTAGAAGATTAAGGAGGAAATCAGCATGAAATTAAATACATTATCCTACGTCCTCGGAACAGAGGACACAATTGAAACTGGTAAAGAATATTTCTTCGGTCAGCTCTGGGACGGAAACGGAGATGGGGAAGAACTGTTGGAGTCTGGAGCAATCGCCGTATATCAGGATGGCGAGGAATACATCGTTGACTTCGAGATTCTGGAATCTGCGGAGGATATTTTACAGACTCGGGTTAAAGTTACCGGGATTGACTAGGAGTCAGAACAATGAAATATATCATCATGGATTACAGACGGTGATTGTTTCACCGATGAATTTGAGGATAAGGCGGAAGCCCTCCGGGAAGCAGAGGGACAATGGAACCAATTAACCAGATATGACCAGAAACACAGAACAGCATTTTACGTTCTGGAGAGCGTCAACCCAGACGAAGGCGCGCCTGATCATTACGATGGGGACATTGTAAAGCGTTTGAAATAAAACGGAGGTAAGAAAATGATTAAGAGAGTAAAACTTGAAACCATTTACAAAATGGCTAAAGAAGATAATGAGGAAATAAAAGATCGTAAACTTTTCCCGGACGGATGGGATAAAATAGTCTATGACTATTATAATAAACTGTCAAAAGATTCATACGATGTTGAAATGTTCATGGGATTTCTGAGCGGTGAAGATTCACCGTTAGAAATGGCGTACGCATACAGGAGAAACATGTATATCATGTTGTACACAATGAATGCAACAGATACGTTGGCATTTGTGGACAGCGAATATGATATATTCTACATCGTATCAAAAGACGGCGACGATTATAACAGTTGGGAGTGGTGTTTCACAAACAATATTGACCCGATCAAATACAGGGGTGACGACGGAGACGAACCGGTCCCGGAATGGCTCATAAAAAAATACGAAGAACAGATAAGAGAGGAAAAGAGAAATGAAGAAAACAATTGATTTATTAAATGCAGTTGTAGCAATGGGATTCGACAGAGAGCAGGCGCTTACAGACATCGACGCAAGCCTCGACGCAGAGCTTGAAGAGAGACATCCGCTGAGAGATGAAGAAATACCGGACGAACTTTATAACGACATCATTTTCGGGTTTCGGTCAGAAAAGGAAATGAACGCATGAAAGCAGTAATGATACAAGGGCATATGGACACCGTCCGGTTTTCAATTCCGGGATGGAATGGCAAGCGGGGCGAAACATACCCGCTTCCGCCTTTTTCTACAGTTGCTGGGATGGTTCATCACATGTGCCAGTGGGATAGCTGGCATGACATGAAGATATCTGTATCCGGCAATGGAGTCATGAACAAACCGGAAATTTGCATGAGGTGGCGTGGCGGAACAGTCGCAGGATCAGAAACAGAAGAATTTAAACAACGCTTTCCAGTCAGGGTAAAATCCGGGGATTCGTTTGTAGGCTGGGTTAATACACCAATCTATGAAAATATGGTGTCTGATCTGGACCTGAGATTGCATGTTATACCGGAAAATCAGAAAGAAGTTGATGTGATCTGTAGAAAGATTTTGAACCCGCGGACATTCCCGAGCCTGGGACGACATGAGGACTTGATAAGAATTGACGGAGTGCAGGTTGTTGATGTTTTGCCAGCGCAGGAAATGACACTTGACATGTGCACTTATGCACCGACTACGGCAGAAACACCCGGAACTGTTTACACAGTTCACAAAAATTATACAATCAGCAATGGAAAGCGAAGATTTAATGATATTCGAGTGAAATATTTAGATAGAGGAACGAAAGTAATTACAGATTGTGATAATTTAAACAATCCTTGTTTTTTCATCTGATCTATAGTATTATTTAGACAATAATTACTGAGGTAATTGAATGTAAATTTGAAATAGTACTGAATAAGTGCAAACTTTAATAGTTCCATAGTGGAAAGACGCAAAAGCCCCTGAGAGATAATCCCGGGGGCTTTTGCTGTCTTATTCTGGCGGCGTAATGAGTGAGGGGGAACAACCCCGCCGCCGAAGTTGTTAAAATACATTTAGCACAAAACCGTCGAAGTTGTCAAGCAAAATTTTTTTATTTTAAGGCTTGATTTTTAAAACTGATGTGGATAAAATAAAATCAACGACAGGTGACGGAACTCAGGAGGGGAGCTAAAGCCAGAACGCTAAAAGAATAAGAATCTAACAGCCAGATCACGCCGGATAAGGTACCGGAAGGTCTGGCTTTTTGTGTTTAATAACCGGAAAATGACAGTATTACAATGTGTATAAATATATAATAACTGTCTATATAATCCCCTCCAAGATTCTAGAGACCTAGAGTTTATTAATATATATATGCTATACAGTACCGTATAGATATATAGAGTTAATAAGAGTAAAATAAAATTAAATAGACTGTTGACAAGTAATATAAAAGTATGATAAAACAGAATTAACAACTGAATAAGCCGAAAGGCAACAATGATAATTAAGACTATTAGACGACTAAAAACCGTAGCAGACGGAAAGAAGAAAGGGATTTAGAAAGGTCCCGGATTGTATCTGCGAACGTGTTTTTGTCGTCTTTTTTTATTTCAATTTTTGGAGGTGATACAGTGAAAAAGAGTAATACAACAGTGACAGAACAGGGAATAGAAGTATATGAGAATGATATATACAGGCTTGTGGACGAATATATAAACACTGTGTTACAAGTAACTCCAGAAGAATTTGATACACAGAAAGAATATAAAGCTGTTGTTGCTGATAGTTTTGTGGATATGATCTTTTATATTGCGGATAGAATACCGAAACCAGGTACAGAGGATATAGAATTATTAGATAATATATTTAGTGTATACGTGAGAATATGTACTAAATACGGAGTGTTACCAACGTTAGAAGTATTTAGCTTTTTGGTAGGAATAGAGCGCAGAACGTTTACCAAATGGTCTAATGGACAGTACAGGGCAAGCACATCACACGGCGACACGGTTAAAAAATGGTTCGATATCTGCAAGAATTGTACAGTCAATAGGCTGAACAACCAGCCCGGCACAAATGCCAACTTGATTTTCGTTGCGAAAGCAGCTTACGGCATGGCAGAGACGGCACCAGTTCAGACAGTGCAGCAGGATGGCATACCACACCAGACAGCGCAGCAGATCGCAGACAAACACAGGGCAGCGCTGGAGCTTCCAGAGATGGAAAAGCCGGAGCTATAACAAGATGTTGTTGTTTGTGACTTGAATGCACAATATATAGTGATGTTCAATGTTCTTTTAGGGTGTACCCATTTTGAACAGAGAGCAAAACAGAAATATTTGTGCAATATTACAACAGATTTACACCCCAAAGTGCTTCCTTGACTACTGCCGCAGGCTTTTAGCCATCAGCGTTAAGCCAGGGAAGCGGGAACCCATGGGGCAGCGGGCTTCCCTGGTAGCGTCCGGCATGGATACCGGGAGGGGGTCTATATAAGCCCCAACACACGCCGAGTAAGTACTCCGAATTCCCGAAAAATTAAAAAAAGCCTTTTCCAACAGCAAGGCTTAAAATTTTCCCGAGAAATAAAAAAGAGTTTTCCATGACAGAGATAGTGATTGCAACACGACAAGCCATAAGCCTTAATGATTTCTCTGCCATAAGAAATAAGGCAATACAGGTGCAGCTCCTGATTTCTCCGCAGCGGAGAGTTTAAATATGAGTAGAATAAACTTTAGCTGCTGTTGCTTCAATGACAGGGACTAATCAGGGCATGAAAAAAGAGAACCATTACGGTTCCCTTTTGAGATCACCAGTATTGAATTGTACAACAACATCCGGGATTGTTTCGACAACAATCCGGCAACCGAGAAATTCTAAAATAGAAATCATCTCGTCGGCGGACAGTGTTTCTCTTGAGAATTTATTCGCCAGTGCTTGAGGAGAAGTGCCAAGATATTCAGCTACCTGAACATTTGTAACTTTTTTCATTTTCATTATTTGCTTAATTTTTTGAGATACCAAAATATCACCTCCTAATCACATAATAAACGCATACGTTAAAAAAATCAATCAAAATTCACCAAAACGTGTATAAACTACTTGATATTACACACGATACGGTGTATAATTGATATATAACGAAACGGAGGCGTGTATATATGAAAATAGGTTATGTGAGAGTATCAACAGTAGATCAGAATGAAGCAAGGCAGATTGAAGCTATGAAAACGGATGGAGTTGGTAAAATTTACATGGATAAGAAATCTGGTAAAGATTTTGACCGTCCCGAATATCAGAAAATGATTTCGGAGTTACAAAAAGGTGACGTGCTGGTGATTCATTCTATTGATCGGCTAGGAAGAAATTATGAAGAAATTATCAATGAATGGAGAAAAATTACTAAAGAAATCGGCGCGGACATTATCGTACAAGACATGCCGTTACTTAATACTTGCCAGAGTAAAGACTTAACTGGTACGTTAATTTCAGATATTGTCCTTCAGTTACTTTCTTATGTGGCACAAAGAGAACGTGAAAACATTCGACAGCGCCAGAGAGAGGGCATAGAAATCGCAAAAGCTCAGGGCAAGTATAAAGGACGTGCCAAAAAAGAAATTGATAAGGAACTTTTTAAAAGCACAAAAACCAGATGGCAGAATGGAGAGATTACGAAAGTCCAATTTGCAGAAATCATGGGGATTTCAAGAGGTACCTTATATAAACTATTGGAGGACAATACGAATGATTGATTTTACAAATAAATCTGTTGTTACAGAAAATGATATCGAATCCGAACATTTATTAAAGAAAGCAGTCGCACAAGGATTTTCTTTACCAAAAGGCGAAAAAGTAATGGAACCATGTAGGTTTTTCCATTTTATCGGAAGCCCGTATAAACAGGTTATATCTCCCGAGAAGATAACACCGAGTGAGTTCGAACAAGCGGTTCGATATTCTGAATTATTTGGAGATGAAAAGGAAGATTTAAGAAAAATCGCTGACTTAGCTGCAAGATGGTGCAGAACATACGGATATGAACATTTAAGTGTCTACGCAAATGAAGAAACCGAAAACTACACTGGAAAAGGAATTGCAAAAACCGAAAATGGCACAGTGCAGCGTGTTGATATTGAAATAAAGAAACCGCGCAAGATAACAATAGCTGAATTAGAGAAACATTTCGGATATCCTATTGAAATTGTAAGCTGAGGACACTGCCTATGAAAAAGAATAACCCTCAGGGCGAATCAATCAGAATCCGTCTCACGTACCAGCTAGAACAAAAACTCATAGCCGAGAAGAACCGAACCGGCAAAAGTGTATCGCAGATCACCAGAGAAGCATTGGAACAATATTTCCGAAGGAGATAGGAAAAACGCCGACTCAATTTTTCTCAAAAAAATAAAAAAGAGGTTTTTATATGTCAGAAGAATACAGTGAACGCTTTGATGAACTTCGTAAGAATCGAGTCGAGGTAAGCTATCATAAATACGGTCCTGCCAGGAAGAATTTTAAAACCGGAAACGTACAGGCGCTTCCTACAATGGAACGGTGCATTGAAAAATATAATTCCACTGGGAATACAGAATACCTTGTGGACGCTGCAAATTACCTTATGTTTGAATTCATGTACCCACAACATCCAAACGCGCATTTCAAATCTACAGACAGCAAAGATAGCGCCGGGATAGTCGGGATTAGCGTGAAAGAAATGGAGGACTTGAAGAATGAACAGTACTAATGCTCCAAAAGTAAAGATCATAAATCCAGAAGGCTCTGGCTGGAGGGGAACACAATATTTTGTTGACGGAACAGAAATCAATCGTGTAATATCAGCAGACTTTCATGTCGCAGTTGACGAATTACCGACATCGGTTTTTGAATTAATGGCTTTGCCGGATATTGAAATGGAATCTGAAGTAAAATTCTCATACACACCGCAGTCCGTAGAGGACGCAGTAATAATCATGAGACACGAACTTCTGGCACATGGAGAAGTTTACAATGGCTTCAAAGCAAGCCTTAAAACAGCAATTGAGAAGTATTGTACCTGCGGTTTACCATTCGAGCCAGAAGAAGAAACTGCCAGTAAGATTCTTGATTTCATGATCGGAGAGGAACAAAGAGAATGATTTTAGCAAAATTCGTAGCAGCCATGCTGGATATCGCGTTTTTTACATTGGTCTTGGCGTTCCTTATATCACAGGACGAAGCCGAAAAGAAAAGCAATCCAATAGCGTCGGCAATATTTATATTAATGGAAATATGTTTTGCAGTTAATGCAGTTGTGATTTTTAGATTATAAGGAGAACCCAATGTGGTTAGCATTCACAATACAAATTCCCCTGTTCACTATACTGATTGAACGGGTGAAAATACAAGAAAATCAGAAACCTGCCGTTCTCAGGTTAGGGAAAGCCTTTGAATCTGACAGGTCGAGGCATCCAGAGTAGCTTAGGTCTGCGTTGGTGAAACTCAATGGAATATAATATAATTTTTTCCCACCCATTGCAAAGTAACTGGCGCGGACTTAACAATATTAATAGCTATGATGCTTTCTAAAACCACCAGAATATATCACATTTCCGGGAACGCCAACCCGGAAATCAATGGGCTATCGCCAAGCGGTAAGGCACAGCACTTTGACTGCTGTATTCGCGGGTTCGAATCCCACTAGCCCAGTCGGCTGTATCGTTGGAATGGTATAGCTCCTCTGAAATACCATCTATCCCATCAGGGGATGAATAAAGGGGCTTCAAACGTCCCGGATGGTTTCCACATTTTGTGGAGCAGCGGACCCTTTGTTGCGACTGCGAGGGCAAGAATCGCAACAGCAGAGGAAGTTACTCTTGAACTGCAATAACCCTCTGCTCAGGAAACTTAGTTCAGCTGGCAGAACGGTCGGCTCATAACCGACAAGTCACAGGTTCGAGTCCTGTAGTTTCCATTTCTTCCATATGCTGTCTATCCGTTCAATGGACAGAAAAAACTGCTGAATGAGTGTATGTGGATTGTTTTCGCGAAAGGTGTGTAACGGCACAGCCCGTTTGATGAAGATAATTCCCCGTTCTGCACAGTCTCCGAGTTAAATTGTCGTCAATAAGCGCGCATTGAGGACAGGAAGTTTTCAAGAGACATCAAAAGGTTTTGTCGTTGTCTATAAAGACGTAAATATCCAATTTCGAAACAACTCCGTGGAGCATACCACGGTTACCAAAAAGCCGTCAGGTTGGCAAAAATACGATAGTCCAAGTTATGGGAAATTGCCTAGTGGAAAGCATAACACGATAAACCTATTGCTAACCGGCGGATTGCCGGTTCTGGGAGAATATTCCGTAGAGGTAGCGGTGCAGACTGTAAATCTGTTGCCTTCGGGCTCGGGTGGTTCGACTCCATCTTCTCCCATTGATTAATTAGAGACTGAAAGTTCAGAGTGGAAGAAAGCATGGGAATAATATAGGAATGTGTATGTCCGAGTTCCGAATATATTGTTTCTTATCGGTATGAGTTTTCTTCCTTGGGTAGTCAATAAGTGAATATGCCGTTGTTCTACGAAACATTACATAATTCTTCTAATTAATCTCTTATGGCAGGATAGAGAAGTGGAATCTCGCAAGGCTCATAACCTTGAGATCGGCGGTTCAAATCCGCCTCCTGCAATTCGTGGAATGTACGCTAGTGGCAAAATGACAGAGTCGCGCTCTGGTCTCCGGTTCGATTCCGGGCGTTCCATTTTAATCCGCTTAGAAGCTGTTTGTACACAGGCGGTCTATGGTTCAGGTGGATTATTGAAGCATAGCTCAGTGGTAGAGCAGTGGTCTCCAAAATCACGTGCCGAGGGTTCGATTCCTTCTGCTTCAGTTCCGATGAATTGCAATCATTGGAATCTTTTTCTTTTACTTCGTTCGGTTCCAGTGTTTCTCGTTGGGAGATTTATGCCGTTCAAGTCGGCGCACTGGACTTTTTTAAATTGAGGTGTTAATTATGCAAAAAGAAAAGTGTTGTAAAACATGTAAGAAACATGACGATTTTACATGGGTATGTTTCAACGGCGACAGTGAACACTGCGCTAATTTTACGGAACCAGATTGTGTTTGCAAATTTTGGGAGGACGCAGAAAATGAAAATTTATGAGGCAATATGTTTGAGAAATACATATGGTGGAGAAACGACTCTTGATGACCTTGTGAAACTAATGCAAGGAAACAAAATTCACAGATGTCCGAAGTGCGGCGGAAGTGGAACTATTATCAAAAGAGTAAATCGTGCGCAATACTGGGAATGTTGTGATGATTACGTAGAAAAAGAAGTCACTTGCGACTTATGCAACGGCGAAGGGTATACTGAAAAAATATACAAACCTAGAATGGTACAGGATGGATGGGAATGCAAATAGCAGGAAAAGAAATTAAAGACGAATGTTCTAAATGTGGAAATATCCTTGAATGTGAGTTATTCCGTCAGGGACATGGAATAAAACAGGAACGCAAGAATATAGCAAAGATGATTGAATGCCAGATGAAGCATAGGGAGGAAAGAGAGAAATGATTAAGATTTTGAAACCTGGTACATTAAAAGAAGCAACTTGTGACAAATGCGGTGCAGTATTGAGCTATGACGAATCCGAAGATGTGAAAGATGAAAACATAGAGAAGCATTTTGCTACAAATATGCCATCTGGATTCGGGTACAAGCGAAAATACATTATTTGCCCACAATGTAAGAATAAAATCATTTTAAGTTCGACCAGATAGGGGGGGAATATTAGTGTTCAAAAAGATATTTAATCTCTACATAAGATATAAAACTAAAAACCTCAAAGCAATTCCACTGTTCGTAATGACATTTAACTGGAAGAAATTCTAGAAAGACGGTAAAAAAGATAGTTGCGCACTATATTCAATACATCCAGACAGTGCAAACGACCCGTTCTTAAAAGAAAAGTTGTCTGAATGCGTGGATTATATTCGAGATAACTATGACATGGAAATATTTACTAAGCTTTAAGGGAGGATTGCCATGAGAATTGAAGATTTGAAGAGCTGGACAGTAGATCAGTTGAAAGAAGAACTTGTTCGGTTGGCTGATGAGAGAGAAGCAAAGCAACATGAGATTTTAGACAAGGATAATAAAATCAACGAGCTTCAGGCTGAACTGGATAAAATGTGCGCTTATAACAACGAGTTAAAAAGACAGGTGGACAAAAAGGCAGATACACCATTTTACGACGAATCTGTAGAAATCGCAAAATATCACAGACAGCATCAGGACGATTGCATTACGATTAATCAGTTGCATACAACACTTGACGTTCTGATTGACCGATATGCGAATCTGAGAAAGATTCATGGACTGAGCTGATGAGAATTATTTATACAGGCTCAGACATTGATTTCCTCGACACCACGTACAATCTTGAGGGAGAATGCTACCGAATGAACATTCCGACTAGGTTCTATCCGGACAGACGCTTGCTTCTGGCGGGGAATACGACCGTAATATACAACCGAACGGGAAATCTTTCTAAAACATGGAAAGCAGATTACATCGGGGACAATTATTTGACGATTTTGACATTGATCAGAAAGGACAACGGTAAATGAGTATCAAAACAGCACTTGAATCAGAGGGAGTAGACTTCTCTGAATATATGAATCTTCCTGAGCCATGGGACGGAACCGCACAAATTAAAATGGAGAATGGCACAAAATGGATAATTTGCCCGTTTTGCGGAAAGAAAGCCTTAAAGATTTTTCCGACCACGAAAATTCATCGGATGCCGTACAAATGTAAGGGAAGCAACTGTAAGAAAGAGTTTATGGTGAATGTATGAGTACTTGTTATGATTGTGCGTGCGGAAAGATTATTGATAATGGAGTTAATAGGGGGTATATTTGCGACCTTGGTGAAAAGACATTTTACGTTCCATTTATGGCTCCCACGCCAGAAATATGTGATAAATTCGCTAAAAAGAGTGGTATCTCAGCTTGGGATGCATTTAATGATGAAGAACGTAAGAAATATTCTGAAATGTATTCTATACTTCCGTTTTGCAATCCTGATGTAAGCGCAGAAGATTTTTTCAGAGATATGGATAGTGGGTACTTAGGGATTTATCCAGAAAACACACCAGACATCGTTAAAGCTATTGATTCCATAAAAGCGCATGATGAAGATGTTATTAAAACAGTTGCCAACGATGCGGAAGAACTTCAAAAGACTAAACCTATGGAACCGGATGAACTTTCGGAAGAAACCAAGTTTCGAATCTATAAATTAATTGTAAATGAAATCGGGAAACATTTTCATAATTGTGAGATGAGTATGTCGTTCAAAGATTTCATACTTGTCGAGGACTGCATCAGAAAAGTTTTGCAAGGAGAACAAGATGAACAGAAAACGAATTAAATGCATTTTGACAGGTGGTTGCAGATTTAAAAGTTCGGATACAGAATCGAAATGTAACGACAAAGAAAAGACTTGTACTATTACGGAAACTTGCTACAAATGTGGGAAAAAATATACAGCCATATTTACTTATAAACAGTTAGGGATTCCAGATTGGAGGTGAGTGAATGAAGCTACCAGAATGCGACCACGATTTTGAAGAATGCGAGATATTCAATCCGTATAATTATAATTTTAATAAATTTAAGCCGTACGGCTCTAATCAGCGTTTCCAACCGTATTATTGCAAAAAGTGTGGAATACTTATATTAAAAAGAACAGTTAATAATTTGAAAGAAACAGATAAGTTTCTGTGGGAATAATAACCAGTCAGAGAGCCAGAAAGGAGTGCCATTATGAGCAACTTGAAGATATTTACAGATAATATCGAACCAGAAGCATTAAATCAGATTTATACATTGATAAAACAGCCTGCATTTTCTGAATGCAAAGTACGAATCATGCCAGATGTTCACGCAGGAGCGGGATGTGTAATTGGTTTTACTGCTGATTTCGGAGATAAAGTAATTCCGAACATTGTTGGCGTAGACATTGGATGTGGAATGCTTACAACACAAATCCCTGCTGACGTTGGAACAATAGATTTTAAAATTCTCGACGAAGTAATAAGAAACAATGTTCCGGCAGGAAGAAACGTACGTGACGAAATCATAAATTTTGAAGAATTAGAAGAACTTCATTGTTTTTCTCGACTCAAAAATATTGAATGGATTCGCAGGAGCCTTGGTACACTTGGGGGCGGAAATCATTTCATTGAAGTTGACACTGATTCGAAAGGGATGAATTATCTTGTAATTCACACTGGGAGTCGAAACCTTGGAAAGCAAGTAGCTGAAATATATCAGAAAATTGCCATAGAAGATGCACAGGATACAGATGAGCTTGAAACTGAAATACAGAAATTAGTGAAAGAATACAAGCATTCTGGAAGACACAGGGATATCCAAAATGGTATTGATGAATTAAAACGAAAATGGAAGCCGGGCAAACTAGGTATTCCGAAAGAATTATGTTACCTGACGGGAGAACATAGAAAACAATATCTGCATGATATGAAAATCTGTCAAGAATTTGCAAGAATAAACAGACGATGCATACAGAGTGCTATATTTTACACTATGAATTGGACGCTCCAAAGAAACACATGGTTTGATACAATTCATAATTATATTGACCACGAAACAAACATTGTTCGTAAAGGCGCAATATCAGCTAGATATGGTGAAAAAGTTCTTATTCCAATGAATATGCGAGATGGATGCATTATTGCAGTTGGGAAAGGAAACGATGATTGGAACTGTTCGGCCCCGCATGGCGCAGGACGCATTATGAGCCGATCAAAAGCAAAAGAAAACATCTCGTTAGAAGAATTTAAGGAGTCTATGGATGGGATATACACAACATCCGTTCAGAAATCCACAATTGATGAAAGCCCTATGGCCTACAAACCACCGCAAGAAATTATTGATAATATCAAAGATACTGTAGAGATAGTTGATATTATCAAACCTGTATATAACTTCAAAGCAAGTGAATAACAGTCAAAGAGCCACATGAGAGCCAGACTAAATCCTAAGAAGAAAGGAGGTCTGGCTCTATTTTTATGCAAAAATTTACAGAAGGTTCGCTTGAATGGTATCGGGCAATCCTAAATCAAATCATCAATGGCGATATGACAGTCTATCAAAACCAGAAAGACTGCCTTGATCTGCTGTTAAATATGAATATTGACCTTCCTTTCAAGGATAATCCAGATGCGCAACAGATGGGAATAAAGGTAAGCCAATATGCACACAATATCGCAGAAAGGCAAGCTGCTATCACTGGAAGCGGAGATTTTGACGAGATTTACTGGAAATATTTACTGTTGGAAGCGCCATATTTATTGGATTCTTACGCACTATATATTGAAAAAGATAGGAAGCCACAGGAGCGTTTCTATCAACCTAGAAGAAGAACTTTGAAAAAGGTTGTTGATAAGCTACAAGCCCTTGAAGACGATAAACTTGACGAATTGTTTCTGCATCAACCTGCCAGAACCGGCAAATCACAAATTATAACAGTAGGAACATCTTGGCATTGCGCAAGAAACACAGAAATAAGCAATCTTTATGTCACATATAAGGAAGGACTTGGCGGAGCATTTCTTGATGGCGTTATGGAAATCTGGACAGACCCTACATACTGCCACGAAGATGTATTTCATTCAAAAATAGCCAGAACAGATGCAAAAAATCATAAAGTAGACCTCGAACGAAAGAAAAAATACGCTACTTTGTCCGGAAAAGGTTTGGAATCAGGTTTGAACGGCGAGTATGACGCTTATGGTTGGCTAATTCTTGATGATATTCTGGAAGGTATTCAAGATGTATTGAACCCTGACATACTTCGAAGAAAGCAGATTGTGTTCGATAACAATGTTATGTCTCGAAAGAAAGAACAGTGCAAACTGATTTTGAACGGTACTATTTGGTCGCTACATGATCTTTATATGAACAGGCTTTCATTCCTACAAAATAATCCAGAAGCAAAACATATTCGATATGACGTTTTAAAAATCCCTGCTCTTGACCCGGAAACAGATGAAAGCAATTTTGATTACGACTACGGAGTAGGCTTTAGTACAAAGTACTATCGCACTATTCGTTCTAAATTTGAAGAAAATGACGATATGGCGGGATGGTTGGCTCAGTATCAGCAGGAACCAATTGAAAGAGACGGAGCATTATTCAATTCTCAACACATGAATTTTTATAATGGACAGCTTCCAGACGAAGAACCTTTGAAAGTCGTGTCTGCGTGTGACGTTGCTTTAGGCGGAAGCGACTATTTGGCAATGCCGGTAGCTTATGTGTACGAAGATGGTTCTGTATATATTCATGATGTTGTATATGACAATTCGGAGAAGATATATACAATGCCAAAAGTCGTGGCATCAATCATCAACAATAAAGTAACCAACGCTTTTTTTGAAGCCAATGCAGGTGGCGAGGGATATAAGGATGAGGTTGGAGTTGAACTGCAAAAACAAGGATACGAAACAAATCTTACCTCTAAATATGCACAACAGATGATTTTAAATAATGGAGGACACGCCCCAAAGTCTGCGGTAAGAAAAGAGCAGCGAATATGGGACAATGCAGAAAATATCAGAAGATTTTATTTCAGAGATACTGGATATCAAAATGCCGAATACAGAAAATTCATGAATAATGTGTATTCATTTACTATGACAGGAAAGAATAAACATGATGATGCGCCCGATGCGCTTGCCAGCTTAGCTGTGTTTTTGAAAAATGGAAGTGGCGCAGGTGTCGTAAAGGCAGTACGCAATCCACTCTGGGGAAGGAGATAAAATGAGACGATTAACAGAAACAAAAAGATATTTAAGTCAAGTATATGCTTTGAATTGCAGAATTGAAAATAAAAAATCTGAGCGTGACCAGTTAAGAGAACTTGCTACCTCTGTATCTTCTTTTACAAATACGGAAAGAGTTCAAACTTCTAGTAACCAGGACAAAATGGGCGATACAGTGGCAAAAATCGTAGATTTGGAAACTGAAATTACGGCTACAATCGTAGAATACCTCAGTAAAAAAGAAGAGGTTATAAAGACAATTGAAAGTGTTGAGAACATAAATATGTATAATCTTCTCTACAAACGGTATGTAGAGGGGAAATCTCTGACATCTATCGCTGAAGAAATGGGATTTTCCGAAGATTATGTAAAGCATTTACATGGCGATGCCCTGAATATTGTAAAAAAAATCAAACATTTTGAAAGTTGACACCTGATAGCACTGAATAACACTTTGTTTTATATTATAATATAAACTGTAATTTTTACACAAGCATCGGATTCGTTCCGGTGCTTTTTTCATGCCTAAAGACAGGAGGACAGGCAGTGGGGAGAAACAAAATGAACTTTGTTGACCTATGCCAAGGCGAGTTTGGCAGAAAAACTGCCTATACTGGCGTAGACCAGATTACTCCCCAGAACGTGGCACAGGTCCTTTCTGATACAATCGGAATCCATAACAGGAATAGAACCCTGATGGATTATCTTTACAGATATTACAAAGGTGATCAGCCAATTTTATATCGTGAAAAACTTGTTCGTCCAGAGGTCAACAATAAAGTTGTTGAGAATCATGCCCTTGAAACAGTCAAATTCAAGGCAGGACAAATATACGGAGAACCTATTCAATATGTCTGCAAGAAGAAAAAAGCGAGTGAAAAAACAAATGAACAAGTTGACCGGCTTAATGATTATCTGGACGAAGCCAATGCAGACGCCAGAAACATTCAACTCGGAGTATATCAGAGCGCGGTAGGAACTGCATATAAAGCAATCCTGAGAGAGGATGAATGGACAAAGGATGGAGACTTACCGCCTTTCAGAATATTTATCCCATCACCGCAGGATGTATATATTGTTTATTCAAGCGTTACTGGCAAACCAGTGCTTTCCGTTCAGATTTTAAAAGACGAGGACAATCAGCAGTATTACCAGTGTTATTCTTCCAGACAGTATTTCAAAATACAAAATGGAGTGGTGACAGAATCCGGAATCAATGGCTTTGGCGGTATTCCTATCATTGAATATCCAAATAATCACGACAGACTTTCCGACATTGAAATTGCGATCACAATGTATGACGCAATCAACAAATATCAATCTGATAGGCTGAATGGTGTTGAGCAGTTTGTGCAAGCCCTGATGAAATTTAAAAACTGCGAGATTGATGAAGCAGAGTTCGTAAAGATGGTTAAACTCGGTGCGGTATCGGTAAAAGACGTTGGAAACGGAACACAATCAGACGTTGATTTAATGACCGCCGAACTAAATCAGTCAGAGAGCCAGGTTGCAAAAGACGACATTTACAATAATATGTTGATTGTCGAAGCAATGCCAAATCGGCAAAGTAATACCGGTGGAGATACAGGCAATGCAGTATATCTGAGGAATGGTTGGGATTTCGCAGAGAGAGACGCAAAATTGGTAGAAGCATTCACAAAAGAAGCTGAAAAGGCATCTGCCAGAATCATTTTGAATATCATTCGAAAAACATCAATGGATGTAAATATTTCAACCAGAGATTTTGATGTAAAAATCACAAGAAACCCGACAGATAACATGCTTGTTAAAGCACAGGCGCTTGATTATCTGTTTAAAAATAAAATTCATCCGCTTATTGCACTGATTACTTGTGGATTATTTAGTGATCCACAAAAAGTATACGAAATGAGTTTGCCATATCTCGGAACCATTTACCCGGAATTGGTAGACCCGGACTCAGAACTGCAAAAAGCGAAAGATTTGCTGAACGGCTTTAACAAGGATGTGATTTCAGAATGAGTGTTTCATCATACGATGAATTAAATATCAGACCTAACAATCGCAGAAGCGAACCGTATAAAGAATATTTCAGCAAAATGTCGATATCAGACAAAGAAAAACAAGAAAGGATAGCTTTTTCCCAAAAAATGGAAAAAGTTGTCCTTTATATTTTGGCACTGATAGAAACAACCATAGAAAGCGGAGAAACGAAACGAGAATACATCCAGACTCAATTTTATGACAAATATCTGGATGTAATTGCTTCGTATATGCTTATAGATACATATATCAAGCAATATTCCACTGATATAACAAAGCAAATTATTGATATAACATTCGAAAGGCTTTCTTCTGAAGATAAAAGCATTACTGATGATTATTACCTGTCAAATGACCGGGCAATGTTTATTTCAGAGTGCGAAGCTAATTCGATACTGAACTACAGACAGTATTCGAAAGCTGTGAAATCAGGAAAGACCAAAAAGAAATGGATTGACGTAGGAGACAAAAGAGAACGAAAGACACACCTCGAAGTTGGAGGAATCACGCTCCCGATTGACGAGCCGTTCTCGGTTGGAGATAGCTTACTACAATTTCCAAAAGACACCTCGCTAGGAGCTTCGGCAGACGAGATTGTGAATTGCCGGTGCTCAATTCAATATAGTTAATTTAGAGACGAGTAAAATCGTCTCTTTTTTATTAAAAAATATGCACCCCGATAGCGTAATCATGGGAGACACCTTGAGCTGAGCGAACAGCGTAAAAAAGCGTATTGGTGACAGGAGATTTCAATGACAAGAGAAGATGTAAAAAGGATTTTTCCAGATGCAACCGATGACCAGATTACTTCTTTTCTGAATCAGTCAAATTCTGATGTGGCTAAGGAAAAAGCCAAAAATCAGAAATTAAAAGAAGATGCAGAAAAAGCAAAAGCGTTGGAAACAGAACTGGAAGAACTGAAAAAGCAGAACATGAGTGAAGCTGAAAGAACAGAATTGGAGCATCAGAAAGAGAAAGCAACAAATGAAAAAAGAATTTCTGATCTCGAATCTGCACTTAAAGCAGCTCAGAAAGACGCTCTGACAGGTAAAATCACTTCTATTTTTGCGAGCGCAGGAATGAAAGGAGATGCCTATGCGGGAGCAATTAAAGCATTTTCAAATATGAATGCGGAGGATGCTCTTAAAGAAGCCCAGACGTTTGTCGATGGAATTTCCGTAGAAAATAAAAACGCTCTTGATACCGCAAAAGCAGCTTGGGAGAAAGAAGCACTTGAAAATACACCTAATCCCGGTGGCGGTAAATCTGGTGGAGAACCAAAAAAGAAAAGCGAAGCATCTGAATACGCAAAAGCGTACTCAGCAAAAATGTGCCCAGAAAATAAACCGGCAGACGATAATGCCCCAGTAAATATTTAAGAAAAGGAGATTTAGATTATGGCTTTTATGAAAACAGAGCAGTACGAATCCACACCTAATATCCTCGAATCCGAGGTAGGGCTGGTGCTTAAAACCTATACAGCAGAACAGACAAATGCTGAAACCGTTGGGACTAAGAAGATTATCAAGGCGGGTTCTGTATATCCGACGAACGCAACTGGTGCTAAAGGCATTGTGTTTGAAGACGTCGATATGACAGACGATACAAAACGACCGATTTCCGTAATTGTTGCAGGACGTGTTCTTGAAAAAAGACTTCCGGTAACAGTAGAAACCACTGCAAAAACAGAGCTTGAAAAATCAGGTATCGTTTTTGTAACCACTACAGACCCAGAATTTTAAGGAGGTAAGCAGATGCCATTTAATATTTTAGAATCAATTACACAGGAAGAAAGACTTAACTTCTCTCAGGATTTCAGCGTAAAAAGGCCGGGCATTCTTGACACCATCTTCCCGGATGTCAAAACACAGTTCCTGAAAGCTGAATACTACAGACTTATGGCTGGACAGAGACTTCCAGAGGTAGCATTCGTTCATGCACTTGATACTGAAGCAGAAATCGGAACAAGACCGGGCTTTGAAAAAGTCCTGACTGAAAAGCTCTTTATTAAGAGAAAAATTAATCAGTCTGAGAGATTACAGCAGGCGATTGAAAACGGCGTGCCGGATGATGAGAACTTAAAGAAGTTTGTATTTGATGATGCAGCTAACCTTTTTGAAGGTGTTGTTGCTAGAACAAATGTCATGAAAGGTCAGTTCCTTTCTACTGGCGCAGTAAAAGTCAAAGAGAACAATGTGGATATGAGCATTGATTATGGTGTTCCGTCCGATGCAAAAGTAACAATGACAGACTGGTCTAAACCAGATGCAGATATCATGGGCGATATCCAGAAGATGGTCGCTGTCGCAGAAGACAATGGTTTTGTGGTAAACAAAGCTCTGACATCACTTAAAATGATTAATTACATGAGAAACAACACTGCAATGCAGACCGCAGTTCTGGGAGCAGCAAACAAACGTCTTCTGACCAAACAGGAACTCGCTAATCTGCTTATGCAGGAATACGGAATCACAATTGATCGTTGCGACGAGAAATTCAAATTCAGAAAAGCGGATGGTTCTCTCAAAACAGGAAGATACTTTAAAGAAGATGTATTCACACTGTATGAAGCAGAGCCGAACGGTTCATTTGGTACTGGACTCTGGGGCGTAACACCAGAGGAACTTGAATACAGACAGTTTATTCAGGAAGAGAATCGTTCTTTCGTAACGCTGTCCATGTGGGCTACACAAGACCCGGTTGCAGTTTGGACCAAAGCGTCAGGCATGTTTGTTCCGGTAGCGGCAAAAGCTAATGGTGGTATCGTAATCGGTACCAAAGCGGGGGAATAAACGGGCATAGTCTCGACAAGAACAGCCAGTCACCATCTGCATCAAGTGTTAATGATGCTTCAAAACACAAGTATACAGAAAGCGAATTGTCAAGCATGACAGTAGTTCAACTGAAACAGCTCGCAAGTGACAATGGCTATGCCCTGATATCTACAAACAAGGCTGGTATTATCTCAGAAATTTTATCTCAGCAAGGGTAGGTGATCTTAAATGGACGAACGGCTTGTAAATGATCTGAAAGAGTATCTATCCGATGATGCGGAAACTGACGGTATGATTTCTTTGTCTGTGAAGCGTGCAATTCGTTCGTTCAAAAAGAAACGCAACTATCCGTCTGGATATACAGATGAAAAAATCAATACCGATATGGAATACTGTTATGATTGCATATTTGATCTGGCTCTCTATTTCCTTGTGAAACAGGGAGCCGAGTTCCAAGAATCGCACTCTGAAAATTCAGTAAGTCGAAAATGGGAATCCGAAACGGAAATATATATCAATCATGGCGTTTTTCCGTTTGCAGGAAGTTTAATTTAATAAGATGGTTGGGTCACGTGGCACAGTATTTTTGTCCTCCCGGAGTGCCGCTGGGTTGCTTATATTCAGTAGGGAAAAGCAAATGTTAAGGGAGTGAAGAAAGGAACTGGCGATGGGATGTGAACATGAATGTTTTAATGAACACCGCATAGAAGAATTAGAGAATAGTCTTCGGCAGATGCAAGAGAGACAATCCGACCGCCATAAAGAGTTTTATGAGCGTATCGGGGAACTGGAAAGAAAGACAGCATTAAGTGAGAATGACTTGAACCATATCAAGTCAACTGTGGATGAGATGAATAACAATATAAAGACTCTCATGGCAGTCCCAGGAAAGCGCTATGATACAATTATTGTATGTGTTATTACGGCAATTGTCGGCGCGGTTATCGGATTTATGTTAAACGGCATTCTTCCAGTTTGATTCCACTTGTAAGGGAGGACGGTGGAAATATGAATTATACAGACTTTTCAGAAGATGAAAGAAAATTTTATTTAAAAGAAGCAGGTTTCGATTCCAGAGAAGAAAAACTGTTTCGATTACGGGCCTATGGCGAAAAGACACTATGGGAAGCATCTGAACTTATGGGGTATAGTCCAAGAACCATAGACCGAATTAATAAAAGAATAAAGAAGAAAATTTCTAAAGTTGCCCCGATGTACTGTCGGGGCTTTTCTTTGTATTGTGGCGAAAACGTGGCGAAATAGTGACGTTTAAAAACAGAGTTCCTTCCTATATAATATAATCATAGGAGAAAACACAATGATTATGTTAAGAAACCCTTACGAGGGCATATGGGAAAAGTATCGTTCTATAGATGATATGGATATGATTCTTGAATCCCGGACAGGAGGAACAGATTATGGCAGGTTATCCGTATTATCCGCAACAACCAATAATAAACAATCCATACGGACAGATACAGCCGTATCAGGACAGGCTGGCTCAACTGCAAAATAATTATCAGCAGGCAATGCCTTATGGTCAAATACAGATGCAACAGTTACAGCCGGTTCCACAATCACCTATGCTTCAAGGACAGATGGTGGATGGGATTGATACTGTAAAGGCTAAAGATGTGGATATGTCCGGCAATCCTGTTTACTATCCAAAAACAGACGGAACTGAAATTTACAGAAAACAGCTTCAATCCGATGGAAGAAGCAGGATTTTTGTTTACCGACTCGTAAATCCAGACGAACAGCAATCTAAGCAAGATGAAAAGCAGATTGATATTGAAGCAATGTTTAATCAGCTTCGGAATGATGTTTGTTCGGAGATTTCTGAAATAAAGAATATGTTTCCGACACAGATGTCGGGGACATCGGAACCTAAGCAGAATGGAGGTAGGCAGAGATGAATTTCAACCCAAACGCCATGATAAAAAAACAACTTGAAAAAATGATCTCTCAGAGGTTCGGAAGTGTCGATAACATGATGAACGATATGAGCAAATTCGCAGGAAATAATCCAACATTAAAAAATGCGTTGGATTTATATAAAAAAGGTGACGCAAGTCAATTGCATCAAATTCAACAGAATGTTTTTGAAGAAAAGCATTTATCACCAGATGGAATTATACAGAAATTCCTTGGATTATAACACTTCCCCATAATTGGGTGATTCAGAATCGCTACAATTTGGGACGACAGCCGCGGATGTCTCCTATTGTAAATAAAATTTAAGGAGACTAAAAACATGATGAATGGTTCAAATTACAGCCTTAGCGACATTGCAGCTGCTACAGGCTCTAATAGTCGCGCAAATGATATGTGGGGCGGTGATGGCTTTTCACTTATCTGGCTCGTCCTGATCTTCGCAATCTTCGGCTGGGGAGGTTTTGGCGGCTGGGGCGGCGGCTTTGGCGGTAACGGTGGAAACGGTGCGAACGGTGCCGGCTTCCAAGGATGGGCTACCCGTTCAGATATTAATGAGGAATTCGCCCTTAATGATATTCAGAATGGTATCAGAGGTATTCAGCAGGGTATCTGTGACAGCACATATTCTCTTAACAATACCATGCAGAGTGGCTTTAATGGCATGAACGTTGGAATGCTTCAGGGCTTCAATGGCGTTCAGCAGGCTATCAATGCTGATACTGTAGCCGGTATGCAGAATACCAACGCATTACAGTCTCAGTTAGCAAACTGTTGCTGTGAAACAAGAGAAGCTATACAGGGTATTAACTACAATCTTGCTACCAACACTTGTGCTCTCCAGAACACAATGAACAACAACACCAGAGATCTTCTGGAAAACCAGAACAGCAACACAAGAGCAATCCTTGACTTCCTGACTAACGATAAGATTGCAACATTACAGGCAGAGAACTCTGATCTGAAACGTGCTGCATCTCAGGATCGTCAGTCCGCATTGCTTACAACTGCTATGGCTTCACAGACTCAGCAGTTAATCAATGCAATTAATCCGGCGGCTATTCCGGCATATGTTGTTCCGAATCCGAATACCTATTACGGCGGATGCGGATGCAACAGTGGATGCTGCTAAGTAACTCACCCTTAGAGGTTGACTAATTCTAAGAGGTGGGTTGCGGCTCACCTCTTATTTGATTGAGAGGTATAAAATATGAGTTGTAAGAATGTTTGTAAACTTTGCAGTCATCTTGTAATCAGTCAAGCTGTTGCGTTTACAGGGGGCAATCTTGTAATCACACTTCCAGCAGGCAGTTACAACAACGGAGAGAAGTATTGCATTGTGATTGCACAAAGTATACCAGAAGCCACCACAATTACCGCCCCGGTAATGATTCAGGTAGGAACAGGAACAACTTTATATCCGCTAGAGAATCGTTGCTGCGCACAGGTTACGGCTTGCGGAATAAGAACCAGAACAAAGTACGCAACCAGAGTAGCTACAAGTGCAACTGGCGGAGTATTCAAGATGTTAGGAAATCCGGCTTGTAGTCCAAGTAACAATTTAACAGCAATTAATGGTACAGCCCCAACGACAGACACACCTGTTACACAGGCTGTTAGAAAGGGGGAATTGTAATGCATAAAGTTGCAATGGAAATGGGAAAATGGGCTATGGAGAAAGCCAAAGCACATGGATTTGACAATCTTAGCTCTCAGGACTGGGATGATCTGAAAGATTGCTTAGAAGCAGTAAAATGCGCAATCTGTGCAGACAAAGATTATCGAATCGTAGAAGCTATGGACGAATGCGAACAGGAAGAAAAGTATCTTGGACGCATGGGATATGACAGATATCGTTATGTAAACGGCAGATTTGCACCAAAAGGCAGAGGAAGCCGCATGGGATATATGCCATATCTTCATATGCAGGATGATGACTGGATAAGCGAATATCCGAATAATCCAGAGTTTGACCAGAACCTGTACCGCATGGGATATCATCCAGACCGTAGTGATATGAGAATGGATGGAATGAACCATAAGCAGTCCAGATATGGTGAAACCTACGACAGATACAGCGAGAATCGCAGACATTACCATGATTCCAAAGACGCTGAGTCTAAGAGAAAAATGGATGATTCCATGAAAGAGTATACAGAAGATATCATCCGCAACATGAAAGAAATGTGGGATGATGCAGACGCATCAATCAGACAGCAGATGAAAACTGACTTAACACGTTTCATACAGCAGATGAATTGAATATGAAATGAGCTTTGCCCTTGTTACAGGAATGTAGCAGGGGCTTTTTGATTGAAAGGAGAATTATTATGAAGAAATTATTTATTAGTCAGCCGATGAGAGGAAAAACAGATGAGGAAATCCTTGCAACTAGAGAAAAAGCGATTAAGAGCGCAGAGAAGCAGATTGGTGAACCTGTAGAAGTAATTGATTCTTTCTTCCAGTCAGCACCAGTTGACGCAAAACCACTTTGGTATCTGGGCGAATCCCTTAAACTACTGGCAGAAGCTGATGTGGCGTTCTTTGCTAAAGGATGGGACGAAGCCAGAGGATGCAAGATTGAGAATACTTGCGCTATTGAATATGGCATTGAGACCGTTATCGAAGATTATACAGCATAAGCCAAAAAAGGATGGTGATAAACTATGCTAAGACAATTTTACATGAACGGTGACCTATGGAGAGTGCAGTTTGTATCTCCGCATGACAGCGTGTTAATTGACCGTACAGGCAATAGGACGCTTGGAGTATCGGATTATTCCACCCACGTTATTTCAATCGCAAATAACCTGTATGGAGAACTTCTGAACCGTGTATTTATTCATGAGTTAGGGCATTGTGTGATGTTCAGCTATGGTCTATTACCAGAACTTCATCGCATGGTCAAGAAACGGTATTGGGTGGACGCGGAGGAATTTGTATGCAATATTCTGGCAGATTATGGACAGTTTGTTATTGGCACGGCCAGAGATATCTTAGGAAACCAGTTCACATATGTAGCTCCCATTGGGGCAGAAAGGATGAGTGCATAGATGGCAAAAGCAGAAAACACAATTATTTTTGATGGCATTCAGTACAAACCCGGTGATGAATTGCCGGATTTAGGTAGTTGGGTATGTACAGATGCAAAAGGTATGGTTCGCGATTATGAGGGACTTTCAAAAGACGTGTCAAAGCTCCCGCATTATGTACAGAGCGGTTCTTCGGCGTTATGCCTTGATACCTCTGAATTATACGAATATCACAAACCTACTGACACATGGTACAAACTATAAGGAGAAAAAACGCATGGCATTAACGGCAAAAAAAGTATACGCAATTTTGAAACGCCAGATTTCCGATATGGAGTCAAAAATAAAAACACCCGTCATATACAAAGGAACCGTTGCGGCCGCTGATTTGCTTCCACTAAATCCAAGTATCGGTGATATGTACAACATTGAAACAAAATCAATTTACGGTGAAGCTGGTATGAACGTGGCGTGGAATGGTACGACTTGGGACACCATGGGAGCACCGATTGACATGTCAATGTATCTGAAATCTACTGATGTGCCAGAGTGGGCGAAACAGCCCTTTAAACCAGAGTATACAGCAAAAGAAGTTGGAGCTTTACCAGCAAATACAAAGATTCCAAGCAAGACCAGCGACTTGGAAAATGATTCTGAATATGTTTCCGATCCGGATTTTCAGAGTGAATTGAAAAAGAAAGCGAACGGCGAAGGAATCACTCTGAGCATTAATGAATCTGGCGGACTTAGAGTTACATATGATGATGGACAGGAGGTATAAAAGATGGCACAAGTAGCAGTAGATGTAGCGATGGAGTCTACGTCACAACAGATTCTTGAATTACTAAAAGTTGTAAAGACTATGGTGACGGATGTTTCAAAATTTGACTGGAAGAATTTCTATCAGCAAATGGCTACAGATGAAGTGTTTTCGACAAAATTCTATAATTACGAAACAAGCACCAACCCTAAAGGCGAGAAGATGAACGATTCTGTAGGGCTAACAGCAGTTCCGTCTACAGAAACAATCAAAGGGCGTGACGATTTTTCAAATAGAAGCGCATTTCAAACCTTGGACTGCAATTTTGTAATTGATGAAAGCGAAAATAAAATGCCTGTTGCAATTAAAGGCGGAAACGGATTTTATAATACCGGAAAAGTCGATGTTGGCGTAATGGTTCCACTGACTTACTGGGGCATTCAGGAATTTGATACTTATTATATCGTTCATTTTGCGACAAAACCGCACCCCGAATTAGAGTGCACAACAGTTACTCCGTGGTGTAATGAAGAACTTGGATATGGAATCTTAACAAAATATTATGCAGGACAAATTGACGGGATGTTATATTCTTCTTCCGGAAATCCAATTTTCAACTTTGTTTCTGTGCAATCAGGAAATACAGAGTTGCAGAAAAAGGGCACTAGCTATCATGGCTCTGGTTCTGAGCGTACCGCTTACTTACTGTGCATGTTGTGGATTAAGTATGCAACTAAAAACAGTCAACAGATATTCCAAGGCTGTACTAGATACAACTTTCAATATAAAGTTGCACAGGCAGACACAAATGTAAATTATGTAGTTCTTCCAACGGCTCAGGCGAATAATTTCAAAGTTGACTTAACAGTATCCATAGGAGATGTGACAGGGCACACGGATAATCTTGACCGTGGCGCTACCTGGATGAGAAATATTGCAGATAAAGTCAGAGTAACTGCAATAGAAGTTATTGAGGGTACAGCAAATAGTCGCGTATATGTTGAAAAGACAGGAATGACAATTACAACAGATACCTATATCAGCTCGATGCCATTGCATTCTGGAACAACAGATAATGTTCAAGGCACAGACGGATATATTGCGAATGACGGAATTTATCCATTCAAACTCGGTGGCGTCGAAGATATGGTTGGCGCTTATTATATATCCATGAATGAATTGTGGAACAAAACATCTGCAAGCACAGTCGATTATTATGTGCGTGGAAAATCCGCATGGTCAGCAACCGGGACTGGATGGACTAAAGTTGTAACGGTTGACTTGGGTTCTTCGGATGATTGCTGGATTGGAGATATTAATATTGACTTAAAAACCGGTGTAATTACATTGCGGACTAAAGGCGCAGGAGATTCCGTAGGAGTTGGAGACAGAGAATATAACGGAGGTACGGGAACTGGTTGGAGAGAAGCATTGCGGCGCGGTTATCTGAGGCACGGGTCGCTTGCGGGTTTTTCGTGCGCGGATCTCAGGTTCGGCGTTTCGAACGCGTACTGGAACTACGCCCTCTGCGTTTAAATTCCGAACCTTTTAGGGGTGAATTTTGCACAGCAAAAGAGGGGGCTGCCCCTCTATAAAATAATAATATATAGGACTTGTCACACAGGCGGCGCGGTAATCTGAGGAACGAGTCGAATGCGGGTTTTTCGTACGCGAATCTCAGGAACGACGTTTCGAACGCGAACTGGAACTACGCCCTCTGCTTTTATAAATTTGACGAAATAATTTAGTACACTGGTACTTTTGTGTGGCATTTCGTGGATTAAATTTCATTACCGTATAAGGTACTTAAATAGGAAACAAAAAGGGAACCGGTAGCCTGACGAGGAAACTGGTAGTTTATGCGTAAGGCATAAACTGGGGCTAGTAGAAATCCGAACGTCCCTCGGAATTTAAACGATAAAATAAACCCTTAAAGGAATTTGAAAATATGAAAAGATGCTGTAAAAGAATAGACATAACGGATAGGCGATTGATTGAAAGAGCAGTCAGAGATTGTCTACATGGGAAAATGGACAGAGGGGACGTTGTTCGGATGTTTTCTGAATATTCGGGTGTCCCATTTGACATTATAAAAAAGATCTGCAAAGACTTACGTATGATGAATGGACTTATTAACACAGTAATTGACGGCATTCAGCAGGAGATTATCCACAAAAAGTATATCGTAAAACCAATCCGATATAGAAAGCAAACTGACAAATGCAACGGAAAAATCAGGAACATTGGAATACAAGATATTAAACAGCAGATTTATGATTACATTGCCGTATATGCTATGGAAGAACTGTTTCGTAAAAAGTTAGGCTTTTATCAATGTGGCGCACTGAAGAAGAAAGGAAATGATTTTGGTGCAAAAGCAATTAAAAGATGGATTAGTGACCATAGCATACGTTGGGCTTGGCAGGATGATGTAAAGCAATATTATGAGACAATTCCGAAAAAGAAGTTAAAAAATCTTTTGTCCAGAGATGTTGATAATCCTGGAATTTTGCATTTGGTGTTCTTTCTGATTGATACATTTTTAGGTGGCCTTTCCATTGGTTCTTATCTCAGTCAGTATCTGGCCAATTATTATATGAGTTATGCCTATCATTTTGCAAGCGAGATGATTTTGAAAACCAGAAAATGTAAGAATGGTGTCTGCAAAACCATAAATGCAGTATCCCATGTATTGTTTCAAATGGATGATATTCTGATTTTGTTTAGAAGCCTAAAAGATTTAAAATACACAGTAAAGAAATTCAAAGAATATATTGAACGATTTCTGGGCCTAAAATTAAAGAACAAACTTAATTTTATCGACCTTAGGAACCGATATATTGATATTCTTGGGAGAAAAGTTTCAAGAAAAAGTCTTACACTTCGCTCTTCTAATTTTGTTAGATTTCGCAGAACAGCCAAGAAAGCACAGATGCAGCTTCGCAGATACAAAGATGTTGATTACCAGACAGCCAAAAGCTTTGTCGGAAGATACGGCGCGATCAAAAACTCAAATACCAAACATTTCAGAAAGAAATACGATATACCCTATATTTTAAAACGTTGTGAAGTCAAAATATCCAAAACTGAAAGGAGACTTACACATGCAAACAATGAGATTCAATTTGCCACAGCTTGAAGTTTCAACGTATCCTCTTGAAAAGGGAATGGATGTTGTAATTTGCCAGAATGAACGGAAAGTCACAGTTGAAAACCAAGACAAAAAATCCGAAGAAATGTATGAATATGACGGAAACATATTCCGGACATTTAAACATACACAAGAGGAAATATCGCAAAATCCATCCGAATACCTTGATTACGCAGGAGACGAAGAGCCTACTGCAGAAATGACAGAGTACGCAAACGCCATGGTTGATGCATACACTGAACAGCTGATTCTGGAAGGAGTGATTTCATGAGAATTTTAGTTGAGAGTCTAAAACGTATGTACAACAGTACCCCACGTAAAATTACAAAAGAAAAGATAGAAAATCTCTCAATTCTTACAAAGGAAGAAAAAGATTATATTTTGAATTGATAAGTGAAAGGAGAACTATTATGGCAGTTGCACAAAATACAGTAATCATTGATGATGTAGAATACAAGCCTGGCGAACAACTTCCGGAACTTGGCAGTATTCACCGAGTTTTCAAAGATGGTGGTAAACGTCATTATGAAGGACTTGCGAAAGATTCAGACAAACTCCCTCTGTACGTTGCTAACAATTCATCATGTTTTATGACCGATACTGGAGAGTATTACAAATTTGATGAGAGTAAGAAATTGTGGTATAAACCTGATAAGATCGAACAAAGCAAAGTAACACCGATTGAAGTATATGGCGTTCTTAACGGAAAAATCCAGCAGGTATCAGAAGACGTAGAGGGAATTGCAACACCACTTTTATACAAAGGTTCCGTATCAGACATTTCACAACTTCCGTTATCTCCTAAGATTGGATGGATGTATAATATATCTGAAAAATCTATTTATGGAGAGGCAGGTATGAATGTCGCATGGACAGGAGAAATATGGGACACTCTTGGACCGGCTATTGATATGGCACCATACTTGAGAGAGGATTCCGAGATCATAACATCCTTGAAAACCAAAACGGAAAATCTGGAATCTGCGAATTACACCGACAGAGGCACCTTAGCTGATACTGACGCATTTCTGATCAATGACGGTACGGGAATGAAAAAGAGTGTGCTGAGCAAGCTGTCAGACTTTGTCCTTAATAAAATCGCCGATAAAGTGTTTGCAAAGCTTCAAACGAACGACAAAACAATTCTGGGAGCGATTAATGAATTAAATAGTAAGAGCTACCACAATATTCCACGCCTTGTTCCGAAAGATATTACTGCATATTACAAAGATGGCTCACTTTGGAAGCGTCTTGAAGGAACGGGCGATTATTCCTTATATCAAGATATCTATGTCGGAGATTATTTTCAAATGTCACGAGTGATTTCTGCGAAGAATCCTGACTCCACACAGCAAACAAACGGAACAGACTGGGTGACAATCGCATCTATTGGCGGGTTGGCTCATAACGGTGACAACATAGACTTAACACCAAACCATCTTGTTATGGTTCCTGGAAAAGGATTTGGTGGCACACAGCATTTCGGAAAAAGTCGCATGAATCCAACAAGCACAACTGATGGTGGCTATAAAGCGTCTGAAATGAACACAAAAGTGTTAGGTGCTATTGCTACTGCTGGCTCTACCGCTGCTGATGCAACAATTAATCAGCAGTTATATGCAGAGTTTGGTACTCACCTGAAGAAAACGAGAGAGTTAATTACAAACAAAATCAATGCTACTGGAATAGACAGATACGGCAGTAACAATGGTTGCTCTAGCGGATGGGAATGGACTGATGTACAGGCAATTCTTATGAGCGAGGTTGAGCTTTATGGCTCTACTGTTTGGTCGTCTTCCGGATGGGATACTGGAAGTGCAAACCATCAGTTTGAATTATTTGCTAACTCAAAATCTGCGATTAATAACCGTTCAGCTTGGTACTGGATGAAAGATGTAGCGTCTGCGTCTGAGTTCTGCACTTGCGGCGGCGATGGTCGTTCCGGCCATAACGACGCTTCTAGTGCGAGCTCCTATGTGCGTCTTCGCTTCGTAATCGCAGCGTAGCGAATCTGAAATCTCTTCCCATTTAATTCATTAAGAACCTTGAAAATTCCATAAAAAAATATACCAAATGGATGTGCTAAGTGTTATAATATGAGTAACATTATAACGTAAAAAGGAAGCCGGGGTATCCGACCAAAGACAACTCCCGACTTCCAAAAAGCACCACAAAGGGTACGGTATTATTATAACACAGTACCTTCCCTTTGTGTACCCGAAAGGAAGGTATTTTTTTATGGAAAATTTCGCGAATGAATTTATGACCAAGCTGGATGGGAAATTGACTCCGGAGCAGATGAAGACAGTCCTGGCAGAGCTGGAGATGTTTTCGGCGAATTATGATATCGAAAAGAAAAAGACAGAGGTTATTCCATATGACGACTGTATACCAGACTGTTATAAGACGTATTTGGTATCGAAAAAGATAGAAGGAATGTCAAAACAGTCACTGATAACATATAAGTGTAACCTTGATGACTTCTTCAGATCAGTGAATAAGCCGTTATCCCAGATAACTACGAATGACATACGTATATATCTGTACGGATTGACGGAAAGAGGGAATACAAACCGCACAATCGATGGAAAAAGACTTATCATACACACTTTTATGGACTGGTGTGTAAAGGAAGAATACTTGACAAAGAATCCATGCAGCAGAATAAGCCCGATTAAATTTGAAGTAAAACCGAGAGAACCTTTAGACGACATTGAACTTGAATTAGTAAGGGATGCTTGCCAAGACTATCGCGAACGCGCAATCATAGAACTGTTTTACAGTACTGGATGTCGTGTGTCGGAGATGGTGGTTCTGAAGAAGTCAGATATTGACTTTCAGACTAAAGAAGTACATTTATTTGGAAAAGGAAGTAAGCATCGTATATCTTATATTAATGCCAGGGCAGAAGTAGCATTGAAAAAGTACTGGTTCACGCGAGACGATTGTTGCGACAGTGCAATTGCAACTATTCGCAGACCTTATCGAGGAGTTACCAAGACACAATTGGAACAGATAGTAAGAAAAATCGGGGAAAGATCAGAGATTGGAAGAAACTTATACCCGCACCTTATTCGCCACACAACTGCCAGTGCTGCGCTTGAAAGAGGCATGAATGTTACGGACCTGCAGAAGATGCTGGGACATGAGAAACTTGATACAACTATGATTTATGCAAAGGTTAATCAAGAGTCGGTCAGATACAATCACCACAAATACGTCATTTAAGGAGAACTATATGAGAGGATTAAAACGGCAAAAGCAAACAATATACTGGTCTAGGGTGACAGAAGAACTTGACGGAATAGACACAATCAAGAAATATCAGAATCCAGAACTGCATTGTCTATCCGTGTCTGCGACCGCCGGAACGCCGGAAGAATTATCTGCCGGGTACGTCCCTGATTACGATAGGTACATCACGAATTTTGACCGTAGCTTTAAACCGCAGATTGCAGATGTGTTCTGGATAGACTGCAAGCCGGAACTGACCGAAGCAGGCGAACTTGTTTTAGGTGAAGACGGAGAACCTACAGTCCCGCCAGACTACCGTCTAAAAAAGATTCTTGATACCCAGAAAGGGAATGTGGCACGATATGGCATCAAGTATATAGGAGATGGTTCAGATGGCGAATAAGACTATCAAAATGGAATTGTCGCATAAATCTATACAAGACACGATAAAACAGCTCAGAGCGTATCAGAAGTCACTTGTAAGTAAGAATGAAATATTCATCAAAAGGCTTTCTGAAATCGGTCTGAATGTTATTCAAACTACAATGGAATCAATACCAGAAGAAGAAAAGGGAAATTATTATACCGAAATCGTAAATAATATCAAAGGTGAAATAACCGGTGTAACAGTAAGGCTGTCTGGTACAGATGTGCTTTTTGTAGAATTTTCAGCAGGGATTTCATACGGCACTGACAGCTATCCACTTCCATCCGGGGATGAGTACGGAATGGGTACTTACCCCGGAAAAGGCAATTGGGACAATCCTAACGGTTGGTGGTATAAGGACGAAAGCGGAAAATTACATCACTCTTTTGGAAATAGGGCTTATATGCCGATGTACCATGCGGAAGAAGCTATTATCATTTCCGTACGAGAAATTGCCAAAGAGGTTTTCGGTTAATCCTTTATCCATTCTATATGGTATCCAACAATATTCAAAATTTCTTCTACTTCAGAATATGAAAAGGTTTCCTTTCTGAAACGATTGCTAAAATTTTGAAATGTAAAATTTGTTCCATGCCTACGATTTATTTCGCTATTTACCTGACTCATAGTAAATCCTTGTGAAATAATTATTGCTTTTAATTTGGATTTTAGTTCCATAAAACGCTCCTATCATCTATTTGTTAAATTATAACATTATAAATGTAAATTGTAAATTTTAATATTCTTGAAAAATAAATTATATAGTTTATAATTAAATTAAATAATTTATATAGGAGATGATTATATGCCAAAGCTTGCGCCTGACCTTGCTGGAAAGAAATTCGGAAAATTAACCGCTGTTTATAGAATCAAATCAGAAGGAACTATAGGTAGTGGGAAACCTGCTCTGTGGATGTGTAAATGTGATTGCGGAAATACCAAAATCATGAGTTCTACAAGGCTTATACATGGAAAGACTGATAATTGCGGATGCATGGATTCTAAATGTAGAAACAAAAAAGGTCAATTTGTAAAAGGTGAAAATGTAAAAGATATTTCCGGCGAGAAATTCGGGAAGTTAACAGTATTGAAATTAGATAAAATTGTTAACAGGAAATCTTATTGGATTGTAAGGTGTGAATGCGGAACAATAAAATCAGTAAGAAGTGATACCCTTAAAGTCATTACTTCTTGCGGATGTAATAAGAAAAAACAAGACATTATTAATTTAGGCATAACAAATCACCACGAATTGACTCATCACCCTGTTTACAGTATATGGAATGCAATGATTAATAGATGTGGTAATCCACATAACAAACATTACAACAACTATGGTGGGCGGGGTATTAAGGTCTGCGAAGAATGGAAAGATATTCGGATTTTTTCAAAATGGGCTGATGAAACAGGTTTTGAACCAAATAAGAATCTCTCTATTGAAAGAAAAGACGTGAATGGCGATTATTGCCCTGAAAATTGTTGCTGGATTGACAGAAAGTTCCAAACGCGCAATAGGAGAAATACTGTTATGCTTAAAATAGATGGCGTTAATAAGCCACTTTCAGAATGGTGCGAAATATACAATGTACCATATGAAAAAGTTATCGGAAGATATTACAGAGGAATACAGGCAGCAGATGATCTATTTTATAAAGGCAATTTGCAGATGAGAGATTTAGGAAGAGAGTAGGCACCGAAGCCACCATGCCGGTATATAAAGCAAGTGTAAAAATCATGCAGAGCATCAGAAAAATTGCAAAAGAAGTGTTTTCATCGTAATTCAACACCTGATAGCACTGAATAGCACCTTGATATTTGATATACTATAACATATAAAAGCATCTACCTGAGCGGTTGGTGCTTTTTTCATGCAAAAAAGCATAGAAAAGGAGAATGTAAGCATGTTAGTAGAAACAATGATTATCAAAAAAGTAGAAACGAGCATTGTCACAAGCCTAGATGTCGCAGAAACTTTTGAAAAAGAACATAAAAGAGTATTGCAGGACATTAGAAATTTAGGATGCAGTGAAGAATTCGGACAGCACAATTTCGTGCTTTCCTCATACACAAGCATCCAGAATAAAAAACAACCTATGTACTGCATGACGAGAGATGGATTTACGCTTCTTGTTATGGGATACACTGGTGAAAAAGCCATGAAGTTCAAAGAAGGATACATTCGCCAATTCAATGCAATGGAAAAAGTTCTTCTGGGAAAAATCAGAGAACGAGACAAAGGCATTGCAGTAAGACAGGCATTGACCAATGCGCTTAAAGAATCACAAGAAAATGAGAGAATGCATGGTCATGCATATTCGACATATACAGATATGGTATATCGCACATTGCTTGGTAAAACTGCAAAACAGCTTAGAGAAGAAAAAGGAATTTCTACTAAAGACAATCTAAGAGATTTTCTCACCGAAGAAGAACTGAAAGCAGTTCAGTCAAAAGAAATGCTTGTCAGCGGATTGGTTGATTGTGGATGGGGATATTCTCAAATAAGAGATTTCCTTAAAGGCCAGTCTCAAAATATGTTAGAACAGGCAGGGTGATATAAAATGCCAGACACGATTAACAACCCAGTATCAGAAGTATTTTCTAGGTGGAGTAAAGATATTCAACCAACAGTCGGCAAAGGCAATTTTTCCATGGAAAAAAGCCAGACAATAGCATCTGGCAAAACGAAATACGCCAGATTGTTCATGATGGGGAATCCCACGCAGTCGATAAGTCTTGAAGGTCACGAATGTGCAACAATTCTTTCGTTTCAAGTGGAAAGTTACGCATCTGGAACAAAGGCTTTATCGACTGCATATGAAATCGACAGTAAGAGTCATGAAGCCATGATTTCTATGGGATTCCGAAGAACATACGGGCCAGAAGAAGTTGCAAACTCCGAAAAGAGTTTCAAACGAATCATAAGCCGGTACAGCAGAATTTACACCGGGCAATTATTGGAAGCGTAACAGCTTCTATTTTTTATACCAAAAAGAAAGGAGAGTGTCCTATGAGTAAAGATAAATTACATTGGCTGAAAGCTGCGGGAATCAGAGCTGTTAAGACAATTGCTCAGACAGCAGTTGCGACAATCGGAACCGCAACAGTCCTTGGAAGCGTTGACTGGAAGATGGTCGTATCCGCGTCCGTTCTTTCCGGCGTTTTATCCTTGCTTACATCTGTAGCAGGGCTTCCAGAACTGAAAACAGGCACAGATGAATAGAAAGGACGGTGATCCTTTTATCTCCCGGATGCAGGGTTACGCATCAGAGCCACATGGCTCTTTTTTTATTGTGATTTTATAGCTGAAAAGCAGAAAGGAGCCGAATATGGCAGATAAAGGAAATATAGCAGGCGTAAGTACCGTTGGTTCACTCACTGGATATGCAGTTGAAACAACAGCAGGTACTAAACCGACAGCTTTTAAACTTCTTCACAGAATCAATGCTTCTGATGAAATTAAAATTGATGTAGAAACAATCGACGCTTCCGCGCTTGAAGACGAAGTTGAAAGAACTATTGCAGGACGTGGTTCTACAGGTGGCACATTCAACGTAACTGTGAACGTAACTGATGAAACTATCACTGAATGGGAAACATTAATCAGCGAATACAAAGCAGGAAAAACAGAGGGAAAATCTATGTGGTATGAAGAATACTTCCCGTCTCTTAAGAAAGCGTTCTTCACCAAAATCGAGCCACCGACAATCATTCCTAAACCGGCAAGAGATCAGAACGGTCTGTTAACCGTTGAAATGTCTCTTACTATCAATGAGTACGTCGGACCGGGCGACGCAATAGCTCCAACTGACAGCGGCATTTAAACATATTTGGGAGGACAAATAATATGTATAAAGTTTTAAAAATCGGCGGCAAAGACTACAAACTTGAATATGGGATTGAAGCATCACTGTTTGATGATTGCGTGAAATCTGTGATGAATATGTTAGTTTCCACAAGCGGTGGAACGGACAGGAGTCTCAGGGAGATGGTTTCTGGAATGAGTAGCATTCCGAATACTGCACTCAATGCGTTCTATGCCGGATTACTTCAATATCACGGCAACCATTCTGACGGTGATGGCACTGTCCCGGATTTAGATACCGCCAAAAAACTTGCAACACAGTATATGACTGAACATAAAGATGATGAGCAGGGAAACTTCTACGGTCTGTTTTCTATGTGCATTGAACAGATGGAGGAAGACGGTTTTTTCAAATTAACCGGTCTGGAAACGTTCATGGACAACTTGAATGCGGCAATGGACTCTGTGAAAGCGAAGAAAACACCGAAGAAGCCGACAGATCATTTGAAAAAAGCTACAGCGAAATAATCTGGGATGAATTATACCCAATGGCTGTGCGCATTGGAATGTCAAAAAAAGAATTTCTTAGGAGCACTCTTAAGGACTTGAGAATCCGTATAGAACAATATGGAATCTCAAAAAATGAAGAAATTCAGTCGCAGTTAATAAACATGGACTATCAGGCATGGCTGACCGGATTGTATGTCAAGACGAGTATTTCGTGTACATTATTTCCAAGAAAGGTTAGTTATCCGAGCAAACCAATTACGCAGGAAAAACAAAATAATTGGGTCAAACAAAATCCAAATACGCCAAAGAAATCAGAAGCAGAACTAAGACAAGAAGAACGTTACTACGAACTTCTTATCAGGCAGGCAAATGCAAATATATCTGAAATAGGTAATGAAAAGGGCAAGCAGGATGAATAGTAGTCTTGCTTGCCCTTTATTTTTTTGAAATAAAGGAGGTGCTTATATGCCTGACAACACAATAGACAGCCTTGCGATAGAGGTCAGCAGTAACGTATCAAATGCAAGTAAATCCATTGATGATTTATGTAATAAACTGAATCGCCTGAGTAGTCGTATGTCTGAGAACATCAAGCATCTTAGAGACTTTTCAGCTTCCGTAGGCACGGTCAATTCTGCTGTTCAAGCACTTAAATTAGACAGGCTTGATTTATCAACGATAAACAGTCAATTGCAACAGTTTGTTCAGTCTATGAGTGCGCTCGGTAGCCTGAACTTGCGAAACAACGGATTAAACTCATTCGTAAATTCTATCCGCAGATTGAACGAAACATTAAATTCCACAGGTGATGTGTCTGGAAAGATTCAGAACATGATTTCCGAATTATCTGGTCTTAGCAGTATTCCAGACGTATCAAATAATGTAAACCGGTTTGTTTCTTCATTGGCAAGATTGGCGAATGCAGGTACAAAAATTGACCAGACTACATCTGGAATAGGCAATCTTGCACACCAATTAAAAAAGGCAGCAAGAACACTTTCGAGTGCAAGCGAAATTTCTGAATCCGTTAACAGGTTCACACAATCAATAGCACAACTTGCAAATGCGGGAAATAAAGCCGGACAGACTGCTGGAAATCTCGGAACTCTTGCCAAAGAATTAAAAGATTTCTTTGAAACCATGAAAGACGCTCCTGAAGTAAGTGAAAATATAATAAGAATGACAGAAGCTCTTTCACGTCTGGCATCGTCAGGCGGAAGAATTTCTACTGCAACAAACACAGTTTCAAATTCATTTAGCAAGCTTTCTTCTATTATTAGAGGAATTTCTTCATTGCTTAGTAATGGTGTGAATAAAGCCAAAAGCGGGATAAATTTCTTGATTTCAGGATTTTCAAACCTTATAAGTAGTAGTAATGGATTAGAGTCAGCAACTTCAAATGTCGGTTCATTTATAAAAACTGTTCTAGGCTTAAAAACAGCTTCTTTGGCTATGAGCAAATTTAATCAGGCTATGAACGGGAAAGGGATTATGGAACTCGGTTCCGACATCACAGAAGTTGAGAATATTGTTGATGTAGCTTTCGGAAGCATGGCTAACAAAGCTTATGAATTTGCATCAGTAGCCACAAAGCAATTTGGATTATCTGAATTAGCTGCAAAGAATTACACAGGAACTATGATGGCAATGTTGAAATCTTCTGGCGTAGCGCAAGATTCTGCCGCGGAAATGTCAACAACACTTGCAGGATTAGCCGGCGATTTAGCTTCTTTTTACAACATTGACATTGATACTGCATTCTACAAAATTCGTGCCGGCATCTCAGGTCAGGTTATGCCTTTAAGACAGTTGGGTATAAACCTTTCAGTAGCCAACATGGAAGCGTATGCCCTGTCCCAAGGAATCACAACTTCATACAATTCCATGACACAAGCACAAAAGGTCATGCTTAGATATAATTACCTCTTGTCAGTTACAGGAGATCAACAAGGAGATTTCGCTAGAACTTCTGGAAGCTGGGCTAATCAGACGAGATTGTTAACATTAAATCTTCAATCTCTTTCCTCTGTCATCGGTCAAGGCTTGATATCAGCAATTCTTCCGGCTATCCAATCCCTTAATGCCTTTATTGCAAAACTTACAAAAGCGGCGGAGTCATTCCGTGACTTCATGTATGTTTTAAGTGGAAAGAAAATAAAAGGTTCAGCCAAAGGGGTCGTGAATGAATTTGCTGGATTAGACGATGCTTCCATGGATTTAAGTGGATTAAAAGATTCTGGTGACGATATTTCCAGTGGACTTGATAAGGCTTCGAAATCTGCTAAGAAATTAAAAGATTCTCTTTCACTTATGCCATTTGATGAGTTAAACGTGCTTACAAAGAATCTGTCAGATGATACGGCGAGTCTTAGCAATAAGAAAGGGAAGAATGGCGCTTCTGGTCTTGATGATTTGGGACTTGGTGACATTTCAGATCAACTTGATAGTGCTCTTCCAGACGAAGAAACACCGATCAATAAGTGGGCAAAAAAAATCCGTAAAGCATTTTTGAGTCAGGATTGGAAAGGGCTTGGAAAAACTATTGCTGATATGATAAATATTGGCTTACAAAAGGTCTACGATGCAATCAATTGGAAAAAAGTCGGACCGAAGATTACAGAATTTTGTGAAGCATTCACAGAGACTTTCAATAGCCTTGTGGATAACATCGACTGGAATTTGTTTGGAAGAACAATAGGAGCCGGGTTCAACACCATAGTCAATACGCTAAACTTGTTGATTACCGGGATAGACTGGTATAACCTCGGGAAGAAATTTGCAGAAGGTATCGGCGGACTGATTGATGAGGTAAATTGGAATAATCTAGGACAACTCCTAGGAAATAAATTCATGCTCACATGGGAAATATTCAGAGGGTTTGTTGATAATCTCCCGTATTCTGATATTGGAAAATCAGTGGCAGACGCTATGAACGGTATGTTTTCCACCATTTCTTTTTCGAATATTGCAGATACATTATCCACCGGGCTGAATGGTGCTTTTCAAGCGCTTCTCGCATGGACTCAAAGTTTCGACTGGCAACAGCTTGTTGACAATATTTCCAGTGGAATAAGTACTTTCATCGCTACATTTGATTGGACACAAAACGGGCAGTCATTAAATGCGTTCATTTCAGACTTGCTAGATGCGCTTATTAGTATTTCAGGAAAAGTAGACTGGGAGGAATTTGGAAGAAATATTGGAACGTTCCTGAGCCAGATTGACTGGGGGACAAATCTACAGAAACTTGGTACGGTGTTACTTGACGTTTTCGGTGGAATATGGTCAGGGCTTGGCGAAACATCTGCCGGTAAGTTTGTAGAAGCCGTCATAGGATTTGGAATCGCCGCAAAATTACTTCCTGTTATCAACAGTATTGGCTCTATTTTTGCTTCCACGTCGTTAGTAGGTCAAATCACAAGTTCTGTTGCAAATGCCTTTTCTGGAGCAATTGGATTATTTCAGGAAGGTGGTATTGTTTACGAAGCGTTCTTTTCGGCGTCTACTTCACTTGCAGGTGCCTTATCATCTTTAACAGGCATTTCAGTTCCAGTAGGAGTTGCCGCCGCAGGAATAGCAGCAGCTGTAGCAGGCGTTATAGCTTCGATTGTTGATCTTTGGAATACATCTGAGTCTTTCAGGAACACTGTTGGAATTGCATTTGAGAAAATCAAGGATAGTATTGTTGGAGCTTTTGAAAAAGTCAAAACTGCAATATCACCGCTCGGCGAAGCGTTTGTTAATCTCGGAAGTCAATTATACAATTTCTATGCCAACAGCGGGTTAAAATCAATAGTTTCGTTCTTTGAAACATTGGCTGTATCAGTTGGCGGAACTGTTATATCAACAGGCATAGCTATTTTAGGTGACGCATTCTCTGGATTAATTAGTATCTTACAAAGCGGAATAGACGTAATTTCCGATGTGTTTAAAATCATAAATGGTTTTCTTACATTAGATTTTAGCGAAATCGGAGAGGGATTCGTGAATTTAGCTTCTGATATTGTTGGAGCTTTCGAGAATATTCTTGGTAGTATTTGGGATATCGGGAAAAATATTATACTCGGACTCTTTGGTGGTGTAAAAGATGCTGCTAAAGATATCGGAGGATGGTTCAAAGAAAATGTTGTTGATAAAATTATCAGTAATGTAAAAAATCTTTTCGGCATTCATTCCCCATCTACAGTATTTGCTGACATTGGCGGATATTTAATAGAGGGCTTGAAGGACGGAGTAAGCGGCGCTATGCAAGGTGCTCTTGATGTGTTTACTAATCTCAAAGAAAACATAACAGGAATTTTGGATGGAATAACTTCAAAAATCAAATCCTTATGGAATAAAATCACCGGTAAAGATCAAGACAGCTCAGGTTCTACATCTAATGCTAAAAAAGTAAGCGGAACCACGACTGAAAATTATGAAAAAGTTGCAAAAGATGTAAAAGAAAAAGTACACCAGATGCGTCTTGATACGGTAGCAGAGCTTACTCTCATGGACACAAATGTCAGAACTCATTTTACAACTCAACACGATATTATGGTTGCCAAATGGAAACAGGCAGGAGAAGCGATTGTATCATACATAAATGGTGCAATGAAACTGAATGTCTCAAAAGCTATGAATGGTGTTGTTGACGTAGTTTTAAACTCTATGAGAAGACTCTATACAATTGGATGGAATGCGATTATTGGTTTAAATAACGGAATGATTGCTGCAGCTAACCAACATCTGTACAAAAACGCAGAAGCAATTGCTCACAACATAGAAAACAGGCTTCGGAGTGCTTTAAAGATCCATAGCCCATCACAGGTGATGATGGAACTCGGTGGATTCACAGTTGAGGGATTCCAAATTGGTATGCAAAATATGCTCCCAAAAGTCGAATCAACCATCAATGACATAAGCACAGAAGTGCAAAAGATTAACACACCATCCGCAGACATTATCACAAAGAGTACATCATATCAGGAAGTAAAAAGCAAAATGTCAGTTGATACAGATGATTTTGTGGACGACATTCGGAAAGAAGTTATGGCAATCAGCAGTAACACATTTGACAATAATCAGATGATCGGACAGGCGGTCAAAAACGCCCTGAACGGTATGGCAATCTACGCGGACGGACATCTGATTGGATATCTGAAAGAAGAAAATCAGCAGTTCAGAAACCGTAATGGCTACGGACTGTTTGAAGGGTAGGTGATAGAATGAGTGACTTTATTGCAGGAAGTAGTTTCCAAGGTTATTTTTTAAAGTTCGGGGGAAGCGTTCTCCCGAACAAATTCTTAGCCTATAATGATTACTCCACAACTCCGAATCAGCGAACGGAGATAGAAACATATAGAGACTTAAATAACCTCTTACACAGAGACACAAGCCCGAATTTTAAGACAAAAATAGACTTCAACACGCGACCGATGTGGTTGCCGGACAAAATAGAAATGCAGTCTGTTTTCAAATCAGGCTTAGTCAACAAAGCGCAGCGGAAGTACAAGGTTACATACTGGGACGATGAAGAAAACACCTACAAAACAGGTGTTTTTTATATGCCCGACGTTGAATATAAACCTATCAGAGTTGTAGGAAATAACATTTTATATAACAAAATCAGAGTCGCACTGATCGAATACTAACAACCAGAGTGCATGGGTGTCACAGCTCATGTGTTCTTTTATTTGATGGGAGGATGATTATGGCAGACGCAGTATCTTTTGACAGTTTATTGAATACGAGGGCCGGGATGACGGCAATTGTTAATAATGTAAGAAAAGGCAATACTATAATCAATGTCACTGGTGTGGACTGGTTTACCTACGCTGGAAGAACTACCAGTACGATATATGTCAATGGTAACAGCTGGATTGGATTCGGGAATAGCACTGCACAGCACCTAGAGATATGTTACCGTTACAAAATTGGTGTTATTTATTATATTTATCGCCAAGAAGGAGTCTTAGAATCAGGTAAAAAATTTCTTAAAATCCGTATTGAGGGATATACGCATGATTCCAGCACATTACCAGCTTATACACTTAAGTATGAAGTGTTCCTGATTGAGGGACAGACATTATTTATCAATGTGATTAAGCGTCCTACTAACAGAGGTTATATTGGAACGTCAATCATTACTGATGGTTCAACGACTAAAACACTGACCATAACAACCAGTACAGCGGTTCCGATATATATTTTAGTCGAGAACGCAGGAAGTGCACAGAAAGTTTCTTACGAGAAGTATTCAGATCAAGTAGTTATTAAAGCAATCAAAATTGAAATAATTTCATTACCGGATAAAATAAAATACAAAAAGGGGGAGCCTTTTGACAGTTCTGGGCTAGTGGTAAAAGCAACTTACAATAATGGCACAGCCAAAGAAGTTACGGATTACACGATTTCTTCTCCTGACATGTTGACTGCCGGAACAAAAACAGTAACCGTCACTTATGATGAGCAGACTGCTACATTCGGCATTACAGTTATCGCCATCACCAAGATAGAAATCACTACGCCACCTGCCAGAACAGAGTATCAGAAAGGCGATGCGCTTGATACAACTGGAATGGTGGTATCCACAGTCTGGACAGATGGCTCAAAAGAGGTTCTGGCAGACGGATATACAGTATCCGAACTGGACAGCACCGAGACAGGCGAAAAGACTATTACGGTCACATATCAGACATTTACGGCAACATTTACCGTAGAAGTTGTGGCAGATACCGTAGGAATCCGAATCACAAGTTTTCCGTCAAAAGTTTACTACAAAATCGGAGAGTCATTCGACCCGTCCGGACTGACTGTTGCAGAAGTAAGGCAAGATGGAACCGAGAAAGAAATCGCAGATTATGATATTTCTGGCTTCGATAGTTCCACTGCAGGTTCTAAGACTATCACAGTTTCTTATAATGTGACAGCTAATGGAGTTTCTAAATTTATCGGCTCTGATAGCTTTCAAATCAAAGTCACAAACGATGGAAAGAATCCATTTGATGATAGTTCAAGCGGTGGCTCTGGTGATGTTGAAGAAGAAAAAACCGAGCCAATAAAAGTAACAGTACACTGGATTAATGGCGAATTTGCTGACCTTACAAATGAAAATATCGACCAGAATACGCTTACTTTGCAGGAGTCAATTTGTTCAGAACAGTATTTCATATTCGGCGGTTGTGTCTGCAATCAGATAACGTTTCAGGCTCATCACGATCAGTTCAATGGTACTTCGGAAGAGTTTTATCCCTCCGGGAAAATCGAAGTTTACATCGAAAAGAAGGGCACAAAAGTCAAAATTTTCACTGGTGAAATCGACAGTGCAGAGAGAAAAGCAAATTCCCTGACACGTAATTTTATTGCATATGATTATCTGTATAAATTACGAAATACTGACATTGCTCGATGGTATAAAAACCAGACGACTGATAAGAAGAAAAAGCTGACTCAAAAGCAATTCAGAGATAAATTATTTGAGTTTTTGGGACTCGAACAAGTTAGTACAAAACTGCATTGGGACGACACCTATGTGCCTGATACAAATAACTCAAATGAAATGAACGTAGTAAATATTTTGAAAGATTTATGCTTGCAGAATGACCGTTTTGGTTGGATGAACAGGGATGGAAAATTTGAGTATTTAAAACTCCGCCAGAACAGCTATAAATACGGACAGACCACCAGTAATCAGAACATTTATAAATACTACAATAACGAAGAAGTACATCTCGATACATTCAAAAGTTTTACTGCAAAAGAGGGCAGAATTTGGTTTCCGAATGTTATATTTTGTGACCCCGACCCGAATAGAGCCTTTGGCTTTACACAAGGCGACTATACAGCGCAGGAAGCATATGATAACAATGTTTATTACAACAGAAATAGTTTTTTTGTCGGGAATGAAGATTGGCTAAATTACGTTTGGAACGCTGACGAATACGGCGCTATTTCAAGGGTTGAACCAATTATGAAGATTTGCTATGGCGTATTCGTAAATCAAGATTTACGGAAATATTATCGCGCACAGGGATATACCGCCGAGGTTCAGGGAAACCCATTGAATATGGTCGGACAGGCAGTAGAACTTTACTACAAAAAGCAGATTCAGCACGACGATCAGGAACCTACAGAACTGCAATGGTACGTCCATTCATATATTATGAGCAGAACACTCAAAATTGGCGTTACAGACATGATAGACACCTATTCAGCCAATAATGCACCGTTCAACAGCAACAGTCAGCAGTTAGGAAAATACACTCCTGAGATATCTGGAACGGTCAACAAGACTCGTTCTGAAATGCCGACAATCAGTTATGCGGAATTTACAGACGGTTCTGGTGGTTCTGGAAGCACTTCTGAGCAATTAAAAAAAGCACAATTAAGGTGTGTAAAGCGAATTAAAAAAGCCGATTACGACGCTCTTGTAGCCGCAGGAACTGACCGGGCAGATACATTATATTTCACATTCGAGGAGGGCTGATTGGATGATATATAAGGCATTTTTAAACAGACAGGAAATCACTGGGTTTCCTGTTGACGGTGTGAAAACGGATGAGATTTGGGGAGGAGATACACTTCTTTGGAAGAAAAATGATGAAATATTTACTCTTAGCAATACAGTAGGATTTGGATCTCCGAATAGCAACACAAAATATGTCACAGTTAATGGATATAAAGTTATAGGATATGGACATCATATCGAAATGTCTGTAACTGGTAGCGAAAGAAAAACATCTGCGTATGGAAACATTTCAAATGGCATATTAAAATACAACATATTCGTACGTTCCAATTCAAAGCCGGTAATTACCCAAAACTGCATAGAAGCAATGCTTTTTTCTACCGAAAAACTTGTCCAATTTGAAGATATGTCAGTAGAATTCAAAAAAGTTGAAGACAACATTTACTCTTTAACAGGAGATTATGAAACATTGCTTACGCTGTCTCCGAAAGACGATTCCGGGAAATTAATTGGAAATACGCTTACCTCAGGCATGGGAGAAAATTATGTATATTTCGGAATGTATGGATTTACTATTAATGACGCAATTAATTATATAAAAAAATAAGTTTTTGTGTCTCGCAATAGCATGAAAACATTGAATTTTCACCCCAAATATGCTATAATAAAACTATAAAAATTTGTATCTGATTCTTAAAGTAATTCGGAGCCGAACGGAACGAGTCAAGCCGAAATGGACTCAATCCCTCGGCTCTTTTTGCTTATTTTAATGTTAATTTTTGCAAATAAGAACCCCAAAACCGCAAATAAGAGCGCATTTTCCATAAAAACCGAAATAAGTCCTTATTCGCTCAAAAACCATCAAAATTCAAGCCCTGACCGTACTAAAATGTGAATACATTAAAAATAAAGAATGAATAATTTGTAAACGTAAATTTTACTTGTTTTCAGAATAAATCAATCATCTTAGAAAATATAAAAAATCAGATGAAAGTTTTCTGCCAACAAGCAATTTTCGTTTACATAATATCTCAATGTAACGTTACAATAACGTTACCAGTAACGCAATGTAACGCAATAGAATAAGAATAAGAAATAGAATAAGAATATAATTAATATATATACGAGATATATATTAATCGTCAAATAAGGCTTATTTGACACTGACATTCTTAATTCATTTCAGCCCAAAATGAACCATTTTTATTAACGACCTCGTATTTGACTCATATGACGATTTTACTTGTAATTCGATAAAATCCTCGAATGATATATAAAAATTGATTCTAGGAGCAGATACGGAGCCTACAAGGTATATTTAACAGAAAGGAGCAACGCGATATGACAAACGAACAGAAAACAGTTCTCAGGAAGATTATTTACGCAGTCGAAACCGGCGGACAGGTTTACGGACAGCAGGATTATTCCGACTTCACGGAAGCCTATGAGAATAATTCAGATGAACACGCAATTACGATTGGGGCAGGAGCGTGGTACGGAACCGAAGCCAAGACGCTTTTGGAACGAATTTACGATGCTGACCCGGAACAGTGGGAGAAGATAGACAAGGTCAGACTTTTGGAACAAGTCCAGACCGCAAATTGGGAATGTTTTAATATTTCCAGAGTGTCACAGCTTGCCGACACCATAGTTGCCCTTATTTCGTCCGATTTGGGCGTTAAATGTCAAGATAACCTTATGGATGAACAATTAGCCGCCTATGCAGATGAAGCTCTTAAACAGGGCGTTACGGACGCTAGAGCGCAAGCTATGTGTGTGAACTTTAGGCATCAAGGCGGACAGGGAGCAGTAACAAGGATTTTGGCAAAGACCCAGAAACCATATACACTCGATAATCTCTATGCAGCCTGCCAGACGGACACAGGGAATCAAGTGGGAGTATATAAGGACAGGCAGAGATTTGTTTATAACGCATTAAAAACATATTTTCCAGAAAGTGAGGAAACAGACATGAAGGCAATTGACAAATTAATCCAGATCGCAAAGAATGAAATTGGATATCTCGAAAAGGCAAGCAATAGTCAGCTTGATAATAAGACGGCAAATGCCGGAGAAAATAATTATACGAAATACTGGCGAGATATTAAGCCGGATTATCAAGGACAGCCCTGGTGCGCAGCGTTTATCTCCTGGTGTTTCATGAAAGCTTTTGGTCTGGATAATGCAAAGAAACTCTTAAAACACTGGCCGTATGTATACTGCCCAACCTTAGGCGTCTTATTTGTAAAAAATGCCAATCCAAAAGTTGGAGATATTGTTATATTTAAACACGGCGGTACCTTTACCCATACCGGCTTTGTAACAAAAGTAGCCGGAGACAGATTCTGGACGATTGAGGGAAATACTTCCGGAGCATCCGGTATCGTGGCAAACGGTGGCGGGGTGTGCCAGAAGAGCTATTACAACAGCAACCTCCCGGGAACAAAATTCTGCACTCCAAATTACAGTTTAGTTAAAAATACAACGTCAGATTCAGACTCGGATGTAGTCAAAAAGCAGAATACCAGAGCCTACATTGCGCAGATTAAAAAAGACACAAAATGCTATACAAAATCAAACAAAAATAGCCCATCTAAACTGTTTCCAAAGCTGAAAAAAGGTGCAGTTGTAGAGGTAATGAAGTACACAGAAACAGACAGTTCCGGGCTGAAATGGTACTTCATACGCATCCCTTATCCGAACGATGATGGGTTTGTTTTTGAATTTATCCCAAAAGGAACATTCACCAGAATCACAGATATTTCTAAATGACAGTTGTAATATGACTTTTATAATGCTATAATAAATGTGTTAGATATAGTAGTTCGTATTGCAAACCCTTTTATTTATTAAGTGTTGAAAATGAAAATGACCGCCAATTACTCCTTCCCGGGTTGGCGGTCATTTTTCGCTGTCAGCTTATGTATTCTTCGTACTTTTCTTTAATTTCCTTTGCTCCATTCTGCCTTATCTGGACAATGTCCCCAGAATCCATGACGAAATTATCACCTGCCGACTGAATGTGATCCATGTTCACCAGATAACTCTGATGGCAACGCAAAAATCGCTTATCAGACAGCTTTTCTTCCAGATCATTCAGCTTGCAAGTAGTCACGAAACATCGGTTATTTGTAGCGAAAATATGGCAAACTCTTGCCTGACTCTCGACGTACTCAATTTCATCGTATTTGAGCCGGTTTATCTGTCTGCGGAATTTGAATGTCAATGTTTCATCCCTCATCTGTGACAAAATCTCGTCAATAGCCCGGTATATTCTGCCGTATTCCTTGCCCTTGACCGCATACTGCATAGCACCGACGTCAAATGCTTCTTGCAAATGAGAATCGTCGGCTGTCCAGAATATAATCTTTCCATCATATCCAATATTCCGGAGCCGGTTCGCAATCTCCAAACCGTTCTCATTTTCCAGAATCATATCCAGTACAATTACATCGTACCATTTACCCTCTTTCACATCTTCAACAAGCGGATAACCTGCTGAATACTCGTTGATTTCATAGCGATAATCTCTTTTGCGCCGTAAGAATCCCGATACGCACTCTTTAAACAAGTCAACTTCAAGTTGGTTATCGTCACATATGGCTATTCTCATATGCGCACCCTCCTTTCGTAGTCTCAATTTGTCAAAATACGCCATGATTTTGACAGTACACACATTTTTCTTTTTGTTTGTGGTATTATTGTCCCACAAACAAAGTGTAGCACTTGAAATTGTTAGTGTAAAGCATTAAAGTTTGACATAATTCGCAAAATATGGTTTCTGTGTCCGGGTGGATGTGTGGATAAAGAAACTGCCTGTAAGAACGACAGGCAAAGAGAAAGAGGGGCGGTTGCCCCTCTTGTTTAGTTTACACCATATACTTTTTGTGCGTCTGCGTTTTCTATTGCTATAAATTTATTATCATCAATCAGTGCTAGGAAATAGCTTCCTGTGAAAGAATGGAAGAAAACATCGTTCTCTTCTTTTGACAAATCATCTGAGGTTTCAAAGATTGCAATAGCTCCCTCATCGTCTCCACGAGATTTAAAAACATATCCCCCTTTAGGAAGCGTTTTTCCTATGGCATAATAGCCAGCCGGATATATTCCGCTTTTCATGTCATATTCAGGCAGTACCGAATAATGAATGGCTTCTTCTGAACTGTTTTCTGCAATATTGCTTTGCGATTCCTCTGTCCCTAAAGGCTGTGGAGATACTTCTTGTTCGGGATTCTTATTTTTAATATATTCTTCAAAGTATGGCATCAAATCATCCCTGTCCCACAAAATAGTGTTACTTTCATTTGCAGCATCCTTAGCAGACTTAGTAAAATAGTTGTTCGTCATTACGATTGCAACATGACAATGGTAATAGGTTTTCCCAAAATGCACTTCTTGGACAGCTTTATTCCCTACAGAACCGCTGAACCGTTTACATTGAACAGCGTATTTAACACCAGATTGTTCAGCTATGACATCAACGCCTTGATCGCCACTGCCTCTTGTTACTGTGACATTCTGAAACCCTTTCGCCCGCAAAATATCAGCACACAAATATTCAAAATCATGTCCATCCATCCTATCAATATCCTTCATGCTGAAAGTCTTTCTGGATGTAGATTGAGATATCGGAAGTTCTGGGATTTTGGGTTCGGGTATTGGCTCTGGAATTGGCTCAGGTATCGGTTCTGGAAGTTCTCTACGGTTATATAAATCAACTGTCATTCCGGCAGGGATTAGCATTTTGGATTGAGAAGGAAGTTCAATATTACAAAAAACTTCATTCTTATTCAAAAACAAATTTTCGCTTGACGACAGCTTTACGACACCGCATCCATCAATAACTTTAATGTCATAAATTCCATGAGGAATATCTCTCCCAGAAATATAATTTCCACCGTATAGTCGTTGGCTCTTAGCATTCTTGACATTTTTATAAGCACCTTTAATTTTTTTATTTCCTGAAGCGACTTGCCTTTTAAACTGGTTCGGAGAGACAAGATAATATATCGACATTATTAATAGTATAGAAAACGCAATTACAAGAATGATTTTCCAATATTCTTCAAACAAATAGAATATAGCTGAAAATCCCATAAAGCCCCAAAACCAAGTACTGCATCCACTTGACTTCTTATTACGTGCCATTTTAAAACCTCGTTCCATAATGTTATATTTGTAAAATTTTACAATATTATACCACCTCATACAAAGTGTGCATAGTAAAATATCAAAAAAGTAGATTATTTTTGCAGAAAAACTCCATGATTTTACACTTTCCAGAAAAACTACACAAATTCGTGCTATAATGCGTGATATATTTTTAGAAAGAGCTGGTAATAATGGAGAAGAACAGATACAGGATAGTTGTACTCATCCTGATATTTTGTGAAATATTCTGTGCGGTACATATACCGTCGCATGATATAGCAGAACGCCACCGCAGAGATGCGCAGATCACAAAGGAAGCTACGGAACAAATTTATTCCGTCCAGATGCAGGAGTTGAGCGAGACCAAGGAAATTTGCAATGCCAGATGTTATATTCGCAAAAGCATAATTTTCTTTGAAATTGCAAAGTCCGCCTACGAAATAACGAAAGTCCATGTGTATATTTGGCAGTTGCCAAGGGTAAATATCGGTGGTATAATGGGTAAAACGAACTGATGTTCTGTTCTATTTCCCACAAGTCGGACATATACTTATTGTAAAGACTGCTGATCGGAGGTATGCTTTATGGATTATAAGAAAGAAATTATTGAGATGGTACAGAAGATACAAAACGCTCGTTGGTTAAGAACAATATACGTATTTATAAAAACATTAGTTGAATAAAAGAAAAAAGACAAGGGTTTGCGCATTACCCTTGTCCTTTCTTTTATTTTGCTGAAATTGCATCGATTAGCTTTTCCAATTTATCCCATCCAGAATCGTCTAGCCTTGCCAAAGCATTTATGAGACGATACTTAAAATCGTCATCATCAGCTTTTGTGACATATCCAAGTAATTTCGAAATTTCATCATTCCTTTTAACTGGATAAAACATATCGCCTTTGCCATCTTTAAGCCATTCTTCACGAACATTAAACTCTTTACAAACATCATCAATTGTTCGATCTGAGGGAACTTTGTTTCCCATTTCAATTTGCGCTACAAAATTCCTGCTTATTTTCAGCTTGTCTGCAAATTCTTGCTGAGTTACGTTCATTTTTTTTCGCAACTCCTTAAATCTGTCTTTCAATTTAATTCCTCCTTTCTAAAAATATAGTACCATAAAATGTTTACATAGTCAACAAAAAACTATTGACAAATGTTGCCTCAGGGACTATACTGTGTTTACATGGTAAACAAAGAAAGGAGGTAAGTTAAATTGTTGAATAACTTGAAGAAAGTTCTTGATGATAAAGGAATTACAATCAGAGCATTTGCAAAAGTTTTGGAAGTCGATGAAAGAACTGTACAGAACAAAATAAAAGGAAAGACGCCTTTTACTTATCCAGAAGTGAAAACAGCAAAAAAAGAACTTTTTCCAGAATACGATATAGAATACCTGTTCAGAAATGAATAGCAAAAAAGCTGACAGGAGTGCCATCCTACCAGCTTTTGCCCGAATTTTTTTACCCTATGTGTTTTGCAGATCAATAGTAATTTCATCTTCGATCACATCTGTGGCACCAAATGTTTCTTGAAACACTTCGCCACTTATGCAGTTTTGGTTCTGCAATTAAGTTAAAAAGATTAGTTGCCCGTTAGTTGACGAATGTAGGAATTTTGTTCAATGTGGTGAACAAAATTGCTTAACGTACTTTGGTAACGCAGTTTACTCTGCTTGCGACCTACAATAAGGAACAGGGCAAATTCAAAAGTTTGGTCAAAATACACCGCTCCTTTCATTGCCCGTTGTCAGGGAATGAAATAATTTTAACACATAGGAAAAATATTTTCAACACAAAGCGGAAGTGAAAACCATATTAAGAAAGGAAGTGAAATAGAAAATGTCAGAGAAAGAAAAACGAATCGTAGAAAAGCTGAAAGAAGCGATTCCTAAAATGTCAGATTTCGACAAAGGGTATATTCTCGGAAAAGTCGAGGGCATGACAAATGAAAAAGAGAATAAGAATGAATGTTCTGAGCAGGAGGATGGATGATGAATGAATTAAAAATTACAGAGTATAAGAACATTCGAGTTCTGACTACTCAACAGCTTGCAGAAGCATATGAGACAAATGTAGATACGGTCACAAGAAACTTCAATCGCAATAAAGACAGATACATTGAGGGAAAACATTATATAGCGTTAGAGGGAATGGAGAAAAAAGACTTTTTAGACCTCGGACAATTTGACCGAGGTTTGAAAAATGCCAAAACATTATACCTCTGGACAGAAAAAGGAGCTTTTCTCCACGCTAAGTCACTGAACACCGATAAGGCGTGGGAAGTGTATGACAGGTTGGTTGATACATACTTCGAGAAAAAACCGCAGTTACCGTCGTGGACAATAGACGATAAAATACAGATTCTTGCACAGGGTAACATCAAACTTGAAGAAAAGATTGATAAGGTCAACGAAGATTTACAGGAGTTCAAAAAAGATATGCCGCTTCTGGCACTGGAATGTCAGAAAATCACAAAGGCAAAGAATCAGAAAGTTGTCCCACTACTGGGCGGTAAGGACTCTCCGGCATACAAGGATAATTCCATCCGTCAGCAGGTTTACAGTGACATTGATGCGCAGCTTCGAAGAGAATTTGGCGTGAACACTTACAAGGCAATCAAGAGAAACCAGTGCGATCTGGCGGTGAAAATCATCAATGAATATGAATTGCCAATGTATCTGAAAGACCAGATTGACAGTTCTAATGCGCAGGAAAGTTTCTTATAAGAAAGAGAGGCGGAAAAGTGACGAAATTAAAAGTTGTCAGAAATCTCGAATCAGGAAAACTGATGCGTGGAGATAACGAACTCGGAAACGCAAAGTATTTCTTGCGGAAAGAAAACGGCGAAGAAGTGTATTTGGAAGATATAATCGCAAGTCTGGCGTTCAGACTTGGAGAACAGGTGGAAGAAAACATTAAAAAGGGCATAGACGAACCCTATCTTGCCTACGCCCTTGATGTTTTGACTAATGCACGCCGATTAGGTGTTTAAGGTATTGGATGAACGTTTTATTTTTTACCTAAATTTAAGAAAAAATGTTCATCGTGTGCTTCCAGAAGTTCAGAGAACTCTTTGCGAATTTGAAAATACTTTTGGCAAATATGAGCATCGTCAAAATAAGCATGTTCCAATTCGCGACTTAACTTCAAAATAGCTAAATCATGAGAATTTGTAACTTGTCCATAAAAACACCTCCTTTCATAAGGAGAGTATATTACATAAAAAATTGGAGGGACATAAAAACGGTAAAAGCATTAATCCTGTCAGCTCTGATCGGTGGTATGTCACCGTACCTGCCGTTCTGGAGATTTGACAGCGCATCACAGCCGGTTGCAGTAGCAATCATAATGTTTATCTTATCATTCGTGGTTATTTACCCGGATGAAATTAAAAGAATCGGAGGTTATTAACAGTTAAATATAAATTATAAAATCATATAAGCGTATGTTGAGTTTTATAAGATATTAGAGTGGAATATATTTCCAGGCGTCTATAAATCTCAAAACTTATGGAGAAAAATTTGCAAGCTAACACTGAAACGTTAATGCAAATATGTACGGATACGTTAGTCCGGAATTTACGCCTATGGAGAGTACAAGAACTTGTGAGTAGATTGATGTTTATATCATCAAAAGCATACTCGTTGAAATAGGAATGAAACATAGAAGTTTATAACTTTTTATAAGTTTTCAGTAACGGAAAAGAGAGATGATTGAGACAAAAGCGGGAGAAATCACACTTAAAGGCAGTAAAGCAGAATTAATAGCTGACTTAGCTGTTATCGTTCGTGGAATCAAAGAAACCATTATGGAAGATGGCAAAAAAACAGAGAAATCTGTGAAGCAGGAGATTGACGAAGTGGTCAAAATCGGACTGATGAACGAAGAAGAATTTAAAACTATTCAAAAAGAAAAAATCAAAGAAGTTGTAAAAACATTATTTGGTGATTTAATTGGAGGGCTTTTCGATGAAGATAAATGATTTTGATAAAACCGTAGACGAACTGTACCAGTTATGCCGGAGAGTTCAGAAAGAAACCGGCAGAACGGTAGCGTTTCATTTTGCAAACTACAAGATCGGATGCAGCCTACACATCAATATATATAAGAAAGAGTCATTAAGAGAGTTTGATATGTATAGCATTGCAGAGGGCGGTTATCAGCAGGAAGAAAATGTGAAGAAAGTAACTGACCATTTAAACAAAATTCTGATGGACAACAAATGTCCGTATTGTGAGGAGGATTGTGATGGAGAAAGAAAATAAGATGGATTTCAGAGCAGAGACCGTAGCCGAGGAATACGCCGAGCTTGTCGGTAGGATGAAAGCGTTTGAAGCGTATCTAAACACTACCGAAGCAGATACGTATTTAAAGAAAGAAGTTTGTGCAGCTATGCTCGGACTGAATTTGGAGGAAAAGGAAAAATGAAATGCTATAAGGGATTTGACAAAGACTTAAAATGCCGTGATTTTCAGTATGAAATCGGCAAGGAGTACGAAGAAGAAAGAGCCGAGATTTGCGATACTGGATTTCATGCTTGTGAGAATCCGTTGAATGTATTTGGATATTATGCACCGGCTGATTCCAGATATTGCGAAGTCAATCTGGATGCAAACGATCAGAAGTCTGACGACAGCAAGAGAGTAGGAAAGAAGATTTCTATTAAAGCAGAAATCGGAATTGCCGGAATTATTAAAGCCGGTGTGGAGTACATCAAAGATCAGGTTAACTGGGACGATGATAAAAAGTCCAACACCGGAAGCTGCTCAGCGGCAACCAACACCGGAAGCTGGTCAGCGGCAACCAACACCGGAAGCTGGTCAGCGGCAACCAACACCGGAAACCAGTCAGCGGCAACCAACACCGGAAACCAGTCAGCGGCAACCGTAGAAGGAAAAGAGAGCGTTGCAATGGCAATTGGACGCAATTCCAAAGCAAAAGGGTCTATTGGATGCTTTATTGTACTTGCTGAATGGAAGGAATTTGAAGACGAAACATACCATATTGTAGATGTGAAGTCTGCGAAAGTAGACGGAGCAAAGATAAAACCTGATACATTTTATAAACTTGTAAATGGAGAATTTATTGCAGAAGAGTAAAGGTTTGGCTCCACAGGTACCGACATACCACATGGAGCCGCGTATCTAACTTAATTGGGTAAGTTAAATACAGGACAAGTATAACACACCTTCCTGTATTTATCAAATAAATAATTAGGAGGGCATTTTTTATGTCAAAAACACACATCCAGAATGCAGAAACATCAACACTTGCAAGCGAGATCATTTCCGACCTTGAGAAAGAAAGAAAGAAACTTAAAGTCGAAAACAAGAATCTCAGAGAAACAGTCGTAACACTCGGTTTGATGATTACAAAGATTTTGAAAGAAGGTGATATGCCACATGAAGATGCGAGATGAGAACCAGGTGCTTTTATCTGGTGACATTCCGGCAGGGTTCGTATTCTCACATGAAGAATACGGTGGAACCAAGATGTACGAGGGAAGAATGACAATATTCAGAAAGAGTACATCTTATGATATTCTTCCGATTATTGTGCCGGAATATATGATTTCAAGAGAAACAGAGCTAATTGCCAGTGTATATGGCGAAATGCGAAGCCGTACAGTCCGGGAAGATGGAAAGAAAAGCCTTACAGCGTATGTAAGAGCAACGAACATTCAGTACCTTGAAAGATTGGAAGAACATGATGCAAACGAAGTTTATCTGACCGGATATCTAATTAAAAAGCCAACAGTAAAGATGATTGGCGCGAACAACGACAGGAAGTTGGCAAGAATACTTCTGGCGGTAAACAGAAAGAAGAAAGCCGGATATACCAGATCAGATGCAATCAGTTGTTTATGTTGGGAAGAAAACGCAGATGCCGTAGAGAATCTGAAAAAGGGGACAAAAATCAAACTCAGCGGAAGATTCCAGAGCCGGGAACTCTGGTCTGATCAGAGTCAAGAATGGGTAACAGCGTTGGAAGTATCAGTAAAAAGATTAGAGGTTTTGTAATATGAAGAAAATCGAAGTAAGAGAAATTAGATTGACCGATTTTAAAGGCCAGCCAGAAAAGAAAATAGGGTTCGGACACAGAACAATCGTTTCCGGGAAGAACGGATGCGGGAAAACCACACTGGCAGATGCCTTTATGTGGGTGTTTTGTGACAAAGACTACAGTTTAAAGAGCAACCCGGATATCAGACCAGATGATGGTAGAGAATGTCTCCCAAGAGTTGATATTGACATTGTGATTGATGGAAAGCCAGTAAGCGTAGCGAAGTTCCAGAAGCGCACAGAAAGTAAGCCAAAGGACGGAAAACCGGGCAAGGTTGCATTATCCAACAAGTACGAAATCAACGGCGTTCCGAAAGCTGAAAGAGATTTTAAAGCAGATTTGAAAGAACGAGGGTTTGACTTTGATAATTTCCTTATGCTGTCCCATATGGAAATCTTCACAGACCTGAAAGATGCAGATGCCAGAAAGATTCTGTTCTCCATGTCAGACGGTGCCGGGAAATCAGATTTAGAGATTGTCAAGACAGTTCCAGACTGTGCCGAGTTAGTACCGCTTCTGGAAACCTACAAGGCAGATGAAATCAAAGCCATGAACAGCGCAACTCTGAAGAAGGCAGAGGAACAGTTAAAAGCCATTCCGAACCAGATTATCGGTATGGAGCAGGCGAAAGTCGATGTTGATGTTGCGGAGTTGGAATTGCAGAAGAATGCCTTGCAGGAACAGATTTCTGACCTCGAAACGCAGATTACACAGGCAGGGAACGAGAAAGCCGGAGAGATTAAAGCGGAACTGGCAGGGTTAAGAACCAAACTGATAGAGATAGACTCAAAGGCTAAAGCGGACTTGTCAGAGAAGAAATCATCGGTTTGCAATAAAGTTAGCACTCTTGAATTAGACAGGAATATCAAAACATCAGAGTTGAACAGAAAGGCTTCTGCATTGGAGTACCTGAGAACACAGAAAAAAGATCTTCTTGAAAAATTGCAGAACGCCAGAACGCAATATCCCAAAATCAAGGATGCAGAATGGGACAACACAGTTCTGGAAAGCATTAAATCCGAGACATTCAATGATACAGAGGCCATTTGCCCGACTTGCGGTCGGAATCTTCCACCAGATCAGATTGAACAGTTAAAGAGCAGATTCGAGCAGAAGAAGCAGGAAAGAATCAATCAGCAGTTAAAAGCCAAGGAAGAATGGGAACAGGACAAGAAGCGTAAACTTGATGAAGTTATTCAGGCTGGCAACAAAGCATCTGCTGGAATGAAAGAAGCACATAAGCAGGAAGAAGCTCTCAAATCTGAGATTTCCAAACTGACAGATGAATTAGAGCAGATTAAGACTTCTCTGGACGCAGAAAACAAGAATCTGGGAGCTATACCGAAAGAGCCAGATTTCTCAGAAAACGCCGAATATCAGCAGATTCTTACAACAATCAAAGAGAAAGAACAGGAGCTTAATTCTCTGGACGATGGAGAAGAAGCAAAGAAACAGTTTTCAGAGCAGTTATCCGGAAAGAAACATGAATTGGCAGCAGTCAATCAGAGAATCGGAGAAACCAACAACAACGTCCGAATTGACGAACAGATTGAGAAGCTTCAGGAAAGCCAGAAGCAGTACGCACAGAACAAAGCTGATGCACAGATGATTCTGGACGAACTGAAATCGCTGAGTATGGCGAAGAATACCGCCCTTGAAGATGTAGTAAACCAGTATTTTGACGGGGTTAAGGTAAAACTGTTCGATACGCAGAAAAACGGCGAAGTCGTAGATGCTTGTATCTGGTACGTGCAGGATAAGGGCGGTGACTGGAAGAAACTGATTGGGAACGCCAATACAGCCCTGATGATGAAAGGAAAAATTGCCATCATGGACGGCTTGCAGGAGTTTTATGGCGTGAGTTATCCGATATTCGTAGACTGTGCGGCAGAACTGGACAACAGCAGTCTGGCAGGAGTTAAGGCAGATGCACAGTTGATTTTCTTGAAAGTTGCTGAGGGGGATATGACGGTAACGGAGATTTGAGAAAAGCGGAACAGCTATGAACTTGTTTGGCGACAGCATAGCTGCTCCACACAAAATATAGAGCAAACTATATTTGCTAATAGCATAACAGATAATTTTAGCTTAATCAAGCTACAGGTGATTTTGCACCTGAAAAGTGAGGAATGTGTTCACTCACTAGAATCCATGTAAATTTAATATTTGAGGTTTGACAGACCTATGAATTTGCATGGGTACAAAACAGAAAATACGCTCTGATTCCAGAGTTCAGTGCGCTTGGAATCCTACAAAATAGCACAGGTAAGAAACAATGCAATCACGCAAATAGCGTGTTGGCAAATATATAAAAAATATAGAAAAGGAGAATAAAAATGGCAGAAACAACAAACACAACACCAGCAACACAGAATCAGGAAAAGAGAACACCAGTGAAACTGAACACAGATTTCAGTTTAGGAATCTTTGGAAGTTCCGACAATTTCACAATGGCAACTCAGATGGCAAAGGCTTTCGCCCAGTCAACAATTGTTCCGAGAGAATATCAGGGCAATTTTGCGAACGGTCTTGTAGCAATTGATATGGCAAACCGTCTGAAAACAAGTCCTCTTACAGTTATGCAGAATCTCGATGTTATTCAGGGAAGACCTGCATGGAGAGCTACTTTCTTGATCGCTATGATTAATAGTTCTGGAAAATATGATATGGAGTTACAGTTCGATGAAAAGAGAGATAAAAATGGGAAGCCTTATTCCTGTACTTGCTGGACTGAGAAAGACGGAAGAAAGGTAACTGGAATCGAAGTCACAATGGACATGGCGAATGCCGAAGGATGGACAAAGAAAAATGGTTCAAAATGGGTTACTATGCCACAGGTAATGCTGAGATACAGAGCTGCTTCTTTTTTCTCAAGAATGAATTGCCCGGAGCTTTCAAATGGCCTTTACACTACGGAAGAAGCTGTCGAAATTGCAGATGCGGATTATAAAGTTTACGACTTGGAAAAAGCTGTTGAAGAAGATATTAAAAGGAATGCTAACAAGGAAGAATTTATCCCAGACGAACCAGTGGCAATCGAAGAACAGCCCAAACAGCCAACAGTTGCAGAAGTCGTAAAGACTGCCGAGAAAGAACCAGTTCCGGCAGCAGGACAGGAATCAAGCATCCCAGATTTTATGAAGCAGGAGGAAATGTAGAAGGGAAGCTACATTAATATGGTAGGAACATTAGCAGAAGCATTCAAAAATATGGAGAATGGTCTTTATGACTACACGGAGAATGGAAAATGTGTAGGGTGCGGTGCTTGCTGTTCCACCCTGCTCCCAGTTTTCGGTAAAGAGATAAAAGAAATCAGACGGTACATCAAAAAGAATCATATACAGGAACAGCAACACAATTATCCAGTCAAGAATCTTGGGATTGACCTGACCTGTCCGTTTTTGAATGATTCAAAAAGGAATAATAAATGTGAGATTTATCCGGTCAGACCGGAGATATGCAGAAGTTTCATGTGTAATGACCCACACGGGGCGAGACAGAATAAGAAGTTATTGCATAAGAAATACGAATCGGTTGACATGAGAGAATTATTCTTCGGAGATGATCGAACATGATGTACTTTGACTGTATCAATTTTGACCGGTGCGACTCAGGGAAGTTCGGAAAATATATGGCTTGTATCGGGCGGTGTGAAAACTGCCCGTACTATGAGTCAGTAAAAGACTATTTCGAGAAATGGAGTGAGAACTATGAGGATTATATCTCAGGATGGAACGGTCAATCTCCCATATGAAATGACGACATTGATTGTTTTGGAAAATTACATACTGGCGGAATTTTCGGGCGGAACGAAGAAAATCCCGTATTTGATGGCAAGTTATTCCACAAAAGAGAATTGCGAAAAAGCTTTGAAAATGCTTAATAACGCATACACAGGAGCGTTCTATGGGCTGAATATAGATATTTCAAGCGAAAGTGTAGAAGAATTAGAAAAAATCGCTGTAACAAAAGGATTTGGAATTATCAAAGTTTATCAAGGTAATCAAGAAGTAAAGTTTGAACCTGCAAATATTATATTTAGATTTCCAGAGGATTATGAGGTATAGAAAATGAGCCATAGCAGTTTATATGGAATTGATGGGGATTACAAAGGAAAGGTTATTAAAGAGTTCAGAAATTCATGGCTGTTCGCACCTGCTATATGGGATGTTTTGACAGAAAAATATATTCCACTACGCAAATTGATAAGCCATGGATTTAAGAGAAATATCATTTTTGATGCTTCTCTTTGGCACGAAATAAGCAATGAAATCAATAATTGCGACAATACAGCAGACAGGATTTGCTGGGAAATTTCTGTCGGGCATGTTTTCTTCACAAAAGATAAGAGCTGTGTGGCAAATGCAATAAGAGACTTTGTTAAGCAAAACAATAATTATTGCAGAGACATTGAGGATAATGTCGCGGTGTTGGAAAGGGAGCACATCATTGAAAGATTCGAAGAGATTGCTAGCGCAATAGAGTTATTGGCGGAAGATACACCGTATTTTGTAATGAAGAATACTTCTTTTGGCGATAGCGTAGAAAGATGGTTCAGAAAATACGATGATAAGAAACATGAATATGTAGAATCTAGCCTTAGTCAGGTTCATGAACCTGTTACAGAATTTGTAGTGATCGAAGATGGAAAAATCGTGAATTTCATAAATAATTTGGAATTTGAATATTGAAAGTGAGGTGATGAAAAATGTTCATGAGAGTGATAAACACAGGCAGTCAACCGGGAAACTGCTATGCGCTTAAATCCGAATCCGGCGAAATCTTACTTTTGGATTGCGGATGTAGATACTCGGAAATTCTGAAAGGAATTTCTTATAGGATATCGGACGTTTTGGGGTGTTTAATAAGTCATGAACATGGTTGATTAAGGTGACCATAAGAAGTCGTACAAAGAAATATTGAACGCCGGCATTCAGATTTACACCAATGACGAGACAGTTGAGAGTGTAAACACAATCTCTGGCGAGCTGATGATTTGCTTGCCAGAAAAGAAGCCAAAGGACATAGGTTCGTTCCGGATAACACCGTTCTACGTCCCACACGACAAGACACAAAACTTCGCGTACCTGATATTTCATGAAGAATGTGGACGACTGATATATGCGACAGACTTCTCATATTTGCCGTTCACATTCAAGAACATGAGAATAAATCACTTCCTTATAGAATGCAATCATCTGGACGAATCACCGGAACAGGATTCGTTTAAGTTTGAACACTCCGTCCGGGGGCACAGCAGCTTATCTACTGTAAAAGAGATTATCCGAGTGAACAAGACCGCTTCGCTCAGAACCATAACGCTATGTCACCTGTCAGAGGGATGGGGAAATCCAGAAGTGATGCAGAATGAGATACAGGACGTTGCCGGGGATGATGTTCTGGTGCAGATTGCAAGACCAGGACTGGATGTTGATTTGAATTTGTGCCCGTTTTGAAAGGAGAAAAAATGGAAATTGATAAATCAAAATTAAAGTTTGGAATTTGGTATGAGGATGAAAACGGAAATTTAATTAAGCCAGAAGATGATTTGGCATGTGAAGCACCAGAAGGAGCGAGAACGTACCATTCCTGCTTTCCGTTACAAATAACAGAACACGTTTATGTAGTGCATGGCAAAGCTGAGAAAGAAGCGTGCAAGCACAAACGGAAATATTGGAAAAAGGATACAGGTCTGATAAGGGGATTAAAAGGCCATATATGCACTAATTGTGGGTGTAGCCAAACAAGAAAGTGGTGGCAGCCATGGGGAAGAAAATGGGATTACGGAACGGATACCACACCACTTATTGACTTACATACAAGTATTGGAGGAGGAAATCAAGATGTCATAATGGCAATGGTAAACAGCGGAGATTATACACTACAGGAAGCACTCGTTGTTTATTCTACGGCCTGCGAAAGATGTATGAATGTGCTTGCGTACAAGTATTTGAATGGAACGGATGGGTACGAAGAATATTCAGATGAGTGGAAAAAATGCAATACTGAATGCGATTTTTGCAAGAATAGTTAAATTGAGATTCGCGAACCATACAGGGAGGAAACAAAATGAAACAGTGGACAGAAGAAGAACTTATTAATGACGGAAACAGATTAAGAAATGCTGAAATTACAAATGTATCATTAAATTTCAAAGATCACGGAGTACTTACCCTTGATCTCACTCTTTCTGGTGGTGGCTGGGGAGTTGTATTCGGAGGATATGTTTTAGGACATGGTTACCTTGGCTCGGAAAACTTTAAAGGTTCAAAGGCAGGGCTTGAAGCGATTATGAGAATCATGGACGTTGTTGGCGTAGATGACCTGATAGAAATGAAAGGAAAGCATGTCAGAGTTGCTACGAAAGGACTTGGACACTCAGTGAAAATTATCGGAAATTTCATTAAAGATGAATGGTTTGATTATGAAAGCTTCTTCGAAGATGAGAAGCCACTTCCAGAACCATATAAGGGAAATTAAAAAGCACCGACTATTTATCGGCACTTTTTACAAAATCTTGGAGAATGGTAATAACCAGATTATTGAAACTTCTGTTCTCCTGCTTGGCAATCTGCTCAAGTTGTTCTTTGAGCTGTATCGGGAACGTGATATTAGTTCTGGTCTTATCAGAATTGCTAGCCATATGAAATCCCTCCCTTGTTTTTAGAACATTGTAGCATTTTTGTCTATCGGTGTCAATTAGATGCCAAAGTGATACCAAAGTGATACCATTTTATCTTGCAATATAGGTGTTGAAGTGGTATCATAGTGGTATCATAATGGTATCAAAAACACACCAAAGAATGAATCGAGGTGATAAGTTTTCAATAATGAAAAAAATAAATTACAGACAAATTTATATGATGAAAAGTCAACGTGAGAAAAAAATAAAAGAAATATGTCCGGGTATTCCATATTCAAGCGGCATATATGCTTTTTACAGAACTGATGAAGCAGGAATAAGAAGAAGCTACGTAGGGCAGGCAGTTAGCCTTTGTGAGAGATGTGCGAGTCATTTAGGAGAATACGATCACATAGCGTTAAGCCTTAAAAAACATAAATTTTACAGTGAAAGTAACCCCACTGGATGGAAACTTACATATATGACGTGCAAAAAAAGTGAACTCGACCAGAAAGAAATTGAAACGATCAAATCTTTTGCTGACAAAGGTTTTCAGATGTATAACATCACAGCAGGAGGGCAGTCTACAGGAAAGCAAGTAACAGGACAGTATAAACCGCCAAAGACATATATGCAAGGCATACAGCAAGGAAAGAAAACCCTTGCCAGAGAGCTGTCGCATATCATAGACACGCACTTGCAAGTTTCGCTGAAGCCAGAGAAGCAGAATAACAAAGTATCAATTCGGGCTTTTGAAAAGTTTCAGAACTTGATTGATGAGAATACATACAAAGAAAAAGATTAAAGGAGAAATCAGATATGTACGAAGAAACATACGTAAAAAGTGATGGGCACGGAGGAGATAAAATAATCGGGAAATATCGTGACCCAGCAATGGAGCCTGATGTTAAATTCGTATCCGAATTTTCGTCTGATGGAAAATTTTTAGGAATGCGCAAAGTAAAAAGAAGCCTGTACGACTGATAACAAAGAGGTATAACACATGGACGCATTACGGCATCAAAAACACATGCAATGGATGCAGAACCGCAAGGATATTTATTATTTCATACGTAAATACGCAATGTCTCACAAAGGGACTCCAACAACCAAGAAGATATCTGAGGAACTAGATATCAGCAGGAGTGCCGTCCAAAGGCATCTAAGGCAGTTTGAGGACGACGGATTGATCGTATTTCACGGAACCGGTTCGCACAGGACATACGAACTGATAGGAGTAAAGAAACATGAAACTGTATGACGTATACGACGGTTCAAAGTATATCGGGGAGCTGACGCTTGCTGAAATATCAGAATTGACAGGAAAGACAAGACGTCAGATATCGCAGGCAATCAGCGGGGCATATGACATTAACGGAAGATATGCGGTCATATATGATGGACAGCAAACAATCGCATACTCAAACAAGAATGATCGCAGGATGTTGATGGAATTTGACATTCTGACTCAGAAGATAAGGAGGGCTGTCGGTTGGGGAAGTTGAAAATTAAAAAATCAAAGAATCAAAGAAGCTTAATCCCGGCGCCACTTAACATAACTGGTTTTACAATGGAGCAGGCTTCCAGACAGACTGGCGTAAGAATCGAATATCTTAAAGCGTATTTGGATTCAAAAGAACAGGAAATTAGAGAACAGCTTATCAAAGAATCACAGGAAAAGCTGTGGAAAGCAGAAGATTATATTGCCGTGGCAAATATTTTAATTTCTGTTATTGCAATCAAGAAAGCATGGGGATTCAAGAAAGCAAACCAGAATTTCATCGATAAGATTACCGAAGCTGAAAGATATGTTGAGGAAGTCGGCGTTGAAGCAGCATACAAGGAAATTAAAGAAGAAATGGGTTTGCAGATTGAATTTGATTCTTTTGATATTAACAAGGAATTTGGATTCGGAGAGTATGAGGAGAAAGGATGAAATCAATAGATGTAATCAGAGAGCAAGTAGAACAAGGCGTAATTTACGTAGAAAAAAACGGGGAATTTTGGAAAATAGCAAATAAAACAAATAACCCTTTTAAAATAATTCCCATAAAGCCGAAACGAATGGAAGTAAGACTAAAATCTGGATACTTAGGAATAGTTGTATGGAAAGATGGGAAACAGTATTTGATGCTTGCGCACAGAGCAATGTGGGAACTTTTCGTTGATAAAATACCAGATAAAATGGACATAAATCATAAGAACGGAAACAAGCAGGATAATAGACTGGAAAATTTAGAGATAGTAACTAGAAGCCAAAATTTGAGACATGCAATAAATACAGGACTTAAAATATACAGCAATTATCCTAAACAATACTCAGAGAAAGCAAAACAACTTCGGAATACAGGAATGTCGTTTTCAAAAATAGGTGAGACTTTGGGAATATCTCAAACAACTGCGTTTAAAGCAGTAAAGTTTAAATCGTGAACAGCGTTGTGCCAGTTATGGCAGAAGCACTTGTGAAAGCTAATTGCCCGTATCTGAAAATCGGAGAGCGTAAAGCTGCACCGATGATTTATATGCAGAATAACGGACAGGTAGCATTTGGATAAGAAATCATGGAGGACTGCACAATAGCGTGTCAGTTGCTTACATGGGGAAAGTGAGGCAAGTAATGAATATTGATAAAGCAAAATTGAAATTAGGAATTTGGTACGAAGATGAGAATGGAAATGTGATTAATCAAAAAGAAGATTTAATGTGGGAAGCACCGGAAAAGGCAAGAACGTATCATTCTTGTTTCCCACTGCAAATAACGGAAAGCATTTATGCGGTACATAGCAAAACTCAAAAGGAAACGTGCAAACACAAAAGAAAATATTGGAAAAAGGATACAGGTCTGATAAAGGGATTAAAAGGCCATATATGCACTAATTGCGGGTGTAGCCAAACAAGAAAGTGGTGGCAACCATGGGGAAGAAAATGGGATTATGGAACGGGTACTACACCACTTATTGACTTACATACAAGTATTGGAGGAGGAAATCAAGATGTCATAA
>OGUC01000053.1_pt1 | contig 73014 bp, 66 predicted proteins | sample 1573701 | NCBI WGS metagenome assembly OGUC01 (sample SAMEA2582017, study PRJEB24529) | metagenome | biome: Human gut stool | place: China | collected 2011
CAATTAAGCATGTGGATGAGATACTAAAGTTTTTATCGGTTATGACAGGGGATAGCAGATATGAAGAGATATTGTCAGATAAGGAAGGGGTGAGCAATATGTGTGATGTAGCGCAGAGACTTGAAGACAGGGGAATTGAGAAAGGAATGAAAGCGGGGATTGAGAAAGGAATTAAAGAGGGAATAAAACAGGGCCTTCAGAAAGGAAGAGAAGAGGGCAATCAGATGATATATTCACTGGTAGAAGATAAGAGCATAAGTATGGAAAAGGGCGCGCAAAAGCTTGGGATAAGTGTAGAAAAGCTGCGAGCTAATATGATTAATGCGGGATACAAGTGTCCGGATATGGAGTGATAGCTGATAAGGAAGGCAGAATAACAATATAATATATAAAGATAAAGCAATGCTGGTAAGAGAGGATACTGGCGTTGCTTTTCTTTTTGGAGAAGCCAGCTTCTGTTCATGGACTTGTTTATACGTGTTCCTATAAGAATAAAAAATAATAAAGCTATATAGGTAAAATGCAGGCAGAATTACATGAAATTGCAGGAATATACCTACCAGGCAGGCACGAGGAAGCTTATCTATAGGTAGAATGGGAGGAAAAGTGAAGGCTGAATAAGGATTCTGCCTGAATATGTCCTATAAGTCAAGCAATAATGCGACTACCTATAGGTATCAGGAACAATGAATCAATAAAGCATTTAATTATTTCTTGAAAATAGCTAGGAAAATAGTTATATTATAGTAAAGTATAAAGCTAAAAGGGGAGAGAAATAAAATGCTTACAAAATTAAAAAAGTGCAAAACACTTAAAGAAATATATGAGGTGCTGGGGAAAAATTTTTTTGAAAAGATAGCAATGTACATAGTGATGGGATGGTGTTTATTGCCGATACTATCAATCTTCTTTCATATAAGATGGATGGGGATGGCTGAGCAGACATTTATGTATAGATTAAATATATTGTCAAGCTATCAGACGGCAGTTTTGCTTATGGGTGTGCTGATATTGGAATTTCTGACAGCATACTTTATAGGCATGATACTGACACGGAGTAATAATTGGAAAAATGAGCTGTTTGAGTTTATTAAAAGAGAACCATGGAATGTATTTTTTTTAATGTTGTTTGTATGGATTATCATATGTACAATGCATTCGAATGATAAATATATTTCAATATTTGGAACAGAGTACAGATATGAAGGCCTTGTGACATATTGCTGCTATGTGCTATATAACGCCTTATTTCTATATGCTTTTGGCAATGACAGCAAAAACGATTAAGTTAGAAAATAAGAGGCAAATTTGAAAAATACCCACTTTTAGTATGTAGTATGGTTTTATTAAGAAATGTTATAAATATAAAAGTAAATTTAAAAAGAATTTATTGTTTGTTAATTTTGGTAAAATTATTGTCTTAAATGTGTTCTTATGTTATACTAAATGCACTAAATTAGGAAAGATTTTACTAAGAATGGGGAGTGTGATATGGAAACATTTTCATACAAAGCGGTCAACGCTTCGGGAAAAGATGTTAAAGGCACTGTCGATGCTGAGAGCAGGGACGAGGCCATAGCAAAGATAAAGGATCAGGGATATACACCTATGTCAGTTGGAAAACAGGGGGCACTTGATAAGGATATTAGTATATCATTCCTGAGTGCGAGAAAGATACCAGCACGAGATATGAGTGTATTCTGCAGACAGTTCGCGAGTATTCTTAAAGCAGGTGTAAGTGTTATTAATGCTTTAGAGATGCTTTCTGAACAGACAGAGAATAAGAAACTTAAAGCAGCTATTGAAAGAACACAGGATAGTGTAGAAAAAGGTGAGACCCTTTCAGATTCAATGAAGATGAATGAAGAGTTTCCAAGCATTCTTGTGGATATGATAAAGGCTGGTGAAGCATCAGGAAGTCTGGAGAATTCTCTTACAAGAATGGCAATACAGTTTGAAAAGGATGCCAAGTTAAAAGGTGTTGTTAAGAAGGCAATGATGTATCCAATAGTTCTTCTATGCGTAATGATAGGCGTAATTATTGTAATGCTTACATTTGTTATACCAAGCTTTATGACAATGTTTGAAGATCTTGACAGTGAACTGCCAGTTACAACAAGAGCTATTCTTGCAATGAGTGACAGTCTTAAGAATTACTGGTACATATATCTTATAGTAATAGTTGGTATTGTTGTAGGAATCCAGTTATATAAGAAAACAGATAATGGAAGACATAATCTTGATAAATTGAAGCTTAAGATTCCAGTATTTGGATTATTACAGACTAAGTCAGCATGTGCTTCGTTTGCAAGAACAATGAGCACATTGTTGCAGGCAGGTATGCCAATGATTGATGCTCTTGAAATATCAGCATCAACCATGAAGAATATATTATTCTATGACGGATTAGAAAAGGCAAAGAATGGAGTGTCATTAGGATTGCCTCTTTCTAACCAGTTGAAGGCAACAGGATTGTTTCCACCAATGGTTGTACATATGGTAGGCATAGGTGAGGAGACAGGTAATGTAGAGGAGATGTTAACTAACTCTGCAGTATATTATGAAGAAGAAGTGGAAGTACAGACGCAGACACTTACTTCGTTGATGGAACCTATTATTATTGTACTTATGGCTTTGGTAGTTGTATTGCTTATTATGGCAATATATCAGCCAATGATTCAGCTTTACAATACATTAGGCAATGCATAATCAGGTATATACAATTTGTACATCAGGTCGCTTATGATGACAGATTTATATAAATATATTTCAAAAGGGAGATATGAAACATGAAAAAAACACAGAAAAGATTAGGTAACAAAGGTTTCTCTTTAGTTGAGCTTATCGTAGTTATCGCTATTATGGCAGTACTTGTAGGTGTACTTGCTCCAACACTTATTAAGAATGTTGAAAAGTCAAGAAAGTCTAAGGACGAGCAGAATCTTGATACAGTAAGAGGTGCTATCACAACTATGTTAGCAGATGAGGCTTGGCATGATAAGTTATCAGGACACACTGTTACAGTCACAGGTTCAAGTGGAGCAATTGTAGTATCAGGTGATGACACTACAACTTCAGTGGCAAATGAACTTAAGAATACTATTGGTAGCAATACATGTACTTTGACATCAAAAGATTATAAGAATAAGACAATTACATTCACAATTGATGCTAATGATAAGGTTACAGATAACAGATCAGCAGCAACAACAACACCATAATTTAGTTCATAACTAAGGAACATTAAACTATGCAATACGAATTACCACTGTACTTCATTATCTTTCTATACGGAATCGTATTCGGAAGCTTTTTGAATGTACTGATTTACAGATTACCTTTAAAAGAGAATATAGCTACAGAACATTCGCATTGTATGACATGTGGCGAGAAAATCCAGTGGTATGATCTCGTACCACTGGTAAGCTACATAATACTTGGTGGAAAATGCAGACACTGCAAAACTAAGATATCACCGCAGTATCCAATCATTGAAGCGACCAATGGGATAATGTATGTAATAGTCTTCTTGGTACATGGATTTAATCCGGTAAGTATACTTATGTGTTTTGCGTTTTCGATATTTCTTGTTATTTCAGTCATAGACTGGAGAACTTTCGAGATACCATTTTCACTTAATATGGCAATTGGTGTTTTGGCAGTGATAAGAATCATATTAGATCACAAGAACCTATTAGACTATCTAATAGGGTTTTGTGTTGTAAGTGGATTCATGCTCATATGTCTTTTTATTGGACGAGCAATTAAAGGAATTGACGCTTTTGGCGGTGGAGACATTAAGCTGATGGCGTTTTCAGGATTATTTTTAGGGTGGAAATGCATAATCCTGGCATTTCTGATTGGCTGCATCTTGGGTGCAGTCATTCATTCCATCCGTATGAAGGTTACAAAGGCAGAACATGTACTTGCTTTTGGACCATATCTGTGCGCAGGGCTTACGATAGCCATGCTTTTTGGTACGAATATAATTAACTGGTATCTTTTTTTTATGGGATTCTGATCTGCCTGCTGGCACATGCAGATAGTCTGCATATAAGAAGGAACAGGAAATTTATATATATTTAACAACTAGAATTCATTAGCTTATTATGTGGGGAGCTGGATAGGAGGATTTTATGGCTGCAGTTAAAGCCAAAGGTAAATTGGTAAGTATTGTTATCAATAACGAGTATATTAAAATATGTGAAATCACAAAATCAGGTAAGAATGTTACAGTCCACAAGACAGTAACCATACCTACTCCTGATGAATGCTATGAGGATGGTGTTCTTGAAAACATACCAGACCTTGCAAAAGCTATTAAAGGTATAATGGATGAACATAGATTCAGCTCTAATAATGTAGCTTTCTCTATCAGTTCACCAAGGCTTGCTACTAAGGAAGTACTTATTCCTAATGTTAAAGGCGATAAGATTGCTAAGATTGTACAGGCTAATGCAACTGAGTATTTTCCGGTTAATATGGATGAATATATTATCCAGCATACTTTTCTTGAGAAAGTAGAAGATCAGGGACAGGAAAAACTTAAACTTATGGTAGCTGCTGTTCCATCTGAGGTTGCTGAATCATATTATAATCTTGCTAAAACATTAGGACTTAAGATTGCGTTTATTGATTATGCAGGTAACAGTACATATCAGATAATGAAACAGCAGATTGGACCAGAAGTCAGTCTTGTTATTCAGGTAGAGAATGACGGTACTGTAATCAATATATTCAAAGAGAATGTATTACAGCTTCAGAGAATGGTTCCATATGGAAAGTCAATGCTTGTTAATGCAGTTATGGATAAATATGGACTTAAATATGATGCCGCAACTGCAAAGCTTCAGAACGAAACACTTCTGCATTCAAGATTCGATGGAGATGAGGTTACAGAGTCATTAAGATACATGGCAAGTAACATTAACCGAGTTATAGATTACTTTGTATCTCGTAGCAGAGTATCAATTCAGAAGGCTTATTTGATTGGACATTCTACATCTATTAAAGGCTTTGCAACACTTCTTTCTAATGAGCTTAATATGCCAATTGAGAAGGTCGAGAGACTTAAGAATATTGCAATGGACAAGAAAGCATATGTTGAGGAGGCTACTCTTACAAGTTATGTAACTAACTTAGGTGCAGTTATTGATCCAGTTGATTTTATTCCTAAGAGAATGATGGATGCCGGAGTTAAGAAAGAGAATACTAAGACGTTAGTAATTGGATTTGTTGGAGCAGTTGTTGTTGCAGCACTTCTGGTATTAATTCCACTTGTTCAAGTAATTGCACTTAATGCACAGGTTAGTACACTTAACAAAAATGTTGATAAATTAAGTCCAATTAATGAAGTTGTTAATGATTATTATGTTGCTAAAGATAAATATAATGATATTCAGGCATTTGCAGCACTTACAGCAGATAGTGATGATGCATTACAGGATTTCATAAGTTACCTCGAAAAGAGTATGCCAAGTGATGTTGTTATATCAAGCTTTAATATTGCTTCCGGAGCTGTTTCAATATCAGGAAAAGCAGAAAGCAAAGCATCTGTTGCAAAGTTTATACAGCAGCTACAGCAGAATTCTTCAATAATTAACGTTGATGTTCCTACTATTACTGAAAGCAAAGATAATGCGGGTTCTATTCAGGCTACATTTACATTATCATGTACATTTACAGGGGCATCTTCTGATTCAGCAAGTGAAACAAAAGCTGCTGGTACAACAAAGTAGGAGGGGCGACAGATGGATAAGTTAAAGGGAATGATGAAGATTTCTCAAAGAGATAAGAATTTATTAATTATTGTAGGTGCTATTCTTATTGTAGTTCTTGCGTATTTTTTTGGGTATTCTAAGTTATCAATTAAGGTAGATGAATTATCGTCTAAAAAATCATCACTTGAAGTGACATACAGAGATTTAAAAGAAAAAAATAATAATAAAGATAAGTATATATCAGATACAAATAAGCTGAACAAGAATTATGCCAATGCAATTGACAAATATGATTCTGGTAATTCACAGCCTAATACTATTGAATTTTTCAGAAAAACTGAAGCAGTAACAGGAGCATGGGTAAGAAGCCTGTCCCTTTCACAGCCAACAGTTCTGTATAAGTTTGGTCAGATTTCAACAAGCAATGTGAACAATACATCAGAATATTCATCTAATCTTGTTGGATATAAGTCTACAATAACAATTTCATATGATACTGATTATAATCAGTGGAAAGATTTTATAAAGTATATTAATACTTATTCTAATAAGAGTACAATTGATTCAATATCGGCAGCGTATAATGACGCAACAGGTCAGGTTACAGGAACCGCAGCTATTTCATTGTATTCAATCCAGGGTTCAGAACGTAAGTTTGCAGAACCATCATTTGATGTAAAAACAGGAACAGATAATATATTCTCATCAGATAATTAATGAGGATATAACAATAGGGAGAGAAATATGATAGTATCGGAAAAGCAGGGAAAATTGAATAATTCCGGATTTTCATTGGTAGAAGTATTGATAGCAATTGTTATATTGGCAATTATATCACTGCCAGTGTTAAGTACATTTTCTAATTCAGCACGTATTAATGCCAAAGCAAGGCGGACTGAAAATGCTAATACTGCCATTAATAATATTGTTGAAGAAGCAAAAGCTCAGGACTATCAGAATCTCTTAGATGGTAAAGGTGAATATGTATATAAACCGGTGACTAATAAGAATTACTATCAGGTTGTTTCAAAAGGAGCAACAGGAGTGGGGAAAGATTATTTTACAGGTGTTAATAACCAGAAATTTTATATAAGAGCAGCATATGATAAAAACTTTTATACAGAGAGTGGAGATACTGCCAATAATCCTGCAAATGATATTAATTCGTATGGAATATCTATATATTCTGATATAAGTTCTAACAATAATTATGTATATAGAGATGATACAATAGATGCCAATGCCAGAACATATTTTGCCAAGCTTATTGGTCCAACTTATAAAGATGATAATGTTTATAAGAAAACAACTATTGATTTTGATATTCAGAGGATGGCTGATACAGCGGCTGGTACAGATTTAATTCCAACGTATAAGCAGTTAATTAAAGTGTCTGTCAGATATACATATGATGATGGAAGTACGTTTACAGGTTCTAATGTGAAATATTATCCAGAGGATAAACCTAAGACAACGCCTATGCCTGAATATAAATTCTGTGCAACATTAGATAAAGATGCAGATCCTACGGGAACAAGGAAAGTGTATTATGTATCAGGAAGCATTGAAGATAATGCCAAGAATTTCTATATATTCCTGACACCATTCAGTTCTAAGAACAAGGCTATAGAGCCTTATTCTAATGGAGAGTATGCCAATGATACTGTAGAAATTAATTATACGCTTCCATATAATAACACTACGGATACATCAGATGTACAGATAATATATCAGAATATAAGAACATATATCATGCAACAGGAAAAAATAGATGAAACCAATAACAGAAAGATTGTAATTAATGGTGACAGCAATGTTAGAGTTGTAAGAAGATATGACACAGATACTTCAGGGGTTGATAACAAAACACTGCGTAATTTCATTAAGATATATTCTACAATTCCGGGAGGAGAGGAAACCGAGGATAATATTAAGAATGGAAAGAATGCATGGAATCTTGGAAGTACAACAAAGAATGCTGATACATTATATAGAATGACTGTTGAAGTGTGGATGTGGAAAGATGGAGCGGATGACAGCTATTACACAGATGACAACAGAATAGCGAAAGTGATAACTACCAAGAGCAATTAGTCTGATTAAAGAATGGAGATATTTATGAAAAGGGTATTATTTAAAAGAAAAAAGAATAATTCTGGATCTACAATTATTATAGTGCTTTTGATGACTTCATTTTTGCTTATTCTGGCAACATTAATAACCACAACAACAATGGTTAATCTTAGAATGAAAATCGCAGCAAGCCAGTCAACTAAGTCATTCTATACGGCAGAGGAAGCTGTTGATGAGGTATATGCTGCTCTTGGTAAAGTCTCAATGACGCAGTTTAATGCATCATATGAGGAGCAACTTACCAAGCTTTATGCAAGTACAGCTACAGGTACAGAAATACTTGATAATAAAACGGCCAATCAGAATCTTAGAAAAGAATATATACAAAAACTGATTACGGCGTTAAATATTAATTATCCTTATAATACCAGTACACCTGGAACGCTTACTGAATATACATGGAGTGATAAGAATGACTCAAGTACAATTGCCGCAGATGGAACTAAACAGGATAATGAGAGAGAAAAATTTGTAAAAACACTGACATCATATCTTGAGGGTGATAATTCAGCGTTGAAAGTAAAATCTATAGACACTTTATATGTAAGTGTAGGAAAACTGGAGGTAGAAATACCTCAGGGAAGTGCAACAACCAAAATTAATCTTCCAATATACAGTGTAGGATTTACTAATTGTGTTGTTGAGTTTAAGGAAGATGTTACAGGAAGTTTTTCTGATATAACATTTGATGGAAGAGTTGGATTACCAGATGTATATATTGATTTTAAAGATGAAGCTCCAGCTGGAACAACATTTTTTAGCGACTATGCACTTGTTGGTAATAAAGGTATTAATGTCAGGGCATCTGGTGTGAGCATTAATGGTAATGCATATGCAGGAGCAGGAGATGGAATGATTGTTGAGAATGCTGATAACTTTACATTTGGCGGAAACTACCTTATATGTGGAAAGAAAATATCATTTAATAATAGCGCTTCAACAAATAAGTATGTATCAACAATTAATGGACAATTGTGGGCAAATGATGTTGTTGTCGGAGATGGAATTAAGTTGAATCTTAATGGAGCAGCATATGTTAATGATGATACTACCGTAGAGGGAAGTGATTCTGATGTAACGTTTGCTGGCAGCTACGAGGGATATGGAACAGAAAATTCTATGCATAAAGCTGAGGATAACAGTTCAGTAATTATTAATGGTGAAAATTCAACAATTACATTTAATTCTGGCAGTAATTGGCGTGTTATAGCCGGAAGGGCTTTTATTAATTACAATGTAAAGAGTGTTGAAGGATATGGGACAGGTGAATCATATTCAGAAAACTTTAATCAGGAAATATATATGATTCCAAAGGCACTTATAACAACTGGTACTAATCCATCAAAGAAGGATAATACATTTGTCACAAAAGAGCTTATATCTAAGGATAATTTTTTTGCGGCAGATTTATTAGATTCGGCTAAGCCATATGAGAAGAAGACAATTATAGATAAAGATGAAATTAATAATGTTGAGATAGAAAGAGATTATTATTATTTTAATTTCAAAGATATAGAATCTAAGAATTTATATGCAGAGATTATTAATAATACTAATTATGTGGCTGGTTCAAGTTCAGTAATAGAAGGAAAACTGTTGGATTATATAAGCAGTGGTTTTAGTTCTGCACAACAGGAAACAGCAAAAGAATTATGGAAAAAGATTGATAAATCAAAAGTTTCTACCGGTTCATCAATTACAATTCCAGGGGTCAATACTTATGTGTATTCAAAGAATTCAGATAAGAGTAATATTGATAATTATAATAGTAATGTTCGTCTTGACAGAACTAACAGATATGATGTTTTCTGTAAGATGTTACAACCACTTGGTGAAGAGGGACTTGCTCCTGGATTTACGAAAGATAATAAGTATCTTGATACTAAGTCAGCTAATGTATATCTTAATTCAAAACAGACCTCTGCAGAGATAAGTCATATTATTGATGTTAACAATTTTGCAGCAAAGAATGTGTTTTATAATATTATTAATATTACAGGTAAGAATGGATTTAACCAGTATACTGATGTTACTGATGGTTCTAATATTCATTCTGATGGAGCATATGGTTTTGCGGCTATTAAATCAAATAGTACATTAACAATAGTTAATGGTTCTACTATGGCTCAGAGTGGAAATATTCTTACAATTCCAGCAGGTGGTCATTATATAATAGTATGTGATGGTAATGTCTCATTACAATGTGATTTTGATGGTATTCTTCTGACTGATGGAACTATAACGATTCCAACAGGAATAACTGTAACAAATACTTATTTCTCTATTGAAAACAATCTTGAGGATGCAATTTCAGGTAATAAGTTTACTAATGGTAAAGGAATACCTTTTAACAACATTTTCAGATACTGGAATTCTAATAAAGAATCTTCAAGTGATTCATCACTTAAGGTAGCTGATATGACATATAAGCAGATGGTAACATTTAGTAAGTGGAGAAAGTATGAAGACTGATAATAAGATTTATAAAAAATATAAATTGAATAATAAAGGATTTTCATTGTTGGAACTGCTCATTGTCATTGCAATTATGGTTGTGGTTTCAGTGTCTACAATGGTTGGCATTTCTGTTATTTCCAAGGGAAATGCCAAGAAGGTTAACAAGAATCTGTATTCTTCACTTAGTTATCTGAAAACTACTTCAATGTCTAAAACAGGTGACTGGCATATGGAAATTAAAAAGGAGAATGGGCAGTATCTTATTGAAACATATAAGACAACAACTTCTAAAGATGCTGAAGGTAATGAGATTACTAATACAGCATTGGTTGATTCATACAAATGCAGTGCTTCTAAGATAAGTATAACCTATAACCCAAGGCAGAAGGATTCAGCTTCGGGAGTATCATCAGTTAATATAGCTGATACATCAATGATTGTTAAATTTAGCAAATCTGATGGTTCGTGCAGTGAATTAAAGGCAGGGGAAGAGGTATTAACAGATAGCGGTAAGTATGGCAACAATGGTGAATTTGTTGTAAAAGTAAAAGGCTCTAAGAAGGAATACAAAACTACATTATGGTATAAAACTGGAAGAGTTACTACGGAGAATTAAAACTGTAGTCTGAAACGGGAGTAGGATTTATGAGAAAAGATAACAAAGGTTTTTCATTAGTTGAATTATTGATTGCAATTGCCATATCAGGAATTGTATTATCTGCACTGGTATTGTTAATTACCCAGTCGGTAAAAAGTTATGGCAGACAGACTGCACTGGCACAGATACAAAGTGATGCAGATGTTAGTCTTAATCAGATTCAGAAGAATGTTATGGAAGCCAATGAAATCAAATTGAAGAAGACTAAAAACGGTTCCAGCATTGATGTAGAATGTTATCTTGACATGGAACAGACTAAAACAGTAGTAGATGGCGAAGAACATATAGAAACATATGAATGGGGCTATTATTACAATAGTGCAGAAAAGACATTATATTATACAGACAATCTTCATAATACAGAGGAAAATAGAAGCGTTGTATGTGATAATGTAACAGATTTTAATGTACTACTTGATAGTGAAAGCGTAACATTGGATTCGGATGGAATAACTATTAAAAATGTGTCAACAAGACCACAGATAGCTGTAAGCATTACAATAAGCAGAATGGGGCAGACGAGAACTGTCAAAAGAGAGTACATTACGAGAAATCAGTTAAAATCAAAAGATGGTCTGATTCAGATAGGAAAATCAGTTGCTGGAAATGTAAAAGAGTCAGAGCTTACAATATTAGATGTTAATAAAGTAATCACAGCAGAACAGGTTTCAAGTTATATAGGAAATTAGTGGGAGGTAATAGAAATGAAGGGATTTAATATTAAGAATATTATCAAAAAGAGAATATTACCAATGGCTATAGCTATAGCTACATTCTGTATGGTTGTGTTACTTATAATTGTTACAAGAAAGCCAGATTCAGTAGTTGGAGCTACATCATATTCAATAGGTGGAAAGACATATACAGAAGATAACCCACTTGTAATTCTGGAAATAGTGCCAGATTATACATATGATACACTTGGAATGTTGGTCGGAAATATTGAAAATTCTGATATTGATTCTATGCCTACATTGACAGAGAAAAAAATATTAGATAATTATCAGAATTTAAATGAATATCGTAGTGATTGTATGTATGCATATGAATATGCACTAGAACAAGCGGCTGGTAATGATATTACTGTATGTTGGATTGAAAAAGGAAAAAAGAATGACGAGATAAATAAAGCTACAACATATACAAAACCATGGGATTTTTATAATTTAGATGCTGACAAGATTAAAAATTTGGAAATTGCTTTTAAAGATAAAAATGGTAAAGTTATCACATATAATGATGGTGAAGATGAGCGCCCAATAAGGGATATATTTTCATATAAAGTATTTGGTTCTGGAGATATGGAAGGTAAAGCAACTGTAAGAATTAAGAAAGCAGGAGAAGTTACCAAACAGGACATAGATGAGGCTGGTCTTATATATTTTTCTAGCTACGTATATGGTAAATTTAAAACAATGTATAAAATTTATTACAATGCGGATAAATTACCATCATATACTTCTGGAAATATTTGGGTAAAAGGTGATAACGACAGAGATATGAAAGCGGATGTTGCAATGTATATGTATATCCAGAATATTTCTGAAGGAAAGGCTGTTATTTATTCATCAGCACAGGAAAAGCTTCCTAAGGGAGATGATACTACTAATATTGGTCGTGTGACATTATTTATGGATGCCATAGATGGTGATTACTTTATTCAAGATTTTGCATATGATACATTTGGTGGAAGTGATACAACTCTTCCCAATATATATAAAGGAAATAAAGGTACAGTTGTTACTACTGATGGAACTGTAAGAATATATCTTTATAAGATTGAAGAATATGAGAAGGCGGGTAGTAATACTCAGGCTATTAAGATTACTAAGAGAACAAAAGACGCTTATACTACGGACGATGAAATGATTTTCAGTGCATATATGTTTGTGTATTATACTACATATGATGAAAATAGCGGGAAATTTACAAGTAGTTGTACTAAAGGCGGAAATTCATATGGCTCAAATGTGGCTACTTATCCTACATATAATGGAACTGAGCAGGATGCTCAGGATACATTAAGAAGATTTTCATATGAAGTAAGCAATCCAGATCAGGTTATTCAGAATTTTAATAATAATATAAAAGAAGGTTCTGATTATGATGCCAATGGAAACTACAGAGGCTGTTATTATGAGGATGCCAAGAAGAGCCTTGGAGTTGACAAAGTAAAGGTAAATGAGGCAATCAAATATATTCTTGGTAATTACAAGGAACAGAATATAACTACTCTTAAAGTGCTTGAAATAGAACCGGCAGGATATTTTAAGTATGTTACAGAGAAAGATTCAGAGGGAAATGATGTTGCTACATCTGAAACAGCAGCTATAATAAAGAAATGGTTTGGCGTAACAAGTGCTAAATATGACAATTTAAAGATTATTGTTGATCATTATTCTATGAATGGATTTAATGCGTTGACAAAAGATCTTGCAGCGGAATACGATCTTATTATCGTTGGAAGATATGGAACTGAAAATATGGATCTTACAAGACTTGGCAATGTGTACACCACAGGTAATTCTTATGCTTATGGTGAAGCTGTCGATGGAGCAACCCTTAATGGTAATGATATTACAGAGAATATGTATAGGAGTCTTCGTGACTATGCATTAAGAGGAATGCCTATTGTATTTGACAAGCAGATATATTTCGGAAGGGAAGAATGCTGTAATACAGATACTAATATGTATAAGCTTGTACGCCAGGAGAATCTTGTTGATGAGGTAATTGCTGCAGGAGGAAGAAAGGCAAATATTTCTTATACTGATACTACAAGTAATGATCAGAAGATTCCTATTAATCTTACATATATTAATAAGGGAGATAATCCTATTAGGTCATCTCTTAGTGATTATAAAGCCGGTGATGCAGGCTCTGTTTATAGTGCATCCAGTCTGGCTAAAAATGGTAAAATACAGGTTGTTTTTTCAGGAGCATTAGATGAAGGAACATATAGTATCAAGTTATATGTTGATAAGAATCAGGATGGAATATTTGCTGATGATGTTGATACAATAAAGAGAGAATTATTTGTATATGATGGATCTAGAGGAAAAGATGAAAAGTATGGTGGCAAAACATATACTGGAGGAGATTTCTTATATACAGTAGAACTGCCTGCATCTGCAAGAGGATACTTTGCATGGAAAGTTGAAGTTGTGAAAATAGGTAATGCAAACAATTCAGCCACAAGTACTTTAAAGAAGGAGGAATTGTGTCCAAAGTCAGTAAGTCAGGGGGCATTTGCAATAAAAGGTGCTAATTCTACAGTAAAGGTTATGCAGATTCTGAGTAGAAACTCAACAACACCTAAATTTGATCTTAAGGAAAATGCGGAATTTAATCAGGCATTTAGTGCGGTCAGCAATGTTACCGGTTTGGAATTAGAAGTAACTAAGATGAATGAAAATTCACTTGTAACAACATATAAGGGTAAAGATTCCGATGATGTATTGCTGGATTTAGAGAATTATTCAATGTTAGTTATAGGTTTTGAAGAGAATTATGGAAGAGATTCTGTACTCACAGATAATATCATTGATGCAATTGCAAAGTATATAGAAGCCGGACATTCAGTGTTGTTTACATATGATACAATGTCGCCTATGTCTGAAAATTATAATAAAGATAATAAAGATGACAGAACTATAAATTATCATGATGGTGTACGTAATTATAGTAAGCTTAGTCATATGACTACAACTTTGCTTGGAAGTCTCAGGATGAAGACCCAGTTTACTGACCCACAGATTTTCAGAATGGCTCGACAAGATCCTGTGGCTGGCAGTGGCAATGGCTCAAGATGGACATCAGTTCCATATAGGATTAATCCTATTGATAATAAAATTATAACAGAAAATAGATATACCATATTTAATGGTGATACTAATGGATATTTAGAAAAAGGATATCTGAAAGCAACAACATCTGATGTTGAAACTAATAAGGCTACTGAGATTAATTCTGGTCAGGTAACAAGCTATCCATATGCAATCAAAGGCAATATTCCATATCTTGATGGTAATTCAATTGATATTACTAAAACGCTTGTACAATATTTTGCGTTGGATTTAGAAGCGGATAAAGTTAAAGTTAAAGAAGGAGACGAAGAGAAAGAAATCATAAAACTTTATAATTCGGACGGAAGCATGAAGGACAGACCTGTTGTCTGGTATACTTTAGCAAAATCATATGATAACAATTATAGTGGTCATAATGATAAGAATATGAATGAAACAGGTTATTCAAAAGAGGCAAATAATAGTACAGCAAGAAACCAGTATCTTTCAGCTACTTGCAGAGATGCTGTGAATAACTACTATATGTATTCGTATGGAAATGTTACATTTACAGTTGCCGGACATGACAAGATTGACTCAGCGACAGAAAGAGAACTTTTTGTTAATACACTGACTAAAGCTATATTATCAGGCACTCAGACACCGGGTGTTACATATACAGATGCTGTCAGGGATGATTCTGAAATTAGTTATCCTTCTTATATACAGTTTAATTATAAGAATGCTGTACAAAAAGGACAGGCAGGCTTTAAGTTCAGAGTTGATTACATATCTAATTTCTATTATATAAAAGATACATTTATGTATATAGATGTGGCTGATGCAGATGGAAACTTTGATGGTAAGTATACGTCAGGAAAAGATAAGATGTTAGGCCATATAGATGCAGACTCTGGAAGCATACAGTTTACTGATAGTGAACATGGATTAACGCCAGGACAGATATATGAAGTGACAGATTTTAAGACACTTGCAGGAACTGTTTTAGCAGAGGATGAGGTTAATCGGCTTATGAAGGATATGTATCTTGGTAAGTTAAGGATAGGAATAGAGGCTACCTCTAATGCAGTTGATACTGACAAAACGGCATCAACATCGGTAACCACATATTTAAGTGGATTTTCGATTTTAGATTTGCAGGTTAAGAGTTTATTCAATTTAGATTAATATGTATGATGAATGAATCAGCAGTCATTTTGTAGTGGCTGCTGGTTTATTTTTTTGTATAAATATATATTAAAAGAAAAAGTTTAAAAACATATTGACAATAATTATATGTAATGATATTATTCCAATACATTGCACACGCATTGCGCAAGAACTAGTATAGGATATATTAGAGGATGGTTAGTCAGGGGGGAACATGGGGAAGGATAATGTATTAGTTGATGAAGTTAAGAATGATACTATGGGAAGATTACATTTAATGAGAATATGCTTGAAATTGGTAGGAAAAGAAAGGTTTGCAGGTTATATTGAAATCTGATAAACGGGAAAACTATGTATTATATAAAAACTAATAAAAGAGGAGTGGTGTTTATTGTACAGTAGTGTATTGAGTGGTGTTTTACATGGGTTAAAGGCTGAGATTGTGCAGGTGGAGGTCGATGTGGGGAATGGACTTCCCTGTTTTGAAATGAGTGGCTTTTTAAGCAATGAGGTTAAGGAAGCAAGAGAAAGAGTAAGGGTAGCTATCCGTAATTCGGGTTATGAATTGCCACCGCAACGTATAGTAGTTAATATCTCACCAGCAGATATAAGAAAGTGTGGGACTGGTTTTGATCTGCCAATTGCTCTTGCCATTCTTAGTGCTAACGGTTATATAGATGAGATTAATCTTGATAATATGATTGTACTTGGGGAACTTAGCCTGGATGGAAGTATTAATGGGGTGAGTGGGGTACTGCCATGTGTATGTGAAGCTAAGAAAGCTGGTATTGATAAAGTGCTTATTCCTGATTCTAATGCTAATGAGGGGCGTATTGTGGAAGAGATGCAGATTATTTCTGCAGATAATCTGAAAATGGCAGTTCAGTATATTAATAAAGGTGTAATAATTAATCATAGTGCTGATAATCTGGAATGTGTAAGAACAATAAAGAATCTGGAAGCTGATTATGCAGACATTAGTGGACAGCAGACAGCAAAGAGAGCGACTATGATTGCTGTTGCAGGAATGCATAATTTAATGTATATGGGACCGCCGGGAAGTGGTAAAACAATGATGGCAAAGCGTATCCCGTCTATTATGCCTGGGATGACATTTGATGAAAAGCTGTCTGTAACTAATATATACAGTGTCGCAGGGCAACTGGGAGAATATGGCGGACTTATAGAGGACAGACCGTTCAGGGCACCATATCATAATGTAACAAAGAGCGCTTTTTTTGGTGGAGGGATGTTCCCAAGACCTGGAGAGATAACTCTTGCAGGGAAAGGTGTTTTATTCCTTGATGAAATGACTGAATTCAAGTCAGAGATATTAGAAGGCTTAAGACAACCACTTGAGGATAAGAATATAACGATTGTAAGAATGGGAAGGTCATATACATATCCGGCAGATTTTATGCTGGTTGGTGCGATGAATCCATGCAAATGTGGTTATTATCCAGACAGGAACAGATGTAACTGTTCAGAGCAGGATATTAGAAGATTTATCGGGAGAATAAGCATGCCTATGTGGGACAGGTTTGATATGTGTATCAGGACGGAAGAGATAGGATATGAGCAGCTGCACGGTGACAGTAATAAAGACAATAATACGTCCGATTCGGAAAGTATGAAAAAGGCTGTTATGAGAGCAAGAGAAAAGCAGCTTAAGCGATTTGAAGGCATGGATATAAAGTATAATTCACAGATGAATGCAAAAGATATAAAAAAATTCTGTAAGCTTGGAGCAGAGGCGGAAAGTTTAATGAAACGGATATTCTCAAAGAAGCATATAACAGCAAGAGGATATTCAAAGATATTAAAGACGGCAAGAACTATTGCAGATATTGACGGTAATGATAATATTACTGCTATTAATATAAGTGAGGCGTTTTATTATCGTGGGATACCAGAAGGATTCATTCATTAATGAGGCTGTTATGAGAGCGTTAAGGGGGATTATTGAGAGAAGATTATTATTGGTATTGGATTAATAACATTAATGGGATAGGTAACACGAAATTAAGAAATCTGTTTGCTGTATTCGATACACCAGAGGATATATATAAAGCATCAGATAAGATGTTTGAAGGTGTCATGGGAATAAAACCTGATGATATATATTCTATAAAGGAATCTAGAAAAAGTGAGTATATATATAGGGAATATTCTGAACTGGATAAGAAGAATATTAAATTCACATATCCGGGTAAATATAATTATCCTGAAAGATTGATGAATATATACGATTATCCTTATATAATTTATTATAAAGGAAGTCTGCCACAGTCGGACGTTCCGTCAGTAGCAATTGTCGGGGCAAGGAACTGTACAGAATATGGGAGGTCAGTAGCAGGAAGATTTGCAGAAGATTTTGCAGACATGGGAATTCAGGTTATAAGTGGAATGGCACTTGGGATAGATGCGGCGGCACAGAAAGGTGCTGTTAGAAAAGGCGGTTATAGTATGGCTGTTCTTGGATGTGGGGTTGATATATGTTATCCAAGAACTAATATAGAATTATACACACAACTTGAGTGCAATGGTGGAATTATTTCAGAGTATTCACCGGGGACACCGCCTAAAGCGGGGTTGTTTCCTATGAGAAACAGAATTATTAGTGCAATGTCAGATGCACTTATTGTGGTGGAGGCAAAGCAAAAAAGTGGCTCACTCATAACAGCAGATCAGGCACTTGACCAGAACCGAGATGTTTATGTTGTTCCGGGTAGAATTGGGGATACTCTGTCAGAGGGGTGTCTTAAACTGTTGAAGGAAGGCGCACAGCTGATTACATCACCTAAGGATATATGTGCAACGGAATCTATTAACAGATATATTAATTGTAGCAAAAAAGATGACAATTGTATGAATAGTTTGAATAATAATGGTATATTTGAAGAAAAATTTAAAAAATCAGGACTTGCAAGCCCTAAGAATATGGTGTATAGTCAAATCAATTTGTTTCCAGTAAGTCTGGAGATGATAGTTAATAATTCTGGATTGAATCTTGTAGAGGCGGAGGGGATTCTGCTTGAATTAGAGTTAGATGGACTTATAGAAGAGGTTTCTAAGAATTATTATATAAGGAAGCATATTTGATATGGAGGGCTATTAATGCATAAGTATTTGGTTATAGTGGAGTCACCTGCCAAGGTAAAGACTATCAGTAAATTCCTTGGGGCAAACTACAAGGTAATGGCATCACAGGGACATGTAAGAGATCTTCCTAAAAGCCAGATGGGTGTAGATGTTGAACATGATTATGAACCTAAGTATATAACAATCAGAGGGAAAGGAGATATTCTTGCTGCTTTAAGAAAAGAAGCGAAGAAAGCAGATAAAGTATATCTTGCAACCGATCCCGACCGCGAGGGAGAGGCTATTTCATGGCATCTGGCAGCGGCACTTAAGTTAGAAGACAAGGATATATACAGAATAACATTTAATGAGATTACCAAGAATGCTGTTAAGGCATCGCTTAAGGAAGCAAGAAAGATTGATATGAATCTTGTAGATGCACAGCAGGCAAGAAGAGTTCTTGACAGAGTGGTTGGGTATGGAATCAGTCCACTTTTATGGGCTAAGATTAAGAGAGGACTTAGCGCCGGAAGAGTACAGTCAGTTGCATTAAGAATGATATGTGACAGAGAGAATGAGATTGATGCATTTATTCCAGAAGAATACTGGACTATGGAGGCTTCTCTTAATATAAAGGGAGAAAAGAAACCACTTGTTGCAAAGTTTTATGGGGACAGAAACGGAAAAATTGATATTAAGAATGCAGCACAGATGCAGAAGATTCTTGATGAAGTCAAAAACTCTGGTTTCAGTATAGAAAGTGTTAAGAAAAGTGAGAAGATTAAGAAATCTCCACTTCCGTTTACTACAAGTACACTCCAGCAGGAAGCTGCCAAGACACTTAATATGTCTACAAAGAGAACTATGAACATAGCACAGCAGCTTTATGAAGGTGTTGATATTAAGGGCAGAGGAACAGTAGGTCTTATAACATATTTAAGAACAGATTCTACAAGAGTTGCAGATGAGGCAAAAGTTGCTTCAAAAGATTATATCAGTGAGAATTATGGGGAAAAGTATCTTCCACAAAGTTCTAATGCCAAGAAGGATGATAAGAAGATTCAGGATGCACATGAAGCAATCAGACCAACTGATCTTTCTTTGTCACCGGCATTAGTTAAGGAATCATTGCAGAGAGATCAGTTCAGACTTTATCAGCTTATATGGAAGAGATTTGTTGCGAGTCAGATGGCACCTGCACAGTATGAGACAACTTCTGTAAGAATAGGAGCTGGTGAATATATATTTACAGTATCAGCATCAAAGATTGTTTTTGATGGATTTATGTCTGTATACAAGACTGATGATGATAATGAAGAAACTAATGCACTTGCTAAAGGACTTGACGAGAATTCAGTCCTTACACTTGATGATGTGAATGGTACACAGCATTTTACACAGCCACCTGCACATTTTACAGAGGCATCACTTGTAAAAGCACTCGAAGAACAGGGAATAGGACGTCCAAGTACTTATGCTCCTACAATATCAACAATAATTGCAAGACATTATGTAATTAAAGAAAATAAAAATCTTTATATATCAGAGCTTGGCAATGCTGTTAATAATATTATGATGACAGCTTTTCCTACTATTGTTGATGTTAAGTTTACAGCTAATATGGAGTCTCTTCTTGATGGTGTTGCTGAGGGAACCGTGGAATGGAAGGAAATTATAAGAAACTTCTATCCGGATCTTAAAATTGCGATTGATGAGGCAGAAAAAGAACTTGAACATGTTAAGATAGAGGATGAGGTTACTGATGTTATATGTGACAAATGCGGCAGAAATATGGTTATTAAGTATGGCCCTCATGGTAAGTTCTTAGGTTGTCCGGGATTTCCTGAGTGTCATAATACCAAGCCTTATCTTGAAAAAATAGGTGTTGCATGTCCAAAATGTGGAAAAGATGTTATATTAAAGAAGACTAAGAAGGGCAGAATGTTTTATGGCTGCGAAGGATATCCAGAGTGCGATTTTGTGTCATGGCAGAAGCCTTCAGATAAGAAATGTCCTAAGTGTGGAGGATACATGATTGAGAAGGGCAGTAAACTTGTATGTGCTGATGAAACCTGCGGATATGTAGAATCAAAGAATGATAAAGAGCAGTAGCTGATATATGTGAATTGCTTTTTAAAAGAAGGATGGGGGATTTACAATGAGTGTTCAGCTTCTCGACAAAACGAGGAAAATTAATAAGCTGCTTCACAATAATCATTCTCACAGAGTGGAATTTAATGATATCTGTGAGGTGCTTAGTGGAATATTAGAGTCGAACATTCTGGTTATAAGCCAGAAGGGTAAGATACTAGGAGCAGCTTCATACAGCGGAATTGACAAAATAGGTGAGCTTATAACAGCTGATACAGGCGGATTTGTTGATAACATGCTTAATGAAAGATTGTTGGGAGTGTTATCAACTAAAGAAAATGTTAATCTGCTTACATTGGGCTTTTCAGGTGGAAGTGAACGTAAGTTTAAGGCTTTAATAGCTCCTGTTGACATAGCTGGGGAAAGACTTGGAACATTATTTATCTATAAATGTGTTGCTGATTATGATATAGATGATATTATTCTATGTGAGTATGGTGCAACAGTTGTAGGATTAGAGATGATGAGTTCTGTTAATAATGAGAATGCAGAAGATGAGAGAAAGAAAAAGATTGTTAAGTCAGCAATAAAGACATTATCGGCATCAGAACTACAGGCCGTCAAAGCGGTATTTGCACATATGGATGGAATGGATGGCATTCTGGTTGCAAGCCGAATAGCGGATGATACAGGAATTACAAGATCCGTAATTGTTAATGCACTTAAGAAGTTTGACAGTGCTGGTGTTATATCAACAAAATCTTCTGGAATGAAAGGAACAAAGATAAAAGTTCTTAATGAAGTTGTATATGATGAATTGAAAAAACTTGAAGATTGAGAGTATACATTGTATAATTGATAGAGCTTAAAGGATTGAGCTTGAGATGATGGGATGGATCCAATGTCTGATTGGGTTCATCTTTTTGCATAAATATATATTGATACATGATAATCCAATGAAATGTGGCAAAATATGAAAAAAATCTTGTTTTTTTTATATTATAATTTATAATGTATGTAGTGTTTTTATGTTTTCGTAGTAGGCATATTTTGTGCTTATTGAATAAGAAAGGAAATAAATATGAGTACAGGCGCTTTTGGATATGTTAATTTGTTAAAGTCAGCGGCAGATGCGAGCTGGACAAGAGAGGAAGTTCTTACTAACAATATAGCTAATGTTGATACACCTAATTATAAAAGGCAGGATGTTGAATTTAGTTCGTATCTTGCCAATGCACTCCAACGTTCAGGAAAGAATTCAGCATCTCTTACACAGAGAGTTAATAATGTTAATTATAATGATCTGGCTATAAGGACTTACACTGATAACAGCACATTATCGTATAGAACTGATGGCAATAATGTAGATCTTTCAACAGAGAATGTTGAACTTGCTTCAGAACAGATTAACTATAATGCTCTTATTGACAGTATGAATAATGAGTTTTCAAGATTTAAGGCAGTGCTTAAATAATATATAATGTGATTGATATATGGAAGGAGAACAGGACTATGTCTATGTTTACGGCATTTAATATTAGCGCATCCGGAATGACAGCCCAGCAGTTAAGAACGGATGTTATATCAGAGAATATAGCTAATGCAGACACAACAAGAACGAGTGATGGAACTCCCTATGTAAGAAAAGCGGTTGTGTTTACCGAAAAGACAATGACTGGTACAGCACTTGGAAAGTCTGCGTATGGTTCATATGGTACAGGAGCATATTCAACATTTTCAGATGCATTAAGACTTGCCAATGGTGGTGTTGTTGGAAGCGGCGTTAAGGTGACATCTGTATATGAGGATACATCAACAGATATGGAAAGGGTATATGATCCTTCACATCCGGATGCTGATGAGAATGGATATGTTACATATCCTAATGTGAATGTGGTTCAGGAGATGACAGATCTTATAGATGCATCACGTTCATATGAAGCTAATATATCAGCATTTAATGCCAGCAAATCTATGGCAAGCAAGGGACTTTCAATAGGTTCTGCTACATAACATATGTGGATAACTGGTTTAATTCATATGATTAATACTATATTTGAACAAAAAGAGGAGATTTAACATGGATCTTACTAGTGCAATAGGAAGCCTTGGCGGTGATTATGTCAATAAGGTTACATCGGCAATGAAAGAGAATGCATCACTTAGTACATCTAAAAGCAAAGATTCAGATACAACATTTGATGCTATATACGACTCAGTGGCAGGGCTGTTGAACAGTACCAACTCATATGTGCAGAAAGCACAGCAGGCAGAGATAGATTATGCTCTTGGCAATATGACTAATACTCATGAGCTTGGAGTTTATCAGCAGGAGGCTAATATTGCTCTGCAGTATACAGTTGCAATAAGGGATAAGGCATTGGAGGCCTATAACTCTATTATGAATATGTCAATGTAATTAGGGGTTTTATATGGATAAATTAAAACAGATTCCAGCCAGATTTCTTGAAATATGGAAAAGCTGGTCCAGGAATCAGAAGATAATAATTGTGAGTGCTGTAGCTGTATTTATTGCAGCGGTTGTTGTTATTGCGGTTGTGTTATCAAGACCAACATATCAGGAACTTACAAGATGTGAAGATTATAATGAGATGAATACAGTTACATCACTGCTTACAGATAACGGGTATACATATCAGATTGATAATATGGCAGTTAAGGTAAAGGAACAGGATCTTACTAATGCTAAGATGCTTATTGCTTCTAATGATATTAAACCTTCGGGATATTCATTAGATGATGCTCTTAATAGCAGTCTTACAACAACAGAGTCTGATAAGAATAAGAAGTATGCCAAATATCTTGAAACTAAGTTTGAAAATGATATTACTTCTTTAGACGGAATTAAATCTGCATCTGTTACAGTACATTTGTCAGATGATACGAATTCATTCTATTCTACAAAGAAAGATACAACTGTAGCCGTTACGATTGATACTAATAAGACGGTTGGAGAAGACACAGCGGAAAGTATAGCAGTTCTTCTTGCAACAGCAGTAGGAAGCAGCAATACTAATGGTATTACAATTATTGATACATCAGGAAAGACGTTGTTTAATGGAGCTGATAATTCGGGCTCAGTTTCTAATATTGCTTATTCAAGCAAGTTAAAGTATAAGTCACAGATTGAATCAACGGTAGCAGCAAGTGTTAAGAACACAGCACTTTCAACATCACTGTTTAATGATGCAACAGTTGCTATTAATCTTGATCTTGACTGGGATACTGTGAATAAGATTGCTACTGAGTATACAGCACAGGAAGGCAGAGAAGAAGGTCTGTATGATACTTCTTATGAACTTGAATCGAATGGAACAAATGGTGCAGGTGGAACACCAGGAACTACGAGTAATGGAGAAACAGGAACAACCTATGATCTTACAGATGGTACATCAAGTTCATCAACATATACTGTAAAACAGTATCAGTATCTTCCTAACCAGCTTGTTACTACAACTAATAGTGATCCTGGAAAGATAGTATATGGTACTTCTACAATGGCTGTAACGCTTATAAAGAATGTTATTTATAATGAAGAAGATTGTAAGAATCTTGGATATCTTGATAATATGACATGGGATGAATTCAAGGCTCAGAACGCAAATCCTGTTCAGGTTAATGTTGATAATGACTGGATGAATATGTTTTCAAGTGCTACAGGAATCTCAACTAATAACATTACTGTTTTAGCATATAATGTACCTTATTTCTATGATGCACCGAAGACTAGTGTATTAAGCCGTGCTTCATTCTGGATTCAGATTGGACTGGCTGTTGCTATACTTGGCATTCTTGTGTTTATAGTTTTGAGAAGCGCAAGACCACTTACAGTAGAAGAGAAGGAACCGGAACTTTCTGTAGAAGAAATGCTTGCTTCAACTAAAGAAAACCAGCCTTCTGTTGATGATATTGATCTTCAGGAGAAGTCGGAGACGAGAAAAGCTATTGAGAAGTTTGTTGATGAGAATCCTGAAGCAGTTGCATTACTGCTTAGAAACTGGCTTAATGATGACTGGTGATTATGATGGATAGGACCTGAAAGGTCAATTGATTACATATGATTGGAGATGGAAACATATGCCAAAGACATCAGCTAATGCTGAAAGAGAAATGGATGGTGTAGAAAAGGCTGCTATATTGCTTATTGCACTTGGACCAGAGAAATCAGCACAGATTTTTAAACATTTGAAAGAAGAAGAAATAGAACAGCTGACACTTGAGATTGCAAACACAAGCAGTGTCTCACCTCAGACAAAAGAACAGGTGCTTAATGAGTTCTATGAGGTATGTCTTGCACAGCAGTATATTGCTGAGGGTGGTATCACATATGCCAAAGAGCTTCTTGAAAAAGCACTTGGAGAAGATAAGGCAAGAGATGTTATTGGAAAGCTTACAGCGAGTCTGCAGGTTCGTCCATTTGAGTTTATCAGAAAAACAGATTCTACACAGCTTCTTAACTTTATACAGGATGAGCATCCTCAGACTATAGCCCTGATTCTTTCATATCTTCCTGCAGCACAGGCTTCGAGTGTTGTTTCAGCACTGCCACCTGAAAAACAGGCGGATGTAGCCAAGAGAATTGCCATGATGGACAGAACATCGCCTGATGTTATCAAGCAGGTTGAGAAGGTACTTGAAAGGAAGCTTGCTTCACTTGTTAATCAGGATTACACAATTGTTGGTGGTGTTGATGCCATTGTTGAGATTCTTAATTCTGTTGACAGAGGAACAGAGAAGCATATTATGGAAACTCTTGAGGTTGAAGAGCCAGAGCTTGCTGATGAAATCCGTAAGAAGATGTTCGTATTTGAAGATATTCTTTCTCTTGATAACAGAGCTATTCAGAGAGTACTCAGGGATGTTGATAATCATGATCTTGCTCTTGCACTTAAGGGGGCTACAGAGGAAGTTCAGAATGTTATTCTTAATAACCTTTCAACACGTCTTGCTTCTATGATTAAGGAAGATATGGAATATATGGGACCTGTACGTATGAAAGATGTTGAAGATGCTCAGCAGAAGATTGTTAATATTATCAGAAAGCTTGAAGATTCAGCAGAGATTGTAATATCACGTGGTGGAGGTGACGAGATAATTGTCTAATCTGTTAAAACGTGTATACACGGTGAATAAGGACGAAAGAGTAATTGATTATAATGATCTGATTAAGAAAAAGCTAGAGGCAATCATGGAGTCTAAACATGCAGCAGTTGATGCAGATGGATTTGTTAACGGACTCAATGCGGACGTTGTGGAAGAACTTATACCAGATGATAGTTCGGAAGAACTAATACAGGATAGCGGAGATGATTCTGACCAGTCTGCGGCTGCATTGGAAAATGCTAATGCTGAAGCAGCAAGAATTATAGAAGATGCCAGACTTCAGGCAGAACAGATTGTTTCAGAAGCAAATAGAAATGCTGATACTGCATTTGAAGAAGCTAAACAGAATGGCTATTATGAAGGCTGTTCTAAGGCAGACGCGGAAATTGAAAAGAAGCAGCAGGAGCTTGAGACGGAGTACAATAAGAAAAAATCAGAACTTGAAAATGAATATAACGAGCTAAAGGACTCTATAGAACCTGAACTTGTGGAAGTTATTACAGATGTATTCAGAAAAGTCACAGGTGTTGTAACGGAGGATAATCATGATATTATCCTGCATCTCATTAACGATGTCATGCATAACGCAGATGCAAGCAGGGATTTTGTTATAAAAGTATCGCCTGATGATTATAGTTTTCTTATTAATAATCAGGGTAAGATATATTGTGCGATGTCAAGAGAGGTCAATATAGATATTGTGGAAGATGTTACGCTTGAACGGAATCAGTGCATGATAGAGACGAATACAGGTATATTTAACTGTAGCCTTGATATTGAACTTAATAAGCTTATTAATAATATTAAACTTTTAAGCTGCACAGGCTGATGTTACAAGTATGATCAGAACTAATTGTATTGTTAAGGAGGATGATATGTCATCAATTAATAAAAATAAATATTTATCGCTGACAGAAAAATCCTTCTATAAGAAACTTGGGAAAGTGACTAAGATTGTTGGTCTTACTATTGAATCGGTAGGACCGGATGCCAAGCTTAATGATTTGTGCAGAATTTATTCTACGGATAACAGTCAGGAATTATATGCAGAGGTAGTTGGATTTAATGATTCAAATGTGCTTCTTATGCCATATGATGTTGTGGATGGGATAGGTCCGGGAAGTGTTGTTGAGAATATGGAACGACCTTTGTCGGTAAAGGTTGGTGATGGCATACTAGGACATACACTTGATGGACTTGGGAATCCTACGGATGGTTCTGAATTAGAATATACAGATGAATATCCGGTTGAGGCAGCACCGCCAGATCCTATGGACAGGGAGATAATAAGCAAGGTGCTTCCTCTTGGCGTAAAGGCTGTAGACGGATTACTTACTGTTGGTAAGGGACAGCGAATAGGCATATTTGCCGGAAGTGGCGTAGGAAAAAGTACACTTCTTGGTATGTTTGCAAGAAATACTAAAGCCGATATTAATGTTATTGCTCTTATAGGAGAGCGAGGCAGGGAAGTAAGAGAATTCGTTGAGCGGGATTTAGGCCCGGAAGGTATGGCACGAAGTGTCCTTGTTGTTGCAACATCGGATAAGCCTGCTCTCATACGAAATAAGGCTGCGAAGACTGCAACAGCAATAGCAGAATATTTCAGGGATCAGGGCAAGGATGTGCTTCTTATGATGGATTCACTTACACGTTTTTCTATGGCACAGCGGGAGATTGGACTTGCGTCAGGTGAACCGCCAGTGACAAGAGGCTATCCACCGAGTGTATACAGTGAAATGCCAAAGCTTCTTGAGAGGGCGGGGATGTCAGACAAAGGTTCTATTACAGGGCTGTATACTGTTTTGGTTGATGGTGATGATTTTAATGAACCTATAACAGATACTGCACGAAGTATTCTTGATGGACATATTGTGTTGTCAAGAAAGTTAGGACAGAAAAATCATTATCCTGCAATTGATGTTTTACAGAGCATATCAAGATGTATGAGTCAGATTGTAGACAAGAAGCATAAACAGATGGCTGGCAGAATGAAAAATGTAATGGCGACTTATAATGAAGCAGAAGATCTTATTAATATTGGTGCGTATAAGAGTGGCTCTAACCGTAATATTGATTATGCTATATATAAGATTGATGCAGTTAATAAGTTCCTTATGCAGCAGACGGATGAAAAGTTTGATTTTGAAGATGAAGTCACACAACTGTCAGATATATTTGCGGATTATGAAGCATTTGAAAATGGCTCACTTCAGTTAAAGAAATAGTGGAGGCATGAATGGCAAAATTTTTATACAGCATGCAGAATGTTCTTGATATTAAAGAACGCCTGGAAACACAGGCTAAAACTGAATATGCTGAGATGAATAACAGGCTTTTCATTGAAGAGGAAACTATGAAAAGACTCGGAAAAAGGCTTGATTCATATGAAAATCTTGCGAGAAGCTCTGCATCAGAAAGACTTGATATTATGGAAATGCGCAGATGTAATGAGGCAATTGATATTATCAAGAACCAGATGACACAGCAGGCGGTCAGAATAAGGATTGCACACCGCAATGTTGATAATGCAATGAAGAAACTGACTGAGGCGGTGCAGGACAGGAAAATTCATGAAAAACTGAAAGAGAAAGCATTTGAACAGTTTAAACTTGATATTAATGCTCAGGAAATGAAAGAGATAGATGAAACGGTGAGCTTTAAATATAATAACAAAGATGAGTAATTGTTTTTGGGAGAAAGATTGATATGGCTAAGAAAAAAGATGTTAATATTGATGAACTTGATGATGAATCAGGAAAGAGTGGAAAGCTGGTAAGCATACTGGTTGCAATGCTTATTATTGTAATATGGCTTGTTATATTTGCACTTCTTATTAAGATGAATGTCGGCGGTATTGGAAGTAGTTTACGGCCATATCTTAAAAATGTTCCGGTAGTGAATAAGATTCTTCCAGCAGCTACAGATGAAGAGATTCAGGAAGAAACAGGGGGGAAGTACAAGAGCCTTTCTGAAGCAGTTGACAGAATTAAAGAACTTGAAGCACAGCTTGATGAAAACAATAATAATGGGAATGCATCAGCCCAGACAATTGCTGAGCTTCAGGCTGAGATTGCCAGACTAAAAGTGTTTGAAGAGAATGCACAGCATTATCAGGAACTTAAAGATAAGTTCGATACAGATGTTGTATATACAGATAATGCTCCAGATATAAGTGAATACAAATCGTGGTATGAAAGTATTGATTCAGAAAATGCAGCAAAGCTTTACGAACAGGTTGTAAAGGATCTACAGTACTCACAGCAGGTTAAGGACTGGGCAGAAACATATTCTAAGATGGATGCGAAAAATGCGGCAGCTATTCTTGAAGAGATGACTGGAGATACAGATCTTGTTTCTGATATACTTCTTTGTATGACATCTAAACAGAGAGCAGCAATTCTTGCAGAGATGGATCCTGTATATGCTGCAAAACTTACAGTTATTATGTATCCTGCTAAAGGTTAAGTCTGTAGCACAGACTACCGATATATAATATGGATTAGGTCTATCCTGATTCTAATATGAAGAAAGGAGGAGGATAATATGGTAAGTTCAGCTGTTACAGGAATGGTTCAGCCGGTTACTAAGGTGGCAGGAAGTGTTGGAAGCCAGTCTGGTCAGGATAATTCCGGGAATGTTGATTTTGCAAGGATAATGAATAGTTCTGTAAGAAACGATGTGACTGGGAATTCATCAAAGCAGACTAATACATATTCAGCAGCTCCATCAGATTCACTTGTAAGCATGGGTGCTAATAAGTCTAACAAGAATGCAGATATTGTTACCACTAATTCAACTGTAAAAAATGTAAAAACAGATAATGCGGTTAAAGAAAACGATAACAAAATGACTCAGGATGTGCAGAATGCAGTGTCGGACATTAAAGAAAAGATTAAGGAAACAATGAATGTATCTGATGAAGATATAGAGAGTGCTATGGAGAAGCTTGGAATTATAGCAGAGGATTTGCTTGACATGCAGAAGCTTACGGATCTTGTAGTTGCTCTTAGCGGAAACACTGATTCACTTGAGTTTTTGACAGATGCAGATTCAGTATCTATGCTCAATGATATACTGGAATATGCAAAGTCTGTGACAGATAATCTGGAAGATGTGTATAATATGGACATTGATTCAATTAAAGAAATGCTTGTTTCTGCGAAGGATGATGTTAAACAGTATGTTAAACAGTCTGTGGTGAAAGAAGATGCACAGCCAGAAGAACGGCCGGAAGCAGCATCACAGTATGAGTTAAGCAATGTAATTGCACAGAAGACTAAAGTGCAGGCTGATAATGACAATAATGCGGATGATAAGCAGCAGACTCATATGTCTGATAAAGCATCTGTGGGAAATGAAAACTTTACCGGGAATATGGCACAGAACATCCAGAATGCTTTCAGCGAGATTATTGATGAAGTTTCTAATGTTAATGAAGCTGATATTGTAAGACAGGTTGTAGAACAGATTAAGGTTACAACAGGACAGCAGCTTTCAAGCATTGAAATTATGCTTAATCCTGAGAATCTTGGAAAAGTACATATAGCTGTCACAGCAAGACAGGGAGTAATTACAGCACAGCTTACAGCACAGAATGAACAGGTAAAAGCTGCTCTTGAAAATCAGATGACAGCTTTGAAAGAACATTTTAACAATCAGGGTGTGAAGGTTGAATCTGTAGAGATTACTGTACAGAGTCATGGTTTTGAATCACAGCAGAATCTCGAAGGTAATAATTCAGAACAGGCTGGTCAGGAAAAGAAGACTCATAGAAAGCTTGATCTTAGCAGTCTTGAAGAACTGGAAGAATCTGATATGACTGATGAAGAAATCAGGGCAAAAGATGCTATTGTTAATGGCGACAGCAGTGTTGAATATTCAGCATAGAATAAGATGAGAAAGGAGATAATATATGGCTAGTACGATAGGTGCATGGTCTTATGTGAAGAATGATGGTTCATTAAGTACAAAGGACGATGTTAACAGCAACTTAAGTTCAACAGGAAAGAATAAGAGTACTACTAATAAGACAACGCTTGATGTTGAACAGTTTTTACAGCTTATGGTAGCTGAGATGCAGAACCAGGATCCGCTAGAACCTACAGATAATTCGGATTATATGGCACAGCTTGCTACATTTACACAGGTTGAAGCTACTAAAGAAATGAATGATAATACATTACAGGATATGGCATCTAACCTTGTGGGTAAGCAGGTTATAATGACTACAACACAGAACAGCAATGGTTATATAGGCGGAACTGTTGATTATTGGGAAACAATAAATGGAACTGTTTATCTTGGAATTGGTGGAAAGCTTTATGATATTGCAGATCTTGATACTGTAATGGATAAGGACTATTTTGACAAATGGAAAGGAAATGGTTCTACAACAGATACTAAGACAGAGGATACAAAACCTGGGGAGTGACCGTTATGATGAATAATATGATAGGTAATAATATTGCTTCTATCGAAAAGATGACGGACATTATAGGAAAGAAGAATTCTGATAATGTTGATAAAATGTATAATGGCAAAACATTTGCTGATATATATAATCAGAAGCGTTCGATTGAAGAGGTTATTTCCGACAGCGATATTAAATCGTCAAAAGGGTTGAAGTTCTCTAAACATGCTGGTGAAAGGCTTGAACAGAGAGATATCCGGTTATCAGACGAACAGATGACAAGGCTTGAGGAAGGAACCGAAAAAGCAATTTTGAAAGGAATCAAAGAATCGCTCGTTATAGTTGATGATCTGTCTTTTATAGTTAATACAAGAAACAGAACAGTGATTACGGCGATGGATCAGAATAACAATGAAGACAATATCTATACTAATATTGATGGAGCAGTAATTATTTAGCTGGACCGCAAGGAGGCGAATGTCCCTGAATGCCAGAAGGGACGATGCTTTATTGATGAATGCATCAGATATATGTCTTTACATATTTATGGAGGAACAAATATTATGATGAGATCAATGTACTCTGCTGTGTCAGGTCTTAAGGCACATCAGACAAGAATGGACGTTATTGGTAATAATATTGCCAATGTTAATACTGTGGCATATAAGTCACAGTCTATGACTTTTTCAGAAGTTTTTTATCAGACAACTCAGATTGCGTCCGGACCTAATGCAGAAACAGGAAAGGGAGGAACTAATGCTATGCAGATTGGTCTTGGATCATCTGTTGGTTCTATCTCTACAGCAATTTCTTCAGAAGGTGGTTCTGAGAGAACGGATAATGCATTTGACTTAAAGATTGGTGGAAGTTCTTTCTTTATAGTTAACAGTGCGGGTAATACATTCTTCACAAGAGCCGGTAATTTTAAGGTTGATGAGTCAGGTGCTCTTGTAACAACAGGTGGCGCTAATGTAATGGGTTGGCAGGTTGATGAATCTGGTAATGCAAAAAGAGACCTTGTATCAAAGCTGTATGTTAACAGTCCGGATGTTGCATATACTTCACCAGAAAGAACTTCATCTGTTACGGTAACAGGTAACCTTAATGCAGGTTCTAAAGATACAAGTACTACAACTATTAATTTTTATGATAGCCTTGGTAATTCTTATCAGGCAACAGTTAATCTTGTGTATGCAGGCGTTCAGGGAGATAATACACAGTATACAATTGAGCCTGTTTCGGTTTCAAAGAATGGTAAGCCGACAGACCTTACATTTACTGCGTCAGCACCATTATCATTTAATACACTTACAGGTCTTGCTGATGCATCAAATTCAGATATTAAGCTTACATTTTCTAATAACGGGACTGCATCAGATGCTATTGAAGGCGTTGATTTGAGAGTTATCGGTGAAAGCGAGACAAGTCCTGTACTTACGATGGATGCATCTGGAATTACAATGTTTTCAGAAAAGACAAATCTTAATTCAGAGCTTGGCATTAATGGACTTGGAAAAGGCAAGGCAGTAGGTAAGATGACATCGGTTGGTGTTGATTCATCAGGATATATTGTGGCAAGCTATAGTAATGGTGTTACTAAGAATATTGGACAGATAGCAGTTGCTTCTTTCTCCAACCCTGAAGGTCTTCAGAAAGAAGGCGATAATCTTTATTCAGCAACACTTAATTCTGGAACTTTTGATGGAATTGGTCAGGATGTTACAGAAGGTGATGGAAGTATTTCATCAGGAGTACTTGAGATGTCTAATGTGGATCTCTCTTCAGAATTTACAAATCTGATTACAACTCAGAGAGGATATCAGGCTAATTCGAGAATTATTACTGTATCAGATACATTACTTGAAGAACTTATTAATCTTAAGAGATAATTGACATGAAAAGATATTTATGGCGAATTATTACAAGTATTCCTTGCAATAATTCGCCATAAGTGTTTTAATATATATAGTTGATTTTAAGCGGGGTACTATACCTTATGTGGTATCGGGAGGAATTATGATTGATGTAACACGGTTTAATGGAAAAAGCTTTGTGCTTAACGCAGAACTGATTGAAGTTATGGAGGAAACACCTGATACTGTTATAACCCTGACAACAGGACATAAATACGTTGTCAAGGAAAGTGTAGAAGAGGTATATAGCAAGGTTATTACTTATAAGAGAAATATAATTGGTAATCTGTATGCGTCTGGTACAGATACTAAGTGATAATATATATAGAATACTAGAGACTTGGAAGGGGCAATTATGGATTTAGCTACACTGTTGGGAATTATTATTGGGTTTGTCATGGTCGTTATCGGAATTATAACAAGTACGACTAATCCTACACTAAAGGGAATTATGGACACATTTGTTGACATACCGTCAATCGCCGTTACTATTGGTGGTTCAATGGCTGGTATGCTCACATCTTATACATTTAAGACATTCTTAGGACATCTTAAGGGATTTGGCATTGCTATGAAAGATCCCAAGCTTGATAATGGACAGGTTATTTCTAAGATTATTGAGCTTTCTAACACAGCCAGAAAAGAAGGCCTTCTTGCACTTGAAGAAGTGGCACAGGGACTTGATGATGAGTTTATGAAGAAGGGTATTCTTCTCATTGTTGATGGTACTGAGCCGGAGCTTGTGAGAGGCATTCTTGAAACAGAACTGGTTAATCTTGATACAAGACATAAGAGTACAATTGGCTTTTTTGATAATTGGGCAGCTCTTGCTCCTGCATGGGGAATGATTGGTACTCTTCTCGGACTTGTTAATATGTTAAAGAACTTATCTGATACAGCATCTATCGGACCTAATATGGCTGTAGCACTTCTTACTACACTTTATGGTTCTTTGATTGCTAACTGGATATGTGTTCCTATATCTAATAAGCTCAAGCTTCAGAATAATGATGAATATCAGCTTAGAGAGATTATTATTGAAGGTCTTCTTTCTATTCAGGCAGGAGAGAACCCAAGAGTTATTGAAGAAAAGCTTAAGTCTTTCCTTTCACCATCTGCCAGAACAGCATTATCTGAACAAGGAGGAGGTGAAGGCTGATGGCTAAACAGCGTACAGAGAATGTACCACCAGCGGCACTTTGGAAAGATACGTTTTCAGATCTTATGAATCTTCTGCTGTGCTTTTTCGTTTTGATGTTTGCTATGTCTAATATTGATTCTCAGAAGTTTGAAGAGATTGCAGCTTCACTTTCATCAAGCTTTAGTGTACTTCCTCAAGGTGGTTCTGCACTGTCAAAGGAAGGAATTCTTGTAAGCAGTGGGGCGAGTCAGCTGAATGAATTGAGCAATTACTATAACAATATGGGCCTTAACAATGATGGCGATATGTCACAGGATGTACAGAATGCTTATGAAGAGATTGAAAAAGAAGGTCTTGAGCAGTCTGAAAATATGGCTGAGGAGATTGTTGATAAACTTACAGCCAGTGGAGTTGCAGATTATGTTGATGTTACTGCTTATAGTAAATATGTAATGCTTAATGTAAGTGGTGGAATTCTGTTTAATTCGGGAAAGTCGGAGCTTACATCAGAGGCACGCAGTCTTCTTGACAAGGTTGCTGATGCACTTATTGAATATGATGATAATGTTATTACCATAGAAGGTCACACTGATAGTGTTCCTATCAATACATCACTGTTTCCTAATAATATGATGCTTTCTCTTTACAGGGCATACAGTGTGTTTGATTTCTTTGTCTCTGAGAAAGGCTTTTCAGATCAGACAATGAGTTCATCTGGAAGAGGAGATGCAGTGCCTATTGCAACTAATGATACTCCAGAAGGAAGAGCCCAGAACAGAAGAGTTGAGATTAAGGTGTATAATTCAATTAACAGCTAAGGAGGATTACTCATGAAAAAGAGTATGCTTAATGTGATTATTTTGGCACTTGTACTTGTGAATCTGGTACTTACAGTGATTCTTACATTTTCACTTGTATCAACAAATAAGAAGACAAATTCTCTTATTAATAAAGTGGCACAGATTATTGACCTGGATGTTGCAGGCGGAGTTCCTAATAATAATTCATCTACAGGTTCAGGAATTGAAAATGTAAGTTATATTGATATTAAGAACAATGATAGCACGGATATAATTGTTTCATATGTTGATAATGGAAAAACAAGATATGCCGTACTTTCAGTATCTGTCGGACTTAATTCAAAAGCTAAGGATTATAGTACTGTATCGACTTCAGTTGATAATGGGATGAAGGTCCTTGTTAATAAGATAACCAATGAAGCTAATAAGTATACTTACAGCACAATAAGTGCTAATAAATCAACCATGGAAACAGACCTTTTAAAGGAATTCCAGGAATTATTCAAGACTGAGACGATACAAAGTGTACTGATTAATATTGTTGTCCAGTAAACATTAAAGAATATGATAAGGAGGTGAGGAAGATGGGAGAGGTACTTTCACAGAGTGAAATAGATAACCTCTTAAAAGCTTTAAGCAGTGGAGAATTAGATGTAGATGAGATGAAGAACACAGAAGAAAAGCAAGTCAAGAATTATGACTTTGCAAGACCTTCTAAGTTTTCTAAAGAACATTTAAGAACACTGGAGATAATATTTGAGCATTTTGGAAGACTGCTGAGTACCAATCTTCCGGCATATCTTAGAAAGACAGTCAATGTTGAGGTTGTTAATTCAGAAGTAGTTATTTATTCAGAATTTTCTAATGCCCTTTCTAATCCGGTTCTTTTAGGTGTTGTTGGAATGCAACCATTAAGTGGTAACATAATTATGGAGATGGCATCCAATCTGGGGTTTGCAATTGTTGACAGACTTCTTGGAGGTGCAGGTAATGCTTTGGATAAAGAGAGAGATTTTTCAGAAATTGAACTTACAATTCTGGAACGTATCTTTACAGTGTGTGTTAATCAGTTGCAGGAACCATGGGAAAATGTTGTAAAGGTTAATCCAAGACTTGAAAGAATAGAGACTAATTCACAGTTTGCACAGATTATATCACCGAGTGAAACAATCGCAATTGTAACTATTAATATTAAGATTGGTGATGTGGAGGGACTTATGAATATATGTCTTCCATATGCAACTCTTGAACCGGTTATGGATAAGCTTAATACCAAGTATTGGTTTTCTAATATGCAGGAAAAAGATTCCAATACATATGAGGATGCTATTGAAACAGTTATTGATAAAGCAATGATACCAATAAAGGCAGTGCTTGGTACATCTAAGATTAGCGTTTCGGATTTTGTTAATCTGCAGGTTGGAGACGTAATAAAAATTGATAAAAAGGTTGACCAGGAATTAGAGGTATATGTAGGTAATATTAAGAAGTTTACAGCTTTACCTGGTTATTTTGAGAATAAATACGCAGTAAGAGTTACTAATGTAATTAGAGAGGAGAGTGAAGAATAATGGATGGAATGTTATCCCAGGACGAGATTAATGCACTTCTGAGTGGCATGAATACAGGAGGAGATGACACATCTGATTCATCAACAGCAACAACAACTATACCAGAGGATAATGCTAATGATAATACAGATGGCGGCTTTACGCTTACTGAGTCAGAAAAAGATGCTGTCGGTGAGATATCTAATATTAGCATGGGAACAGCTGCTACAACACTTAGTTCTCTTCTTTCACAGAAAGTTAATATTACAACACCAAAAGTAGAAGTTGCTACATGGGATGATTTATCAAGTAAATATGACAGACCATGTGTTATGTTGCAGATTTCTTACAAAGAAGGTCTTGCAGGCAACAATGTTTTAATATTAAGAGAGAATGATGTTAAGATAATTACAGACCTTATGATGGGAGGACCAGGTAATGCTGATCCAGACGAACCATTGACAGAACTTCATCTTAGTGCAATCGGAGAGGCTATGAATCAGATGATGGGTTCAGCAGCTACATCTTTATCATCAATGTTTAATAGAAAAATTGATATCAGTCCACCAATAGCTAACTTAGTGGAGACATACAATGAATTAGATGATAACCTGCCAGGATTCCTTAAAAACCATTTTGTAATGGTGGCTTTTAAGATGCAGATTGGCGAACTTATAGATAGTGAGATTATGCAGTTATATCCTAAGGAATTTGCACAGGAACTTCTTAACATGTTTATGCCGTCAGCAGAACCTGAACAGCCACAGGTAAGTCAGGAAGATACAGCTAATCATCAGGAAGAGCAGGTGCAGCAGGCTCCGGCACAGAATATGACACAGACAATGCCACAGCAGGATGTACCGGTGCAGAATACTACAGCACAGACAGCACCACAACAGGGAATGCCGATGCAGAATATGGGAATGCCTTATGGTTATGGAATGCCGATGCAAGGTATGCCTATGCAGGGTATGCCAATGACAGGGTATGCACCAGCACAGGATGTTAATGTATCTCCAGCAGCATTTCAGCCATTTTCAACAGATGTCAATCCTTTGACACAGAAGGAAAATATTGAACTTATTAAGGATGTTCCACTTGAAGTAACAGTAGAACTTGGCAGAACAACAAAATCTATAAAAGATATACTTGAATTTGCTCCTGGAACAATTGTAGAACTTAATAAAATTGCAGGCGAATCTGTTGATGTTCTTGTTAATGGCAAATATGTTGCAAAGGGTGAAGTTGTTGTTATTGAAGAAAGTTTTGGTGTACGTATAACAGAGATTATCAAGTAATTGTTATGATTTTCTAAAAAATCAAAAAAAGAGTAGGAAATTGATAGTATTTGTTGTATAATATATTCGAATGATTTTTGTGAATAATTTGTTTTTGAATAGGAGAAAATTTATGGCAAAGAATATTTTGATTTGTGATGATGCTGCATTCATGAGAATGATGATTAAGGATATTCTCACAAAGAATGGATACAATATAGCAGGTGAGGCAGAGAATGGACAGAAAGCAGTAGAAAAGTATGCTGAGTTAAAGCCAGATCTTGTGCTTATGGATATAACAATGCCTGAGATGGATGGAATTGAAGCTCTTAAGAGAATTAAGGCTGCAGATCCTTCAGCATCTGTTATTATGTGTTCTGCAATGGGACAGCAGGCTATGGTTATTGAATCTATACAGTCAGGAGCTAAGGACTTTATTGTTAAACCATTCCAGGCAGACAGAGTAATTGAAGCTGTTCAGAAAGTTGTTGGATAATAATGGTTGCATTAGCTGGGTTGAATAGTAGATGGGAAGCGTTTGCACAGTTGCTTACGCTTCTCGTTGTTTTTATATTTGTTTTGGCACTTACATATTTTGCGACAAGATGGGCTGGTAATATGCAGAAAACCAAAATGGCTGGACGCAATATCCAGATACTTGAAACAATGAGAGTGTCTAATACTAAGTATATTCAGATTATTAAGATTGGCAGTAAATGTTTTGCAGTAGCGGTCTGCAAAGATACTATGACATATTTGTGTGAGATTAACGAGCAGGAATTGACTTATTCGTCAGAATCAAAGACAATCAATACTGATGGATTTAAAGCTATACTTGAAAAGTTTAAGAAAGACAAACCAGATAATTAATTAGGCAGGAACGAGAGAGTTATGTTACAGTGGATTAGAAAGCATAGAAAGGCATTAGCAGGAATATCGGTTGGGGCAGGAGCTTTTTTTGCAGCCATTTCATTTATTACATATAAGGTAATGGCTGCTGAGGAAACAACAGCATCAGGAAATAATCTTATTAATATAGGTATTTCTACGAGTGATGGTAATGATATGGCTAGTGTTTTGCAGATGCTTCTTGTACTTACAGTAATTTCACTGGCACCTTCTATTCTGATTATGCTGACATCATTTACAAGAATTGTAATTGTGTTGCATTTTACGAGGGCTGCGCTTGGAACACAGACAGTACCACCTAATCAGGTTATCATAGGTTTGTCTTTATTTTTGACTTTTTTTGTTATGTCGCCTGTTTTTACGGAAGTTTATGACAGTGCACTAAAACCACTATCCAATAATGAGATATCGGTCGAGGAAGCGTATGAAACAGGAGTAAAGCCATTGAAAAGCTTTATGTTGAAACAGACTTCAACAAAGGATCTTGATACATTTTTTAAGATTGCAGGATATGAGGAAGGCTCTGTTACATCGGAAGATGATATTTCTATGACAGTGCTTGTACCATCGTTTATTATAAGTGAATTAAGAATTGCATTTATTATAGGATTCTTAATATACATACCTTTTATTATTATTGATATGGTTGTATCGTCAACTCTTATGTCGATGGGTATGATGATGCTTCCACCAACCACCATATCTGCTCCATTTAAGATTTTACTTTTTGTAATGGCAGATGGCTGGAATCTGATAATTGGAAATCTTGTAGCAACATTTAAGTAAGGCAGGAGGTAAAGAATATGGATGCTGGACAGGTTGTAACAGTAGCAAGACAGACTATATGGGTTATAGTGAAGACTTCTGTGCCACTTTTACTTGTTTCAATGATTGTCGGACTTATTATAAGTCTTTTTCAGACACTTACATCTATTCAGGAACAGACACTTACATTTGTTCCAAAACTTCTTGCAATTATGATTGCACTTATGATTATGGGAAACTGGCTTCTTAATGAGATAGTTTCGTTTATGCAGATGCTTTGGGGAAGCTTTGGTCAGTATATATGATGGCAGGATAGTGTGTTATGAATTTTACATTTGCATTGGAGCAATTTGAATTATTTGTTTTGATATTAATAAGGCTGGCATCTTTTGTATTTGCTGCGCCTTTTTTTAATATGGCAAATGTACCAAGAAAGGTAAAGGCTGGATTTGCACTGTGCCTTACAGTTCTGGTATATTCGCTTTTTCCTGATATGACAGTTGAGTATAATGGCATGATTGATTATGCAATAATTGTTGTTGAGGAGATGATTGTTGGAATTCTTCTTGGGGCAGTGTCGTCTTTTTGCGTGCAGATTATTATGTTTGCAGGTAAGATTATTGATATGGATATCGGTATATCAATGGCACAGCTTTATGACCCTACAACAAGAATGCAGGTTGGTATCATGGGAAATTTATATTACTATATGATGATGCTTTTGCTTATAATTTCAGGTATGCATCAGTATCTTGTCGCTGCAATTGTTGAGACATATAAAGTTATTCCAATTGGCGGGGTAAAATTTGGTGCAGGAATATATACTGCCATAATAAGTTTTATGTCAGATTTTTTTGTTATAGGATTCAGAATTGCGCTTCCGGTATTTTCAGCGATTCTTATGCTAAACTGTGTGCTTGCGATTCTTGCCAAGGTATCACCTCAGATGAATATGTTTGTTGTTGGTATGCAGCTAAAGATATTTGTAGGTATATTTGTAATTTTGTTTACAATTTCAATGCTTCCATCAGTGTCTGATTTTATACTTGATGAGATAGAAAGATTATTTGCTATGTTAGTAAGGGGAATGAGCTAGTGCGAAGAACTTATCTTTACATGAACCTCCAGTTGTTTGCTAAAGACGGACCAGGAGGAGAAAAGACAGAACCGGCTACAAGTAAGAAGCTGGATGATATCCGAAAAGAAGGTCAGGTTGCCAAAAGTAAGGAACTGATAACGGCAGTTTCACTTATGTCACTGTTTATTATGCTTAAAGTGTATGTTGGAAAGATAGGAACTAAACTGATAGATGCATTTACAACGATATATGCTCTTATGGGGAAGGTTATTAATGAAAGTTCACAGGGACTGACAATTAATATGGCATCTGGTATTGTAAGACAGGCAATTATAATTATTCTTAATATTATTATCCCTGTGCTTATTGTCGCTGTAATCATAGCAATTCTTGGAAATATGCTTCAGCAAAGATGGATGGTTACAGCTAAACCGCTTGCACCGAAGGCAAGTAAAATTAATCCTCTTAATGGATTTAAAAGGATTTTTTCTGTAAGGCAGTTATTTGAACTGATTAAGGCTGTTGCCATGATGAGTATTATTGGAATTATGGTCTACAATTGTGTAAGAAAGAATATGAATATTCTGCTTACTTTTTATGATGTTACTTTATATACTGCGCTTTCTGTGGTCGGTAATATAATTATTAATCTTGGAATCCAGATAAGTGCAGTGTTTCTTATAGTTGGTTTTGTTGACCTTATATATCAGAGACATAAGTTTAAGACTGATAATATGATGACAAAACAGGAAATTAAAGATGAATTCAAGAATGCAGAGGGTGATCCGCAGGTTAAGGGACAGATTAAGAGAAGGATGCAGGAAATCTCAAGAAGAAGAATGATGCAGCAGCTTCCAGAGGCGGATGTTGTAATTACGAACCCGACACATTTTGCGGTGGCACTGAAATATGAACCTGATTCTGGAAAAGCACCTGTAGTTATAGCCAAAGGTGCTGATTATCTGGCTTTCCAGATAAGGGATAAAGCAAAAGAGTACAATATATCTGTAGTAGAAAATAAGCCTCTTGCGAGAATTATTTATCATAATGTTGATATAGGTATGGAAATACCTCCAGAGTTGTACTATGCAGTTGCAGAAATTCTTGCATCTGTTTTACGCACAAATAATAGATAAAAGTCAGATTATGTGATATTATGTAAAATAATGACTAAATTGAAAGGAGAGAAATGATGAAGATTAAGAAGAACGATCTGTTTATCGGAATATATCTGCTTGCAGCAGTATTATTCTTCATTATTTCAATTCCTTCATGGCTGCTTGATATTCTGCTTGCAATTAATATCCTGGTAGCAATGGTGGTGCTTTTTAATTCACTTTTTGCTAAGGAAGTTCTGGATATGGCATCTTTTCCTACGATGCTGTTATTTACGACTATTTTCAGAATTTCCCTTAATGTATCTTCAACTAAGCTTATATTAAAGAATGGTGATGCAGGTAAGGTTGTTGATACATTTGGTAAGTTTGTTGGCGGCGGTAATCTGGTAATTGGTATTATTATATTCATTATTCTTATTATCGTTCAGTTTATAGTTATTAACAAGGGTTCTGAGCGAGTTGCAGAGGTAACTGCAAGATTTACACTTGATGCAATGGCTGGTAAGCAGATGGCTATTGACTCAGACCTTAATACAGGAGCCATTACTGATAAGGAGGCTGCTGAGAGAAGAAAGAAGCTACAGCAGGAAAACAGTTTCTTTGGTTCTATGGATGGTGCTACCAAGTATGTTAAGGGAGATGCAACTGCCGGTCTTATTATTACCGGAATCAACCTTGTTGGTGGTATAGTCATGGGAATGATATATGGAGGATTATCAATTAATGATGCTCTTTCTAAGTATACTATTCTTACAATCGGCGACGGATTGTGTTCACAGATACCATCATTGCTTATATCACTTGCAACAGGTATTCTTGTAACTAAAGCATCAAGTGATGGAGAACTTGGTGATGAGATAGTTGGACAGCTTTTTTCGATGGACAGGGTACTTATTATGGTTGGTGCTGCACTTTCTGTCCTTGGAATATTAACACCGTTGCCATGGTACATATTTGTTCCGTTAGGAGCAGCTCTTATTTTTTACGGAAGGAAGCTAGGAACTAAAGCAGGAGAAGCTAAGATTGAAGAGAGCGCTGAGCAGGAAGAGAACGAGGCACAGGAAATCCGTAAGCCTGAAAATGTTGTTTCACTGCTTAATGTTGACCCTATTGAGCTTGAATTTGGATATGGAATTATTCCGCTTGCTGATGTTAATCAGGGAGGAGATCTTCTTGACAGAGTTGTCATGATAAGAAGACAGATTGCACTTGAGCTTGGTGCTGTTGTTCCTATTATCAGACTGCGTGATAATATACAGCTCAATCCAAACCAGTATGTTATTAAGATTAAGGGTATACAGGTGAGTGAAGGTGAGATACTTTTTGACCATTATATGGCTATGAATCCAGGATATGTTGAAGAAGAGATAACCGGTATTCCTACATTTGAACCATCTTTCCATCTCCCGGCTATATGGATAACTGAGAGCCAGAGAGAAAGAGCAGAATCATTAGGATATACGGTTGTTGATCCGCCATCAATTATTGCAACACATCTTACAGAGGTTATAAGACAGCACATTGCTGAGCTTCTTACCAGACAGGATGTACAGAATCTTATTAATAATATTAAAGATAACAATTCAACACTTATTGATGAACTTGTACCTAAGCTTATGGGCATTGGTGAGATTCAGAAGGTTTTACAGAATCTTCTTGAAGAGGGAATATCAATAAGAGATCTTGTTACTATATTAGAAACTCTGGCAGACCATGCAGCTGTTACAAGAGATCCGGATATATTGACAGAGTACGCAAGACAGGGACTAAAGAGAGCAATTTCAAGCAAGTACTTTACGGTAGGCGAAGTGACAAATGTTGTTACAGTTGACCCTGCAATTGAGCAGGAGATTATGAATTCTGTTAAGAATACAGAACAGGGGTCATATCTGTCGCTTGACCCTGAACGGAGCAAGAAGATTGTTGAAGCATTAGGCAATGAACTCAAGAAGCTTGAGGATATGGGTAAGAATCCAATAGTTATCACATCGCCTATTGTAAGAATGTATTTCAGAAATCTGGCTAAGGATTATTATAAGGATATAATTGTGATTTCATATAATGAGGTGGAATCTAATGTAGAATTACAATCAGTGGGGATGGTGACAGCATAAATGATAGTGAAGAAATTTCAGGCGGAGACAGAGACAGAAGCAATATTAAAAGCTAAAGATGAATTAGGAAGCGGTGCAGTGGTTCTTAACGTCAAGACATTAAAACAGAGAGGTGTATTCAGACTTTTTAAGAAAGATGTTGTTGAGGTTACTGCTGCACTTGAGGAAAAAGAATTTATTAATGGCATTAATAATAAAAAGCCAACCATGGAAAATAAAGGTGCTAATAGTGGATTTATAAGCAGTCAGCCTATGAAGAATATTACGGGAGGATCGCAGATTAATCTTGTCGCAGATGAAAAGATTGATATGAATTCTAATGCTGCTAATATTGAGAAGAAGCTTGATTCACTCCATTCACTTCTTGAAAATCAGATGAATCCAGGAGGCAGCAGTGCAAAGAGACCGGCAGCAGCAACTGTCATGCATGAAGAAATACATGCACAGGATACAGGAAAGAAGATAGTTAAAGAGCGTGAGAATGCCAATTATAAATTCTTACAGCTTATATATAAAAAGCTGGTTGATAATGAGGTTGATTCAAAATATGCAGATGAAATAATTGCTGATATTGAGGCTTCGCTTAAGAAAGAATCTAACATTGACAGTATTCTGTCTGCTGTGTACCAGAAGATTATACTAAAGCTTGGAGAACCCCGCACAATATCTCTTGGAGACAAACCGAAGGTGATATTTTTTATTGGACCAACAGGCGTTGGAAAGACTACAACTATTGCAAAAATAGCGTCACATTTTAAACTTGAAAAATACACAAAGGTTGCTTTTATAACCTCTGATACATATAGAATAGCTGCAGTGGAACAGCTTAATACATATGCGTCTATAATTGACTGCCCTGTAAATGTGGCATATTCTCCTGATGAAATGGATGAGTGTCTTGATGAATTTAAAACTTATGAACTTATACTTGTTGACACGGCAGGAAGGTCACATAAGTCAGAAGAACAGATGGAAGAGCTGGATAAGCTCATTGAGACGGTTGAACGCAGAAAGGATGAATTTGATTTTGAAATATATCTGACATTAAGTGTCACAACCAAGTATAAGGATCTTGTAAATATTGCAGATAAATATAAGCATATTAAGGACTGGGCTATTATATTTACTAAATTAGATGAAACATGCAGCCTTGGGAATATGCTTAATATGAAGCTTTATACAGGCGGACAGCTTTCGTATACAACTTCAGGACAGAATGTACCTAATGACATTGAGGTAATTAATGAGCAGAGACTTGCTAAATTATTATTGGGAGGTAAATCATGATGGATCAGGCAGAGAATCTTCGCAATATAATTAAAAAACAAAATTTAAAAAACATTACGAATTCGCGTGTTATTGCCGTAACAAGTGGAAAAGGCGGTGTTGGCAAGTCAAGTACTTCTATTAATCTTGCAGTGCAGTTTACAAGGATGGGGAAGAAAGTTATTATACTGGATGCTGATTTCGGGCTTGCTAATATTGAAGTAATGTTTGGTGTTATTCCTAAATATAATCTCAGTGACCTTATGTTTGCGGGCAAGGAGCTTGACGAGATAATAACAGAAGGACCTGAAGGAATAAGATTCATATCAGGTGGTTCTGGAATTGCAAAGCTTGTCAATCTTGATAAAGAGCAGGTAAGAAGGCTTGTTAATAAACTCTCAGAACTTGAAGGAATGGCAGATGTTATAATTATTGATACCGGTGCAGGAATATCTCCTGCTGTCATGGAGTTTCTTGTCGCAAGTCCGGAGACGATACTTGTGACAACACCAGAACCAACATCGATAACGGATTCATATGCGCTCCTTAAGGCATTAAGCATGAATGAGAATTTCAAAAAAGATGAAACAACAATTAAGATGATAGCTAACAGAGTTGATTCTGAAGCTGAGGGTAGAAGCCTGTATGAAAAGCTTAATGTTGTGGTTATGAAATTCCTTGAAATTAATATGCAGTATTTAGGTGCGGTTCCACAGGATAATAATATTAAAAAAGCAATTATGAAGCAGAAACCGGTCTCTATGATATTTCCAAATGCCACATCGTCAAGGCATTTTGAAGAAATAGCAACACGGCTGATGTCAGAAGGTGCAGATGTTCCTGTTCATAAGAGAGGCATAAGAGGATATCTAAGGTCTGTATTTGCAAAGAATATGTGATTAAGAGGAAATGAGGTGCGGGAATGTTCGAACAGCTTGTTGTAGGTGGGAAGGTTGAATTATTTAAAAAGAGCAGGCGTATAAAAGAAAACGGAGAAACAAAAGAAATGCTTGTAAGCCAGATAATGGATATCAATGATGAGACTATTATCTGTACGATGCCTTCAAGACAGGGAAAAATGATAGTGCTTGAAGTCGGAACTATGATAGAAGCTTTTTTTTATACAGGTAATTACATTTATAAATCTGACTGTACTGTAAAATCAAGAGGAAAAGAAGGAAATATATTTACAGTTGAATTAAGACCTGAAACAGCACTTGTAAAGTTCCAGAGAAGGGAATTCTACAGGCTGAAATGCACTATTTATGCAGATATTATACCGCTGACAGATGAAGAACGAAAGAATTTTGATGTAACCGGAAAATTGCCGGATAATTTTGTCATGCCGGAAGACAAAGGAATAATTGTTGACATAAGCGGTGGTGGACTGAGACTTTTTTCAAAGAAACAATATGATGCGGATTCGATTGTTAATGTAAGTTTTCCAATACAGGTAGGGGACAGAAGCAGATATATGAAGCTGATGGCAAAGGTTGTAATGTCAATGCGCAATCAGAATTCTGACAGCGTATATGACAGCAGACTTCAGTTTGTGAATATGCAGAAGGAAGATACGGAGGATATTGTTAAATACGTTTTTGCCCAGCAAAGAATAATTCGCAAGAAAGAAAGGGGGCTGTAATATGGCAAAAAAAATACTTGTCATAGATGACTCTGCACTCATGAGAAGGGTTATATCTGATATAATAAACGAAGGTAATGAGTATGAAGTCGCAGCTATTGCAAAAGACGGACTTGAGGGATTTGATTTGATTGTATCTAATCCTAATCTGTACAGTGCAATAATTCTTGATATTAATATGCCTAAGATGAACGGGCTGGAATTATTACAGAAGCTGCAAAAGAATCATATTGAGCAGACTGTTATTGTTGTAAGTACAGTAGCAAAAGAAGGCGCAAAAGAAACTATTCAGGCTCTTGAATATGGAGCGTTTGATTTTGTGACCAAACCAGAGAATTATTTTGAAACTAAGGGCAATGACTTTAAAAAGCGTATACATGATATGCTTAATGTTGCAACAAGTTCCAAAGCGTCTGTGGAAAGAACAAGGTCGGCTACGGATGTGAAGCCATCAGGATATTCTGGCAGCAGGCTTACATCAGGAAGGACATCATTAATTTCATCGGAGAAAAAAGCTTCTATTGATGCAATATCTGCTTTAAGACGCAGGAATGAGATTAATGATACAATTCCTCCAAAGGTTAATCCTTCAAGATTTACCAATATTAAAAGTGGCAGTAAGAAGGTTGTTGCACTTGCCTGCTCAACAGGTGGACCAAAATCATTACAACAGGTAATACCAATGCTTCCTAAGAATCTGGATGCCGGAGTGGTACTTGTACAGCATATGCCGGCAGGGTTTACAGCATCCTTAGCAGCCAGACTTAACGAAATAAGTGATATTAATGTTAAGGAAGGGGCAGATGGTGATGTTATACAGAAAGGCTGGGTATATATTGCACCAGGAGGAAAACATATCAAGGTTGTCAAGAAAGCATCTGAGTATGTGATAAAGCTTAATGACGAGCCTCCTATAGATGGCTTAAGACCATGTGCCAATGTTATGTATAAGTCACTTGTACAGTGTAATTATGATGAGATTACATGTGTTGTCCTTACAGGAATGGGAGCAGATGGTACGGAAGGAATAAAAACTCTTTCTGCCAGCCATAAGAAAATTCATGTTATAGCTCAGGATGAAGATAGCTGTGTTGTATATGGCATGCCTAAGGCTATAGCACAGACAGGACTGGTTGATGAGGTTGTTCCATTGAATAAAATTGCAGAAACTATAACGAAGAATGTGGGGGTATCTTAAGATGGATGTAAGCCAGTATTTAGAGATATTTATCGACGAATCTAATGAACATTTGCAGAATTTAAGTGATGGTATCATGATTCTTGAAAAGGAACCTGATAACAGTGATACAATTAACGAAATATTCAGAGCTGCACATTCCCTCAAGGGTATGGCTGGAACGATGGGCTATAAGAGAATGCAGAATCTTACTCATGATATGGAAAATGTATTTTCAGAGGTCCGCAATGGTAATATTAAAGTTGATTCAAGAATGGTAGATGTATTGTTCCAGTGCCTTGATGCATTAGAGCAGTATGTTAATAATATCCAGGAGACTTCTGATGAAGGAACTGATGATAATGAGCCAATAATTAAGGCACTTAACTCATTTATAGTTAATAATGAAGATAAGGGAGTATTACCTGAGGAAGCTAATAAGGAAGAAGCTCCTGCAGAAGAGAAGAAAGAAGAAAGCACAGATGTTGCAGGTACTTATGCCAGATATAATAACATGGTATTTGCTGATTTTGAAAAGAATGCTGTTAACGAAGCAATTGAGAAGAAGATGAATGTGTTCATCATTAAAGTAAGTGTTGATGAAAACTGTATTCTTAAGGCAGCCAGAGCATTTCTTGTATTTAAGAATCTTGAAGGTCATTGTGATATTATCAAATCAGAGCCATCTGCACAGGATATTGAAGATGAGAAATTCGAGCTTGATTTCAGCATTGTTGTTGTAACGGAAGAAAGTTATGAATCAATAGTTGGAATAATCAAGAATGTTTCGGAAATTAAAGATGCTGCAGGAGAGGCTATAACAACTCCTTTTGCAGATGAAGATGATAAAGAAGAGAAGCAGGATACACCAAAGCAGGAAGAAAAGAAGGATGAGTCAGAGACAAAACCATCTGCACCAGTGACGGCAAAGAAGCAGGCTCCTGCAGCTAACAATAATAAGGCAGGCAAAACAGTGAGCCACACAGTACGTGTAGACATTGAAAAACTTGATGTTCTTATGAATCTTGTCAGCGAACTTATTATTGCAAAGAACGGGCTTGTATCAGCCAGTGTATCAGAAGATGGTACAACATCTGTTAATCAGAAATTTGGTGAACAGATTGAATATCTTGAAAGAGTAACAACTAACCTTCATGAGTCAGTTATGAAGGTTAGGATGATGCCTATTGAGAGTGTATTTGCCAAGTATCCAAGAATGATAAGAGATCTCAACAAGAAACTTGGAAAGAAGATGGAACTTTATATGTCAGGTGAGGAGACAGAGCTTGACAGAACAGTTATTGATGAGATAGGTGATCCTATTATGCATCTATTAAGAAATTCTGCTGACCATGGACTTGAAAGCGCAGAGATAAGAGCTGAGAGAGGCAAGCCAGAGGTTGGTTCTATATGGCTTGATGCATATCAGGAGGGCAACAATGTTGTCATAGAAGTAAGAGATGATGGTAATGGTATTGATGTAGAGAAGGTTAAACAGAAAGCTGTTGAAAAAGGAAACCTTACTCAGGAGCAGGCAGATGCACTTACAGAAAAAGAAGCAATTGATCTTCTGTTTAAGCCAAGTTTTTCAACATCAGATAAAGTTACAGATGTATCCGGACGAGGTGTTGGTCTTGATGTTGTAAAATCAAAGATTGAAGCTCTTGGTGGAGATGTCGAGGTTAAGACTAAATATGGAGAAGGCAGTACATTCAGTATAAGACTTCCACTTACACTTGCTATTATTCAGGCACTTATGGTTAAAGTTGGAGAAGAAAAATACGCTATTGCACTTGGCTCAATTGAGACAATTGAAGATGTACCGGTAAGCGAGATTAAATATGTTCATGCTAAGGAAGTTATTAATCTTAGAGGCAATGTAATTCCTCTTATAAGATTAAGAGAACTTCTTGATGTACCTGGCGAACCGGAAGAGTCTGACAATATAGTTATAGTAATTGTCCGTAAGGGAGATAAGCTTGCCGGACTTGTTGTAGATAATCTTATTGGCCAGATGGAAATTGTTATTAAGTCACTTGGTAAGTACATTAATATTAACCGCATGATAAGTGGTGCTACAATCTTAGGTGATGGTTCAGTTGCACTTATCATCGATGCCAATACACTTGTATAGAGGAGGAACGGATAATGGAGAATGTTAATGCTATAGAAGATAAGAATTCAGAATCAACAACTTCTGTACAGTATATTGTTGTTAAGATAGGTAATGAGCAGTACGGAATTGATATCAAATATATTGACAATATTGTAAGAAGCCAGAACATAACAAGAGTGCCTAAAACACAGTCATATTATAAAGGTGTTATTAACCTAAGAGGCGAGATTTGTCCAATTATGAGCATGAGACTTAAACTTGGATTAGAGCCGGATGAGCTTACAGATAAAACAAGATTTATAATAGTAAAGGTTGAGGGGGCTTCGATTGGTGTTATAGTAGACCAGGTTAAAGAGGTCGTTACACTTGAAGAAGAAGATATAGAGCGTATAAGCAGATCAACTAATGATGATGCGGCAGCTAACTATATTAATGCAATAGGAAAGAAAGATGGGGAACTGATTTCACTTCTGGATATTGTAAGCCTTATTGTAGAAAATAATTAGTGTTTGAGGTGAAGGTATGTCAAAAATTGATTTGAATCAGCTTGATGATATTCAGTATGATGTTTTAAAAGAAATAGGTAATATAGGTGCAGGAAATGCAACAACTGCATTATCGAAGATGCTCAACCAAAAGATGGATATGTCAGTACCTAAGGTTGAACTTGTTCCTTTTAATGAAATATCAGATATAATGGGAGACGAAGATCAGACAGTAGTTGGTATTATGCTTGGATTTGAGGGGGATGTGTATGGAATGATGATGTTCCTTTTTGATACAAAATCAGCACATCATCTTGTTAATACACTTATGATGCAGGATACAGAGTCAGGTATTGAGGCAGATACTCAGTTTAATGACATGGAAATGTCTGCTCTTAATGAAATAGGTAATATTGTATCGGGTTCGTATCTTACAGCAATTTCTAAGCTTACTAACCTCAAGATGGTATCTACTGTTCCAGAAATGACAATAGATATGATAGGGGCATTGCTTAGCGTTCCAGCTTCAGAATTTGGTAAATATGGTGACAAACTGCTACTTATACAGTCACAGTTTGGTGAACTGGATTTTGTTAATGGATATTTTCTTATGATTCCAGAACTGGAGTCATATGACAAATTGTTAGAATCTTTAGGTGTGTAAAAGATATATTTGAAAGAGTAACGATTATGGGAAACATGATAAAGGTTGGCATGGCTGACTTAAAGGCATGCAAATGTCCTGATGCACTCACTACACTTGGACTTGGTTCATGTGTAGGAGTTGCATTATATGATCCGGTAACGAAAATAGGTGGACTTCTCCACTGTATGTTACCGGATAGTACCCAGTTTAGAAATAATTCTAATATTGCTAAATTTGCAGATACTGGCATAGATGAACTTATAAGACAGATGAAAGCACTGGGAGCGGTTGATACAAGAATTGTTGCAAAGATTGCCGGTGGGGCTCAGATGTTTGCAAACAGATCTAATAGTGAAGCGTTGAGGGTAGGAGAACGCAATGTTATTGCGGTTAAGGCAAAGCTAAAAAGCCTTAATATAAGTATACTTTCTCAGGACTGCGGAGAAAACTTTGGAAGAACAGTGGAATTTTATTCGGAAACAGGAGACTATGTTATTAAAGCGGTAGGGAAACCACTAAAAACAATATGATTTTAGTGGTACATAATTGTTACGAGTGGAGGCTTTATGAATAAGTTCAGAAATGTACCAGCCATAATAACATTACTGGCAGGTTTTATAACCAGTGTTATCATGATAAAATACAGATATACACTGGTTAATTTTATGTGGATACTTATATGTGTTATGCTTGCATTTTATATATGCGGAATGCTTATAAGATTTGCACTTAATAAAGTAGCAGAAAAGAAAGAGAATAAACAAAAAGCATCTGACGAAGAAAAAGAAGATGTATCTAATATGGAGGAATCTGCCCAGCAAGAATAATTGTAGCATTTGGGCAGATTTTGTGTTATTATCTGAGTATATTTTATTAATTGGGGGCACTGACCATGGATGAGGCAGGCAGAGATAAACTGTGGAAGAATTACATATCCACACGTAGTGCAGAATACAGGGATGAGTTGATAGTTGAGTATGCACAGCTTGTTAAGCTGGTTGCTGGAAGACTCAATATGTATCTTGGATATAATGTGGAATATGATGATCTTGTCGGATATGGAATATTTGGACTTATAGATGCGATTGATAAGTTTGATTATGGCAAGAATGTTAAGTTTGAGACATATGCCAGCTTAAGGATAAGGGGCGCGATTCTTGATCAGATAAGAAAGATGGACTGGATACCAAGATCTCTAAGACAGAAGCAGAAGAGAATTGAAGCTGCTATGGCAAAGATAGAAAGTGAAACAGGTCATATAGCAAGTGATGAGGAGCTCGCTGCTGAATTAGAGATTACGATAGATGAACTGGCGGACTGGCAGGGAAAGATGAAAGCATCTAATCTTATATCACTTGATGAATATACAGAGGCAGGCAGTGAGGTTAAGATGGAGTCTGTTGGTAATTCACATTTTGACCAGCCAGAGGAAGCTATAGAAAAAGAAGAACTTAAGAAAATGATGGTCAGAGCAATAGATTCTCTCACTGAGAAAGAGAGAAGTGTTGTTGTTTTATATTATTATGAAGATATGACATTGAAAGAAATCAGTCTCACACTTGAAGTGTCAGAGTCAAGGGTGTCACAGCTTCATACGAAAGCATTGAATAAGATGAAGAAAATACTTGGTGATTATGTATTTTCTCTTTAATATAAGTATGTAAAAGGGGTTACAGCATATGGTGGAAGGATGTAGAACAGGGTATTTTCAGTTTGATTCAAGGAACGATGGGTTATATATAATAGTATATCCGCCACAGAATGGAGGCAGAACTGCAAATATAGACGATGTTATGTATTATCTTGATAAGAAAAAGATTGAATGCGACACGGCTAAGCTGGCACAGGCAGTCAGGGCAGGGAGCAGTACGAAGACGGAACTTAAGGTTTCAGATGAGAAGGTACATCAGTATTCTGAATTCGGGGATTACAGGATAAGTGCAGATTGCATGAAAGTTGAAGCTGTATTCTATCCACCGTTTGTTGGAGGAGGCGTACTTACTTCAGGAGAGATTATTAAGGATCTTCAGTATCTTGGTGTGAAACATGGTATAGATAATCAGATTATAGAACAGATATTAAGCCATAGAGAATATGGAGAGGCTTATAAGATTGCTGTCGGTACACAGCCAAGAGATGGAAGCGACGGATATATTGAATATAAGTTTAATACAGAACTGAAACCACGCCCTAAGATGAATGACGATGGAACAGTTGATTTTCATACACTTGAGAATATTAATCATGTTAACAAAGGTGATGTTGTTGCTGTACTTCATAAAGAAGACAGGGGAGATGACGGAATAGATGTTCTTGGAAGGAGAGTTCCTCCAAGAAAAGTTAAGCATGTAATATTCAGGTATGGAAGAAATCTGTCACAGTCTGAGGATGGAACAGAGCTTATGTCACAGGTAAGCGGACATGTCATACTTGAGAATGATAAGATATTTGTTTCAAATGTATTGGAACTAGTGAATGTAGATAATTCCACAGGAGATATTGACTATGAAGGTGATGTTGTAGTTAAAGGCAATGTTCTTGCAGGATTTACTGTTAAAGCAACAGGAGATATTACTGTGAGTGGAATTGTGGAAGGGGCTACAGTAATAGCAGGGGGAAATATTACATTTAACAGAGGAATCCAGGGAATGACAAGGGCTGTTGTCAAGGCTGGCGGCAATATTGTATCCAAATTCATAGAGAGTGCGGAAAATGTATCAGCAGGTGGAAGTATCGAAGCGGATTCAATTCTGCACAGCAAAGTTACAGCTAAGAGTACAATTAAGGCTTCAGGGCGTAACGGGCTTATAATAGGCGGAGATGTTAAGGCTGTTAATATGATAGAGGCTAAGACAATAGGCAATGCCATGGGAACAAACACATCTGTTGGCGTTGGAGTAGATCCGTCAATGAAACGAAGAGTAGATGAATTAAAGAACAGCCTTGGGAAACTGGGCGATAATAAGATACAGCTTAACCAACTTCTTAATGCGTTAAGAAAGAAACAGGATTCAGAGGGTGGGCTTGATGAAGCAAAGCACGAATTACAGATGAAAACAATGCGCAATGTCATAATGCTTGAACAGGAGATTAATAAACAAAAGAAAGAGCTTGAAGAATTAAGAGGTCAGATAGGCGAAGAAAAGCATGCATGCATTAAAGTAAGTGATGCAGCGTATGCTGGTGTTAAACTTACATTTGGTGACCAGTGCATGTTTCTTAAACAGAAATATGATTACTGTCAGTTTGTTAAAGAGGGTGCAGATATAAAAAGTGTGCCAATTTAGACACATTTGATACAGGAGGCAGAATATGGTTATTAAACCGGTGGAATTTGCAATGATACAACAGCAGAACAATATTGCCAAATCACAGTATAATGCTGATAACAGGCCTATGACAGAGCAGCAGACTATAACGCAGCAGGTTCAGAAGGACATCAATGTTCACTCACAGCAGGTTAATAAGAAGGATAATGCTGATAATGAAACTGGTAAATATGATGCCAAGGATAAGAGTAATAATGAATATTCCGGCGAGGGAAATTCACGGAAGAAAAAGAAATCTGATGGAAAAGTCTTTGTAAAAGGACAGGGAAGTGCTGATTTTGATGTAAAGATATGAAACAATGAGGTGTGGAGGATATAATGGTCGCAACAGAAATATTTCTTATAGCGGCTGGCGTAATATGTGTTGTTGTCAGCGTTGTTATGAGTTTTGGAGATGATAAAGAGAATGTGGAGAGCAGTGCTAAAGCGGAACTGACACAGGCACAGCTTGATATGGTAAAACATCAGGTTGACGAGGTTATTAAGCAGCAGATAAGTGGTCTGTCTGAAAAAACGGAAGCTGCACTTGATAAGATATCTAACACCAAGATTCTTGAAATGAATGAATATGCAGAGAGTGTGCTTGGTGAGATTAACAGAAATCATAATGAAGCTGTTTTTTTGTATGACATGCTTAATGAAAAATCAAAAGAAGTAAAGACAACAGTTAAAGATGTTAATTATGCAAAAAAGCAGGTTGAACAGATTAGTGGAAGAACTTCTGATATGTCTGATAATGCAGTCCTGTCAGAAGAACATGAACAGGACCGCACAGGTGATGGGAAAGAACCGGCATATGAACAGGCGGTTAAGTCTGGTAAAGATACAAAGGATATAGCAAAGGAAAGGCTTGCAGCATTAGTAAAGAAAAGCAATCAGAAAGCTAAGAATGCTGAAGACAGAATTAATACACAGGCAGACAGTCTTAATAAAGAATATTCGAATAATGAAAGAATTCTCCAGATGAATGCATCCGGTGTATCTGTTAAGGAAATTGCTAAGAAACTTAATATGGGAGTTGGCGAAGTAAGGCTTGTGATTAATCTGTATAAAGGTGGTAAACAACAATGAAGTTCAGATATTATATAAGAGGTTTTGGAGCTGGTCTTATAGTTGCAACTGCTGTTCTTCTAATTGCAGGTATGATAGAAAAGAATAATAATTACATTGTTTCTGATAATAAAGAGACGCAAAGCAGTGGTTCTGTTATAGCATTTACAACGGAAAGCACGGATAACAAAGAGAAAGAAACGCAGAAAACTACAGGAAAGTCAGATGAAGAGACGACGCAGGTTAATAAAGAAACTACGACGGCTGTGGTGGCAAGAGAAACTGAGTCACAAAGACCTACGGCAAGTATTGTTATCGGTGATGGAAGCGGACTAGTCCAGATTGAATTCAAAGGTGTAGGAACTGCATCTGAGGCAGCAGATATACTGTATAGTGCAGGAATAATCGAAGATAAGCTGGCATTCTATACATATATGGATATATCAGGATATGCTGTCAGAATCAGAGATGGTGAGTATTCTCTTAAGCCTGGAGATTCATATGAGACTATTGCTAGAACAATAACACAGTCAGATTAAAAAAATGCTTGCATTATATTGAATGTATTGATATAATGCATTTTGTGTGAAAAAACATGCTGGTGGATTTTACGGCTGGTGCCGGTATACGCGCCGGTGGCCGAAAAAGAAGAAGCCCGCAAAAGATTAATTAACCAATGGAGGTATCAAAATGAGCGTAATTTCAATGAAACAGTTACTTGAGGCAGGTGTTCATTTCGGACATCAGACAAGAAGATGGAATCCTAAGATGGCTGAGTACATCTACACAGAGAGAAACGGAATCCATATCATCGATTTACAGAAGTCTGTAGGTAAGGTTGACGAGGCTTATAAGGCAATCTCTGATATCGCTGCTGAAGGTGGTACAATTCTTTTTGTAGGAACAAAGAAGCAGGCTCAGGATGCTATTGCTACAGAGGCAGAGCGTTGCGGAATGTTTTATGTTAATGAGAGATGGTTAGGCGGTATGCTTACTAACTTCAAGACAATCCAGAGCAGAATTGCAAGACTTAAGGAAATCGAGACAATGCAGGAAGATGGAACATTTGATGTTCTTCCTAAGAAGGAAGTTATCAACCTTAAGAAGGAACTTGAGAAGCTTCAGAAAAACCTTGGTGGTATCAAGGAAATGAAGAGACTTCCAGATGCAATCTTCATCGTTGATCCTAAGAAGGAAAGAATCTGTGTTCAGGAAGCACATGCACTTGGTATCAAGTTAATCGGTATTGCAGATACAAACTGTGATCCAGATGAATTAGATTATGTAATCCCTGGTAATGATGATGCTATCAGAGCTGTTAAGTTAATCGTTGCTAAGATGGCAGATGCAGTTATCGAAGCTAATCAGGGTGAAGAAGCAGCTCCAGCTGTAGAGGAAGAAGTAGCTGAGGAAGCTTAATATTTAAGTATTGACTTAAGTTTATGTATGCTTCAGCCTGACATATTATCAGGTTGAAGCATTTTTAAAATTATTTTTATTGGAGGATAATATAATGGCAGCAGTTACAGCAGCAATGGTTAAGGAACTTAGAGAGTCTACTGGCGCAGGTATGATGGAGTGTAAGAAGGCTCTTACAGAGACAGATGGTGATATGGAAGCAGCTGTTGATGTTCTTAGAAAGAGCGGAGCAGCTAAGGTTGAGAAGAAGGCAGGAAGAATTGCAGCAGAAGGTATTACAAGAGTTGCATCTGAAGGCAATACAGCAGTTGTAGTAGAAGTTAATTCAGAGACAGATTTCGTGGCTAAGAATGCTACATTCCAGGAATTTGTACAGGCTGTTGCTGACAAGGCACTTAAGGCTTCAGTTGATAAGGCTGGAGATGGCGAAGATGTATGCGCTATCCTTGATATGCAGTCAGAACTTGAAGAGAAGACTCTTACAATCGGTGAGAAGCTTTCTATCAGAAGATTCCAGAAGATTACAGGTGACTGTGTAGCTTCATATATTCACGGTGGCGGAAGAATTGGTGTTCTTGTTGCAGCAGATGGCGCTTCTAATGATGCAATCAAGGAAGCACTTACTAACGTAGCAATGCAGATTGCAGCTATGAACCCACAGTACCTTAGCAGAAACGATATGTCAGCAGATGAACTTGCTAAGTTAAGAGAGATTACAGAGAAGAGTGCATTAAATGATCCAGCTTCTCTTCCAAAGCCAATCTTAAACAAGTTAATTGATAAGGCTATTAACGATAAGGTATGGAGCGATGCTGATATTGCAACATACGAAGAGCATAAGAGCAACATGCAGTACTTATTCAACTTCCTTTCAAAGGAAGCAGCTGCACAGTTAGCAGAGCTTGCATTAGCTGATGAGGCTAATATCGTAGCAGATAAGATCTTTAATGGATTAGTAGAAGGTCGTGTATCTAAGCAGCTTAAGGAAATCTGCCTTATGGATCAGGTTTATGTTAAGGCTGAGGATGGAAAGCAGTCAGTTGCTAAGTACCTTGCAGAAGTTGCTAAGGCTAATGGTGCTTTCACAGTTAAGGGATATGTTCGTTTTGAGACTGGTGAAGGTCTTGAGAAGAAGAACGAAGATTTTGCAGCAGAAGTTGCAGCTCAGTTACAGTAATATTTAATTATAATATACGGTGAGTATTAAAAATCCTCCGGAGTTTATATAAGACTCTGGAGGTTTTTTTAGAATGATATTATAACAAAATGTTGTCATAAGACTTCTAAATTTGTCGTGCGTATGCTATAATCTTATCAAACTGTGATATTGTGTAAAACTGCAGTATACGATATGGAGGATAATTTGATGGGATTATTTTTTAAAGATTTGAAAGATGATTTATCAGAATCAGTCAATAATTTACCAGATGATACTAATAAGGCATCTGATGACTCAGATGATGTAATGGTAAATACATTAGATGATCCTGAACTTGCCAAGATGGCAGAGGCTTTCAAGATGGAAGCACAGGAATATGATATGTCAGAAGACACTTCTTCACCAGAAACAGATATGGGAAATGTGTCTGATAAAGATGAGACAAAAGAAGATATAAAGAATGCAGCAGAGAATCCTGAATATATAGCTGATGAGACTGCAGTTATTACGGAGGGACTTTCAATAAAGGGAGATCTTGACTCACTAGGTTCTATTGATTTATTTGGTACAGTAGAAGGTAATGTTACATGCAGAGGAAAACTTACAGTAAGCGGTTCTATTACAGGAAGTTCTAAAGCTAACGAATTTTTTGCGAATGACGCACAGGTTGATGGCGATATAGAGGCAAAAGGTGCTGTAAAGATTGGACAGGGAACTGTAGTTGTAGGTAATATAACTGCTACATCTGCGGTTATTGGTGGAGCTGTTAAGGGCGATATAGATGTACATGGACCTGTGATAATTGATTCATCTGCTATAATTTCTGGAGATATTAAGTCAAAGTCAGTACAAATTAATAATGGAGCAACAATTGACGGACGCTGCTCACAGTGTTATGCGGATGTTAATATGGAAAGTATATTTGACATTAAAGGAAAAAAGAATAAATAACTGGAGGCACGTATGGATAACATTAAAAGAGTAATACTTAAACTTAGTGGAGAGGCTCTTGCTAAGAAAGAGGGCGGCTACAATGATGAGCTTATAGAGAATATTGCTAATCAGGTTAAGACAATAGTTGATAAGGGAACAGATGTCGGTGTAGTTATTGGTGGTGGTAACTACTGGAGAGGCCGTTCTAATGATAATATCGACAGAACTAAGGCTGACCAGATAGGTATGCTTGCAACAATCATGAACTGCATATATGTTTCAGAGATATTCCGTTCACAGGGGCTTAAGACTAATATTCTTACACCATTTGAATGCGGAAGCATGACAAAGCTTTTCTCTAAGGACAGAGCTAATAAGTATTTTGAGAAAGGCATGGTTGTATTCTTTGCAGGTGGAACAGGTCATCCATATTTCTCAACAGATACAGGAATTGTCTTAAGAGCTATTGAGCTTGATGCAGATGCTATTCTTCTTGCAAAGGCAATTGATGGAATATATGACAGTGATCCTAAGATTAACCCGGAGGCTAAGAAGTATGATACAATCTCAATCAACGAAGTTGTTGAGAAGAAGCTTGGAGTTATTGATATGACAGCTTCAGTTATGTGTATGGAGAATAAGATGCCTCTTATGGTATTCGGACTCGAAGAAGAGAACAGCATAGTTAATGCTTTATCAGGAAAGTTTAATGGAACAGTAGTAACTGTTGATTAATATAATATTAATGGAGGATTTTATGGAAAATATTAAAGATATTGAAGGAAGAATGCAGAAGTCAGTTGACAACTTAAAGGAAGAATATGTAACAATAAGAGCCGGAAGAGCTAACCCACATATTCTTGACAGATTAAGAGTTGATTATTATGGAACACCTACACCAATCCAGCAGGTTGCCAATGTTTCTGTACCAGAAGCAAGAATGATTCAGATTCAGCCTTGGGAAGCAAGCCTTATTAAGGATATTGAGAAAGCAATTCTTGTTTCAGATTTAGGACTTACACCTAACAATGATGGTAAGACAATCAGACTTGTGTTCCCTGAATTAACAGAAGACAGAAGAAAAGAACTTGCTAAGGATATCAAGAAGAAGGGCGATAATGCCAAGGTTGCTATCCGTAATATCAGAAGAGATGCCAACGATGCAATAAAGAAAGAGAACAAGGCAGGAGATATCTCTGATGATGAAGCTAAGAATTCAGAGGATGAAATTCAGAAGATTACTGATAAGTATATTGCTATGATTGATAGTGCTATAGATGATAAGACAAAAGAGATACTTACAGTTTAAGAAAATGTCAGGGCTGTTGGATATTTTACAACAGCCTTTTTGTAATTGAATGAATTGCGAGAGGAATCATAGATATGGATACATTTAACGAGAGTCTCGGATTAAAGATTCCGGGGCATGTTGCCGTTATTCTTGATGGTAATGGAAGATGGGCTAAGAAAAGACATCTCCCAAGAACAATGGGACATGTGCAGGGAAGCAAAGTTGTTGAAGATATGCTTTATGTCGTAGATGAGCTTGGTGTAAAGTATTTTACTGTATATGCTTTTTCAACAGAGAACTGGAAACGTTCAACAGAAGAAGTAAGTACTCTTATGGGAATCTTAAGAACTTATCTTAAGGATTGTGTTAAGAAATCCATGAAGAATAATGTGCGATGCAGGGTTATTGGAAGAAAAGATGAACTCAGCCAGGATATTATAGACAGTATCAATAATCTTGAAGAGAAAACCAAGAATAATACAGGGCTTAATTTTACTATAGCCATTAATTATGGTGGAAGAGATGAGATAACACGAGCGGTAAGAAAGATTGCCGGCAAGGTATCAGAAGGAAGTCTTAAGCCTGAAGATATAGATGAAGATACAATAAGTAATAATCTTGATACTTGGGAATTGCCAGATCCAGATTTACTTATAAGAACAAGCGGTGAGCAGAGATTATCTAATTATCTGTGCTGGCAGCTTGCTTATACAGAATTTTATTTCACAGATATTTATTGGCCTGATTTTGACAGGGAAGAACTTATTAAAGCATTTGAGAAATATAATAAGACGGAAAGAAGATTCGGCGGAGTTAAGGAGGAGTAGATTATGCGTACAAGAATTATGAGCGGAGCTGTGCTCATAGTCATACTTTTCACATGCCTATATTTTGGAGGCTGGGTTACATTCGGGTTCAGTCTGTTTATTTCACTTGTTGGAATGTATGAGCTTATTAAAGTTAAGAAGCTTGAGAAGACAGGACTGGCAGTTGTAGGATATATAGCGGCAATTACTTATTATTTTATTCTTTTGCTTAATGATCCGGCATATATTTTACTGCTTCTTGTAGCTTCATGCATACTTATGATGTCAGTATATGTATTTACATTTCCAAAATATAAGACAGAAGATGTTATGTGGGTATTCTTCAGTATAGTGTATGTTGCTGTAACACTTTCTTATATCTATCAGGTAAGAATGCTGCAGGACGGAATATATATCGTATGGCTTATATTCGTGTCTTCATGGGGCAATGATACATGTGCATATTTCACAGGTGTATTTCTTGGAAAGCATAAGATGACTCCAAAGCTTTCACCTAAGAAGACTTACGAGGGCGCAATAGGTGGAGTTGTCGGTGCGACACTTCTTGGCTTTGGATATGGATTTGCCATAAGCTCTAAGATGTCAGATGTAATTGTACATCCTGTATATACATTTGCAATAGCCAGCTTCATAGGTGCATTCCTGTCTATATTCGGAGACTTGGCTGCATCTGCTATTAAGAGAAATCATGATGTGAAAGACTATGGAAAGTTAATACCGGGACATGGTGGAATTATGGACAGATTCGACAGTGCAATATTCACGGCACCTGTTGTTTACTGGGCAATAGAGGTTATTAACAAAGTCTTTGGAGGTTGATAATGAAGAACGTTTCGATACTTGGTTCAACTGGTTCAATTGGAACACAGACATTAGATGTTATTAGAAGAAATGCTGATATTAACGTAGTTGCACTTGCAGCGGGCACAAGGGTTGCTGACCTTGCAGAACAGGTCCGTGAATTCAAGCCACAGCTTGTATGTATAGGTAAAGAAGAACTTGTTCCAGAGTTAAAGACTCTTATCGGTGATATGGATGTTAAGATTGTAAGTGGTGACGAAGGTCTTATTGAGGCTGCAACAATTGAGAGTGCAGAAATTGTTGTCACAGCGGTTGTAGGTATGATGGGAATTACACCTACAGTTGAAGCTATCAAAGCACATAAGGACATTGCACTTGCCAATAAAGAGACACTTGTGTGTGCTGGTCATATTATTATGAGTCTTGCTAAGGAATGTAATGTTAATATATATCCTGTTGACAGCGAACATTCAGCAATATTCCAGTGCCTTAACGGTGAGAACCGTGGTGAGATAGAGAAGATTCTTCTTACAGCTTCTGGTGGTCCATTCAGAGGAAAGAAAAGAGCTGACCTTGAAAATGTACAGTTAGAGGATGCACTTAAGCATCCTAACTGGGCTATGGGACGCAAGATAACAATAGATTCTTCTACTATGGTTAATAAAGGGCTTGAGGTGATGGAGGCACAGTGGCTTTTTGGAGTACCTGCCGAGAAGGTTCAGGTTATAGTCCAGCCACAGAGCATAATCCATTCAATGGTTGAATTCAAGGATGGAGCTGTTATGGCACAGCTTGGAAGTCCTGATATGAGACTTCCTATACAGTATGCTCTTTATTATCCTGAAAGAAGAGAGCTTAATACAGAAAGACTTGATTTCTATGAACTGGCTAAGATTACATTTGAAAAGCCGGATATGGAGACTTTCAAGGGACTTAAGCTTGCTTACGAGGCTGCAGCACGCGGGGGAAATATCCCGACTGCACTTAATGCAGCTAACGAAGTAGCTGTAGCAAGATTTTTAGACAGAAAGATAAAATATCTGGATATTCCGGATATTATAGAATACGCCATGAATGAAGTGGATTATATCAATAATCCAACAGTAGAGCAGATTCTCTCTACACAGAAGATAGTAACAGACATGATAGAAAGCAGGTGGTAGGAGTTGGTTCTTAATGTTATTCTGGCGATTCTTGTACTTAGTATAATTGTTATTGTCCATGAATTCGGACATTTTATAATAGCTAAGGCTAATGGCATAACTGTAGTTGAATTCTCAATCGGATTCGGACCGAAGCTGATACATTTCAGAAAAGGTGAGACGGAATATTGTATTAAAGCACTTCCTTTTGGTGGTGCATGTACGATGCTTGGTGATGAGTTTCTTGAGATGAGTGTTATACAGTCAGAAGAAGATGATGACGAAGAGCTTACGGATGAAGAGAAGGAAGCTAAGAAAAGGAAGCTTGCTATTGAAAATGGCTATGACATGGAAAAGTCATTTGCAAGTAAATCAGTCTGGGCAAGAATTGCTGTTATAGCAGCAGGTCCGGTATTTAATTTCATTCTTGCTTTCGTGTGTGCAGTAGTTATTGTCGGAAGTCTTGGCTATGATCCATGTGACATTGACGTTGTTAAAGATAATTCGCCAGCCACAGAAGCAGGGCTTCAGGAAGGTGATGTCATAACTAAGGTTAATGGACATAAGGTAACATTTTACAGGGATTTTTATTTCTACAGGGCTTATAATGCAGATAAGACTCTTAACATAACATTTACAAGAGACGGTGAAAAGATGACAACAACTGTTACTCCGCAGCATATTAAGCAGCAGAAGTATCAGGTTGGAATTATGATGAATGAGAATTGTCTCATAAGTTCTGTTACCAAGGATTCTCCGGCTGAAAAGGCGGGACTTAAAGCTAATGATGTTATCAAAGCAGTTGATGGTACTGCAATGGAGAATAGTTCCAATGTGACAGAAGCTATTACATCAAGCGGCGGCAATAAGGTTGTATTCACGGTTGCAAGAGATGGAAAAAATGTTGATGTGACAGTTGAGCCTAAGATGGTTGAAGTTGAAAGCTATGATACAGGCTTTGTTGTATATGGAGACAGGGTAAAGACTTCTCCTATTGGTACGCTTAAGTATTCAGTGGAGGAAGTCGGATACAGTGTCAAGACAGTAATACAGAGTCTTGGAATGTTATTTACAGGAAAGATTGGGTTTGATTCATTGTTAGGACCTGTTGGAACTGTCAGCACAATGAGTGAGATTGTTGAAGAAAGTAAGGCAGATGGTGCATTTTATGTATTCCTTAATCTTATGAATCTAGCAGCACTTATCAGTGCCAACCTAGGAGTTATGAATCTGTTGCCAATTCCGGCACTTGACGGAGGAAGGCTTGTATTCCTTATAATAGAGGCATTAAGAGGCAAGCCGGTTAAGAGAGAACATGAGGGAATTGTCAATTTCATAGGTATGATACTTCTTGTCATACTTATGGTTGTTGTATTGTTTAAAGATATAATGGCATTGTTCTAATACAGAAAGGACACAGGGGTTATGTACAGAGATAATACTAAAGTTGTTAAGATAGGAAACCGCATGATTGGCGGTGGTAATCCTATTCTTATACAGTCAATGACTAATACACATACGGAAGATGTTGAAGCTACGGTTGCGCAGATTAAGGCACTTACCAAAGCCGGTTGTGAAATAATCAGATGCACAGTTCCAACTAAAGAAGCTGCACTTGCGATTAAAGAAATCAAGAAGCAGATAGAGATACCTCTTGTTGCTGATATACATTTTGACTACAAGATGGCTATTATGGCAATGGAAAATGGGGCTGACAAGATTAGAATCAATCCGGGCAATATCGGTGGAACAGACAAGATAAAGGCTGTTGTTGATGTTGCAAAGGAAAGAAATATACCGATCAGGGTTGGTGTCAACAGCGGTTCACTTGAGAAAGACCTTATTGATAAATATGGCGGAGTAACAGCAGAAGGAATCGTTGAGAGCGCACTTGACAAGGTTAAGATTATTGAAGACTTAGGTTATGATAATCTTGTTGTCAGCATCAAATCTTCTGATGTAATGATGTGCGTTAAAGCACATGAGCTTATTGCAAAACAGACTAATCATCCGCTTCATGTTGGAATTACTGAGTCCGGAACAATATTCTCAGGAAGCATTAAGTCATCAATCGGACTTGGACTTATACTTAATCAGGGAATTGGCGACACAATAAGAGTTTCGCTTACAGATGATCCTGTAAGGGAAATAGAGGCTGCGAAACTGATACTTAAGACTCTTGGCTTAAGAAAAGGCGGAATAGAAGTTGTTTCATGCCCTACATGCGGAAGAACAAGAATTAATCTTATAGACCTTGCAGGAAAGGTTGAGAAAATGGTTTCAGGGTATGACCTTGACTTGAAGCTTGCTGTAATGGGATGTGTAGTTAACGGACCGGGAGAAGCAAAGGAAGCTGATCTTGGAATTGCAGGCGGTGACGGCTGCGGAGTACTTATTAAACATGGAGAGATTATTAAGAAGGTTCCAGAAGAGGAACTTCTTGATACACTCAGGTATGAACTTGATAATTGGAATGAGTGATACATATGTACAGATTTTTTGAAGTGTTTAAGACGCTGAAGCTGCCAGAGGATCTGGCGGTGTATTTTGAGAATGTTGAAGTAACTAAAGTCTCGAAAACATCGACCAATTCTCTGGCACGCGTTTATATAAAGAGTGACAGGGTAATAGAAAAACCAATAATATTCAAGGTTGAGGATGCATTAAAGAAACAGATATTCCGTATATCCAACATGGACGTGCGGATTATCGACAGATATGTTTTGTCAGCACAGTATACGCCACAGACTGTAATGGATATATATTATGACAGTATCCTTGCAGAGCTGGAGAAATACTGGACACTTGAATATAATCTTTTAAAGAATTCCCAGTGGGAGTTTGAGAAAGAGGATATGCTTGTATTCACGATTGAGGACAGTTTCCTTGCACATCAGTATGCTGATACACTGACAGATTATTTCAAGAAAATATTCCTGAACAGATTCGGGTTTGAGATAGATGTTGAGTATCAGTATGCCAAGAAGAAGGAAAGCCAGTACGAGAGAGAAAATGCATACAGGATTAATCTTCGTGTCAAAGAAATTGAGAATAATATGATGGCGGCAGCAGAAGATAATGCCGACGGCAGGGATGATAAGAAGCTTACTTCTGAACAGAAGGCAGCAAAGAAAGCTGAGACAGCAGCCAAGCAGAAGGCGGCTAGAGCAGCATTTTTTGCAAGCGACAACAGGGGCAGGGAAGAGCTTAAGACATACAGCAGAAAGCCTGCTAACGAAGATGTTTTATATGGAAGAGATTTTGACGGTGATGTAACACCGATTGAACAGATAGATACGGCAATCGGAGATGTTATTATCTCTGGCATGGTCCGTAATGTTGAAATGCGTGAAATCCGTAACGAAAGAACTATTATTATGTTCAATGTCACAGATTTTACAGACACTATTACAGTAAAGGTTTTTGCAAAAAATGAGCAGGTACCAGAGCTTTCAGGTGTTATCAAGAAGGGTAATTTCTTAAAGATTAAGGGTAACGCTACATTTGACAAGTACGACCAGGAAATATCAATTGCCAATGTGTGGGGCATAAGAAAAGGATCTGATACAAGACAGGTGCGTAATGACCTCGCACTTCATAAAAGAGTTGAGCTGCACTGCCATACCAAGATGAGTGATATGGATGGTGTGTCTTATGTATCTGATATTATCAAACAGGCAATCAGATGGGGACATAAGGCAATTGCAATTACTGACCACGGTGTTGTGCAGGCATTTACAGATGCATTCCATACGATGAGCGACCTCAAAGGCTCTTATGCCAAGAAGGGTGAGAAGCTTGATTTTAAGATAATATATGGAGTCGAGGCTTATCTTGTTGATGATACCAAGCAGATAGTAACGAATCCGAGAGGACAGAGCTTTAACGATACATATGTTGTGTTCGACCTTGAGACAACGGGATTTTCTGCGGAAGTTGACAGAATTATAGAGATAGGTGCAGTCAAGGTGTGCAATGGTGAGATAGTAGACAGATTCTCTACATTTGTTAATCCTGAGATTCCTATTCCATTCAGAATAGAGACGCTTACGCACATTAATGACCAGATGGTTATGAATGCACCTAAGATAGAGGAGATTCTGCCTAAGTTTCTTGAATTCTGCGAGGATGCTGTTATGGTTGCACATAATGCGGAATTCGATACGAGCTTCATAATCAATAAGGCAGAGAAGATTGGTATAAATGTGGATACTACCATTATAGACACAGTGCTTCTTGCACAGTTTCTTATGCCTAATCTTCATAATTATAAGCTGGATACGCTTACAAAGCATCTTAATGTTGTACTTGAAAGCCACCACAGGGCGGTTGACGATGCTGCTGCGACTGCAGACATATTTGTCAAGATGATTAAAATGCTTTACGACAGGGATATTCCGGATGTTGATAAGCTTAATGAGGAAGGTAAGATGGATGAGAACGCCATCAAGAAGCTTCATCAGTATCACTGTATAATTCTTGCTTCCAATGAGATGGGAAGGATTAATCTGTACAGACTTGTTTCTGCATCACATTTGCAGTACTTTAACAGATTCCCTAAGATACCGAAGAGTCTTGTTAACCAGTACAGGGAAGGTCTTATTATAGGAAGTGCGTGTGAGGCAGGTGAGCTTTTCAGAAGTCTTGTAAATGGTCGTTCAGAAGCAGAGATAGCGAGAATAGTTAATTTCTATGACTATCTTGAGATACAGCCAATTGGCAATAACAGGTTCATGATTGAGAAAGAAGACTGTTATGTTCAGAATGAGGAGGATTTGCGCAATCTGAACCGTAAAATAGTAGAACTTGGCGACAAATTCGGCAAGCCTGTTGTGGCAACCTGCGATGTGCATTTCTTAAATCCAGAGGATGAAGTGTATCGTAGAATTATCATGGCAGGAAAAGGCTTTGATGATGCGGATAATCAGGCACCGCTGTATCTTCATACTACTGAAGAAATGCTTCATGAGTGCGATTATCTCGGAAGCGACAAGGCATACGAGGTTGTTGTAACCAACACTAATAAGATTATGGATATGTGTGAGGAGATTGAGCCTGTAAGACCGGATAAATGTCCTCCGTTCATTGAGAACTCTGACCAGATGCTTCGAACAATCTGTGAAAATAGAGCTCATGAGATATATGGTCCGGAGCTTCCACAGATAGTAACTGAGCGATTAGAGCGAGAACTTAACTCAATTATCTCTAACGGATATTCCGTTATGTACATAATTGCGCAGAAACTGGTGTGGAAGTCTAATGATGACGGATACCTTGTTGGCTCAAGAGGTTCGGTTGGTTCTTCATTAGCAGCAACAATGGCGGGTATCACCGAGGTTAATCCGTTAAGCCCGCATTATCTGTGTCCAAAATGCTACTATAATGATTTCTATTCAGATGAAGTCAAAGCATTTGCCGGAGGCGCAGGCTGCGATATGCCTGATAAGATATGCCCAAAATGCGGAGCGAAGCTTAATAAGATGGGATTTGATATTCCGTTCGAGACTTTCCTTGGTTTCAAGGGAAACAAAGAGCCTGATATTGATCTTAACTTCTCCAATGAATACCAGAGTAAGGCTCATGCCTACACAGAGGTTATCTTTGGAAAAGGGCAGACCTTCAAAGCTGGAACTATCGGTACTGTCGCAGAAAAGACTGCGTATGGTTTCGTTATGAAGTATTTTGAAGAGAAGTCAGCAAAGAATGCACTTGAGGGCAAGCCTCCTATTGTTAAGAGAAAATGTGAGATAGAACGAATAGCAGAAGGCTGTATTGATATTAGAAGAACTACAGGACAGCATCCTGGTGGAATTGTTGTACTTCCAATTGGTGAAGAGATTCATTCATTTACACCGGTACAGCACCCTGCAAATGATATGACGACATCTATAGTAACAACACATTTTGATTACCATAGTATTGACCACAACCTGTTAAAGCTTGATATCTTAGGACATCTTGATCCTACAATGATACGAATGTTACAGGATTTAACGGGAATTGACCCTCTTGAGATTCCACTAGATTCTAAAGAGGTTATGTCACTGTTCCAGAACACTTCTGCGCTAGGAATCAAGCCTGAGGATATAGGCGGCACAAAGTTAGGAGCACTTGGAATACCAGAATTTGGTACTGACTTTGCTATGCAGATGCTTATGGATACTAAACCACAGTATTTCTCAGACCTTGTCCGTATCGCAGGACTTGCGCATGGTACTGATGTATGGCTTGGCAATGCACAGACTCTTATTAAAGAAGGAAAAGCTACTATTTCAACAGCTATATGTACACGAGACGATATTATGATATATCTTATCCAGAAGGGACTTGATTCAGAGGAATCATTTAAGATAATGGAAATGGTCCGAAAGGGTAAGGTCGCATCCGGCAAATGTAAAGAATGGCCGGAGTGGAAGCAGGATATGATTGACCATGGTGTACCGGACTGGTATATATGGTCATGCGAGCGAATCAAGTACATGTTCCCTAAGGCACATGCTGCAGCGTATGTTATGATGGCATGGCGTGTTGCATACTGTAAGGTGTTCTATCCGCTTGCATATTACACAGCTTACTTTAGTATAAGAGCCACAGCATTTGACTATGAGAAAATGGCTATGAGTCCTGTAAGGCTTGAACACTATATTGCAGAGTACAAAGCCAAGAAAGCAGAAGGAACAATCTCTAATACAGAAGAAGATGAACTTGGTGTAATGCGTATTGTTCAGGAAATGCATGCAAGAGGCTATGAATTCACACCTATAGACATATATAAGGCAAAGGCAAGAACATTCCAGATAATTGATGGAAAGATTATGCCATCATTCAAGGTTATATCAAAGGTAGGTGAAGTCGCCGGAGAGTCAATAGAGATAGCCGCCAGAGATGGCGAATTCTTATCAAAGGATGACTTACGCCAGCGAGCCAAGATAGGACAGTCAGCGATTGATAAGCTTTCAGAGCTTGGAATACTTGGAGATATGACAGACAGCAACCAGTTGTCACTGTTTGACCTGTAATGGGGAAATTGCGTTGAGTGTGCTGGTGGCTTGGGCTGGGAAAATGTGTTAAGCGGATGTGTTACGGTGATGTTTTGCGTGGCATTACTGGGTGTGTTATGTGGCGAACACCTACTAAAAGCTATCGGATAACAGAATTAGTGGGTATTTTTCTTATAATATTGATATGGCTTCAGAGCAGAGACCTACTAAAGTATCTAAGTATTGTACTTTAGTAGGTCTTTTTCTTTAGATTTCATATAATGAAGCGACATATTACTTGAAATTGACCTACGCAATAAGTTGTATTAGATGTTTGTATGGGTTTTTCTATATAAGAAATCTTGGTTGACAAGAAAATTGACCTACTAAAAATGAATATAAGAATATAATAGTAGCTTCCTGTATAATTCAAAGTGTAAAGAGTAAATGATTTTACAAAAATAGATACCTAAGTTAAACTGTCATTGCTGACCGGCAAGTTGGCAAATGAACAGAATAAGGAAGGTATCTACATATGAATAATACACAAAATAAGAAGATTGAGCAAGTAAAAGAAACAACAATGATTGTTGGCATTGATGTTGGCAGTGAAAAGCATTATTTCAGAGCTTTTAACTGGAGAGGCATCGAACTTACCAGAAAGCCTGTAGCGTTTTCAAACTCTATGGAGGGATTCAACAGCTTTTACAATACGATTGTGGAACTGATGCAGAAAAGTGAACTTGAAGAGGCACTGGTAGGAATAGAGCCAACCGGTCACTACTGGTTTGATCTTGGGCAGTTCATGTGTGAAAAGGACATAAAGTTTGTAATGGTAAACCCGCACCATGTGCATAAGACCAAAGAATTAGATGACAACAGTCCATCTAAAAATGACAGAAAAGATCCGCGTGTTATTGCAGGGCTTGTAAGGGATGGACGGTATTTTTATTCATATATGCCGACAGGTGCATATGCAGAACTGCGGAATGCGTCAAACCGTCGATTTGTGCTTGTAGAAGAACAGACAAGGGCGAAGAACCGTCTGCAGAAATGGATTGCAGTGTATTTCCCAGAATATAAGGGGATTTATACACACATAGATGCCAAGGGAGGAATGTTGGTGTTAAAAAAGGCACCAACACCTGAGGAGATAGTAAGACTTGGAGTGGAGGGTATCATAAAGATATGGAAAGACGCTAAACTTCGAGGAAATGGGCATAAGAAGGCTATGTTGATTCTTGCGGCAGCAATGAGAAGCATAGGATTAAAAACAGGTCTTACAGAAGCCCGGATGGAGATACAGGATCTGATAGAGGATTATGAACTCCAGACAAAACGCCTTGAAAGGGTCAATGACCTGATCAAAGGACTGTGCCAACAGGTCAGGTATGCGGATAAGCTGCTTGAAATAAAAGGCATAGGAATAACAACAGTAGCAGGTTTCATAGCAGAAGTTGGCGATATTACGCGCTTTGATAGCACGAAAGAACTTCAGAAGCTGGCAGGATTGGAACTGGTGGCAGATAGTTCCGGTAAGCACAACGGAAAGACAAAGATAAGTAAAAGAGGGCGCAAGCGTCTCAGATATTTACTTTTCGAGGCAGCGATATCGGTGGTGGGAAAAAATGAAGAATTCAAAGAAATCCACAGGTATTATACCACCAGAGAAAAGAATCCATTAAAAAAGATGCAGTCGCTGATAGCAGTAGCATGTAAGCTGATAAGAGTATTCCATGCGATTCTAACTAAGGGAATCAGATATGATGCATCAAAGATGTTGAAAGATATCAGACATCCGGGAGAACAGTTAAAGGCTGCGTAACCGAGTAACAAAGAACAACCATAATGATTACAGTAAGCGTCCGCCGAAAGGTGCTGTAATCGGAGTGTTTGGATCAGTAATGAAAGTACAAAGAATGAGCTGGTAGCCGGCAGGAAATTAAACCAGAGGGCATGACCCTGAATAGTAGCTAAGCTGGCACCCTGGTTATGGACAGGCAGAACGAAGGAAGTGAGGACCCACCGAAAGGAGGATGATCCTGTTGGACATGAGAGGTGAGCTGCCATATAGGGATGGGTATACATCGAAGCCATTTAAAACGGATAGTGATGACGCTTTATTTGGTGTACCCATTATTACTATATATCTGCCCTGTATGAGGTAAAGATCACTCCATAACCGTAATTCTATTCAATGACAGGTATCAAAAAGTATTGAATTTATTGAAAAAAACACTTGATTATATGGAGAGGTCTTTGCTTTCTGATTACAGTGTAAATGTGCAGAAAGCCAGTAAACAAGCGGCTTTACAGACATGTCAGTCCTGCTAAAATGTCAATATTTGAGAAAAATTAAACTTTTTTGAAACTTTTTGAAAAAAGTTGTTGACAATGTGTGTACCTGATGATATTATATACAAGTCGCCGCGGTAAGCGGTAACAAATAAGACTTAA
>OGUC01000059.1_pt1 | contig 70774 bp, 61 predicted proteins | sample 1573701 | NCBI WGS metagenome assembly OGUC01 (sample SAMEA2582017, study PRJEB24529) | metagenome | biome: Human gut stool | place: China | collected 2011
GCAAAAGATGGAAAACCGGATTATACCACCATGGAAACATTGATTTCCGCTGTTCAGAAACTGGTCATTAAAGAAGTTGTTCTTTATGCAAACCAAAAGATTGAAACGACAAAAGCGGTAACGAAAAGGTACTGGTAGTACATGCTCGTTACTTTTAGGGAAATTGCCATTATCACCGATAAAGCCATCTCTGGATTTATAAAAAGGGGGCGTTTTTGTGCCTGGAAAATTTTCACTTCGCAAGTTCAGTGAAATCAATCTTGATGATCCATTTTTCGCAACCCTGAAAAACGATTATCCGGGAAGTGCGTCCTCGCCGTCGTTTTCTGTCTGGTTTAAGAACAAAGCGCAGGAAGGTCGTACCGCATTGGTGTTTTCCGATGATCAGGGACTTGGTGCCTTTATCTGTATAAAGAATGAAAATGAGCCGATTGAGTTGAAAGGCGGCACCCTAGCTGCCTGTAATCGCGTAAAAATTAGTACAATGAAGATTGCTGAGCGTTTTCGTGGACAACGACTGGGTGAAGGTGCAATCGGATTAGTTTTGTGGAAATGGCAAAAATCCGGAACTGATGAAATTTATGTTACAGCATTCGATAAGCAGGATCTGTTGATTTCACAGCTTGAAAAGTTTGGCTTTCATAAAGCAGGATACAATTTAAATGGAGAAGGCGTGTACATAAAGAGCCGTCATAACATTGATTATAGTGACCCGTATAAGTCTTTTCCCTTTATCAATCCGAACTTTCATTCTTCAGGGTATCTTATTATCAATGATACCTACCATGATACAATGTTCCCTTATTCGGAACTCAAAAATAACACTTTACAAAATGCTGTGGCTATGAATGTAAGCAACGGTCTTAGCAAAGTATATGTCGGCGCTCAGTATTCTAAGTTGCCATATGATGTAGGAGATCCCATTCTTATCTATCGCAGATATACAACAGGATACGGAAAGAGATACCGTTCGTGCATCACTTCCTTCTGTGTGGTAACTAAAATCATCCAAGCAAAAGAGAACTGGAATCATCTGATGTCCTTCGAAACATTGTTGCATAAAATTGGTAACAAATCGGTATTTAACCAAGAAGAATTACGACAACGGTATTCCCATGACCGAAATCTTCTTGTTATTGAGATGCTCTACTACGGATATTTTGGCGAGGGAAATAATGTGAATATGGATTGGCTTGATCGAAATGGCTATTGGGGAAACACATATCCTGCATTGATTCCACTGAATTCAACCGCATTTAAGAGTATTTTGGAAAAGGGAAATATTGATGTCAGCAATGTTATTATCGATTAAGCCTCAATATGCAGAAATGATTATCGAAGGCACAAAAAAGTATGAGTTTCGTACTCGAAAATGCCGTGATGATATAAAAAAAATCATATTTTATGCCACTGCCCCCAAAAGTCAAGTGGTAGGTGAAGCTGAAATAGAATGTGTTTTGGTTGGAAAACCCACTGAAATTTGGAAGAAAACCAAGTGCGGATCAGGTATCCCGGCATCTTTTTTTAAGGAATACTACAAAAACAGAGAAGTGGCCGTTGCGTATAAACTTGCAAATGTTCGAGCTTATGAAACACCCAAAGCATTAAAAGATTATGGCATCACACATGTGCCACAGTCTTTTATTTACCTGAAACAGCAAAACGATTGATGCGCAGTGGAAATCCACAATGATTTTTGCTTTCCGACAAAAAGGAATTTACTATGACTGAAAATGACAAGCTGCAAATGTTCGAAGATCAGGCAATTCGAACTGCGTGGGATGAGGAAGCCGAAGAATGGTATTTTTCAATAGTAGATGTTGTTAAAGCACTGACTGAACAAGCAACTGTTAGAGGTGCCAGCAACTATTGGGCAAAGCTAAAAGAAAGATTAAAGGCAGAAGGTGCAAGTGAACTGCTGACAAATTGTCAGCAGTTGAAAATGAAAGCGACCGATGGCAAGCGGCGCCTCACAGATGTTGCCAACACCGAACAACTTTTGCGTATCATCCAGTCTATTCCGTCCAAAAAAGCAGAACCGTTCAAGATGTGGCTGGCTATGGTCGGACGCGAGCGCATTGAAGAAATCATCGATCCGGAATTGACGATTGATCGAGCATTGGATACCTATGCACAAAAAGGGTATCCACCAGAATGGATCAATCAGCGCCTGCAAACAATCCGTGCTCGCAAAGAACTGACCGATGCTTGGAACGCTCACGGCGTACAGAAAGGTCAGGAGTATGCCATTTTGACAGATGAAGTTACAAAGGCGTGGTCAGGACTAAGTACCCGGCAATATAAAAATCTCAAAGGGCTAAAAAAAGAAAATCTGCGTGATAATATGAGCACGCTGGAACTGGCACTAAATATGCTGGCAGAAGCTACCACAACAGAACTCACTAAGGCTCAGAACCCGCAGGGATTGGAAGAAAACCGCACCGTGGCAAAGCAAGGTGGCACAGTTGCCGGAAACGCCCGAAAAGAGATTGAGGCACAAACAGGCAGGCCTGTTATAACGCCAGAAAACGCAAACACGGTTCTGCTAGGAAAAACAGTCACCGAAATGATTGAAAACATTGCGGAAGATAAAGAAAACTAGTAATTTCGTCATCAAAAGATGCTGCTGCATTGAAAAAGTGCATTCTGGCTTTTGCCAAAATGCACTTTTTCATAATAATTACTTTATGGTGTAGAACCTCGGTTTTTTAGCATCCGTATTCGAAAAGAATTTTACCGCTTTCGTAATAGGAGAAACACAATGTCAAAAACGAACATGATGTGCATGATTCCGACTCATCTCGTTCCGTAGCGGTGCCGCCCTTTGCACCTTATCCTGCACCATCTCGCAGTCCATCTCAATGTCAGCACAAGTGACAATCTCCCGCCGCAGCTCTCTGATGCGGGCTGTGAGCGCCTGTATTTGCTCCGAATAATCGGCAGGGGTAGTTTTACTCTTCCCGCGATAGAGCGCCCTACGCTGCGCCGTAAGGCTGTCGTATTCGGTTTGCAGATTTTCTTTGTAAGTCAACAATTCGCCAAGCGTTGTGATTTGCCGTTCCCACAAAAGGTCGCATTGCCGCCGGTAGCGATTGTACTTCAAGAAATCATCGCGCAGCAGGTAGTAGCACCGCTTGCCGACTTTGCCTTCATATGCTTTTCTCAGCAATGCACAGTAGCGATAATAGCAAGCCATAAACCCGGTAATTTTGCGGCATTTATAATTCAGCTTACCGCGATACCGTGCGCGGCGGCGAACAGGCATAGACTGCTCTTTCGGCTGCCGACATGGTGGCTCAGGTGCTGTTTGCTGCTTATATTCCTGCTGCATCTCAGGCGGAAGTGTTTGCAGTTCCCGGAAGTACCTCCGCAGCGAATCTTCGCTGAAGTGGGGGCTTATTTTGTCCAACCGGATATTCTTCTGCGCTTCCTTGTGGCGCACGGTCATATGCGCAGCTTTGGGTCCGTATTTCACCGCATACCCCATTTTCTGCAGCTCCGCAATAAATCCGGCAAAGCTGTCTGCGGCGGTCATCGCCATTTCCACATCGGTTTTCACCATGCCGCGCAGCGTGGGCGAGCCTTCTCTTTCGTGTTTCCACTCGCCGTAGGATTTCCCGTGTCCGTCTGTTTCCACAACAGACAGTCGATTTTCGCGGCACAGTTCATCGGAAACAGCTCGGATTCCCTTGTAGTAAGTAGTAAAATCATTGCGGAACATTCGTCCATCCATAAACGAAACCGAGTTTACGACAATGTGGTTGTGCAAATGACCTTTGTCCAGATGGGTACTGACGGTGCACTCAAAACGGTCCTCCAGAAACCGGCGGGCGAATTCGCAGCCGATTTCGTGTACCTGATCGGGTGTTGCCTCACCGGGCTTGAAGCTCTGAATAATATGGTAGCCCACATTGCCGCTGTCCAACGGTTTGCCCCAACGCCGCTTTGTTGCCTGCATAAGATAATAGGCGTTTTGCGGGTCGCAATTAAAGCCGGAAACATAGAGCTGGTGCTCGGTTTTATCGCCGTTCTGCGTGTAGTTCATCAGCCGCTGCATATCTGCGGTGTTCAGATACTCCGTCTTTTGCGGATTGGCGGCGTAATCCAAGCAGCCTTTCAACTGCCCGCGCACCGGCAAAATCTTTGTGATTGCCATTACTGACCCTCCCGCACAAGTTGCCAGACACGCTGCATCATCCGGTTTGCCTCGGCAAGCTGGGCGTTTTCGATCTTGCCGGTGCTGTTGGCCAACCGCGTCAGCTGGTTTAAATTGTTTCCGATTGCCGCCACCTGCGACGCCAAGGCTTTATAACTGTCCGGCGGGCGTTCGCGCAGCGTACAGCCGCTTACCAGCGCACGGAGAAACGGCTCCATTTTCATGCCGGCAGCATCGCATTTGCTTTTCAGTTGGATGTATTCCTTTTCGGTAAATCGCACCGTTACTTGCTTTTGTCGTTTTAACATTTGCTTTCTCCTATCGGGGTCTTAGGGGCTTGCCCCTAACAAGTGGTCGTTATGCTGTCATGACAGCATAATGCCGTGCTTGCCGCACTGTCCGGGAACGCTATCACTTTCCCGGTAAAGAGAGTGAATCGTTCGTGTTTTCCTCTGCGTAAATCAGTTCAGCACACACAATTTCTTCGGCCTGTGCTTGCAAGCCTTGCATAGCTGCGGCCCATTCCAGCGGGTTACAGCGTTTCATTTCTTCATTGATTTTGGCTTCCGCTGCCAATACTTTGGTAAGACTTTCAACTTGACGATGTGCCTCGCAGTCAATGTTCGTGAGGTGCTGTGCCAGCGTTCCATCCAACAACATCTGGTCGCGCTCCATTGGTCGATGCTCATCAAGGTATCGCGCTCGCATCATGCCGTATTTTCCAATGGTGTTGTCTGTGATTGAACCATTTTCCAACTTTGGAATCAGATAGCCGTTTACATTCACATATTCCATTTTCATTGTGTAACCCTTTCATTCTGCAAGCCTTCTGAAAAAGAGAGACTGTTGTGCGGCAAATTTTCTGCACTGTCCTTTTTCTTTTTCAGATGGCTTATTTATAGTATTTGATATAGTAATTACTAAGAGTATTTAATTATAGTAATTATAATACTGCCTACATTACCGCCACTGCGCTTACCACAGGTGTGGTTACCACTGGTGCGGTTTTGTGGGTAGTGGTCATACCAGTAGGTACATTTTGTAGGGTGTGGTTGGCTTTCGTCAGATTGGTATTGCTGATGTTTCCCTGTGCATCGTAATAGATTAAATACACACCGTTCCAACCGTTATTGGAATCGCGCAGTTCATACTCATAGCAGAATCGTCCACGATTTGCCGGACGAATGTGCGCAACCAAATAGCCATTATTTTTCAACATATCCCATGCACGATTAAAGGCGCGTTCGCCCTCGGTGCAGTGGTTCATCAGCCATTGCTTTGTCAGCGGTACTGCGGTATAATCAATACGGGCAGCAATCAAGGCATACAGCCCCTTAGCGCTCATGGATAAGCTATCGTTGAACAGCGCCTCATTCTGCACAACAGAATACCCTCGCGTTTTGCGGATAAAAGCGCCACTTTCGGCAGCAAAATTTGTATTTTTCACGGTAGAAACCTCCATAAAAGAAAAAAGACTTGGACTGAAATATAGCCAAATCTTCAAATTCTGTACAAATTTTTAAATTTCCCTGTGTTGTGCCAAAAAGTGTTGCCCGAAAAACGATTGTTGCCTAAATGTTGCCCAAACAGCCACAGGCAACATATAAAACGAAATAAGTCAAAATATCAAAAACAAGCGTAAGAGCAGAAAACAGACGGTTCAACGCAAAACAGAATAAAGAGATATAAGACGAATACCTTGATGTACTTGACTCGAAATCAAGCAGGCATTTCGGAAGTTGCCATTGATTTTCTAGCGAACCATCGTCAAAAACACACCGTTTTCTACAATTAAATATTTGCTGTTCTCTCCTACTTTTCTCTCCTTTTTCCGGAGAAGATTTTGGGGGATTACTATAGGGAGCATTACCCAAGAGGTCGAAGGGGTCGCACTCGAAATGCGATAGGGCGTTTGTAGCGCCGCCAGAGTTCAAATCTCTGATGCTCCGCCAATCAACGGTACAACGAGCTTTTTTAAGCACTTTGTACCGTTTTTTTATGCAAAAAACGGAATTTTTGAGTTTGACAATTTCATAACAGGAGAGAAAACGCCCTGTTTTGGAGAGAAATCACACTTTTTTAAGTGTCATTTCCCGGATTTGAACCCATTCCAAGCCCGTTCAGCATCGCTTCTGCCGAAGAAACCTTGGAAGCGTAGTCCAAATGCGAATAAATATTCGCGGTGGTAGAGAAATCGCTGTGTCCCAGCCACTCCTGAATCATCTTCATCGGGACGCCGTTTGCCAAAAGCAAACTGGCGCAAGAGTGGCGCAAATCGTGAAAGCGGATGCGCCGCAGATGATAATTTTGCAAGATAATCTGGAACGAATTGGAGAGATAATCCGGCTTGAGCAGATTGCCCATTGCGTCTACGCAGATGTAGTCTGCGTATTTTTTGTTGTAGCACCTACCGCACAGCTTACGGTTTTCTTTCTGTTCCTCCTGCAAGGCAAGCAGCCTTTCCCGGAAAACCGGCACAAGCGGCAAGGTGCGCTTGCTGGATTTTGTTTTTGTGTCATTGGATTCTATAAGCACTTCTTTTCCGTCTAGCCGAACCGTTGTGACCGTGTGGCAGATTTCAAGGGTGTTCTGCTCAAAGTCCACAGCAGCCCATTTCAGCCCTACAACCTCGCTGCGACGCAGACCATAAAAGGCAGTCAACATAACTGCCACCTCAATTTTACTGCCGCGCACAGCGTCGAACAGTGCGTTCATTTCATCCTTGCTGTAAAAGTTCCCGGTAAATTCGTTTTTCTTCGGGCGGTCCACCTTGTCGGCGGGGGTCACATCGATCAGGTCCGTTTTCACTGCGTATTTCAAGGCGCGGTGGATAACCGCATGATAGTGAATGACCGTATTGGGCTTCACACGCTCCAACTGTTCCTGATAAAATGCTTGGATATGAACCGCTTTCAGGTCGCCCAGCGTAACGCCGAGATTTCTAAAGTAAGGAATGATCCTGCTGTTCGACAGTTCTTTGTAGCTTGCGTAGGTTGTCAGCTTGACGGTTGACTTTGCGATTTCCAGCCATTGCACCAGATAATCCGCAAACAGCATGGCTTTGCTGGGCGGACCGTTGGGGTCAACGGGTGGCTCAAAGTCATCTTGCAGCTCACGCATCATCGCCTCGGCGCGCCGCTTGTTGCCCTTGATGGGCAAGCCTGTGGATTGCCATTTGGTTTTGCGTTTGCCGTCATAAGTTTTGTAGGTCAGTACCACATAGTAGATACCATTTTTTTCTTGCAGATGCCCTGCGACCATAAATAAATACCTCCTTCGGTTTGGGTCGCCCCCGATCTGCTGTTGACAAGAACAGCATAACGCATCGGCGCAAAACAATCAACACTGTCGATTCTCTGCTCGACAGTGTTGACCGCAAATCTGAAGGTAGGTAAACAGGTGGGCTTTGGGGATGCGATATGAGCGCCCGATTTTCATCGCCGGGATTTTGCCTTCGTGCAGCAGCTTGTACCCCGTTTTGGTGCTGATTCGCAGGGCATCGCACATCTGCTCAATGTTCATCACATCGGGGTACTTGCGCAGCATCACACGGTAGGCATCGCGCTGGTTAAATCCTTTGTTGCTTATACAAAACACCTCTTTTTTGAAAAATTGCGGATTTAATTCCACAAGCATGGCGGTCACTTGTTGAAAACTTGTGGCCGCCATAATCTGGAATCAAATTTTATACCCTATTCGACACTACTTCCCGGATATAAGGGCGAACCACCGGCCCGGCTGCTGGAAACAGCTCCCACTTCCTGTACCACATTGTTGGCAGTACCGCCGACGCCTTGAGAGCATCGCCACGGTGTGTATCATGATTGCTGACCCTTCGCTTGAGGTATGTGTTCCACGCCACCTCTCCCGCCTCTGGGGGCGCTCCACCGCCGTTACGGCGGTATCCTCGCGTCAGAGCCGGGACGCACCTGCCGAAGCGCTCCTTGGGTTGCGGCAGGGTCAGTTTTATGTAGTCGGTGATTCGGATATTCTGCTTTCAAGGTTCTCAAGGGGGAGAGAGGGTGTTTTTGGCCCCTCTATATATGAATATCGCTTTGAGAATGGAAAAGTTCGAGAAAAAATTGCATTTTTCAAAAATATTTTTGTAGGCTACACGGGAGCTGTGTTTTTTGCTATACCACAACGATTGGAATCAAAGACAATGATTACAAGCAAGTTGATTTTCGTCTTACGAAAGATGTTTTAGCCGATCTCAAGGATCGAATTTGGTGCTTTCAAAAAGAAAACGGTTTATTTTAAGTTGAGTATTAGTAAATAAAGGAAGGGAGATGCATTGGCATCTCCCTTCCTTTATTTAGATTCTAAACTTGCGAACAGCCTGTACAAACTCCATCAGCAAAATTTGCCGCAAGTCCTCATCCACATGGCCGTTCACAATACTACATTTCCGCACAAGTGGTTCAAAGATTGCAAACAATTCCTCAAATGCCTTTTCCTCGCCACGTTTTGCCCGCAACAGTAATTCCTTAAATGCAATCATATTACTTACCTTCCATTTCTTTACGAATCTTCTCGCAAGCATTATGCCGATGAGTGCTTATCGTATTGGTCTCAACGCCCAGCTTGGCAGCCACTTCAGATACCGACAGTCTATCAATATACAGGGCAATCATAACTTCGCACTCTTTTGGTGTCAACTTAGGCAGATAGTTGCGAATGCCCTCCCACATCAGTCTGGCTTCAACACGTTCCTCGATAGGTGCGTTAAGCCGTCTATAGGTCTCCTCTACTTCACCGCTACATTCTTCAATCGAGACTTCATGTGCAGCTTCAGTCATTTTAGTGCGAATGTATGAAGCACGCCGTGCATACAACACTTTCGTCAAATACTTGGTAAAACGTGCCGCCAGTGCTGCATCCTCACCGTAAATCCAATATTTATTGGCATCCTTTTTTCTGGACATATTTACCTCCAAAATTTTGAGTTTCATTGAATAGAAGCTCAAAAAGGAGGTGCGCGAGCACAATAAATACGTCGTTTCAACGTGCATATTCAAAAAGACAAGCGCGAAAAAGGCCCGACAACCAATTTGGCTGTCGGGCCTGAAACGTAATGTAACTATACTTACATCGTATTTCGGTGCGTAGGTGTGGCCCAGTGCAAGGGGCTATGTTTTCTACACTATTGTTGTAAAAAGTACAGCTTGCGCTGTACTTTTTCACCAAGGCATCAAGAATCCCGGTGTTCAACTTATTAACCTCGACGTAGAGTAAAAAACGCCCGCGCTTGTCAGGCGCGGGCGTTATAAAAAGGAGAAAACGCGATTTTGCATTACACAAAACGCAGAAAAAAGAGCATCAAATATCTATCAGCAATATTTCTCAATGATTTTCTGCATAGCATCCCAGCTTTTTTCCATGTCGGCGGTCAGTTTGAACTGGGTTCGGGCGCGGTTGAGGTTTTGAGTCTCGTAGTTGATGTGGAAGTAGTGGTCGCCCTCCAGATAATCGGTGAGGAAGCGCATACCACATTCCATCGTCATCAGTTTAGCCCCCCAAGGCAGGGTCTGCTTTTCCAGCGGGGTGAACGCTTCTCCTGCTGCCTGCAAGAAGCCCTTGGTATAAATTTCAAACAGTTCCATGCTGAAATTCACTTTTGAGAGGTCAGGCTCATCCTCGGCGCAGTGGTTAGCGCCAAAACGGATGGAATCGCCAAAATCGTTCGCGGCCAGCCCCGGCATGACAGTGTCGAGGTCGATAACACATAGCCCCTCCCCGGTCGTTTTGTCGAACAGGATATTGTTCAGCTTGGCGTCGTTGTGGGTGACGCGCAACGGCAGTTTCCCCGCTGTCAGCAGATCCACCATAACGTGATACTCCGCTTCACGGGCGCGGACAAACTCAATTTCGCGCTGCACCTGTGCGGCACGACCCATGCGGTCCTCAGCCACGGCGCGCTGGAAGTCAGCGAAGCGCTTAGGCGTGTCGTGGAAGTGCGGGATTGTCTCATGCAGGGTGTGTGCCGGATATTCAGCCAACTGATGCTGGAAATTGCCAAATGCAACAGCGCTCTGGTAAAAATCATCGGCAGATTGCACCATTTGTAAGCAAATAGTACTTTCGACAAAGTCATAGATGCGCCAACAACTGCCATCTGCTGCTTCGTAGTATGCTTTTCCGGCTCTGGTCGGAATCACATGGAGCGTAGCTCGTGTGGGGTCTTCACCACGAAGTCTTGCTTTTTCACGAAGAAAATCCGTCACGCCACAGATATTTTCCATCAGCTCAGCTGGTTTCTTAAACGTATCGGTATTGATTTTCTGCAAGATATAGCGTTTTGGCCCTGATTTCGATGTTTCTGTTATAATATACGTCTGATTAATGTGTCCTTCGCCATAAGGAATGGGGTCTGATACCAGACCATTCCATTGCCATGCAGTTAAAATGTCTTTCATTTTGAGGTTCCTTTCAGCTATGTATTATACAGTTATATTGTATAGTATGACACCAGCAATGGCAGCACTCACCATAACCCTGATTGGGCTATAGTTTCGTTTGTGCAAAGCGAAGAAACTTATCAGAAAAATCGCCAGTGCAAGTATGTCTATCTGGCTTAAGTCAGACGGAAAAGTACGTTGCCCATAGGTTGCCATACAAAACAGAGATATTCCTGCAGAAGCAATCATTGCAATCACAGCGGGTCGCAATCCTACAAGAATGCCTTTCATTACGCAGATGTCCCGGAACCGATAATAAATATATGCCAGAGCAATGACTATGATACAGGAAGGCAGGATGCAGCTGATGGTTGCAATCAGCGCTCCCGGTAACCCCGCCACGCGAATTCCAACAAATGTAGCGGCATTCAAAGCAATTGGGCCGGGCGTCATTTCGGCGATGGCTATAATATCCGCAAAGTTTACCATTGTCAGCCATGGATGAACATCCACAACTTGTTCCTGAATTAAAGGCATGGCAGCGTAGCCACCGCCGACGCTGAACAATCCGACTTGGAAAAAGCTCCAGAACAATTGCAGGTAAATCATTTTCTGCCTGCTTTCCGCTGTTGATACAACATATCCAGTGCGCCTAGAGAGCCACAAGCCAAAATGATGAATACAATGTTTGTAGAAAAAAAGCGCGTTGCAATAAAAGCTGCAATCATCACTGCAACAGGTAGCCACTGTCTTCTTTTAAGAATAGGCCAAGCCATGTTGATGACGACATCGAAAATAACCGCTGCCACACCTGCCAGCATACCATTCATAGCCATACTTACATATTTATTGGAGCGAAATATCTGATAGAAAACGGAAATGATTGAAATAATGATGAGAGGCGGCAAAGCTGCACCTACCACGGTAACCAGTGCTCCGCGAATGCCAGCAACATGGTAGCCGACTAAAATGGAGGCATTAACAGCAATTGATCCGGGGCTAGACTGCGCAATAGCTGTCAAATCCAGCATTTCTTCCTCTTCAATCCAATGCAATTCTTTCACAAATCGCTTGCGCATTAAGGGAATGATGACAAACCCACCGCCAAAAGTGCAGGCACTTAACTTGAAAGTAGAAATAAATAGTTGCCAATATTTATTATTTATATTCAATGGTGCTCTCCTCTTTTAAGCGACATAATTGAACGGTATGAGCCATTTCCAATAGGCGATGTTCTGCATAAGAGAAAAAAAGTTTGAAAAGATTTACAATAGTAACTGTGGGATGTCTTATCCATTATATCCCGATCACGTTTGCATCCGCCGCGGCATAACTGCACCCATTTGCATTGATAGCATTCCGTCGGTATCTGCCGACCGTTTGTTGCAAATGTACGCATTTTATCTCCGAAAATCAGTGATTGCAGGGTATCTCTCTGAATGGTTCCGAGTTTGTGGTTTTCCAAGCAGAAGAAATCGCAAGGATAAACAGTTCCATTTCCATCCACTACCACATAGCATCCGCAACTTCCTGTCGTGGAGCAGGTTCCTGATGGTGCCCGCATAAACAGTTGGAGATAGTCTTCAAATAAGCGGATACTGATATATGAGCTGTTTTTCCAATCCCGATACCACGCATCAAACAGGGCACATAAAAATTGTGCATACAGTTCCGGGGACAGTGAATAGGTCTCTCTCCCCCGCTGTGAATCCAAAGGATCCAAGCAAGGAATAAACTGGAAATATCGCACGCCTGTAGCTTTCATGGACTTATACACGCGTTCTGCCTTTTTTGCCAAACGCTTGGTTACAACACACAAAAGATTGCATTCAATTCGATACCTGTTTAGCAGTTCTAGCGTCTGCATAACTTTTTCCCATGTTCCATTGCCATTGGCATCAGGACGCAACATATCGTGAACATCTTGCGTGCCGTCCAAGCTAATACCGACAAGAAAGTGTTCCATCTGAAGAAATTCAGCCCATTCATCGGTAACGGCAAGTCCATTCGTCTGGATAGAATACTGAACACCGATGTGCTTTTGGTTGTATTTGCGGACAGTCTGCGTGAAAAAGCGAAAAAAGTCGAGTCCCGCCAAAGTGGGTTCTCCACCTTGAAATGCAAACGATACAAAACCACCTTGTTCAAGTTCTTCAAAGCAGCGCCGAATCAGCACCTCCGCCGTATCGAAAGACATCATACAGTCAACAGCACGCGGACGCTTTTTCTGTTCATCTCGATAGAAGCAATATTGGCAGCGCATATTGCAGAAACCCGATGCGGGTTTTATCAAAAGCTGAAGTTGCCTCATAGATCCTCGGTATGTTTCAATACGGTTATGGGTTTTTTACCCACAAGCAGGTTTTCCCCATCAGTATACTGTTCTTCACGGTTTTTCAGTGCATCAATGAGCAGAGCACGCAATTCGTTGACGCGCTCCGGATTTTGCTTCAGAACATTCTTCGTTTCGTGCGGGTCATTGCGCAGATCAAAGTACAACTCTTTTCCCGTTTGCGAATACCATATATATTTATCCTCTTCAGTCAGGATAAAATGCATGGAATCCTCACCTAATGTGTGTTCTCCGTGCAGGTAACTGCGATCTATTGGGTGCAGCAAGCTTTTACCGTCAACTGTTTTCGGAATAGCCGCACCCGCCAGTTCCAACAGAGTAGGCATAACATCTCGAAGCTCTACTAAATCAGTGCGAACCGTACCGTGTTTACCCACATAATATTCTGGCCCTGAAACGAACAGCGGCACATGAATACTGCCCTGAAACGGTTTTGCTTTCTGAAACATCAAATGGTCACCCAACATTTCACCATGATCAGAAACGAACACAATGACGGTATTATCCATGAGTTGTTCTTCAACCAGTGCAGAGATCAGACGTCCAATTTGATGGTCTATGTGTGTGATAGATGCATAATAGCCTGCGCGAAGCTGGTGCACATAGCTTTCATCTAAAGGTGCTGTCTGTGCATGGTAACTATGCCCATCGCGTTCCCAGCGGGCACAATCATTCCAATCCCCCCGCAAGGGTTCTTCAAGTGGTTTGTGCTGATACAGATTCAGATAGTATTCAGGAGCGTCAAACGGCGGGTGAGGACGAACAAAGCTGGCCATCAGAAAGAACGGTTTTGAGCGATCCCGGCGGCGCAAAAAATCGCAGCACTCGTTGGCGACCCAATTGGTCGGATGGTATTTTTCTTCATAAATCCATGGACGTACAATCCAGCTATTGCAATCCAATCCAGTATTCACAGGATCAGCGCCAATACCGAGTTGTTGCTTGAGCCACCAATAATAGTCATCCGCTACGCACTGATTCTCATAACTGGGCGTATCGGGACGGCGATATGCGTGAAGGTAGCCATCATGAAGGCGCACATCGTTGAATCCCAGATTATTGCGTAATGGATGAACGTGCATTTTTCCAACGCATTGCGTATAATAGCCTGCTTTGCTTAGTTCACCTGCCAAGGTGTGCGAATAATTCCACTGAACCAAGTCCTCATAGCCTACGCGTCCTGTATGCTCCTGTGACATACCGGTATACAGTGTTGCCCGCGCAGGAACACAGGTCGGGCAGGCTGAATAGGCGTTCTCATAAAGCACACCATTAGCAGCAAGTGCATCCAGAAAAGGCGTTTTTACATCTTGATGTCCAGCAATGCCAAGGCAATCACCGCGCATCTGGTCTGCCATCAGCAGGATAAGATTTGGATGTTTACCCATAAGGTATTTCTCTCCGTCTTTTGCAGCCAAAGCGTGCCGTATTGCGGCACGCTTTTCGTTATTTAGGCATCATTATTGATAAACTGCCAACAGCTGTAACGTGGGCTCCGTGCGAGAAGCCGTAATTTTTATGATAAGTGTCTGTACATTCACAGGATCAAATCGACAGATTCTCTTATGTCCAACCACCGTAAAATCAGAAATTTTACAGTCGTCGGCCCAGATTTCGCCACTTTCAATACGTTGTCCGGTCAAGAGATGTTCACCAAGCACGACGCAGGAAATTTTTTGTTGATTCTTGAATTTCAAAGTAACCGCATTGGATTCCTGCCCATAGGCAGCCTGCCAATAGGTATCTGCCATACCGTCTATAGCCTGTGTGATGGGGTGCTGCGCAATCGCAGAATCTGCCGTAATTTCCGCTTTTTCTGTTATGTTACTGGCAAAAATCTGCTGAATTTTAGCACCCAGCTCCGCAAGGCTGGCGCAGTCCGCCGCGGCAATACGGCCATGCGTATCGGGTGGAATGTTCAGCAGCAGACTTGCATTCGCACCGACGGCATCCAGATAGATGTCCAGCAATTCGCCTGCCGTGCGCACATCAGTGTCCTCCTCCGGGTGGTAAAACCAACCTGTTCGGATGGAGGTATCCACCTCGGACGGATACCAGACAAGTTCTCTTGCATTGCGAATGACTGCTCTGCTGCCGATATCCTCGTCCTGAGAGTCGATTTTGCGGGAAAATTCTCCGTCATCTGCCTGCTGCGATTTGGATGCCGTGCGTTCTGCATCCCGCAGTTCTGCGGGAACAACACTCCATTCCGCTTTGCGGCAGTGCCCGGCCTCGTTGCCGCACCAACGCACATCGGGGCCGCAGACATTCAAAACCGCATTCGGCTGCAATTTACGCAGAACCGCATAGTAGCGTTCCCAATCGTAAATTTGCTTTTTGCCGTTTTTGCCCTCGCCACAGGCGCCGTCAAACCAGAAGCAGAAAATATCTCCGTAGTTTGTTGCAAGCTCAGTCAGCTGGGAAACGAAATAATCATCATACGGTTTTCCCTGCCCATAGCGTGCATCGTGGCGATCCCACGGGGAGAGATATACGCCGAATTTGATACCGCCGCGTCGGCAGGCATCAGAGACTTCGCGCACCACATCGCCCTTACCGTCTTTCCACGGGCTGTTTTTTACGCTGTGCTCGGTGTAGGCGCTCGGCCACAGGCAGAAGCCGTCATGGTGCTTGCAGGTCAGAATCAGCGCCTTCATGCCGGCACTTTTGACGGCGGCGACCCATTGGTCGGCATCCAGCGCATCGGGGTTGAACAGCGCCGGGTCTTCGGTGCCGTCGCCCCACTCGCGGTTCGTGAAGGTATTCATACCGAAATGGGTAAAGGCGTAAAATTCAAGCTGCTGCCATGCCAGCTGGCGCTGGCTGGGCGTGATAGAGGCCGCATAGCGGATCTGTTCTTCGGGTGTTCTCATTCTATTACCCCTCAATGCTGTACCACTTGATTTCGTTGGCGTCCAGATGCAGGGTAAAGCTGCTGCCGTCACCGGTGTAGACGGTAGTATCCTGCGGTTCATAGGTATTGTTGACCACGCAGTACTTGCCGTTCTTAACGTAGGCATGGACTTCCACATTGTAGTTGGTGCTGAACCACTTGTGCAGGTTGGCTTCATCGTGGGCAGCCCACAGGATGGCGCGGTACAGCACGCGGTTGTTCACAAAGCTGTAAGGCAAACCGCTGATATACACACCGCGCCCCTTGCCGTACTCATGCGCAGCCATCTGGACTTCCTTTTCGCGCTGAATCAGAATCTCGGTGTCCTCCAGCGCAAAAATGCTCTTTTTGCCCTCGCCAAAGTCCACATCATGGTCGGGGCAGTCGGCCAGAATAAAGTGGTCGCGGTGCTCGTCCCAGTTGTACTTATCGTAGTTCAGGGTAAAGCCGGTTTCTTTCTCCACGCCGAGAGGTGCGGCCAGCTGCAGATAGCGGCCCTGATACTGGTGGCCGCCCGGCTCGCCAACGCCAATCAGGCCGCCGCCACGGTGGACAAAGCCCTTGACGGCTGCGGAAATGTCGGCATCTTCCCAGACCTTGCCGCCGGTGTGCGCGGTGTCGCCGTCACCCACATTAATTAACACGTCAATGCCGTCCAGCACATTCGGGTCGGCCTTGATGTCGTCAAAGCTGATGAACTTCACATCAAACGGTGCGCCGGACAGAGCCTCGATAACACCCGCATAGCTGTAATTCTGTTTCTGGTAGAGGGCATGATGTACCATGTGGCAGCCCCACGCGCGCTGTTGCCCCCAGCTGTTCAGCACTGCCACGGTCTTGACGCAGTAGGGCGTGGTACCCTTGATGTTGCCGTACAGCTCGCGGAACTCGTTGCAGACGCTCTCAACATAGTCGAGGAACTCCGGGAACTCGCAGGCTAATTTCAGGTAGCCGCCGTAGCCGATGCGGTCAATGGGCTTGCGCAGGATGGCGCGGCGAGCGGTGACCCAGTTCTCCTTGGCCTCGCGCACAGGGTCGCCGCCCTCGTGGAAAGTATCGGGGAAGAAGTAGGGCAGGAATCGTCCCTCGGTGTACTTGACGCCGGGGATGTCGGAAATCAGGCGCAGGGTGCTGCCGTTGCCGACACTGCCGACAATGGCATCCACGCCGGACTTCCGGAATTCCGGCATGAACGGTTCGCAGCCGATCCAGTGGTCGCCCAGGAACATCATGGCCTCTTTGCCGTAGGCGTGGACGATGTCGGTCATTTCTTTCATCAGACCGGCAACCTCGCGGCGCTGGAAGGCTTGGAAGTCCTTGTATTCCTTAGTCGGCACACGGTACTGATTGTTGTAGTAGCCCTGATCGATGATGAACTCCGGGCGGAACTTATAGCCGACCTCTTTTTCAAACTGTTCGAGAATATAGGGGCTGACGGAGGCGGAGTAGCCGTACCAGTCCACGTACTTCTCGCGGCGCAGCTCGTCAAACACCAGCGTGAACAGGTGAAAGAAGGTCGTAAAGCGCACAACGTTGACATAAGGGTGGCTTTCGAGGTACTCCCGCAGACGGCGCATTGTGTAGGCGTGGGTCTTGGGCTGGCGTACATCGAACGGGATCTGATGCTCGACGTCCTTCCAGTCGTTGATGACGGAGTTGTACATATGAACAGGGTCCCAAATCAGGTAGGCCAGAAAGCTGACGGTGTACTCATGGTAGGCGGCGGGGGGGTCGATGACAACGCTTTCGCGGGCGGCATCATAGTGCCAGTCGGCGGTGGGGACAGGCTCGCCCGTCGTGCGGTCCATGACCTCCCACCAGCGGGCAATATCGTCATGGTCGTTGACTTTCATCAGTTCACGGCTGATGCCCGTCATCAGGGGGATGGTCAGCGCACCGCCTTCAGCGGTGTAGAACGGCGTCATAATGTAGCACTGCTGGGTTTCGTCGGGGTTGGCCTTTGCCCATGCGTTGTCCTTACGGGTAGTGTAATAGGTGGCGTAAATCTTTGCGCCGGTGTCCTTTAGCTCCTGCGGGAACTCAGTGCCATCGCAGTCGCGGATGGCATCCGCGCCCCAGCGCTTCAACAGGTCGAGGGTTTCAGACACTGCGTCCGTATCAGTGGGGATCGTCACGCGGCCCATTTTTCTTACATCATTCATATAAGGATTCTCCTTGAAACGTAATATTTTGAATGGAGGAAAGTCAAATCAGCCCTTAACGCCGCCACTGGTAGCACCGACAATAATCTTTTCAGACAGGAAAAGATACAGCAGGAAAGTAGGCATGAACACAATGATAACTGCGGCAAACATAGCACCGTACTGGCCGGAATATTTCATTGCGTTGACAATCTGCAACAAACCGACACCAACAGGGGTCATAGAATCGCTGGTAGTGAAAATCAACGCCATGAAGAACTCGTTCCACACAGACATGAAGTTGAAAATCGTAACCGTAATAATGGCGGGCTGAACCAGCGGCAGCATAATCTGCCAGAACGTCCGAGAATGGCTGCATCCGTCAATGTAGGCCGCCTCCTCATAAGACCGGGACAGTGAGGAGAAGAAATCCAGTAGGTAAATCGTGGTATACGGTACGCGCAGCATAATGTACAGCACAACCAACAGCACGCGCCCCTTGATGCCCCACTGCACAGCCAAAGAGTAGAGAGGCATGATGATCATAATGGTGGGAACACTCATGGCAATGACCAAGCCGATACGGATGGCCTTACCGCCGACAAACTTCCAGCGAGAAAGCACATAAGCACCGGGCGCGGAAATAAGCAATACGCCCACACAGGAAACAATGGCATAAACCAAGCTGTTGAAGAAATACAGCGATACATTTTGGGTGTTCCAAGCTGTGACGTAGTTATCCCACTTCAGGCCATTGGAAAAGTCCATAACACGGCCCGTCAGAATTTCCTTTGTTGAGGAAAGGCTGGCGCAGACAATCCAGAACAGGATGGCAGCCGTAAGCGCGACCCACGCGCAAACAATGATATAACCGGGCAGAAGCTGAAGCTCTTTCTTCCAGTTGATTCTATCGTGATATTTTCCCATAACTGCTCTCCTACCTTAATACTCCAGATCCGAGTCTTTCAAGATCAGGTTGGTGATAACGTACACAACAATGATAATCAAAGTCAGCACAACGCCAATCGCTGCGCCTGCACCAGCATCGCGCTCGACAACGCCCTTGCCGCCAAACACCGTATCGTACAGGTACACAACGGGCACAATGGTGGCCGTTTCCGTGTTAATGGGGGAGAACATCTTCGTCCACAGGAAGAATGTGGTAGCATTGATGCTCCAGAAAGTAACGCAGGTACGGATGACGCCTTTCAGCAGGGGCAGCGTAATCTGGAAGAAGCGGTCAAAGATATTCGCGCCGTCGATAGTGGCAGCTTCGTACAAATCCTGCGGGATACCTTCGATGCCGCTGATGAAAATCAGCATATAGTAACCAACACTGCCAAAAATGAAAGCAATCATCATAGCCCAGAAAATCAGGTCCGTACCCAGCCAGCGGACATTCTCGCCGCCGAATGCTTTGACGATCTGGTTCAGCAGACCATAATCATAGTTGAACACATACTGAATCCACATGGTGGCCAGTGCCACGGCGCTGATGATATTGGGCATATAAATGGCGGCCTTGAAGAATTTTGCGCCGCGGATGCCACTGGTCAAAATCACGGCCATCAACATGGACAGGCACATGGTAATGATGCCGCCTACCAGCCAAATCATCACCATGTTTTTTATGGAACTGATAAAACCGGCATTGCGCAGGATTTTGAAATAGTTTTGCAGCCCATAGAAGCTCCATGTGCTTGTAGATGCCGTAAGGCTCTCTACCTTAAAGAAACTCATGATAACTGTCCGAACGACCGGATAGACATACATGAACAACAGGCAAAGAACGGTGGGCAGAATGAATAGGAAAATCATTGTCTTGTTCTTTTTCATACTGGTAATACCTCAAAAATGAAATGTCATAAGCAAAGGCGGCCCCCATTCAGGTGCCGCCTCTGTTCAGATTGAGGGAATCCTGAATAAATCCATTACAGCCGCACCGCTTGACGGCGTACCGTGATTTATTATAGGATTAGCCGCACAGGGTATCCAAGTAAGCGCAGTAGTCAGCGCCGGTTGCGTACTTGCCTTCGAACAGCTCAATCATGGAACTCTTGATGGAGGACCAGCCGTCCAGCGTGTTCAACGCACCGCACCAGCTCATCGGAGTGGTGGTGTTCTTCAGGGTCTCAACAGAGCCAGCCAGAACAGACTCCTTCAGGCGGGTGTCAGCGGGAATCTGGCCGCCGTTGTCAACCAGTTCCTGACCGCAAGTGCCGGTAACGATGGTCATAATGAAGTCAAATGCAGCCTGCGGGTTCTCGCAGTTAGAGGAGATGGCCAGAGAGTTTGCACCGGCGTAAGCAGAAGCATCAACATTGCCCTCGACTTCGGGATAGTTGAAGAAGCCCCAGTTTACAGGCTCACCAACCGCAGCGTCAACCTCAGAAGTGACATAGTTTGCGCAAACAACCATAGCAGCCGTGCCAAGGCCAACCTTGGTCTGGCTGGCGGGGTAGGCATCAGGTGCGCCTTCGGCCAGATAACCAGCGTTCACGAAATCAATGATTTCCTGCGCAGCCGCCACAGCAGCTTCATTATCAGCCCAGCCGCCGTTCTTGCCCAGTTCAGCAATGGCGTCCTCACCCAGATGACGAACCAGATGGTTGTAGAAGTTGAAGTTTGCGTAAGCACCGTCCAGCGCCAGCGGCTCATAGCCGTTGTCTTTCAGGGTCTGGCAGACAGTCAGGAACTCATCCCAAGTCTTGGGGGTGTCGGTAATGCCACAGGCATCGAAAGCGTCCTTGTTGTAGAAGATACCGCCAATCTGGGGCTGCTCTACGATGGAGTTCAGGTAGCCAGCCCATTCTTTGGACTGATCGTTAAAGCAAGCGTAGCTGAAGTCATCATAACCGACAGCGTCTGCCATCTCGGTCAGGTCGTAGGTGTAGGGAGCGTAAGCGTGGCCGATACGGTTGTAATCATCCTCGAAGATGTCCAGTTTTTCGCCAGATTCCAGCGCGGCAGAAATCAGGGTGTTGACATCGCGGCCTTTCCACTCGATGTTGACGTGTGCGCCAGTTTCAGCCTCGAAAGCGTCAGCGGCGGCCTGAATTGCATTTGCCTGAACCTCACCGGCAGACCACATAGACCACATGGTCAACTCAACGCCCTCATACTTCTTGCCATCAGTAGCCGTAGACTCGGCAGCCGTGGATTCAGCCGGAGCAGTAGAGGTAGCTTCCGAACTTTGAGCGCTGCCACCACAAGCAGCCAGAGATGCTGCCATAGCAGAAGCCATCAAAAGTGCAACGATTTTCTTCATTTGTGTTTTCCTCCTAAGTGTAAATTCTGTGTCGGGATTACTTCCCTTTCGCGGTGACTTAAGTGTAGTGCTTTTCCAGCTTTTTAGCAATTATTATCTTGCCCACCTATTTTACAATCTTGCTATTTCTCCGTTTTTCGGCATACTGCTGGGTTTTCGTAGGCAATCGTTGTGCATTTTTACTATTTGCTTTTTTCATCAAATGTTAGTTGTTGACAAAAACGCCGAATACCGTCTTGCGCTTTTCAGCCTCGTGCAATATAATGACAATATACTACAAAATAGGAAGTGTGACCCCAATGAGCCATATTAACTACTCCTTTAATCAGACTGATGATTCCCTGCCCCGCGATAAGATGAAATTACGCAATATTGCTTCCACAAGGTATAGCGGGGATTGGCCCTCCATTCCACATTCTCATAGTTATGCTGAATTATTTTATATTGTAGATGGTGCGGGGCAATTTCAAATCAACGATAAATTATTCCCTGTTCAGGCACACCAGCTTGTTGTTGTAAACCCCAATGTTATCCATACAGAGGTCAGCTTGAAATCCCACCCGCTGGAATACATTGTGCTGGGTATTGAGGGGTTAGAATTTACGATTTCCGATGCCGCCGAGGGCAGCTTTTGCGTTTATACGTTTGACGGAAACAACGATGTACTGTCCTGCATGAGAAAGATTCTTACGGAAATGCAGAATCGGGAATCCAATTTTCAGATACTTTGTCAGGCTTATATGGATATTATCGTGGTACAGCTTATGAGAAATGCCAGTGTATCCGCTGTTCCAATTCATTCCCGGCTGCCTGCTAACCGCCAGTGTGCAACTGTAAAGCGCTATATCGACCACCATTATAAAGAAAATCTTACGCTGGATGAGCTTGCCGAAAAGGTTAGTATCAGCAAATATCACATGGCACACGCTTTTAAGCGCGAATATGGTGTCTCTCCTATCAACTATATCATTGACTGCCGCATCCGGGAGGGAAAGCGGTTATTGGCCGAAACCGACCTTGCACCATCTCAGATTGCCAGCATTCTCGGCTTTTCTTCGTCCAGCTACTTTTGCAAGACATTTAGCAACATAGAGGGAACATCCCCGACAGAATATCGTAAAGCAAACCAAGTGAAATTTTGATGTCCACTTCCTATAAGCGAAACGATCTCGCAAACTAAAAGTCGGCATATAATAGCACATTTTGGCGATTTTTGTCAAATGATTCCGTCTTGGATAGCGTGATTCAAGATCGTTCTCAACAAGAGCCTGCCGCACTTCGTATGTATTGGCTGTGTCAGCAGCAAATATTTCTGCTTCTGTTCGGCAAGAAAGTACAATTCCAAATTTCCAAAACAAATAGCAGCCCGCGCAATGATATGTCCCCTATATAGCGAACAGTGAAATAAAGCACTGAAAACTATATAGGGGCATATCATGCTAAAGGCTGCTTTTCGCTTATTCTGCGATGTGAAACGCTCTGCATGAACTCCTATACTCAGGAAGCAAGTCGAGATACGGCTGCCAACGTCTGCGAATCTCCGTAATCTCGTCATCATCTACATCAGGATAAAAGTGTTCTCTTTTAGCTTCTTGAAAAACATCCGTTGCAACTTCGTTGAATAGTTCGGCACACAATTCATCCGCAGAAGCAATGATTTGGTCCTCCTCGATGGTGTTTTTTGTTGGGTCGATATGCAGCAGCAGATACCCCAGCTTTTCAGACCAGACAAAATCCAAGAATTTGCTTGCGTGAATATAATCCTTGAAAACGCCGTACACGCGCTCGATTTCTTTCCTTTCGGCTTCACTGTAAATCAATGTCGTTTTCCTCCTCATTTTCTTGTGCTTCGCGGAGAATTTCATCGCAGAGATAAGCGTAGTCCGGCAGTTTTTCAATTACCGGTTTCCAAAAAGCCCGCACCCGCACAGCTTCGTCCTTATCCATATTTGTAAAGTTGTGGTTGCGCTTTGTCTGCATCATCACGGTGATGGCCATATCATCCAGCAGTCGGCGGCAAAGCTGCGGTGCAGTATGTAAATCCTCACAGCTTTCAGATTGATGCGTTTTCTCATTGATGGTAAGAAAGACATAGCCGACTTTATCTGACCAGAGGAGGTCAATACTGTCCTCATTTTCTAAGTAGTCCGCAAACGCGCTTTCTACACGCCGCATTTCAAGCGTTCTTTTCATTTTGAATGACATAGAGAAGTTCCTTTCAGGCAATTTTTATCTTTATGCTGGGGGCTCTGTCTCTATTATACACGCTTGCGCATCCTATAATCTGGACTGCAACCATATTTTTGACATTTTGTGAAAAAGTGTTCGCCATCATTGCGGAGTAACTGCATCCAGTGGGTTCACGCGCACGCCGTTTTGCATTACCTCAAAATGTAGGTGGAAACCGGTGCTGTCGCCGGTGTTGCCAACATAGCCAATCACTTGCCCCGCCGTGACGGTTTCGCCCGCCGAAACAGCAGCGGCAGTCATGTGGGCGTACCGCGTGGACAGGCCCGCGCCGTTGTCCAGCAAAACTTGGTTGCCGTAGCTGTTGTTCCAGCCGGAGATAATGACCGTGCCGCTGTGGGCGGCGAGAATCGGCGTCCCCTCCGGCGCGGGAATGTCCGTACCGCGATGCCCGGAATTACCGTAAGCGTCGTCGTCACCAAAATTGCAGGAAATATAGGTGTGGCCGGGCAGCGGCCAGCATAACTCGCCATCCTCGATGATGCCGATGCCGCCGCAGAGGGCAAGCAGCATAGGGCGCATTTCATCGGAGAGAAGTTCGTGCAATATATCGTTTTGGTCTTGGGTGAAATTGTACAACTCGGCCAGTTCATCCACAGTTTTGCTGCTGACGGTGATGTGCAAAATATAGTCGGTCTGCTGCTCCGGGTCGGGGTCGTCCTCGCTGGGTTCGGGAGTTGTGTCTACTTCTTCGACCTCGTAGGTGATCTCGTGCATAGCCCAAAAGGTGTCTTGGATGCGCTGCATTTGGGCGGCATTGATAACGACAACGTCGCTATCAGAGTTGAGGTTGGTATGTACTGCAAAGATGGCCAGCACCTCCGGCCAGTAGCTTGCCCATGTATGACCGTCCTCGTAGTCGTAGGTGATGGTGGTTTCGCTGCACTCCGGGTGGGCGGATACGATGTCATTGATGGCCGCGCCGAAGTCGGCGTTGGTGTCGGTTACGATTTCGGCAATAGGGATGCTGTTGGGATCGCCGGATTCATCGGCAAACAAGATGCCCATCGGTGAGCCGATCACCGCCGCAGCCGCGCCTATGACCATCGCCAGCAACAGCACCACGCCGCCCGCGCCAAGCAGGGCCAGCAACGATTGCGCGGTGCGGCGCACGGTTTGGGAGAGCAGGGCTTTGATTTTGGCTGCGATATAATGAACACCACGGCTGATTGCTTCAACCGTGGCTTGTTTATTGCTGATTGTGGGCAGTTTGGGTGCGTGGGTAACGATGGGAGCGGTATTGCCCGCCGCTGTGGCAGTCGTCTGCTTTTGCAGATAGCGGCGCACAGCCTCGCGGGTCAAGTGCTGCCGCTTTAAGCGCTGCTGCATTTGGACTCGGCAGGGCGGCGGTGCCGGTGTGGCCGATGACGGCACCGGGGCTTGCGGTGCTGGTGTTTTGGCTGCGATGGCCTTTTGCCGGAAACGCTGCTTTTTGAACATTTCCCTGCGCTCGGTCTGCGTGGGAACAGTGACTTTCTCTTTTTCAGTCAGCTTTGATGCAGATTGGGTGCTACCCTGCAAGGTGAGATTTTTCCGCTTCTCCTGCATTGCACGAAACTTGCGGTAGCTCATGCGGGCAGTGCTTCTGGCGGTGCTGCCTGTACGGGCAGCCACATCGGAAATGCCCTGCTGCACCTCGGTTTGTGCGTATTCTTCGGGTGATTCCTGCCGCTGCTCGACAGCGCGTTCGCTCTGCGCCTTGGCCCGCATAAGTGTTTTGCGCACAAGCTGCTTGCGCTTTGCTTTAATTCCGGGCATCGTCAATTACCACATCATCCAACTGGCGCGTATATTCCGGGTAGCGCAGTTTTACGGCTTCGTACATATACGGCGCAAAGGAGCAGTCGAACAGGTCATAGGGCGTACAAGATTTGTCATCGTACCCATTCCAAAGGTTATAGGCAAAACGAGTCAGTTTCGTTGTGCCGGTGGTCTGCCAACCGGCGGCCAGTGATTCCGGCTTGATTTCATCTTTTTCAAAGTCGAAGCAACTTTCAATGTTGTTGCGGAGTGCGGGTACGGCAGTCAGGGTGTAAATCAGTGCGCGGTGGTAGCTGTCCATTGCCTTGCAGCGGTTGAGGTGGGTTAAGTATGCCCTACGGTGGGCAGGGGTCATAAACTTGGGTTCGGTCATGGTGGTATCCTCCTATTTTATATATAAGGCGTGTTTCCTTATTTCTAAGGCGGGCGGCAGCCCGCTTTTTGTTTGTGCAAAATCATGGGGTTAGCGCTCCCCGTGGTCGATGGGTCTGATCTTTAGTTTGTTGCCGTCGCGCTGGAATTGCTCGTACTGCTCCGGGGTACATTTCATTGCCAGTAGACCGTGCGGCGTAGGGAGAAAGACGATTGGAAAATGATATATCTTTTCATATCGGGCAAGCTGCTTGTCTGTCAGGCTGACAAAATCACCCCTGCGACTACCACAAACGAAAAAAGAGCCTGCAAGAAAGTCTGTATGTCCATAAAGACGGTTAGGTGGTAACTTGTCAATCTTTCCAGAATCATTGCAGACAATGCAGACGCTATCTCTCCACGGGCAACAACATTCAATATTGCCTCCGACAAGTTTCTGTGATGCGCTTAACGTGTTAGGGATTATTCGTTCTTCCGGGTACTTACCGGGCTGTACATACAGCACGCGGATTTCATTTTCACTCATAGGATTCACTCCATTTCACCGGGTTTAGTCGTGAGTAATTTGTAAGTCTTAGTATCCTTGGGTTGGGGGTTGTTGAATGGGATAAGGCTGTTGCCCATCTTGATGATACCCTCACCGGGTTGGGCCAACAGCAAATATTTCCGCTGCGGCTCGGACAGTCCGTACAACTCCACCACGCTGTCAATGTCCTTGGTTTGGCGCAGCATGACCACAAATTCGGAGTTTGCCAGCATGGCATAGGCGGTGTCATTGGTAAGGCAGTCCTGCACATTTTGCGTGATGCCGGTGGCGTAGGCGTTGTACTTTCTGAATCGCTTCCAACTTGTGTACAGGAAATTGGCGCTCAAAGAATCGCGCAGCAGCAGATAGATTTCATCAAAGTATACCCATGTGGCGGCCTTGGGGTCGTTGCGTTCGTTGCTCATAACGGCGGTGTTGATGTACTCCAACATGGACAGCATAGCAACTGGCTTTAGCTGTTCCCCCAAGCTCTGGATGTTGAAGCAGATAAGGCGGTTGCTCATGTCCACGTTGGTGGGCTGGGCGAACGCTTGCATACTGCCGGTGGCGAAAATCCGCAATGCAAGCGCGATTTCCTTTGACCGTTTATCGCGCTGATTGTTCAGTGCCATCCACAAGTCCTTGATAGTCGGGCATGGCGCGGTATAGTGGGATTCCATCAAGGGTTTGTAGATGTTTTCAAGGGCATCGTCAATCAGACTTTTATCACCGGCCAGAATATGCTCCTTGCCCATTATCTGCTCACACAGGCTCAACACAAATTCTGCCTTGGCAACATGGGGAGGAATTTTCGTTGCCTTATCGTATTTGAAGTCCAGCGGATTAAAGTGCGTAGCGCTGTCCACCGAGATATTCACAACCTCGCCACCCAATTCCTGCACGAGGGGCGCGTACTCATTTTCGGGATCTACGACATAGAAACGTGCTTTTGTGAAGCGCAGGTACAGCATAAGGATTTCCAACTTAACAAACATGGATTTGCCGCCGCCGGAGGTAGCGACAACCATTGCATTGCCGTTGACAAGGCTAGTGCGCAGCCCGATGATGAGATTGCCGGTCACGGCGTTTCTGCCGTAACAAATGCCGCCCGGTGTGAGAATTTCTTGGGTATTGAACGGTACAAGTGCTGTCAGCGATTTCGTCAGCATCGTGCGCACACTCTCGATGCGGCGCAGACCGTAGGGCATGGCCGTGTTAAAGGCGCGCTCCTGCTGAAAGTACAACTCGGTGAATCGGCAGTTATAGTTTGCCGCCGTGGTTTTCAGTGCATCGGTTTCCAGCGCGAGATCTTCCAGCGTGTCAGCAAAGTAAGTGACGGTGAGCAGGCTCAAAAACATCTGCTGGTCGTTCTCCGTCATTTCTTTGCGGATGTTGGCAATGATGCGGTCCTGCTCCTGCGTCCGCTGCGGTACGGAGGAAGTGAAGTCCAGATTTTCCACGGATTTCTTATTGAAACGGACTTTCTCGGCGTCGGTTTTCATCTGTGAGCTGTCGATTTCCTTGAAAGCATCCTCGGTTTCCACTGGTTCAATGTCAATGGATAGAACAATATACGGCACTTGCTGGAGCAGTGCGGAGATAAACTTATCATCAAGCTGCTGCGGGTACTCGCTGATCGTCATGCACTTGGCATAAAAATCCTCAATTTCAATATGCTTTTTGCAAAAGCGGATGCAGTCCGGGGCGATAGAATCGCGGAAGTCCTGCCCCAGTTTGGCGCAATTATCAAAGTCGAAGTTAAAACGACCCTCCTCGGAAATGCGGAAAAACTTGTGCAGTCCCTCCAGCCGTGCGCGGTTGTCCAGCGGCGTGACGGCACATTCCAAGGCAGAAAATGCAGACAGCAAATGCCCCTGCACCTGTACAAAGCGTTCGCGGGCCTCTTTTACGCCGGGTTTGTTCGTGGACACGATGATGTACTTATGCTGCACCACATTTCCATTTTCGCGGGCGTTGGCCTTGATTTGGCGGTTGCGTTCGGCGCGGAGGGCATCAAAGCCGTCGTTCTCGCGGTGGTACAGCACATCACGGGCAAAGGCTTTTTCATCCATGCGCTGGCTGACGATGCAGACTTGCATCCAGCAGTCAGCGGGGATGCCCGCGTAGACCGTGCCAAGCTGCGTTAAAATATTCTGCTTGGCCGCGTCACTCTGCATGGCGTAGTTGATGTCGCTGATTTGCCACATCAAGCTGAACACATTTCCCGATTGCCAAACACCGTCTGCATAGATTCTGTCGATGGGGATGCTCTGCTGCACGGAACGGGGCATTTTATAGCTGCCGCGCGTTTTCCGCGTAGATGCGTACTCACTTAGTCTCAATGCTTATCACCTTTTTTCTTTTTGCAATATTTGTTTTCGGTTTTCCATAACCGCCAATCGTTTCTGATAACTGTGCTGTCTATTACAACAAGCAGGAATTTTTCAAAGGTCAGACAGTCATAAGTAAAAAATCCTGTTGCTGCAATCGGCGCAGCGGCCACAATGCAGACCCAGCCCGCCGTTTCATGCCCCAGCAGCGGGGTCAGCCCCAAATAAACCGCAACTGCCACGGCAATGGCCGCGCCAGAGCAAATCATCTGCCGCAGATTCAGCCCCAAAAAGATTTCCTCTTGGTAATGGCGGATTTCTTTATTTATCGGAATTTGCATATTACAACCCCATCATTTCATGGATAATTCGGTCAGAGCCTTTGATAAGGCCAACCAATACGAGCATATTGAACACGGTTTCGGCAAGGTAGCTCCACACGATGGTAGTGGCCTCACCGCTGGCTACTGTCGGCGTACTGACAAATGCCGAGTAAATCACGCAGGCCAGCACAATGACCGCACCCTCTAGGCACACGCCGACATAGCTTTTCAAAAACGATATGCCCACGGATTGTGTGCTTTCCCCGGCAAAAGCCGCCAGCGGCAGCGGAGCCAGCGCTGTGTACATATACAAACGGAAGAAGCGGCCATACACGGTAAGGATCATTACAAAGGAAAGCACCGTAATGAACAAGCTGCCGAGAATCGTTACGAGCCATAGCGGTATGCTGGCGAGAAATCCCACATTTTCGATAGCGGTCTGCATTTCTGCGGGCAGCGACACCATAGCTTCTGAGATACCGCCCATGCTGTCGGCCATATCTGTGACGATGCCGTTACAGATGGAAAACACATTCAGCATAATGTCCATGCCGTATCCCACAAGCGCTTTTGCCGCCACAAAGCGGAGAAAGTAGTGGATAGCAGCTTCGGGGCGTTTTAACTCGTGAAAATTCATTGTGTTTTTGCATAGCGATATAGCAAAGAACAGCACGACCAGTGCATAGCCAATGCCAACCATACCATTGTGCAAGGTCTGCATCACACTCCACACTGCGCCGCCCTTAAAAGTTTGGGGGCCGGTTGTCACCAGCCCCCATAACTCGCCCAGCTTTCCATTCCATGTAGAAAAGGCGTTGTTCAGATTTTCGACGATCCAGTTTTGATTCAAGTTTTCACCCTCTTTCAGATAAAAGAAAACAGCCGACAGAAAGTCTGCCGACTGCATAGCTTAATTAAAAAAAATTGTTTGTTATTAGGGTGTCCATTGTAGAAGCAACTGCATCACACACTTCATCAAAGCTGATAGTGGAAGCGTAGTCGAAATCTTTTCGGTAATTATCCCATTGCCTACGCATAATCTCGCTGTTTCGCACCGCTTCCACAATTGCTCTATAATCTTGCAAAATCGAATCAGAGCCTCGCTTACTGGCTGTAGCCATCAGTGCCGCCCCTAAAGCGGGAAAGTCTATATTTTCTGCTTGCAGTTTGGTAAGGATATAGACATCATAATAATCTCTTGGCCGGGTATTCTGGTCACTGCGAGATATTACAGTCTCCAGTTTTTCTGCCAGAATGGTGGCCAAATTGTATGCCATAACTTGAATATGACGATCTTCCAGCATCAACTTGTAGTCATATTGAATTTCGCGTGGTGTGATTTTATCGCCAGTAGTGATGTCCAGCTTTAAGGGAACTGCCATAGGCGGAAAATCGGCTGTCAAAGCTACGCGGTATCCAGTATATTCATCACCCTCCCGGATTTCACCAATGCTTTTGAATGTAAATGTGATGTCATCGTCAACAGGAACGGTGAGAATCTTCTCTATCATTTTTTGGACGGTATCCTGCGTAACTGGATAACCCTTTATGGTAGCATCCATATCCATTGTCGCTCTGGAGTTCAGCCCCACCATAGAGGAAATTAAAAAGCCACCTTTGATAATGTAATTATCCCGATACAGGGATAATGATACCCGCTCCAAGAATCGTTCCAGCATATAATTTTGCAGAACAAGCTGTGCGGAAATCTGGTTTTCTTTCGCCAGCTTTTTCATAATCGCTTTCAGCTGCATAGCGTTTTTCATAATAGTACCTCCAAATAAGGACGCAGCCGCTTTTCTACGCGTAGTTGATGAGCATATTCCGAAAGCAAAGGAATGTTCTTATCTTTACGGCCAGCGTACCGCTTGAATGCATCTGTAATGATCTGAATATCCGTGTGGCTGATGGGCTTTAGAATTTCACATAGGGTTTTTTCTGCATTGTAGGCCCGGACTGTATTTCCGGCAGGGGTGTCAACCAGCGCGATTCCAAGACTGTAATAAGGCTCTTTCTTGCAAGAGCATAAAATTCCCGCTGCTTTTGGACTGGATGTATTATATCCATAGGGAAATGCCATGTGAAACTTGTGTGGTGTCCTGTCAGTCAAATCATGCAGAAACAGTGCGGTATCCAATGCAAATACACCACGCTTATATCGCTCTTGAATGGATACAAATTCATCCTCCCAAACTTCCGGCAGGGTATATACCCCACGGGAGACCTGATCTAATCGGCCTGTATCGGCCAAATATTTCAAGCTTCCGCGTGATATTCCGGCAGAAGAAATCATAGCAGCAGTTACGATGCCATTATTTTGGGAAGCCAACTCTATAATCTTCGTTGTAGAATCCATAGCACACACCTTCTCTCAAATTGACTTTCACGCTAAACATTATACGCTTATTTAGCATAAAAGTCAACGAGACGGCATCGCTTACAGAATCATATCAAGAATATCCTTTGCAAAGTAGATAACCACGCCGCCGAAGAACGTCATAAAGCCTTGCGCCCGCTGGCTGGCATCGTGGCCTTTGAGAGCAAGGCCGATTTGCACGATGCCGAACCCCAGCAGGATCGCGCCGATGGCTTTGATGGCGCTGAACACAAAGTCGCTCAGATTGTTGATGGTCGTCAGCGGGTCATCTGCAAAGGCAGGCATGGCCATAACAAAAGCAGCGGCAACCACCGTCGCCGCCACAAGATAAAGGCGCTTGATTTTGCGGTCAGTCACCTTGGTCGTATTGAGAGAAGTTTTCTTCATTTTCATAATAATTTTCCTCCGGGTGTTTTTCTAAGTAGTCGAGCTGTTCGTACATTTCTTCGGTGATTTCGGGTGCTGTCGCTGCGGCAACAGCATCCATTGTAATAGTGGCCGCGTCGCCCATATAGTCGGGCGGGATTACATAAGGCTCACCTCCTGCATCGGGCGTATATTTTACATTGGGATGCTTTAATAGGTTATACTTTCGATCAATTACCGGGTCCTCGCTGCGCATCAGCAGCAGGCACTCATCGTCACGCATACGGCGGATTTCATCGGGCATACACAGTTCACGGCCAGCGGTTTGCAGGCTGTCGCTGCTGCTGCCCCGGCTGCCTTTTCCAATGCTTTGGCTTTTGGTGCGTTCGGTTTCCTTGCCGAGAATCTTGGAAAGATACTCGTATGTGCCGTACTCGTTACCGCCGAGGTAAAGCAAGGTGTCACAGTTTCCGATTATGCCTTCCCAATCATCTTTGAACAGGCTTTTTAGTTGGGCAATGTTCTGCAAAATAATGTCGCAGCTGATATTGCGGCTGCGGCAGACTGCCAAGATATTTTTGAAGTTCTTGGGCAAGGCAACATTTGCAAACTCGTCCATCATTAGCCGCACATGAACCGGCAGCGCACCGTTGTATTCCGGCGTGGAATCGGCCAGCCGAAAAAGCTGGTCAAAAAGCTGCGTGTAGAGCATCGTTGCAATGAAATTAAAAGTTGTATCATTGTCGGGCAAAACAATAAATAATGCCCGCTGCTCCAGCCCCATACGCGGCAGGAACATTTCATCGCGCGAAGTCATTTCTGCAAACTTGCGGGAGTTGAACATGTACAAGTTTGCCGCTGCCGAAATCAAGATGGATTGCAGCGTCTTTTTTGCACCTAACATAAAAGATTTGAATTGCAGGACAGCGGGGTGCTGCGGGTCGCGGCGCTCCAGTTCTCCAAACAGCATCATCAAGGGATTTTCGACCATTTCATTCTCACTGACCTGACAATTCAGAATCATGTACATCAACGTCGAGAAATTCTGCTCACTGGCGGGGGCTTCGTACATCAGATAGAGAATCAGCGCGGAAATCAGCAGCACCGAGGAATCATCCCAAAACTTATCGCCGCCGCTGGGGGCGTCCTTGGGTTTGGTGTTGTTGACAATGGCGAACGCCAGCTTGATGGCGTCCTCATCGGTTTCGAGATAGGCCATCGGATTGTAATGGCCTTGAAAATGCACAAGGTCAAGCACTGTCACGCTGATACCTTTTGTTTCCATGATTCTGCCGAGGGTGCGTGTCAATTCCCCTTTGGGGTCCAGAAATAGATATGAGCCAATCAGTTGCAGCGCGTTGGGCTTCACATAAAAGCGTGTCTTGCCGCTGCCAGATCCGCCGATAACGATAATGTTGAGATTATGTTTATGCGCGTGGCTGTCGGTGCTGAAGCGTACATTCTCGGTCAAGATGTAATTTTCTTTGGAGTCTTTGGTGTTGCGGTACTTGATGTTTAGTCTGTGGGCGCTGCCCCACTTGGCCGTACCATGTTCCGCGCCGGGGTGGCGGTCTGCTTGGTCGAGCATATAGCAGTAGACGGCCAACGGATAAAGCACCAGCACCGCCAGCAGAAATTTTGGAGTGTTGGCGCACCATTTCAATGCCATAGGATTGTTGAGAATAGTGCTTAGTGCGGCGGTAATTTCTGCCAGCCCCTGCGCCTGTTCAGTTGCCTGTGCCAGCGCTGCGGCAGCAAACAGCAGCGGTATCAGCAACAGCCCGTACAGAATGATTTCTGTGCGGTGGTCTTTATTCGGACGCATGGATTAACGGGCCTCATCCCGCTGCGGTGCGCTCTGGCCGCGCTGCAGGCCAAGTCCCTTTTCTACAGTGTCTCCAATAGTCACAGACAGTTCCCGAATTTCTTCCAGTGTTTTGCGTTCCTCGCCGGGTGGAATGTGGGTATCCATCCCTTCCAAAACAGCGGCAGCGGTATCGGGCATCGGCAGGGAAAACCGCCCGCAAAACTCCACCGAAACGGCCATTGCTGTTTTTCGCAGATAAGGCGCTTGGGAGATACCCGGCGTGTGCTGCTCTGCGGTTGCAATGACGATTTCGGCGGGCAGCCGAGCCAGCACTTCACACTGCGGCATGGCCGTTGGAAACACAATCGCGTGTTGCTCGGCATCGTACCCGACAACGCCCTCATTTTGAGAAATGATGTTGACCGGAGAAAGGCGCTCCAGTTCCTTGATGGCCTTGTCCATCTGCTCCGGCTTGATTTCAGGAATCGGATACGGCTTGTTGCCGTAGGTCATGGACACATCGAAAATTGAGCCGACATTATAATAACCATTGACGCGCACAAGCTGCGGGATGCCTTTTGCCCCTTTGTTTACGCGTCGCCCGAATTTATCCCAGTCTTTGGCGGTCAATACGGCCCGCGCTTGCGGCAGGGTTTGCAGCACAAGTGCTGCATTGCCGGATGTGATATGACTACCAAGCCGCCCCCTGCCGTACAGATAGTCGGCAAGGCGCTGGCCATCCTGCACAACTTCCTGCAATACTTTTTTCTGCGCGGCAATAGTGTCATTGCGTTCCTTTTGCTTTTGGGATTTCCACTCCTCGATGGGCAATCGCTGTTCGTACATTTATCGCTCCTCCTCTGCAATAATATTCTGCACTTTTTCCTGTGCCTGTGATGCTGTGCGGGCGGCTTTTTTCAGTGCCATAATGGTTGCCCGCACAGATGGCCGGGGGTCAATATCCAAAGGATTCTTCCCGCGCGTCAGCAAGCTGTCGCCGGATTGACGGCGGGTTGGGTCTTTTTTTCTGTCTGCCGTGGTGACCTTGGGAATGGCATATCCCAACTGCTCATAGATGCGGTTTAGTTTGGCGACATCTTCAGCTTTGAACATGACGTCAACTTTTTCGTTCTGTGCCTTATCCTTGATGACCGCGAACAAGACGCCGTACTGCTTGGCCAATTCCTTAAACTGTCCCACGTCTTTGCTTTGCAGGGCAATAATTTTTAGTTCCTTGCCCTCCCGCAGCAGACGGTCAAGGCTGGTTTTGCCTTTCACTTTAGGATTTTCCTTGGCGTAGGCCAGCGATAAGGCCAGTGCGTTTTTAATGCCCAGCGCAGACAGCTTAATGGCTACTTCGGTAACCTGTAAGGCTTCCCGCACCATCTGATCGGCTGCTTCGCCTCCGTTGTTCATCTTGTTTCACCTCATTTCGTTCTTCCTGTGCGGCAAGTTCTGCTTGCCGTAGTTTTTCCTGCACCTCGGCAGCATCTGTTTCGATGTCGGAACAGATGTAAACCTCATGGCGCAGGGCTTTCATTTGCTGGGTCAGTGATTTGATTTTTTCTTCCCGCGCGGCACGTTCCGGTTCACGCTTTTGCCGATATAAAACTTTGCGCTGGCGGGCAAGCTGTTGGATTTGGATTTCTGCATTTTCCTTGTAGGCCAGCAGTTCATCCATAGTTTCAATATGGTTTTCCCATAGGAATTTTGTCTGCTGCTGGTATCGGCTGAACAGCAGAAAATCCTCACGCAGCAAAAAGTAGCAGCGCTTTGTGCTCTTGCCGTGGTAGGCTTTGCTCAGCAGGGCGCAGTAGTGATAGTAGCAAGCCATAAAGCCGGACACCTTGGGATACCGGCGCGGCAGCTTGCCGAGATACCGCGCTCGCCGCACAGTGGGCTTTAATTCTGTGGGCTGCCATTTCGGTTTTGCCGGGGCGTTTTCCTGCCGGTATTCCTGCTGCATTTCGGTGGGCATACGGTGCAGTTGGCGGTAATACTCCCGCAGCGCTGTCTCGGAAAAGCGCGGGTCGAGCCGGTCAATGCGGATATTTCGCTGGGCGTCTTTATGGCGCACAGCCATGTGTTCCACACGCGGGCCATATTTGACCGTGTAGCCCATGTTCTGCAATTCCGTGATAAAGCCATCAAAGCTGTCGGCGGTAGCAATGGCCTGTTCCACATCTTTACGAACCATACCTCGGATGGTAGGCTTGCCGGCCTGACCGCTTAGCCACTCGTCATAAGATTTTCCCTTGCCGTCCGTTTCGATTACGGACAGCCGATTCTCTCTGCAAAGTTCATCCGATACCTGTCGGATTCCGTGGTAGTAGGTGTCAAAGTTGTTGCGGAACATTTTGCCATCCGCATAGGATACCGAATTGACGACTATATGATTGTGCAGGTGGCCTTTGTCCAAATGGGTGCTGACCGTACACTCAAACCGATCCGCAAGAAACCGCCGTGCAAATTCACAGCCAATCTTATGTACTTGGTCGGGGGTGGCTTCACCGGGGCTGAAACTTTGAATGATGTGGTAGGCCAAAACTCCCTTATCCGTGGGTTGCTCCCACAATCGTTTGGTTAATTCCATGCTCATACAGGCTGTCTCCGGGTCACAATGAAAGCCTGTCACATACAGTTGATGCTCTGTCTTATCTTGGTCCTGCGTATAGGATAAGAGCCGCCTTAAATCATCATCAGCAAATTTTTCAGTTTTGTTTGGATTGCTGGTATAATCCAGACATCGTTGCAGATGATGCTTTACTGCTTTGATTTTTGTATAAGCTATTGGACCCCACCTCCCTTAATGTACCTCCATATTTGCTCCATGATTTGTTTTGCAGTCAGCAAGTCGGTATTACTTACTTCTCCGCTGGCGTTGGCAATGTGGGCAAGTTGGTTTAGATTGTTGCCAAGGGATGCAATTTGGCGTGACATTTTTATGTAGTCGGCTGTCGGACGCTCCAGAAGTGGAGCGTCCATCAATACTTTGCGCAGCACTTGCTCTTGATTTAGCCCTGTGCTTTTACTTAAATACCGCAGTCGTTCCCGCTCGTCTTGATTGAGCCGTAGGAGTTTTTTATAGGTTCTTGCTTTCATAATTCACCATCCGATGCAGGGGTTTTAGGGGTATTTCCCTAACAAGTGGGCGATGTGATATCACATTGCCGTGCTTGCTCGTACTGTACCATAGGCACAGTACGCCGCCCGCTGAAAGTCACCACGGCAGCTGCAACCCCTTTCGGGTAGCATAGCGTTCGACCCGTCTGGCTAACCGAAACATATTTACCCGGTCACGCAGGCTGTATTCCGTCGCCGTGACCTGTACGCCGTGTTGCATAAGCCGCTTGAAAAAAGAGTACAAGTGGTGCTCCTTGCCGCTGACCTGCCGCATACGGCAGATGTAAACCCGGTCAACTTTTCCACCCTTAATCTGCTGCATCATATCGCGGTAGCCGGGGCGCAGCAGCCAGCCGCCGCGCTCGTCAATGCTTCCACCGACAATATCACAGCCGTCATGCAGAGCCTGCATTGAGGAAACTTTATAGCTATTCATTGTGCCATCGTAGTCGCCGGGAATTCGCGCGTACACCCACGCGCGGGGTCTTTTCTGTTCGTCCATTGTTCACCGTTCCTCATAAAAACTTAGTTGTTCGCCCTCCTGCCGAAAGCGTTCGTCTATCTCACGAAAAGTGCGTCGCCAACTAAAACGTTCGGTGGATTTATTCGGCACGTCCTGTAATTCAAGCAAAAGCTGCCAGAGTTCGGGGTGGTATCTGTAGAGATTCCGCAGTTCGCTGATTGATGCGTTCGGGCAAAACCAACAACCCCCGCGTTTAGTGAAGTCATACAGCGAGGACAGCAGCCCCTCAGCTGCGCACATAGACCTCGCTTCTGGTTCGGCCACATGGTACTTGTCCAGCAAAGAAATCTGACCGGGCTTTAATCGTGCCAGTCGCTTGGGTTCATCTGCGGCGATGCCGATGTACTGCACCGTGTCCGGTGGCAATGCCTTCTGATATGCCTTGATCGGCGGCAGCTTGCAATCCCGCTGAATTGTACAGCGCCCACTCAGAGGGAATCCCGAAAGCATCCCCTTGGTTTTTCCTCGTGTGACAACATGGTAAAAGCAGGATAGATAGGTCTTTTCGGAGCGCAAAACCCGTGTCGGGATGCCGCGCTGTTCAAAATACGGGATTGCCGTTTCGTGGATAAATCGGTTGTGTTCGGGCAGCTCGCCGGATATTTCCTCGCTGAACATGACCTCGCAATACACAAGTTCGTCCAGCGGTTCACCATGCTGCAAGGCCAGCAACGCGGTGGCGATACTGTCTTTTCCGAAACTGCAACTTAAAATGTGTTTTGCCATCTTCTCTCCTATAAAAATAGGGAGGGCCACGCGGTCCTCCCTGTAAAAAAGTATATTTCATTTTCCGATTATTCCTTAGTCCTCGGTGTCTTCGTCATCATCGTCACGGGGCGCAATATCTTTGCGGCGGGCGCTCTTGTGGACCAGAACGGCCAGCCCTGCAAGAGAGATTCCCGCAATCGCCAGCAGCAGTCCCAACGAAGAATTGTCGCCGGTCTTAGGAATCGTCAGCAGCGGCGTGGGTGTTGCAGTGGGTGCAGCGGGCACGGGTGTCGGCGCTGGGGTCGTGTTCGGCGTGGGCTGCGGAGTATGGTCCGGGGTCGGCGTGTTGTCGGGGGTAGGTGTCGGTGTGTCCTCGCGGGCATCTTTCATTACCACGGTCTGCATCTCGCCGGTGGGCAGAACGGTAAAGTCGATACTTTCTGCAACCTTGTAGCCGCTGGGTGCGGTGATTTCCGTCAGTGTATAATCTCCTGCAGGCATCTTTTCCACATAATGCGGTTCGTTTGTGGAAATCCAACGGTCAATCTCGGTGCCGTCCTTGTCCTTGATAACCAGTTCTGCGCCGGGAAGTTCTTCGTTGGTGGTGATGTCTACCTTGGAAATTTTCACCTTGATGGCATCATCAAACATTTCAAAGGTCTGCACCTCACCTGTGGGCAGTACCTCAAACTCCACACGCTCCGCAATGGCATAACCGTCCGGGGCAGTCACCTCGGTCAAAGTATACTTGCCAGCAGGCAGCCTTTCCATGTAGTGCGGTGCATCGGTAGAAATCCAGCGGTCAATTTCGCTGCCTTTTTCATCGGTAATGATAAGTTCCGCGCCGGGAAGTTCTTCATTGGTGGTAAGGTCTTTCTTGGAAATCTGCACCTTGGTAATATCATCCCGCATAATAACGGTGGCATCGTCCAGCAGTCTCCAGTCATCCCACTTCCAGAACAAAATGTTCTTGGTGGTCAGATAGTAAACTTCGCACTCCTCCAAAGGATTGCCGCCCTCGTCAGTTTTCTGAATCAGGCGGAACGTAATATTATCGGCCAGTGCGTACCCATCGGCGGCACGGATCTCCGTCAGTGTGTAAGATTCACCGAAATGCAGCCCGGTCACGCGATGCGGTTCATCGGTGGACACCCATGTGGTTACGGTATTGCCGTCCGTATCCTTGATAGCAAGGGTGGCGCCGGGCAGTTCTTCATCGTTGGTAAGGTCGCGCTTGCTTACCCACATTTCCGTAGGCTTATTGGAACAAGTGTTATCCAGCACCATAATAGCTTGTCCGTCATAGGTGAAAGTAACCTCCATCGGCTCCTCGTTGACATAATAGCCGAGAGGGGCGCGGAGTTCCTTGACGATGTAATTACCGCTGTTGGTGGTGGCGTCCTTGCGGATGCTGCTGCCGTAATACTCGCCGCGAATGGGAATATCGCAGTCAAAATAGGTGTAGCCGTCTGCGCCGGTTTCGGGGCTGGTGGCGACCAGTTCGCCCGCTGCAAACAGCAGTTTGCCGTCAACGCTGTAAATATCATCAGCCGTGTACAGGTTGAATACTGCACCGGCAAGGTATTTGCCGGTTTCGCGGTCAACCTTGTAAACGCCGACTTTGGCTTTTTCGCGGTCATTGTAGAATTTCAAGGTCTGCTGCTCGATGAAATCGGCGTTGGCATCCTTGCTGCGCACGACCTCAAAACTCTGGGAAGATGCAGCGCCATCATATTTGGCAATGCTCGTGGCCATAACCACATCGTTCAACTGGGCATCCCAAACGAAAGTGACATCATAGCTGTCAGAAGTGCCGACATAGCCGTAAGGCGGTTTGGTTTCCTCGATATGGTAGCTGCCCAGCGGCAGGGTCACGCTGACTTCGCCAATCGTGCCGTCATGGATTACGGACAGGAAATCGTAGGTGGCCTTGGTGCGGGCAGGGGCAAAGGCGGCAATGTCTGCGCTGCCGTCGCCGGTGGTGACTACGGCGACCACATCACCCTTGGCATACCAGAGCGTGCGGTTGCCATAATTGTCGGTCTGCCGATCCTGCGTATAAATATCCTCGGCGGCGGTGATGGTATACTCCGCACTGGCCAGCGGGCGGGTTTCATACACGAAATTGCCGTTTTCGGCTTCACCGGTCATCCACGGGTCAAGTGCGCCCGCTTCTGTTTCCCAGCCAGCTAAGACTTCGCCTGTTTTGCGGATCGTCAATTTGCCCAGCGTCTCATGGTTAGAGTAGTTTTCACCAATCACAAGGGTATCCATGCCGTTCTCGTTTTTGTCGCCGGTGGCTGCGTAAATGCGGTCTGTGGTGATTTCAAAATCCACATAGTAGATGCCATCTGCATCGTCGGCCAAAATGCCGTTTTCATATCCGGCAGAATCCAGCCATTCGTTGTAGAATCCGTTCGGGCCGGTGACTTCCACAATGCGATATTTACCCAGCGGCAATTTTTCAGGCAGCGTCAAGATGCCCTCGCTGTTGGTGTAGAAAGTGTCTACATCTTTTGTCAGATGGCCGTTGACAGTATCGGTCATCGTGACGAGTTTTGGGTTGCCGTTGCTGTCATAACGGTAATGCCCCTGCTCGTCCAGCCAGTAGATTTGGAAAGCGGTGTCGGGCAGCAGTACCGGTTTGCCGGTTTCCTCGTCAACTTTGGTGATGCGGAGATAAACTTCGATTTCCTCGTCCAGTACCGTAAATTTCTGATAGCTGTCAGAGCCTGTCATTACGCTGCCCTTGGGGGTAGCCATAGCGCCCCACGGGTTGTTATCCTGTTCGGGGTCAACGGTGACAATAAAAGGTTCAGCTTGGAACAGGTCGTGCGGTACGGTGGTTTCCACGACCAGATAAGTGCCATAGGGTAAACCCTGCACACGAATATTCCCGGTGTCATTGCTGAAGATTTCGGCAAGCTGGTATTCGTTGGCGCTGCCGGTGGGCTGCCAGCCATCGCCCTTGCCGTTCTTGTTTTCTCCTGCGGCAGTCAGCGTTTTGTTGTACGCGGCAATTTCGTCAGCGTTGACCTCATAGGTCTTTGCGATGGCCTGCGTTTCCGCAGAAAAATCCCACTTCGGATGCTCGTTATCGTAGGTCTTATCAATGTAGGCATCCAAAATGCTTTGCAGGGTGTAGCTGCCGCTGCGGGTCTGCTCAAACTGCTTCAGTTTGGACAGGTCGGACACAAGGAAGAATGTAAAGCCTGCGCCCTCCAGTTCCAGTCCATTGCTTTGGCCGCTGGAGGATACGATTTTACTGATTTCCACATTGCCTTTGGCAACTTGGTCTTGGCTCTCGGCCAGCGCATTGTCAGCATGGATGTGGTAATTGGCGCTGTAACTGGTCTTGTCGATCTGTTCACCGGCTGCCTGTCGGTTGTCGGCAAAGGTGGTCTTTTCTACATACCACCCCTCATCAGAATAGGCGGGTGTGATGTAGTAGTTATGCTCATCGACAAGATAGCCGTCTGCAAAGGACAGGTAATAGGCATCGTAAGTCCAAGAGCCATCCAACGCTTTACCTTTAGAGACTGTAGAAAACTGGTTCTTGTACACCCAATCCGTGTACTGCCCGCTGCCGTTCTTGGCAAGCGCGGCGGTCTGCCCGGTGGCTGCCTTGGTGCGGCTGTCCACGGTGGGATAGGTGCCGGAAACAGCAAGAGCGCCGTCACGCAGCGGGATAACCACGCCGGTGGAGCGCTCTACGACATAATATTTGCCGAGGTACAAATTGCTGAAGCACAGCCAGCCATTCTCGATTTTAGCGCTGGCTACAAGGTGGTCTTTTTTCAGAACGGGTAAATAGTCAGACACCCACTGCCCGCTGTTGTCGCGGATTGTGGTGTGCCAGATGGGATTGCCGTCTGCATCCACGATTTTGGAGTAGTCCACTACGCCGGTCACGCCATCGGGGTGCGTAATATCTTCGGCGGCGTAAAGGTCGTACACCGCGCCGTCCAGCGCGGCATCGCCGTGAGTTTGCCCGCTGGCAAGGGCTGTGCCGTGGGCGGCGCTGCCGCCCACATACCGCACGGCATCAAGGTCAACCTTGGAGATGCTGATTTCGCCCAAGGTGCGGTCATTTTTCATAACGCCGTCTGTGGGCGTGATTGTGTAGCTGGCCTCATTGGCCGCTTTGCCGCTGTTGTCGGTGTTATAAGTACGACGGGGATCCTTGGCAGTGTCGTAGATGGTAACGGTGGTTTCTACGCCTGTACTGGTGACAAGTTTGGTGCCGCCTTTGTCGGTAGCGGCAATATCGGCATTATAGTCAGCGTTGTCCAGCCAGATTACAGAATTGTCGCTGTCCTCGGTGATTTCGATATAGTAACCGCGCTTGCCCAGCGGAGTGTTGGCCATGCCGGGATGATTGATGTCTGTCCAATCGCCAAAATAGCCTGTGGGCGCTTTGCTTTCCACGATGATAAACTTGCCCGTATTACGCTGGGTGTAGTAAAGGGTATGCCGCATGGAATTCGTGGTCGCATAGGCTGCACTGTTGATGACCGCATAAGTGCCATCGCCTTGGCGCTGCACACTGTAAGTGTTGTAGCCACCTGTGGGCTGGTATTTGCCCGTTACAGTATCCCACTGGAAAATCTCATACTGGGCATCGGCAGCAATCTGGTTGCCGGTTTCGCTGTCGGTTTTCCTGATGTTGACCTGCAGAGACCATTCATCGTTTTTCATCTGATAAGCATTGTTGGAATTGGCCGGTACAGAAATGGTCTGTTTGCTGCCATTGCTGCCCCAATACATTTCAAAACCGTAAGGAACACCCACTTCCTCATAGCGGAATTTGACGTTCGCCAGTTCTGCCTTTGCAGATGCAACCGCATTGTCCACCATGCGCTGGGCCTCGCCCTGCAACTCGGCAATCGCAGCATCGCGGGCGCTGTCGGCGGCTGCATCGGCTTCGTCCTGCGTGGTGTAGGGGCCTACTCGCCCGCTGCGGCTGTCGGTGGTTTTGCTTACGGAGTAGTGCAGCGTCCAACTTGCAGATGCAGCACCGCCATTGTTTTGAAAATTGTCATCGTTGGTATGGCCAGCAGTGGTGACGGTCTGTTTATCTGCGGGAGAAATATTCCATGTGCCGCCGTCAATAGTACCGCTTTTGGTGATGGGTTCAATCTCGATGGTCGCGCCGTCCACTTTCTCGGTGGTTTTAAGCTGCACCTTGTTGGTGATGATACCGTAGTCAAAATCAAAGCTGCCGCTTGCGGTCTGCGCAGGGGCTTCCCAGTTGGCGTAAATTTCCTGCACGATGGGTTTGGGGTTCGGTTCGTCATCGGAGATTTCGGGGCCAATCACAGCCACAGTCTGCCAGCCCGCGCGGCCCGGCTGATAAATATAGGTATAGTAGCCGCGGGCGGATGCGTAGGCGTCTGTGCCCTCCAGCAGCGTCTGCGCGGATCCCATAAGAATTTTGGCGGCAGTGCTGTCAGGATAATTCTCGATAATCTGCATCTGCGCATTTGTATAGATCGTGCGGCAGAAATCCAGCAAACTCGGCGCTTCTGCGGAGAGCGCAACCGGAGGAAGCTCCTGCATACCGAGCGAAAGCTGGGTCAAACCGCCCCAGATTCTGTACTGGTTGCCATAGTGGTCGCCGGGTACATACTGGTCTGCGCCAACCATAGAAGTATTGACATAAGTGTACGTTGGACAGTTCTTGGGCTGGCCGTCTGCGCCAGGGGTGCAGCAGTAGGCGGGTTCGCCGTTGAACCAGATCAGCCAAGTGCCGTTGACCTTGGCAACCTTGGTGATTTTGCCGCTTGTTACGTCGGGGATAGGGCGTTCGCCGTAGGCAGCAATACCGGCATCAGCAAACGGAGATGCCACCGTGTGTTCACGGTCAATGGTGACATACAGCGTTTTAGTCTGCGTGCTGCCGTCCGGGCCGGTGTAGACAAGCTGTGCGTTAAAATCGGCAGCGGCCTGTACATATACGCCCATGACGGCGGCAGAGGTTTCATGGTAGCTATTGTGCAGCAAGGCATCGGCATCAGTGGCGGGTTCGCCGTAAAAGTCCTGCAAGGTCACGCCATCCGGCAGGATCATGTCGGTGCTGCTGCCGTCTGCGGGATATTCGACCTGTGCCATAATAGGAACAATGGCATAGTCTGCGCCGTCCAACAGGGGCGCGGCCATGGTAAGACCGTCATTGTCCAGTGCAGCGGCGGTCAGATAGCTGTCGCTGGTTTCTTCCAGCTGGCTTTCGGGCCACTCGCAAATGCCGATTTTGGTTTCACCGGTGGCAACCGGCAGACCCTCGCTGCCGATATAGGAACCAATGGGTGCGTTGGGGAGGTCGGTGTACAGTTCCGCGCCGACAACGGCAGCAGAGATTTCTTCTTCAGCGGGCTGCTCTTCTGCCGTTTCCGGGGTAGCTTCGGTTACATCCTCGCCGGGGTCGGGGCTGCTCTCGTCGGCCTGCCCGTTGTCGGTTTCAGACGGCTCGGTCTGCTGCTCCATCTGCACGGTTTCCTCGGTGGGCTGCGGTGTGGGTTCCTCCGCAAACGCTGCACCGGGCAGCATGGAGCAGAGCATTACCGCCGCCGCAAACAGCGCGGTAACGCGATGCTTCAATTTGTAATGTGTTTCTTTCATTGTGAAATCCTTTCAAAACAGAGATTTTTTCACGAAAAAAAGCGCCTGCAAAATGCAGACGCTGCGGTTATCTTTCGAGGGTATCCTGAACGGGCTGGGCTTTGGCTTTTTCAAATTTTCGCACTTGGTTTACAAAACCGTCCAATAGGCAGGTATGCGCTTGTAGGTCAGCGTAGTAACAGGAACGGTCAAGTCCACGGCGATCCATATCTTTGATCGTGCGAATGGAATCTGCCCATTCTCTATTTGTGCGAGAAATACGACCATCTCCATCACGGGTTTGAATGGCCGCTGCCAACACATATTTTGTGCGCTCCAAACCATATTCCGCCACTACCTGCTCAACAGCGCCAGCGCCCAGCCGCATACCATCAAAGCGCTGTGCAAGCGCTGCGTCAATCTCGTCCCGACACCTTTCATTCAAGTGGCAAGACGCATGGTACTGCTGCAATTCGCCGTGTTCGCGGGCATAAGTGACGGACTGTCGATATACTTTGGGTGGGTTCTGCTGCTGCTCCTTTTTCAGCAAGTCATCTGCACGGTCTTCCACGCACTGAGCCACAATGCTCATATAATCGGTTTCCAGCTTGGAAAAATCCTTATACACATCCGCCAGCGGCGCGGGAGATTTCAGCAGCGCCCGCACCTGTGCAGGGGCGAGGTTCATTTCTTCCGTTGCAAGAATAATGTCCTCACGGACGCTGTACTCGTAGGCGTGGTGTAGAATTTCTTCTGGCGGCTGTGCGGTCAGCCATAGGCAATAGGCGCTCTGCTCCACCCGCATTTTTTCGCAGAGCTGCTCCTGCAGGGTCATTCTTTTACCTCGCACACCAAAGAATTGGTTTCCAGCACATGACGCCAAAAATCGACCTGCCTGTCATAAGACATATTTTCATAGCAAACATCAATCAGCGTTGCATACAGCTTTTCCTCATCTTCAGGGGAAATGGCAAGAGAAATATTGTTTTGCGAACAATAGCACAGGTAATCAACAAGGTCGCCCATAGTATCTGCACCGCTGTTCTCCAACAATTCTTCCCACTCGTGCGGAAAATCGAGATCTTCCAGCACAATATCCACCGTGTCGTCACACATAGGAATGCTTACGGTTACTTCCTCTCCCGGATGCGGGCTGAAACAGTCCAAAATAGGTAAACAGCCGGAACTCCCGGCTGCATCTGCCAGCGTGTTTGCCAGCAGACTCATCATTTCATCGTGCGTCATAAAATCCTCCGAAGCAGATAAGATTCCACAAAAATTACGACTGCATACTGAATAAATCACTTCGTGTATGCAAATCATTCAACATCTCTCCATTCCAAGGAGTTGTTTTCAAGCATATCTTCCCAAAATACCATCTTGCCGTCCATGTCCATATTTTCATAGCAGATTTTGAGCAACGCAGTAAAAAGAACATCATCGGCACTTGAATTTTCGGATTTGCTTTTGTTCAGATAATCGGCAACGTCTCCAATCGTTTCAGCACCAATTTTTTTCAGTAACGGTTCGCACTCTTCCGGCCAGATTTCGCTGCCCACCGGCATGATGCGCATAACAGCGTCAACAGGATACTCTATGCGAGTTTTATCTTCCTCGCACTGTGAGAAACCGTCTATAACGCTAATACAGCCCTCATACCTTGCCTTTGTAAGCAGGGTCAACGCTAATTCTTCAATAAGCTCGTCATAAATCATGTTTTCCTCCAATAGAAAAAGCGCCCACAAAAGTGAGCGCCCAGATAAAATATTCGGTTATGAGAACACCGGCAAACTTCCGTTTGCTGCATCTGTTTTCAGAATGGTGATCCAGTTGCTTTTGCCGTAGAGAAACCGCACGATATGCACGGTTTGCGTGGCATCGTCCACCGTGTAAAACGCAAGGTAGTTCATAACAATAGTGAAGCGGATACCCCATAAGGAAAGCAGTTTGTCGGAAACGACTTCAAATTTGTGCGGGAATTCTGCCAGTGCTCCGATTTTTTCGTCGGCCACATCCAACAGCTTGTCGGCGGCAGTTGGATTTTTCAGTACAAGGTCGATATAGTCGTAGGCGTTCGCCATATCGCGCTCGGCGGCTTGGGTGACATGAATGTTGTATTTCATCTGCGCTCCCTGCGGTGGCGCAAATCAGCCATAACATCGGCAAAGGGGCGCGTGTTCCCGGCTTCCACATCGGCAAGACCCTCTTGCAGCTTGCTGTACAGTTCAATGCGGCCCGCCATTTCCTCGTAGGTTTCCATGCTCATAACGGCAAGGTCGCCCTTACCGTTTTTGGTAATAAAGACCGGCTCGTTGTAGGCATGGCAGTAAGAGGAAATGTCATTGTAGTTGTTTCTCAAATCTGCGCTTGAACGAATGTTCGGCATAGATAGCACCTCTCTTTCATACAAAAATTATATCATAATTTGTGTATGAAAACAAGTAGGAGTTTTAGTTGAAGGTAACAGTCCAGTAGGTATACTGGCCCTCGGCGGTGGAGCAAAACCAACAGCCGACACCCATGCTCGTAAAGCTGGCGTTGGTGATGTTGGCATAGTGGGCAGGACTGTTCTGCCAATAGCTGCATACGCTGCTGGCCGAGCCGATAGGACCGGCTGCGCAGATTTCGCTGCGGGTGGTCATGCCGCTGTGGTCGAACGCACCGCCCGCGACAAAGCTCTCGCAGCGGGCATCTGCCGCCGCGCTCAGCCCGCCGTCCATTGCCAGAGGGGAAAGTCCCGCCGCCGCACGGATGGCGTTGATGTTCTCCTGCACGGCCCAGTATGCGCTGTCGCTGCTGTCGATGCTCCACCATTGCTCCGTACCGGCTGCAAGGTCGAACGGCACCGCACCATAACTCATACTAACCTGTGCCGGAGTGGCGGCTACGGTTTCCTCCACCGGGGCTTGCGTGGGTTCTGCGGTGGGGACTGCCGTAGGCTCTGCTGTCGGCGCGGGCGTGGGGGCCTGTGTCGGTTCGGGTGTCGGCTCAAGGGTTGCTGTCTGCGCAGGTTCGGCAGTTGCAGCAGCTTCCACCGGCTGCGCAGTTTCTTCGGTGGCCGGTGAGATTTCCACCAGTGCAGCTGGTTCAGCCGCAAGAGTTTCATCCGCTGCCGCTGCACACCCGGACAGCGCCAATACCATGCCCAATGCAACAATAGATTTTTTCATAAAAACTACTCCTTTCATCCTTGGGGTGGTCGCGTATACGATTGGTCTTTCTGCCTTTAATCATAAAATTTATCGTTCCTCCTGTCCACGCTGTCGATTGTCGGTCTGACACTGTTGTTCCGGCTCGGTGTCGGTCACAATGTCTTTGTCGTTCATGTTCAGCAGTCCCTCCAGCACCGCAAGGCGCTTACTCTTTTCAGTCAGTTCCGTTGCCTGTGGAAATGGCCGCTTGACTTCTTCCTCGGCGCTGGCAAGCTGCTGTTCCAACTGGATTTGCATATTGCGGGTCTTTTCAATGCTCGGCTCAATACCATTTGCCAAATTGGAAAGGCGTGTCAGATTGCCTAGCACATCAGCTCCCAGCTGAGTGCTATATGTACCAGAGCCAGCCAATCTTGCATGGTACTCGTTGCCAAAAGGCAGATGTTGGATTTGCAGCTCCATACCCTTGAAATACCCGATAGGTACGGGCTTTTCGCTATTCAGTGCCAAGCCCAGCAGACCTAACAGGGCTTTCCCCGCAGGTTCTTTTTCGTAGTAAACTTTCTTTTCCAACTGGATACAGAAAACATCTTTGCCGTCCGCATCCACTACGGAGTGTTCCTTTACGGTGGCGGCGTCTACCGTGGCATTTTCAATCTGTTCTTTGCATTTTCGGATTTCAGCCGGGAAGCCGATGGCAATTTTGTTCTCCAGCTCATAACGCTGGCTGTCATGGGCAGCTTTCAGTGTTTTAAGACGGGTCAACTGCACGTCCAAGTCCATCTTTTCCTTGATAAGCGGATTGCCTGCCGCCAATGCCTTGACCTCGGCATAGGACAGTGCGGCCTCGTCCATATCATCGCAGCTGCGAGCCGGAGATTTTGAGGTCATAATCTGCCCGATGAATTTCTGCTTATTCTCGATAAGCTGCCATGAGTAGGCATCAAATGTACCTTCGGTGACATAACGGAAAACATAGACCTCCTTATTTTCATTGCCCTGTCGTAATATTCTGCCCTCACGCTGCTCAATATCAGATGGCCGCCACGGTACATCCAGATGGTGCAGCGCCACAAGACGCTGTTGCACATTGGTGCCTGCTCCCATTTTGGCCGTGCTGCCCATCAGCACACGCACTGCACCGCTGCGAACTTTTCCGAAAAGTTCCGTCTTGCGGGCATCGGTGTTCGCTTCATGGATGAAGGCAATTTCTGTTTCGGGGATTCCGCGCTCGATCAGCTTTGCTTTCATGTCATCGTAGACATTGAAAACGCCTGCCTTGGGCGTAGACAGATCGCAGAAAACAAGCTGCGCACTGCGTTGGGGCATGGTCTGCTCCCATATCTCAAAAATTTTGCCCACACAGATATTGACCTTGCTGTCAGGATCGTCGGGCAAGTCGGGGTCGATCAAGCGCTGATCCAGCGCCAACTTGCGTCCGTCGTTGGTGATTTTCAGCATATTGTCCTCATAGGGCTTTACCATTTTATTGCGGATTTTGTCGGCCCGTTCGCCCAATTCTGTCACCATCTGCTTTTGTATTTCGGAGGGCTTTAGCTGAATGTTGGTCGGCTTGCCGCCCACAAGAGCAGGGACAGGCAGTTTCAGCATATCTGCTGTTTGAATGTCAGCGCATTCTTTGAACATTGCCATAAGTTCTGGCAGATTGAAAAAACGAGCAAAGCGTGTTTTTGTGCGGTAGCCGGTTCCCTCCGGCGCAAGTTCGATGGCTGTGACGGTTTCGCCAAAGGTGGCCGCCCAACTGTCAAAGTTTGCAAGGCCGTTGCGTTCCAAGGTGTACTGCTGCAAATAGCGCTGCATGGTATACAGCTCGGTCATGCTGTTGGAAATGGGTGTGCCTGTGGCAAACGTTACGCCCCGCGCCCCAGTGATTTCATCAAGGTACTGGCACTTCATAAACAGGTCACTGGCCTTTTGGCTCTCGGTGGTGCTGATACCCGCGATGTTGTGCATCTTTGTAACGGTCATGAGGTTCTTGAAATTGTGTGCTTCATCGACCATGAGGGAGTCTGCGCCCAGTTCCTCAAAAGTCACCACATCATCCCGCTTCGGGGCGTCCAGCAAATTTGACAGCTTGGTTTTCAACTGCTTTTTCTTACTTTCCAACTGCTTGACGGTCAGACGGCTTTCGCTGTTGTCCATGCTCTCCAACTGCATCTCCAGTTCGTCAATTTGCTTACGGATAAACTCGGCTTTTCTGGCATCGGAAAGTGGAATCTTTTCAAACTGGCTGTGACCGATTACCACAATGTCATAGTTGCCGGTGGCGATTTTGGCGCAAAACCGTTTACGGTTTGACTTTTCAAAATCGCGCTGCGTTGTCACCAAAATGTTTGCATTGGGGTATAGCTTCAGCGCTTCACTGGCAAACTGGCCTGTCAGATGATTTGGCACGGCGACAAGTGTTTTGCTGCATAATCCCAATCGCTTTTTCTCCATCGCGGCGGCGACCATCTCATAGGTCTTGCCTGCACCGACAACGTGCGCCAGCAGTGTGTTGTGCCCGTACAAAATATGTGCAATGGCATTGCGCTGGTGGGGCCGCAGTGCGATTTCCGGGTTCATGCCGAAAAACTGGATGTGGCTGCCGTCGTACTCACGGGGGCGGATGCAGTTGAACTTTTCATTGTACAGCGCTACCAAACTTTCCCGGCGTTCACGGTCCTTGAAAATCCAGTCTTTAAAAGCATCTTCTATCATCCGCTGCTTGGCCTGTGCTTCTTCGGTGGCAGGACCATTGAGTTTATGCTGCTCCTTGCCGTTTTCGTCATAGATTGTATCGTAAATTTTGGTGGCCCGCAGGTTGAGTGCGTTCTCCAACAAATGATAGCCGTTGATACGTTTTGTGCCGTAGGTGTTCGTGACGCGGATATTATCGTTGCCCTGGCTCTTGTTGGAAATATACCAGTTATTCAGGTATTCATTGTAACGGACAGCTATTTTCTGTTCGCGGTAGGTTGACTGAAAAAGTTCATCGGCAAACTGCTTGATAATTTCCGGTCCAATCCATGTGACACCCAACCGAACCGTTATTTCGCCCGCCGTCAAGTCCTTGGGCTGCACCTGTTCCAACGCTTCTACATTGATGCGGAATGCCGGGTCTTGGTCGGCTGCAACATGAGCAATACGCAGCTTTTCGCGTACATTGCCGGATAAATACTCATCCGCCATAAGGTAAACAGGGCTGCCGTCCTCCTGTTTGCGGAAAGGCTCTACAAAAATAACGCCCGCCAGTTCCTTAGCAAGCGTTGCTTCATCTTTCCCGGTAAGGTGCATCATGTAAGGCATATCGACCTTGGCACGTTCCCCGATGCTCAGTGCCAGAGCGTCCGATGCCGTGTCGGCGTGGTCGGGTATCTGTGCAGAGCGAATAGTTCTCTTGGTGAACATATCCGACTTGCTGATAAAGTTTCCTTTTTCATCGACATTTTCAAGTGAACACAGCAAATAGTAGCTGCTGTCATCCCGGAAAGACAACTCCGCGCTGCGGCTGTTGATTAGGCCGTGCTTGGCGCGGAAGGCATCATACTGGCGGTTAAGCTGGGCTTGCAGACGGTGGATTTCCTCGTCCGACAAGTCCTGCAACTGCGCATCGATCAGAGCGCGGGTGGTATCGCGCAGTTCCACCAGTTTGCGGATACGCTCGGCAGAGGCTGCATTGGGATTACACTCCCGCATGACTGCGCCTTCGCGGTAATAGATTTTATCGTCCTTTACCGTGTAGCTGAAATTACGCACAAAGGGATCGGCATCAATGTACTTGGTATCCTCGCTGCTTTCCTCCTGTATGGGAATTTCGGCTTTTGTCAGCGTGGCGGTCAAGTGCTGCATGGCAGTGTCGATTTGCGTTTCCAGCAACGGCTTTCCGAAACGGTCCACCGCATCGGGGTCTATTGGCTGGCAGGTGGAAGTCGGGCCATACGGACCGGAGACTATCTCCATTCTGCCGCAAATCATTTCGGGGTGCTCCACAAAGTAGCGGTTCATGGTAATGCCGTTGGCATCTTCTGCAAGGTGCAGCCAAGGCTCGTCCTGCTGGCGCAGCGTATCGCGCTTTTGCAGGAAAATTACATCCGTCATGATTTTAGTTCCGCTGCCCTTGAACGCATTGTTGGGCAAGCGCACCGCGCCGATAAGGTCGCAGCGCTCAGCAATGTACTTGCGGGCGCGGTCATCCTTTTTGTCCAATGTGCCGCTGGAGGTGATGATCGCCATGATGCCGCCGGTGCGCAGCTTGTCGATGCTCTTGGCAAAGAAATAGTCGTGAATGGGAAAATGCAGCCGGTTATACTGCGGGTCATTGACTTGGAAATTGCCGAAAGGGACATTGCCCATAACGCAGTCAAAATAGTTGTCTGGGAGAAGCGCATTTTCATAGCCGGTTACTTGGATATTGGCCTTTTGATATAGCTGCTTGGAGATGCGGCCTGTGATGCTGTCCAATTCTACGCCGTAGAATTTGGCGTCACTGCTGCCAAAATGTCCGTGTGCGAGAAATGCGCCTGTGCCCATGCTGGGTTCTAGGATTTTTCCGCCCTTTACGCCGAAGCGCTCCAGTGCACGGTAGATAGGGTGGATAACGGTGGCAGGGGTATAAAACGCCGTCAGGGTGCTGCTGCGGGCAGCTTCGTATTCGGATTCAGACAATGCTGCTTTCAGTTGGCTGTACTCGTTCGACCATGTACTTTTGTTCGGGTCGAACGCATCCGAAAGCCCGCCCCAGCCCGTGTACTGTGCTAAAATATTCTGTTCATCCTCAAAAGCAGGGCTGCCGCCGTTCGCTACGCGCTGCTCAATTTCTTTCAGCTTTTGGATGGCGGCAATGTTGGCTGCAAACTTTTCGCGCGGTGCTGTCGGCAGGTTGTCCAGATAGGGAGCTTCATAGGTAATGGGTTCACGGTGGTAAGGTTCATCTTCTGCTGAAAGCCGTTCTGCATCCGCCATAACCTGTGCCACAAAGGGGCTGGGTTCCTCAACGATTTCACCCACGATGGGTTCAACAGTTTCTTCCGGCTGCTCTTGGCGGCTTGGAACTTCCGGGGCGGATAGTGCTGCATTTTTGGGGTTGGCCGCAAGCAGCCGCGCAAATTCTTCATGGCTGACGGCACGGCCTACCAGCGGGAAACTTTCATCCCGCAGATGAATGTTTTCTCTGCCGATTTCCTCGACGGTAAAGGGTCTGGCATCTTCCAGATAAACCGTGCTGCCGATAGTTACAGGTGATTTTTCGACTTTTCTTGTAGTCGGATGATGCTTTTCAAACTCTGCTTCGGCGGTATTGATAAAATCCGAGAAGGCGCTGTTTTCAATGCCCTGCGCAGCAAGCTCGTGGTTATCTTGGAAGTAGTCGATATGGACAATGTTACCGTCAACCTCATAACGGATTTCGTTCCGCAGAAGATTGGCATACACTTGGATCTCGTGCTCATCGTCCTCGGTGGTAGAGTAAGCAAACTCCACGCGGGTCAAGTCGGAGAAATTCGGCTCGTTTAGCCCCTCATTCTCGCAGAAATCCGCGATAGCGTGTTTTGCATGAGCGAGTGCGGCATCGTTCGCTGCACGAGCGGCTTGCTGTTCTGCTGCCCATGCCTGATAGGGGGCTTTTTCGGCATCGGTCAGATACTGGTCGTTGTAAACTAAAAGCCGCAGGCGTTGGGCAACCTCTTTCCACTTCAAAACGCGGCGATACTCGCCGTCCTCTGTACGTCGGGTGATCTCAAGATTTTTGCCCATGTGGTTAAGAAAGCCGCGCCCACCATCACGGAAGAACCATGTGCCGCCGCCGATGCCGTATTCTTTTTTCAGCCAGCGGGCTTGATCTTCCTCGATAGGAAGTACCTGTGCAGAGAAATATTGCTGAATGCGAAATTTGCTATCTTCAAACCCGCCGCCTTTGCACAGTGCATCGGTAATGTCCTGCTCCGTAATGTACTTGCCGGATGCGTCAATGATGGGCTTGTTCCACTTTTTGACTTCCGCCGCAAGGTCGATGCTTTTTGCTTGCTGCTCATGGCTCCGCAGCCCTGCCTTTTCAGAATCTTCGGGAGTAAGAGTAAGCTGCTCCATCTGCTGCGGCATGGGTGCTGCCTTGATGGGAACCATCAGACGCCCTTGCTCGATGAGGTCAGCAATCTTTGCGGCAACAGCATCCCATGTCAGATTGACCTGCGCTGTTTTGGTAAGATAGTTGCCCTCCCAAAGTTCAAGGTACATATCATGCCGGATAAAACCCACGGTATTGTCATCCACGAACAAATATGTATAAATTTGCTTGTAACAGTGCTTGCAAAAGGCGCTGCGCTCGGCAAGGTCGGGATGCTCATTGAAATATTCCAGAATAGCCGCATTGTCGGCACGGCTGGAGGATTCTTTCGCCAGTAAGCCTAGAATCAGTTCATCGCTCAGCGGCGGCAAATCAGAAATGGGTACAGAAAAAGCGGAGGGCGTGGTATCGCTCTCCGCTTGGGGTTCTTGTGTTACAGGCTGTAAATCTGCTGCATCGCCAGTTCCTCGGCTTGGCTCTGCAAGGCGTTCATCCACTGCGTCCAGCCCATAGGGTCTGTCTGCCGGTTCGGGGCGGTGCTCTGCTGCATCAGCGTCTGCATCGTCTGTTCGATTTGCCGGTGTACCGCGTTGTCCATCTCCGCCAGATGCGGGTACAGCGTTCCCTCCAGCAGCATCTCGTCGAACACCACCGGCGCGTTCTCTCGCAGAAAATTCCGCCGCAGGCTGCCGTACTTGCCGATTTCCGGCATCGGCGGCTCGTTCAGCGTCAGCGCCGGGATTTGGTAGCCGTTCACCATCATGTACTCCATTGTTGACCTCCTTGGTGTTATTGGTTTCTTCCTGTTTGTCACCATAATAGCGGACTTTTTCGGCGCGTGCAACACTGTCGATTTCTCTCGTGATGCTACCGATCTGCTGCATGAGAGGCCGTGCCGCCTGTTGGCAAGCGCTGCCCAAACACAGAGTGATGCGGTTTGTATCAAACTGGTTCACGGACTCAAGGGCAGACAGGTCCAGCCGCGCAGTATCCACGCCGCACCGCAGCGCGGCCATATACAGACAGCTTTGGGTGATAAGCTGTAAAAATAGCTGCCGCTGTTCGTCCGGCTTGGCCCACTGTAAGCTGCTGCCGTCTATCGCTTTTCCCAGTGCGGTTGTGAACATGGCGCTGCGCTGGGCAACGCAGGATGTAGAGAGCATGAGGAGGGCGCTCTGGATGCTGTCGGCGTGATTATCCGCTACGATTTTATCCCAAACAGGCCGCCAGTTCTGGTCTGTAATGACCCACGGCAGCGCTTCGGGAATCTCTGCACGGGGGATGGTATCGGAAATGTCAAACAGATACCGCAGCCGGGAAGAATTGGCGCGAGTGTCAAATACCGCGATACCGTGTGCGCCGCGCTTGACCCAGCGACCCGCATTATTATTCCAGTAAGCTATGTCGGCCACGGCTGTGGCGGTGGGGCTTTGCTCGTGAATCAAAAGCTGGTTCGGGAAACTATAATTATAAGCAATGGCCGCTGTCTGCAAAAATGCTTTCCAGCGGTCGCTGCTCTCCGTGACGGCTTGCAGTTGCTTTTTGGCAAGCGCACGGATATTTTCGTATTTAGCCATAGGCTGCTCCTTATCGCTCGTGCTGTTCTGCTTTTGACAGTGTGGCATTTTCAAGTTCCGGCAACAAGTTATCTACCTGCTTATACCCAATCGGCTGAACATAAAAAGCGTGTGTCTCGTTATCTTTGTGTGTCACAATAATATCGCTGACAGAGACGGAACGCATACTTTTGGCGTTTGGACGGTCATCCCGATTATGCCGTGAATAAATGCTGTCCAGCGTTTCCCAACGCTCCATCTGCCCCTTGTACACGAGTTCGTAGTCCTTTGCTCCGGCAGCGAGCCTCTCAGGAGAATACTCCATAAAAACAAGGTCTCGCCTGTTAGTTTGATAGATTTCATAAGGGATTTGCACTCGCTTTTCGCTGCGAAATCCCCACGGAAAATAGGTGTCTGAATCAAATTGGAGTGGCTCATCCAGTTCATCTGAGAATACAACCGGTGTCACTGGCCGCCCACAATCCAAGGAATCCAGAATTTCATCCTTGAATTTTTCCACGCTTGTGTAAGGAACGATTTCACCGATCATCCCGCCTGCACCGAGATATTCGATGTAGCCGACTACTTTATCTGTCTTTTCTTCCATTATCTTTCCAACCTTTCCCAAAAAGATAGTTTGTTCCCGTAGCGTTCATCCTGCGGGCGTACCTTTGCGGCGGGCAGTTCACCGCTTGCCATATCCTCGACTTGCGGGAGAAAAAGTAGTCGGCTGTACCGGTCTGCCTGATCCTTGGATAGTCCTATGACCTTATCGCCATTTAGTCCGCAAACGAGAAAGCGTCCGCGCACAGTCACGCCCTCGTCATTGACCTGTCTGTTATATTTCAGTCGGCATTGGGCTTTGCTGCATATTAGCCCGATTCGCGGTGTGCCAAACGGTTTTAGGATTTGGCTCTCGCCCTCAATAACTTCGGAAGCAGCCGCCATCGCGCTGGGAAAACCCGCTTGATAAGGGCAGTAGCTGGGTTCAACAACTAATAATCTCGTCATCGGTGTCCCCCTCATCTGCTGCCGTGCTGGTGGGCGCGGGCGTAGTTTTCCAGCAGTTTTACGATAACCTGCTGCATCTGGTCGCTTGTAAAGCCTTTCGGAAAGTATCGTTCAACTTTTGCAACGGGAATCATAAGCTGCGGGTCGCGCGGCTTTACACTGGGCGGCTTGGCGGCCATAATATGCTGGATTTTTTCGGATGTCAACACGCTTTCCTTGCTGGCCTCTTTGAGCTTTTGCGCCTGTGACAGCGATGGTGTGCAACCCTCGGATTCCATATAGGACAGGAAGTCCTCTTGTTCTTCGGGGGTAAGGTAGCTAAGTTCTACGGCGGGAGTGGTTTTTAGCTTGCCATCATCCACCATTTTCATAAGTTCGGGGGTGAGTTTGTTCAGACGGATGAAGCGCTGGACTTGCCGCCCGCTTTCGCCGCTTGCTTGACCGACTAAATCGGCGCTTTCAAAATCCCCGACAACTTGTCGGGAATTTTCTTTTGACGGTCTACCAGCTTTTCTACGAATAGCTTCCAACTTCATTTCATAGGCTTTCGCCTTTTCGCTCGGCAAAATATGCTCTCGTTGGCAGTTACTGTCCACCATCAGAATAATAGCAGTATCGTCGTCCATATCCCGTACAATGCAGGGCATAGTTTCCACGCCCGCCCGCTGGCTGGCATGACAGCGGCGGTGGCCCGCTACAATTTCATACCCACCATCTTTCCGAGGGCGGACAATGGCAGGGGTCATAACGCCATATTCTTTTATACTGTCCACCATTTTGTCCATCTCGTCATCGTCACGGACTTGAAAAGGGTGATTTCGAAAGGGATGCAGTTTCGTCAGCGGCAAAATTTGGATTTTCTCTAATTTTGCGTCCTGCCGCTCCTGCTCGCTCGAAAACAGATTATCGAGTGAGGGCAGATTGATGTTGCTGCCGTACTCTCTCATTTTCCGTCACCTCCTTGGCAAGCGCTTTATATGCCATACTGGCTGGCCCGTTGGCATCGTAGGTCAGCACGCTATGTGTACTGGCAGCGCTTTCTGCTGTGCGCGTACTGACCGGGATTTCTGCACGGTAAATTTTCAGCGCGTGACCGTAGGCACTGCGCAGGGCAGCACACACATCTTTGGATAGGTTGGTGCGCTTGTCCACCATCGTCAGCACAATGCCGTCAATATCCAACCGGGGATTGATACGGCGCTTTACTTGGTTGACGGATTTGAACAGGGACACCAGACCTTTGAGGGCGAAATGCTGTGCCTGCACAGGAATCAACACCCTGTCAGCCGCAACAAGCGATGCCACGGTGATGATGCCCAGCGATGGCATACAGTCGATCAAGCAGTAGTCATATTTATCCTTAAACGGCTCCAATGCCTGTTCCATGATTTTTTCGTGCGCCATAACATTTACAAGGCTCACTTCCATATCAGACAGACCAATGTCGGAGGGAATGAAATCTACCTTTTCTTCATGGTGAATTACCACTTCTGGCGGCTTTTCGTCCTTGATAACAGATTCCATTAGGTCGCTGATTGTTGCGCCGTTTTCGGTGCCCGCATAGCCGAGATAGCTGCTCAAATCACCCTGCGGGTCGGCGTCCACCAACAGCACCTTGTAGCCCATAGCCGCAAGTGCTGTGCCAAGATTTACGGTGGTGGTCGTTTTACCCACGCCGCCTTTTTGGTTTGCAACTGCAATAGTTTTCATATTCCGCTCCTTTACCGTTCCATGCTGATAAGTCTACGAGCCGCCAGCAGATAGTCGTTATAGTCCTTGCCGATGGCCGGAGGTGTGTCCTGCACGATATATCCCCGTTCTGTCAGCCCTTTTGCCACAATTTTTGTAAAGTTCCTGCCGGGTTCATCACGGTCAAAGCAAAGTGCCACGCGCTTAACTTCGGGATGCTGCTGTAAAAAGTAGTCAATCGGCTGGTGGTTCAGCCCACCCAGCGCCAAGTAGTGGACGCTGCGCCACGGTGCATCATGCTTGTACTGCCGCAGCGTCGCGCCGGACATAGCATCAATAGGGGCTTCGTAGATTTCTACGGTATCACAGGTTTCAATCTCGGCAGGAATCAGAAAACCATACTGCTTTTGACTGCCCGCGGCATCGCCGCGAAAGCCGCCTTGACAGCAGCGCTGAAAAGCAGAGCGCGGTACACCTTCTGCGTCCTTGCCCACAAACACACAGTTGCGATAGCTGCCGCGTGTGGTTTGGTACAGGATACCGCTGTTCACGCAATAACGCAGTACCTTCGGACTGATACCGCGCTGCATCAAATAAGCGACTGCGGCTTCGGTGTTTCGATCTGCGGCTGGCAGTTCAAACGGACGAATCATATGCTGCCGAGTAGGTGTTGCTTTAGCCGCCTGAATAGAAACGGGCATTGGAGTCATCGCACTCAACAGCCGTATTGCTGACACAAAATCCATACCCTCAACCTTCGTCAGATAGTCGATAGCATTGTTACCGCCCACACTTTGGGCGTACCAGTGAAACTTCCCATTCGCAGGGGTAATAACAAGGCTGCTGTGCGTTTTTGTGCGATATTCCTTGTCTGTTTTGCGGACAAGCTCGCCGGGATGGTAGGTTTCAAGGTACTGCATGACGCTGATACGCCGCGCAGCCTCGATGTTCTTCTGATATTTGCCCATGATGACCTCCAAGATTGTAATAAAAAAAGCACCTCATCTGCGAACAGGTAAGATGCTTGTAAGAAACGATATTCTCTTTTTCAGCTGGCTGTTTCTTCAGCCAGCTGGAGAGGGGGTGTGGGGGAGAGGGACGCGCCGCGCCCATTCCTATAAAAGTGTATAGTATCCCCTTGGTGCATTTATATTGATTTTACGTTGTATGCTCTATTTCGCACGTTGCAAAGGTAACCCTTATAAGGTATAATCTATTATGATAAGGTAAGGCAGGTGAGCATCCATGCGTTTTTTCTTGATGCAGCGTGACCATCAAGTGGCTGTTATTGAAATAGCCGAAAAAACCGGCGATATAATTGATGTGGCTGAGATTCTTTCTGCGCAAAGAATCCCCCTCGGCGCAAAACATATCGACGGCAGTTTCGATGTTCTCTCCCTGCGTAAATGGTGGGCTGGGCGTGGTATTCCTGCAAGCCGCTCCGGGCTGGAACACGCGCTGGAAGCACTGCACGTTCCCTATGCAGAACTTCTGCTCGTCAAGTGCAGCGGCCTGAGCCTTTCCGATCAATATTGGGTCACTCCCTGCGATGCTCCGCAACGCTGGCATGATGTAAACTTTTACGAGAATGACTTTTCTGACGATGTGGGCCGCGCCTTGTTTGGTGAGGGCGTTCTCTCTGCACAGCCGGATTTGTGTTCTCCCTGCAATACCTCGGATGGCTTTTTACAAAAGCGCTGGCGCATTGCGGACGGGAAACGGATTCTGTTAAAGGCCGGTTCGGGCATTTACCAGCAAGAGCCTTACAATGAAATTGTTGCCTCTTCGTTGTATGACACCCTCGGTATGCCGCACGTTTCCTATTGGCTCGTAGATCAGGGCGGGCAGGTCATGTCCGCTTGCGAGTGCTTCACTGACGAGCACACAGAACTTGTCACCGCTGCCCAATTTATGCGACTGCTGCCGCAGCAACAGGGTGTCTCCAACTGGCAGCACTTTAACGATTGCTGTAATGCGGTTGGAATCTCCGATATACAAAAAAATATCTGCAATATGCTGGCCGCCGATTATATCTTAGCCAACACAGACCGACACTTGGGTAATTTCGGTTTCCTCCGTGATTCCGAAACGCTAGATTGGAAAGGACTTGCCCCTATCTATGACAGCGGCACAAGCCTTTGGCAGATGACACTCACTCGCGCCATCAGCGCGGATGCAATGGTTCCGGCAAAGCCGTTTGAAACGTCGCAGCAATCTCAGCTAAAATTGATCGCACCTTATGTAGATTTGCCGCTGGAGCGCCTTGATGGATTTTCTGGCAAGGTAAAGGACATCTTGGAGGATGCTGCCCAGTTTGATGATGGGCGAGCTGCGAAAATTGCTACCGCTATTGAGGGCAGAATCCAAACGCTGCGTTCCATGACCATGTGACAGAGAACTGGGTCACATACGAACTGGTGACAAATTGTCACCAGTTGATATAGAATTTACAAAAACAGCGTCCGCCAATTACATTCGGAGGACGCTGTTTCCATATATTCACAGGCGTGTACCTATGCACTGCTTTTTTCAGTTGGCTTTCCCTGCTGGCTAAACTCTTTGGCAAGGGCAACCATCTTTTGTGCCGGTCTATAACTATCCAGCACATGAGGACTGACCAAGAAATTTAGGATGCAAACTTTTGGTATCATGTAGCTGCTGCCTATTTTGAAGTACCGAAAATATCCATTGCTGCACCACGTTGTAATGGTATTATGATGGTAGCCGGTAAACTTGCTGACTTCCGTAGCACTTAGTACATCGCTGTATAGCCGCATCTTGCATTTCAGAAAAGCCGCGAATTTATCTTTGTCTTTTGCCGTGTCAAGATTGGCCCATTCCCGTAGCGTAAGGGTTTTCCTTGGGCTTCCCTTGTTCCAACTTTCCAAGTAGTAGCCTGTTGGGGGTGTATATCTTTGCGGGTTGGATTGGCGCTTTTTTAGGTAGGCAATAACATCCTTTGTGTTGATAATGTACTGCCGCGTTTTCTTACCGGTATCTATGCAGGGCACAAGCCCGCTTTTCAGCAAGTATCGGGCTGTCTTTTTACTGATATGGCAGATGACACGCATCTGTTCCAGCCCGATTTTTTCGGGGTAAGTTTCCTTGATTTTTGCAAAATCATAACTGTAATCCACTATAATCACCGTCCGCTATTTGAACTCATCAACAGCAGGTAGGGGGCGGTTTGATTTTTTCGATAAGGGGATTTTTGCATAAAATTTAGTCAACGTAATTCTGTAAATGCCTGTTGTAATAAGGAAAATCAGCCCATTTTGTTCTCTCCGGCTTTTCTCTCCAACATCTCTCCAACGTGCCAAAAACGCCCATTTTTCTCTCATTTTTCCCGGAAAATCAGCTTTTTGAAATGGGTTCGAATTGCGACGTTTTGACGTTAAAAAGGACTCTCTTTTCGACTTTTTTCTTCGTTTTGCCGCCGAATCATCTTCCAGTAACTTCCGCTTTTTACCGGCAAATTCCACCAGTGGTGGTTTAGGCGATAAAACTCGAAATGCGATAGGACGCTAAAAACGTCGCCAGAGTTCAAATCTCTGATGCTCCGCCAATCACGGTACAACGTGCTTTTTTAAGAACTTTGTACCGTTTTTTTATGCAAAAAACGGAATTCTTGAGTTTGACAATTTCATAACAGGAGAGAAATCACACTTTTTTAAGTGTCATTTCCCGGATTTGAACCCATTCCAAGCCCGTTCAGCATCGCTTCTGCCGAAGAAACCTTGGAAGCATATGTTCGACACTGTGGGAACTGAAAATCAGCTTGTATTCGCAGAAAAGTTACATTTTAGTGCGATAACCGCCGGGTGATTGTAAAGCGCTATTCAATACCACCCGGCTCGCTCGATGCAGGAGGCCACGCATCGGATATATTCTGTACTGAGGAGCATACTATAGCAAAACAGGCAGCTTTCGTCAACCGTTGCGCAGAAATGCGGTTTCGGTGGAAAGCTGCCTGTTTTTTTGCCAGATACGATTTCTTACTCGGTCATCTCTGCATCGGCCAGATGGTAGTCCATATATCCGTTTTCTTCGTAGGTCTGGAATGTGCCAACGACCGTGATTTCTGTTCCCGGTTCGGGATAGTCGGCAGGATAGCTATGCTCGCCCGCGAGGACGAATTCCAGCCCCTGCGAGCAGCAGGCAGTCGCGTCCATGATGATGCAGGCCGTGTACACCGCGCCGGTGTTCGGATTCTCATAGACCGCAAACTGCCCATTCATTTTGATGCGCTTTCCGAGATATCGATCCGGCTCGCACATCATGTTATAGACCTCGGAGTAGACCATCGTGCTGCTGAGCGTAGTCAGATCGACATCCGGTTCGCCGGAGGCCTGTGCCGGTTCATAGTCCGGAAGCGCTTCGGCGGGCTGCATCTGCTCCGGTTCCGGAACGGATGTTTCCGGTGTAGTTTCATCCGAGGCAGGCTGCCGCTCCGGAATTGCAGTCGGCGGAGCGGTCGTTTCGCCTGTGGCATTCGCCATCTGCTCCTGAACAACCTGCCGGGTCGCGCTGCCCTGCTTCGATTTGGACCGGATCGTCTGATCGCCGCAGGCACAGAGGGAAACCAGATAAAGCGCGACGGCGAGAATAAACAAAGCCTGTTTCATCTGCGGATACCTCCCAAACGGGATATTCCCGATAAAAACAGAAATGCAAAAATGTCCACGGCCACAATGGTCGAGCCGACCGGCGTTCCGGCTAGGATGGAGATCAGAATGCCCAGTGCGGCGCAGCAGACGGAAAGGACGGCCGCACAAATCGTCACCGCACGGAAGTTTTTGCAGACCCGCATGGCAGACAGCGCCGGGAAAACAACAAGGGCGGATATGAGCAGTGAGCCGACAAGGTTCATTGCCAGCACGATCACAACGGCGATCGTTACGGCAATCAGTAAGTTATACAAATCGGCCTTTGTCCCCACAGCCTTTGCAAAGTTTTCATCAAAGGTTACAGCGAAAATTTTGTTGTAGCAAAGAACAAATACCGTCACGACCGCCACCGACAGCACCGCGCACAGCCAGACTTCGCTTTTTGTCAGCGTCAGAATAGAGGTCGAGCCGAACAGCGTACTGCACACATCGCCGGACAAGTTAGTGGATGTGGAGAACAAATTCATCAGCAGATAGCCGATAGCAAGTGCCCCCACCGAGATCATGGCGATGGCGGCGTCGCCCTTGATCTTCGTGTTCTGCCCGGTACGCAGAAGCAGCACGGCGCTGATGATTGTAATGACCATGACCAGCGGCATTTCGTTGGTGATTTGCAGCACAGCGGCAATCGCCATGGCTCCGAACGCCACATGAGAAAGTCCGTCACCGATGAAGGAAAACCGTTTCAGCACCAGCGTTACGCCCAGCAGAGAGGAACAGAGCGCAATCAGCACGCCGACCACCAGCGCATAGCGGACAAAGGGGTACGCCCAATAGAGGGTCAGTTTTTCCAAGATTGCGGTCATTGTTCATCACCGCCTTTCTCTGCGGCAAACAGCCGCCCTTGCGGGCTTTGGAGATACGCTGCCTTTGTTCCGAAGAAAACGGTGCTGCCAATATGCAGAATATGGCTGGCGTATTTGACTGCGGCGGCAATATCGTGAGAAATCATAATAATGGTGATACCGTCCCGATGGTTCAGTTCGTCGATCAGACGATACATTTCCGCTGTCACTTTGGGATCAAGCCCGGAAACAGGCTCGTCCAAGAGCAGCATTTTTTGTGTGGCGCACAGCGCACGGGCAAGCAACACACGCTGTTGCTGCCCGCCGGACAACTCTCGATAACACCGCTTTGAGAGCTTATCAATCTGCATTTTCCGAATGTTTTCTTCGGCAAGCTGTTTTTCTTCTTTGTTATAAAAGGGGCGGCTGCCGCAGCGCCCCTGACACCCGGAGAGAACGATTTCTCTCACGGATGCAGGGAAATCCTTTTGTACGACGGTCTGCTGCGGCAGGTAGCCGATCTCATTTTTCCTCAGCCCATCTCCTGTCAAAATTCTGCCACTGATGGGCGGTTGCAAGCCAAGGATCGTTTTCATAAGTGTACTCTTACCAGAGCCGTTTTCCCCTACGATGCAGAGGTAGTCGCCTGCAAAGACCTCAAAGCTGAGATCTTGCAGAACGGACTTTCCATCATAGCCGACGCGGAGATTTTGACAAGTGAGCTGAGCCATAGACCTACCTCCTTACCCCAATGCTTCTTTCAGCACGGACAGGTTCTTCTCCATCACGGAGAGGTAGGTCGTACCGTTTGCCACATCTTTAGAAGAGGTGGACTGCAAGGAATCCATGGTCAGAACCTTTTGATTTTTCTCAGCGGTGTTCTGGACAATGGTTTCGGCAATTTTATGCTGTGCGCCCTCAATGGTCAGAACGCAGGGCAGTTTCAATTCATCCACCTTCTTGGCAAGGAACGAAACGGTCTCAAAGCTGGCTTCCGTTTCGGCGGAGCAGCCCACAAAAGCGGCATAGTAGCGCAGACCGTAATCGTCCACCAGATAGCGGAACGGGAAACGGTCGCCGAACACAACGGTCTTATAGGTCGCAGCGTCCACGGCAGCCTGATATTCGCCGTCCAGCGCAGAGAGCTTTTCAATATAGGCAGCGGCGTTGGCAGCGTAGGTGTCCTTATTGTCGGGGTCCAGCTCCTGCAAAGACTTGGAAATGGCATTTACAAGAACCTCCGCGTTTTTCAGAGAAAGCCAAACGTGCTCGTCCTTTTCTTCCTCATCTTCAAAGGTGGAGACTTCCTTGCTGTGGTCATGGTCGTGATCGTGCTCTGTTTCCTGCATACCCTCGACCACTTCTTCGGTCTTGACGCTGTCGCCAAGGACATCCAGCAGGTTGATGACCTTCATGTTCTTGTTGGTGGCATTTTTCAGAGCATCGTCCACCCAGCCGTCGGACTCGCCGCCCACATAGAGGAACAGGTCGCAGTCGGAGATTTTGACAATGTCATCGGCAGTGGGCTGATAGCTGTGCAGATCAACGCCGTTATCAAGCAGCATCGTGACTTCGGCGTTATCGGCTTTGTCACCTAAAACCGCACGCACCCAGTCATATTCGGGGAAAATGGTGGTGACAATGCTCAGTTTGTCGGTTTTGTTGGTATCGTTCTGCTTTTCGCAGCCGGCAAGAGCGCCGCCGAGCATCAAAAGCGCAAGCAGCGCAGTTATTTTTTTCATAGGGTTTGTTACCTCCAGATCATGATAAGAACTTAAAAATGGGCGCAAAAATACAAGGGCAACAGCAACGCCGCAAAAGTCTATCTGAAAACAGATAGACTACACCCTTGTAAAAAGTTCTTATTTTTAATCTGAAAGTTTGACCTTGAGAGAAACCAGCGTAAAGGTACGGGCAACCTCTGTGCAGGAGGGAATGATCCGGCACAGAATATATAGAATCGCCGCTGCGGTAGCTGCGGCGGAGCCGGCAAGCCCAATGCTTTTGAGCAGGTTTTCGCAGACGTTGATCTGATGGCAGATGGCGCAGTCCACGCCGGTACAGTCATGGTCGGATTCCGCTGCGATATAGGCAACAGAGGACAGCATAACAAAGGCCAGCACTACGGCCAGCAAGCCCGTCATAAAACGAAATTTCTTTGTCATGGTCTGTCCTCCTTTCCAATCGTTATTTTCCCTTGCAGTCCGAACAAGTTCCATAGAGGATCGTGTCAGTCGTGTCCAACATAAAATGTTCGCTCTGCGCCAAATGCTTTGCGAGCAAAGCTGCGTTACCATCTGCCATGTGAAAGGTCTTGCCGCATTTGATACAGCTCATGTGCAGCGCACCTTTGCAGCTTTCGGCATCAAGGTATTGATAGTAGACCTCGCGCGTGCCGCTCTTGCTGCTCCGACGCACTTTTTCCTCTGTCTCTAACTGTGCAAGGTTTCGATATACGGCGCTCAGGCTAATTTTTTTATCTGCCAAAGCGTCCTCAATTTGCCGTGCGGACAACAGCTCGTCCGGATGCTGGCTCAAATAGGAAAGCAGAACCTTTCGCTGCCGCGTGCTGTAGCTATGCAAGTCACCGCACCTCCAATTTGCATTTCATTCGCAAATAGTATAATCCAAGAAAGCAAGAAAGTCAATATGCGAGTTGTTCGCAAATTGCAAGTTTTCAATGAACACAGCTGCTCCAACACATCTGGGGATTTCTGACCGCGCTGCTGTAAAAAAGCAACAAGAAATAGGTTTATAACAAACAGGAGGCTATCATTATGAGCGAGTAAAGCAAAAGACCGAAGCTGCAAAGCCCTTTCCGGCTTTTCCCTTCGGTCTTTGTTTTTTGGGGAGGTGCAAGCAGCCCCTTTTTCAGCTCATCTTTTACAGTACGATACGGAAGCGCACGCTGCGGTCGCACTCGCCGCTCAGGCGGTAGGGCTCCTCCACATCGGTACCCCAGCTGTCAATACCGCCGACACCGCGCGCGGCACCCAGCACCGTAATGCTGGTGCGGCCGGTTTCGGGCAGCTCACAGGGGTGCTGCGCGGCCTCGATCTGCTGCGCCGTGTTGGGCAGCGCGCTGAAGGCAAACGCCTCGCCGGTCTGTTCGATCGTCAGGGTCTTGCCGTTGGCCAGCTGCAGGCACACCTGCTGGGTGTCCATGTGCAGGCCGCAATCCTGCGGCACCAGCGCCGGCTCGATGTGCGGGGTCTCCGCATGGAAGCCGAACACACCGCCCTTGCGGCGGTCAGGGTAGGTCTCGCCCGAAAGGCCCGTCCAGCAGGTGCGGACCACGGGGGCGGTCGTCTCAAACTTGACGCCGAAACAAGGCAGCTCGGGGGCGCCGGGCACTGCATGGTAGACGGCCTCGACCTGCAAAGCCCCCTGTGCCTCGACCGTGTAGGTCATCTCGACCTGCGCGCCGGGCACACCGGGCACGCCGAAGCGGTACTGCACCCGCACGCGCTGCTCGGATTTTTCCTGCACGGTAAAGCCCATTCTCTGCACAAAGACATCGGCACCCATCCAGACAGAGGCCCGCTGCGGAAAGCTGCAGCCGCGGTCATTGTCGGTGGAGGCACGCCAGAACGCCGGGCGCGGGGCGCGCCACAGCCATTCGGTCCCGTCCCTGCGCAGCGAGATCGGGCCCTGCTCCGCAATGGAGAACAGCACCTCAAACCCGCTGCCCTTGACGCCGATGTTGCCGTCACCCTCGACCACCGTCAGGGGGTGTGCGGGGCGCTTTTGCCATGCGGCGGCCAGCGCGGCGGCGCTGCGCTCTGCCGCCAGCCTGTTGCGCGCATCGTGCGCGGCGCGGCGCGCAGGGGTGTCGTACCAGTAGCGGACCTCCTGCATGGCAGGCTTTTCGGTTCCGTCCGCATAGACGATGCCGTTGCCGCTGAAGTTGTAATCGGTCGTGCGCTCGTTAAAATCTCCGCCGTAGCCCAGCACGCGGCGGCCCATTGCATCGGTATGCCAGAGCGCCTGATCCATGTAGTCCCAGATAAAACCGCCCTGATACTTTTCGTACCGGTCGATCAGCGCAATGTAGCTTTCCATCCCGCCGAGCGAGTTGCCCATGTCGTGCATATACTCACAGAGGATAAACGGTTTCTGCGGGTCGGCGTCCAGATACTCCCTGATGGAGGCGGGGCTGGCGTACATCCGGCTTTCCATATCGCTGATGTCGTCAAACGCGCGGCACTGGAACACGCCCTCGTAATGCACAAGGCGGCCGGGATCGTTTTCCCGGAAAAACGCCGCCATCGCGCGGATATCCTCTCCGGCATAGCTCTCGTTGCCGCAGGACCAGATCAGCACTGCCGCGTGGTTTTTGTCGCGCTCAAACATGCTGCGCGCGCGATCGACCACGCAGTCCCGCCATTCAGGCAGGCTGCCGGGGACATTCCAGCTCGGCTCCACCACACCCAGCTTCTGCCAACTGCCGTGGCTTTCAAGGTTCGTCTCGTCAATCATATAGATGCCGTTTTTATCGCAGAGGTCATACCACCGGCTCTGGTTAGGGTAGTGGCAGGTACGCACAGCGTTGATGTTGTTGCGCTTAAAGACGGCCATCGCGGCGTGCATATCGCTCTCATCAATGGCGCGGCCCTTCTCGGCATTCCACTCATGGCGGTTGACACCGTTGAAGATGATGCGGCTGCCGTTTAAGCACATAATGCCGTCCTTCATCTCAAAGTGGCGGAAGCCAATGTCGTAGGGCACGACCTCCTGCACGGCACCGTCGGCGTCATACAGGGTCAGCAAGGCATGGTACAGCACCGGCGTCTCATGGCTCCACGGGTGGATGGCGCTCAACTCGATGGTGCTGCCGTCAATGTCCTCATCAAAGAGGGCGAACTCCTCGCCGTCGGTCAGGCGCAGGTGTACCCGCGCGCCGTCCGTCTCGCCGTCCAGCTTGACGATGGGGGTCAGAAGGCCGGTGGTGTTGCCCTCGGCCAACTCCGCTTTGAGCCAGATATCACGGATATGCACCTTGGGCTTGGCGTAGAGATAGACCGAGCGGAACAGGCCCGAGAAGCGGAAAAAGTCCTGATCCTCCAGCCAAGAGGCACTGCTGTGCTTGTACACCTCAACGCACAGGCGGTTGCCGGTCTGCCTGATATACGGCGTCAGGTCAAATTCCGAGGGGGTAAAGCTGTCCTCGGCATAGCCGACAAAGTGGCCGTTGCACCAGACATACAGCGCCTGCTCGGCGCCCTGAAAGCTGACGCAGACGCGCTGCCCGCGCAGCCCCTCGTCCAAGTCAAATTCCCGCACATAGCTGCCGACAGGGGTGTTGTCCCAGTCAATCTGCGGCGGGCGCAGATAACTGCGGCCGTCCCACGGGTAGATGGTGTTGGTGTACTGGATCTGGCCGTAGCCCTGCAGCTCGATATGCCCGGGCACGCAGATCGTGCCGAAGGCCGAGAGATCCGCATCCTCGCGGTAGAAATCCGCCGGGCGGGCAGCGGGGCAGGCGCTGTAGGCAAAGCGCCATCTGCCGTCCAGACTTTGGCGCAGCGAGCTGCCGCCCAGCCGGATCTCCGCCTCACTGCGGTAGCAAACATGGTCCGAGTGCGCATCCAGCCGGTTCACAGCAAACACGGTCGGGTCAGTCAGCCATTTCAGGTCGGGTGTCATAGTTCAGATACCTCACTTTTCAGTCGTTGTTTTTCCGCCCGGCGCGGCTTGGGGGCCTGCTGCGGGCGGCAAGCATCGGCATTGCGTTAAAGCCATTGTCCCACAACCGACAGGTATTGTCAAGGCATCTGCAGAGAGATTTACAATATCGTAGGTAAATAATTTTTTTCGTTTTCGGCAGCCTGCGGGCGCTGTGAATCACAGGCCGGCGGCCATCGCCTGCAGATAGTGCAGATCGGCCGTGTCGGCAGTCAGGATCACCTCATCGCGGATGAGCCCGGCGGCGGGGGCGCACGCAGCCAAAAAGGCGCGGATGGCCGTATAGTCCATATCCCCCTCGCCCAGCGGCAGCAGCGTCTTGCTGCCGGCCCCGATGCGGCAGTCCTTGACATGCACGGCGCCAAGCTGATTGCCGATGACCTCCAGCCAGCGGCTCCAGTGGGCAGCCTGATACGCCCTGTCCTGCCCATCCCTTGCACAGAACAGGTTGACAGGGTCAAAAATGACCCTGCAGTGGGCTTCGTCAGCGGCGGCGTCCAACACCTCGCGCAGCAGCTCCGGTGTGCAGAGCGGGTGTACATCCACCGATTCCACCGCAAACACAGCGTCAAGGCGGGCGGCCTCCTCGGTGATGCGGGCGATGCTGTCAAGCATCAGCGGGCGGCGGGCAGCCTTTTCTTCGTCCGTGCAGGGGCCCCACGCAGTCTCGCTGCCCACCATTTTGGCACCCAGCACCTTGGCATAGCCCAGTGTGCGCTTTACGGCATCCACAGCGGCGCGGCGGGCGTCCGCATCAGGGGCAGACAGGTCCTGATAGCAGCTCAGCACCGAAATTTCCACATCCTGCGCGGCAAACGCCGTGCGGATCTCTGCAAGCTGTTCCTCGGTGATATGGGCAAAATCCGCAATGCCCGCAATGCCGCGGGGCATGGCCAGCTGGGCACCGGTGTAGCCCTTGGCGTGCAGCACAGCGGCCAGTTCGGCGGCGGGCAGCTTGCCGTAGTCATGGGCGCGGCATCCGATCCTTGTCATAATTCAGTCCTCCGTTCCCGCAATGCGGGGCAAAAATACAAAGTTGTGGCCGCTGTCCGGGTGGGCCTTCTGCTCCGGCGTAAAGCGTGCAAAATGGCTTTCGGGGTCGGCGGCGATCCATGCGTCCAGCTCGGGGCTGTGCGCGCCCGGCTGGTGCCTGATGTTCACATTGGTGCGCGGCTCCTCAAGGTAGGAGAAAAGCACCCCCTCCTGCACACAGATGAGATGCCAGCGGTCCCCCTCGACCAACCCCTCGGTCACAATGCGCAGGTGATGCTCCATATAGCTGCACCAGCTGTCGGGCGGCAGCAGCGCAATGCGGCCGCGGCGGCGCTGCGGGCAGCGGCCCTGCTGCCAGTCGGCGGCGGTGGTGGGTACATCGTGGTAAAAATACGGCTGCATAGCGGCCCACGGGCGGGGTGCTGCCTCGCCCAGAGCGGGCGGCCACGGCAGCAGCGCCGCGTCCAGCGCGGGGCAAAGCCCCTGCGGCGTGAACGGGCGGTTCAGCCCCTCGGCATAAAAAAACAGGTGGTTTTCATACCGGAAAAGGCTTGCGGTCAGAATCCGCCCCTCCGCCTGTGCTTTTTGCAGCGCGGCGGAAAAGCCGGCAAAAACAGTATCCTCGGCTTCCCCGCCCAAAACGGCATGAAAGGAGCCGCGGCAGACGGCGGCATCGGCCAGCGATGCAGGCAGCGTGCAGGGCATAACATTCCTCTCCTTTATCTTGTGATTATTCTTTATTGTACAATGCCGGGGCAGCAAAAGATATGCGGCATAGTGCAGTATCCTTTGTGATAATTGCACTTTACATACCCCTGTTTCTGTGCTATGCTGAAGAAAGAATATAGGGCAATACCGCATAATTCTAAGTGCCGATACGGCGAGCGAGGTGCGGCAGATGCT
>OGUC01000067.1_pt1 | contig 67097 bp, 74 predicted proteins | sample 1573701 | NCBI WGS metagenome assembly OGUC01 (sample SAMEA2582017, study PRJEB24529) | metagenome | biome: Human gut stool | place: China | collected 2011
GCTTGGTGGGTAGTTTGACTGGGGTGGTCGCCTCCAAAAGCGTAACGGAGGCTTCCAAAGGTGCCCTCGGGTCGATTGGTAACCGACCTCAAAGAGTGCAATGGCATAAGGGCGCTTGACTGGGAGGCAGACATGCCGAGCAGGCAGGAAACTGGGGCATAGTGATCCGGCGGATGTGTATGGAAACTCCGTCGCTCAAAGGATAAAAGGTACTCCGGGGATAACAGGCTGATCCCCCCCAAGAGCTCATATCGACGGGGTGGTTTGGCACCTCGATGTCGGCTCGTCACATCCTGGGGCTGGAGAAGGTCCCAAGGGTTGGGCTGTTCGCCCATTAAAGTGGCACGCGAGCTGGGTTCAGAACGTCGTGAGACAGTTCGGTCTCTATCTATCGTGGGCGTGGGAGTTTTGAGTGGTGCCGTCACTAGTACGAGAGGACCGTGATGGACAGACCTCCGGTTTACCAGTTGTGCCGCCAGGCGCACCGCTGGGTATCTGAGTCTGGATTGGATAAGCGCTGAAAGCATCTAAGTGCGAAGCCAGCCGCAAGATGAGAACTCCATTGAGGGTCGTCAGAGACGATGACGTTGATAGGATGCAGGTGTAAAGACAGCGATGTCAAAGCCGAGCATTACTAATTGCCCGAACACTTTCTTTATGAAAGTTCATAGTTTCAACTGTATTTTCAGTTCATTATCTTGTTTTGCTTGTGTGCAAATACGTCATAACCCATTATCAGGTGGTTATTGCGGTGAGGTCCCACCTCTTCCCATTCCGAACAGAGAAGTTAAGCTCACTTGCGCCGATGGTACTGCAATGCAATGCGGGAGAGTAGGTAGCCGCCTCCTTTTATCAAGAGCCTCAGATTTCGAAAGATTTCTGAGGCTTTTTAGTTTTTCCCATAGTTCTGCTTTTTTATCGCCCAGCTTTTTCCCACAGCTCCTCACAGCTCCTTTTTCCTTTTTTACCTTTTTACCTTTATATTGATTTATATCAAACCTAAGTGTTATTAAGTGTTTAATTACGTAAAAATGCGCTGATAATCAGCCGATTACTTGCATAATTCGATTTTTTTTTGTATCTTTGCAAACGATAAGAATAAGGATACCAGTATCTTGTGCTTTTTGTTGTGTGAGAAGGTATCCATTAAGGTATCTAACGGGACTGAGGTGAGCAGCCTTTCTTTTTCTCACAAGTTGCCACCGCGAAATCTCTGATGTTGTATTTCAGCTTTTCAGGTTCCATAAAACAATTAATATGAAGAGAATAACAATGGTATTAGTTAGCATATTAATGCTGACATTAGAAATTCATGCAGCGTCGGCTGCAACATCAGGAAATGTATCCTCTACTAGCGAGATGGACTGGACTCCAGTGATGGACGCTATCATTCAGGTAGAGAGTAAGGGTGATCCGAAAGCTAAGAGCGGTAACTCTGTAGGTGTGATGCAGATCACTCCAATTTTAGTAGCAGAATGTAATAATATTCTGAAGCGCAAGAAATCGAAGAAGCGCTACACTTTGGCTGATAGATATAATGTAGCTAAATCTAAAGAAATGTTTCTATTGATTCAGAGTGTCTACAATCCTCTTAATAGTATCGAGCGCGCAATCCGTTCATGGAATGGCGGTAATCATTACAGTAAGAAGCGTACTCAGAGATATTTCGAGAAGGTAATGAAACTTTTGAAAAAGTAATTCTTTTTCCATAAGGCCCGATTGTTCTGAAAAAGAGCAATCGGGCTTGCTTTTTACTCGTTTTCGCCTATTTTATGTACGTTTTGTTGCTATTCTGTTTAATAACTGTTAAATATATGCAGATTTCTGACAAAATGTTTGGCGGGGTCGGAAAAAAGTCGTACCTTTGCACTCGCAATTCAGAAATGAGTTGATTATATCGCGGTGTGGAGCAGTTGGTAGCTCGCCAGGCTCATAACCTGGAGGTCGCATGTTCGAGTCCTGCCGCCGCAACAATGATCGGGTAAGAAGTTGGTCAACAACATCTTATCCGATTTTTTTGTGCCCTAATTTATTAATTTAACATTAAATATTTGTTTAATTCGAATTAAAGTGCTACTTTTGCACAATAATATTTTTATGTGCAATTAATAAAAAAGGAAGGGCTTCAATATGTCAGTATCCAAAACAAGACAAAAACTGGTAGATGTCGCACGACAACTCTTTGCCAAGAATGGTATAGCAAATACTACAATGAATGATATTGCTGTAGCTTCTGGTAAGGGAAGACGTACGCTTTATACTTATTTCAGTAGGAAGGAGGATGTCTATTACGCGGTGATAGAATCAGAGTTGGAGCGTCTTTCGGACAAGTTGGACGAGGTTGCTAATTGCAAGATGCGTCCACAGGATAAAATCATTGAGCTTATCTATACTCACCTCAGTATGATCAAGGAAACGGTTGTAAGAAACGGTAACCTCCGTGCTGAGTTCTTCCGAAACATCTGGATGGTTGAGAAGGCGAGAAAAAACTTCGATGAAGACGAAATAGAGATTCTCAGAAGAATTTATGCCGAAGGAAGAGAAGATGGTGAGTTTGATATTGATAACATCGATCTGGTGGCCGATATTACTCACTATTGTATCAAAGGTCTCGAGGTTCCATTTATCTATGGACGTTTGGGCCATGGCATGAATGTGGAGTCGAGCAAACCTCTGGTTGCCAAGGTGGTTTATGGTGCCTTGGGAAAGTCGGGCTTGAAACTCTAGATAAAAGAAAATGGTAAATACGTAACTAATTGATAATTAATTAAATAAGAAAGAAATGGGATTATTAAGTGGTGTCACGGCTCTAATAGCCAAACACCTGATAATCAGCCCTAAAATGGGGTTTTTCTACTGCGCCAAACCCCTAAAGAGGGGCGAAATGTGGTGTGTTTTGGTAGGTTTAGGCGCAAAAATCAGCAAATTTTAAGCAAATTTTAAGGCTGGCTTATGGCAAAATCTCGTTTTCGCTTAGATGTTCGTAGGGCGTTAAAAGATGGTACGTACCCAATCCAGATTATAGTAGGGCACGGCACTAACATCTATCTTGGTACTGGTGTCTATGCCTCGGTTGGTGAGTGGGATGCCCGGACACAACAATACATCGGTAAAGGGGCACGGCGTATTAACGCCGCCCTTGTCTCTATGCTCGCTACGGTTACTAACCGCATCATGGAATTAAAGGAGACTGGGCAATGGCCGAAATTATCACGTAGGCAAATCAAACAAATGCTTACCGACTTGGAATTGGAAAAGCCCACCATTGATGTACCTACACTTAGTGACGTATTTTCGTCTATGTGTGAGGGGCGTGCCGATCGCACTAAGGGGATAACCAAAAGTGCATCGTTAAAGATACAGGCCTTTGGTTATGACCCGGCAAAGCTGCACTTTGAGCAAATAACGACTACGTGGTTAGATGATTTCTACGTGTCGATGTCGGGGTTATCCGTTAATACGAAAGCGGCGTACATGAAAGCTATTAAGCGTGCGTTTAACTGGGCAATAGACCACGATATAACGACTAATGACCCTTTCAGGCACTACCACATAAAGGTAGAAGAAACTCGTATGAGGGATTTGCCTATAGAGAAAATGAGGCAACTATTAGACTTACCATTACAGGGGCTTTATCCTGAATATCGTGATTTGTTCATGCTTACCTTTTACCTGATAGGCATTAATACGGTTGATCTTGCCGACTGCACGTTAGATAGCATCGTTAATGGTCGCTTGGAATATCGCCGACACAAAACAAATAAGCTATATAGCATTAAGATTGAGCCGGAAGCAATGGAGATAATAAACCGCTATAAGGGAAAAAAGCACCTTATACGCTGCTTTGATAGGTACAAAGACTATAAAGCCTTACAGGGTAGCGTTAATAACGCTCTGGCTAAAATAGGCCCTGCCCGGTTGGATGATAACGGTAACTTTGTTTTTACCGGGAACAATCGAAAAGTAATGCAACCTTTAGAAAAGGGGCTATCTTTGTACTGGGCACGTTATTCCTGGGCTACGTATGCCGCCGACTTGGATATACCCAAAGATACTATCAGTGAGGCTTTGGGACACTCCCACGGCGCAAAGGTTACAGGTGTGTATATAAAGTACAATAGAGATAAAGTAGATGCCGCAAACCGCAAAGTTATAGACTATGTATTGGGTAAAGCAAATCGCCCGGGCTAACCTCTCGGTCGGCTCCGGGCTTGCACTATTCAGAAAACAGATTTATTTCTTCGTAGATATAAGAATATAGCGTAAATAATCACCGCTACGCAACATAAAAAGCCAATATGGTAAATTGTACGCTGATACCATTTTAAGGCTTTTACGCCTTGTTTCTGTGTCTCTCTGTTGGCTTGTTTGTTGTCTCGGCTCTGCACTCCATTTGCTTGCAGCTTATTGGTGTCGGTGCTGTCCTTGCTCTGGGTGATATTCTCGGCTTTCTTCTGGGTGACTTTCTTGCCATGTTGGTATGACTTAACGCCATCGGCTTTCAGGTTGCCCAAAGTGTCGATTGTGAGCGTACCGCCGTTATTGGAAAACTCGATATACCCCCAATCGCTAAAATACGTTAGCGTGGTTCGGTTATCGGCTTTGATAGTACCTACGTGGATGCTATCGGTTGCTAACTTGGTGGTGTCGGTTTCCTCTCTTGTAGTTGTGGATGATTCCGATACCGCCTTTTTCGTCGTCTTGCAGCCTATCAGCCAAAACAGGGCTAACAGGCACATACAGATAGTTATAAACTTCTTCATCGGCTTATTACTTAATGTCTTTGTACTCTTTTGTAGCGTCGAACGATGGGCACGCCTTGGCTGCAAAGTCTCGGTGTCCGTGGATCGTGGCAATAGGGTAACGGTGCTTTAACTCTGTAAGCAACTTTACCAAAGCCGCCTTTTGCTGTGGTGTTCGGGTGTCCTTTGGTGTCTTACCATCGGATGCCAAACCGCCCACATACACTACACCAATACTATTTGTGTTGTGCTTCAGGCAATGTGCCCCAACCTCGCTTTCTGGTCGGCCTGGTTCTACCGTTCCATCCAAATCTACTACATGATGGTAGCCAATTCCATTCCAACCTTTAGCCTTGTGCCATCGGTCAATGTCTGCCGCCTTAAAGTCCTTACCCTCGGCGGTTGCCGTACAATGTACGATGATCTCATTAATCTTTCTCATATTAATAACCATTTTGTGGGTCACGTTTAATGCAACCCTTAATTACACACTTATAGCGTTGTAGGTCTAATTCTAACTGCGCCTTTTCCTTGTTGAGCTGCAAAATATCTAAATTCTGCTTTCTCACTAAATCGGTCTGCTCTGCAAATCGTTGCTCTTTATCTTTGAGTTGAGTTTGCAAAAAGTCCATAGCCTCACGCAAAACATTAAATTCTACGTTGTCGGCCTCGGCTTCCTCCTTTCGGCGGTTAGTTTTACGATTCATACAGTATTTAATCATTTCCCAACCGCCCAAAGCGGTAATAACCGATACTACTATTTCAATTACCTGCATGGTGCTCGATGCTGTTAAGTTCATAAATCACTTTTCCGTCTCGCTGCTCTGTTACTACTACATACCTTGTAAGTAGCAATCTAAATAAGTCCATATCCAACCTATCGGATGATAGGGTAATGGGTGCTTTATCAGTAGTCGCCATTTCTAATTCTCTGCATTGTTTGATACCTCAATTTATGTTTGTTCTTAATTGCCAATACCTCGTAGTGCCCTTTGATGTACACATATTCTTTGAATACGTGCGGCTCAATCATGTTTAACACTTTGCGACGTGTGGCGTATTCGTTGGTATGCCGTAGCAAACCTAAATATGAGTTGATACTACATACTGCGTGTAATACCTGACGCTCGTTGTTAGCCTTGTTTAGCCGTCTGACCGATGCGACAAAGTTTGTTATTGTTCTGTTACAGGTATAGACACGTCCGGGTTTGACTATTGACCCGGTAAACTCCACGCCTTTGCTGTAATGTTGCAAATAAAACTTTTTCTCATTCAGTCGTAAACCTAACTTGGCTAATAGCTCACGTATCTTAGGCATTAACGCCAATAGCTTTTCTTTGTCCTTATGGATGCAATAGAAGTCGTCCACATACCTGCCATGATGTTTTATACCCTCATTCTCGATAAACCAATCAAGCGTATTAAGTAAGAAGTTTGCGAATATCTGGGCAAACAGGTTGCCGATGGCTACGCCCTTACCCTCACCATTTGTAAATAGTGATTTGTTCTTATCCAACTTCTCCCAATAGCTCAAAGGGCTGTGCCGTTCACAATTCTTTTCGGGGCTGTGTAAAATAACGACACGGCAAAGGTAGCGCAAATCGTCTATGTCTTCGCCCTTGTAGTACCTGACTATAAAGCGATCTACCATTTCAGACAATAACTTTTTGTCGATGCTCATAAAGAAACCTTCTAAGTCAAGTTTCATAATGTGGCAATCTTCCGTATAATTATTGCTGCACTGCCTTATATCTTCTTTCAGCGTATTAATACCATATAGCTGCCCTTTGCCTTTCCTGCAATTAAATGTACGCTCGCTAAAGATTTTTTCAAATAGCGGCGTTAATCGCAAAGCTATGTAATGGTGTACGATTCTATCCTCAAAGGATGCTGCAAATACCTCTCTGTATCTTGGGCGTGTTACGACAAAGCAAATAGACTTACCGGGTTGGTACGTCCGGTTATTGATTCTATCACGCAAAGCAATCAAACGGCTTTCGTAGTCCATTTCGTAAACAACTGCGCTTGCTGTTCGTCTCTTGCTATGACGGCAATCAAAGTAAGCATCTAAAAGCCACTCTGTCGTTACCATTGTATATTATCATTTGTCACGTTTCTGCTTTCTGTAAATAGTGCTGACACTGCCCTAACTCTGTTCGTGTTGCTGGCCTTAGTGTTCCAATTGTTCGTATTACCGTCGTTGAGGTTCAGATTCCATGCGTTGGTAGCACTGTTCTCGGTTGGCCGCAATCTGTGGTCTATTATCTTATTCTTAGCCGTAAATGACGGCATAAACCCCATTTATTACGGAAAACTGCGCTCTCGGTCTGTCGTAACATTCCGATTCTGGCTACAAAGCGTATTAACTACTTTGTTTTTCCACGCTGACGATTGTTTACCTATTTCGTCCATTAACTCGATGATACTTGCAAATTTTCCTCTGCCTTTTATCCACTCCCTTTCTCCGGCAATTCTCATTAGCGTTTTCATTGTCTCAAACTCTGCCTGAAACTCGGTTAGGTGCTTTACTGTCTCGGCTTTGTCCTTATTGATGTACGCCGCTGCTATCTCCTGCATCAGATTAACGCCAATTTCTTGCAGCTTTGCCCCGATGGTGAATTTGTAGGCACGTGGGAAATTGGGCACAATATCCAAAATAATGTCTAACAACTTTCGTGCATCTAAATAAATCTTTGTACTTGAAACTAATTTTACCGCCATTGCTTGTTTATTAAATTGCCTTATAATGGTACGGCTTTCGCCGTACCTAAAGGTTAAAGACTAAGAAATTAAGAACTAACTAATAAATGCTGACACTGCCCTAACTCTGCCCGCGTTGCTGGCCTTAGTGCCCCAATAGCGCGTAAAACCGTCGTTGAGGTACAGAATCCATGCGCTGGAAGCACTGCCCTCGGTAGAAGTCCAATACCAATCCTCGACTAACTGGGTGGCTCCGGTAATCAGGGACAAAGCATAATTGATTTTTGTCATGTTGGCATAAATCATAAACATTTCTCCCAACGATGGTAGCCACCACTTACCCGCTGTCAAACCATTACCATTAGCGTTGGCACGGCTATACAGATTGCAGTAGCCCGGTGCATACTGCGCTGTATTGGTAATTGCATCGGCTTTGCTTGCTTTGATAGTAGCCGCCGTGTTCGCCTTACCGTTCCAATCGTTCATCGCTGTTACACGATCGCCTGTTGTCGTACCGCCTCCGCTGATAGCTGCGCTACTCCACGTTAGCTTAGAAGTTGATTCGGTAGGGGCCACGACTAAGATTTTGCCGCCCTCGACAACTACCACGCCGTCGGCAATTTCGCCGCTATTCTGTAACGATGTCCACTTATGAGGCTTAACCATGAGTGGGTAATTATCGCTCTTACGGTGATACATGATAAAGATACCATCGTATAAGCCGTTAAGGTTCATACCTGCCAACAAAGCGGTTTTGAGGTTCGCCAATGAGATAAGCGTAACCTTTCCGTTTGCGTCCGTTACCGGAAATTTCTGGTCGTTGTTGATGGTCGTTACTGTTGCCTGACCACTCAACTTTTTTGTTTTCTTTACTGCCATAATTACTACTATTTTAATATGTCAAAATCTGACCCATTATAAATTATAAAATCAAAGCTGCCATCGTTTCGGGTTGCATCGTCTGATACGACTACATCAAAGTAACCGTTACCCAATGAGTGCATAGTGGCTTTTACAGGGCTACTTGCACCGTAGCATACACCTCGCCCGGTTAATATTACACGGCAATTACTTGTATAAGTAAACCACGTACTCGGAAAAAATACCCGGTAAAGTCCTTCAGATTGTCGGGCTACCGTTAGTTCGCTGCCATCAAACGTATTGCTCGTTATTGATGTGTTGCTACTACTGTTTCCACCCGATACCGTGCCAAATGCCAAAGCCTTTAAACAATGCCCATATTTTTGACTTGTCATTAAGTCAATACGATTTAGCACGATCCAACCGTAGAACTCCGTGGTAGTGCCGTAGCCTATCATTTCCACAATTTCACGGCTAACTTTTAACTTGCTTTTTTGGATTCCGTCCTCAAAGAAGTATTTGCCATTTGGCGCACTAATTTCGGCTTGACCTTGCGCCATTGTACCGCCCCATTTGTAGTTTACAATGGTTAGTCGTCTTCCATTCTGGCTTACGTCCCACGGCATAGAATAGGCATCTAACAAACCGCCATCGCTACTAAGCATAGCCACATTATCGCTGTAATCAACATCAAAGCTATCATTAGCCAAATTGAAAGGATTTCGTATTGAGCCGATAACCTTTACATTTGTGAACGTGCCATTTGTGAACGTACCGCTATTGCAAGTAACGTTGCCGTCTTTTGCCTGAAAGATAATGTTACCGTTAGCGTCTTTCATGTCGATAGCCTCCACACCCAAATTTTTGACTAAAGCATACTGCGCTAACAGTATCTTTGTAGCCACCATTTCCAGTTTGTCGGCTAACTTCCAAAGTCCGCTATTGGTGTCTGTTGCACTTCCTGGGTTATTGCTTGCGGTCTTGGTGTGCGATTTGATGCAAGAATAATAGTTATTGCCATACAAAACTATGTCCTTGTATTCCTCGCCGCTTGCACCTGATTGGAACACATAGCCTACGGCGCAATCGCTCCACGCTTGTGGGCCTCGTAGTGCCGGGCCTCTGTCGCCTTTGGCTCCATTCACGCCACTTGCAATGTAGTATAGTGATTGAGCCGTTATTATAGCCAGGTTTGTGTCGATAGCCGTTACTTTAGCGTAAAGACTGATGGTAATACGTTGTTTGTCTGATACCGTGCCATTAATAACCATTGTGTCACCTACGGAAAAATCAGATACATTTATGATTCCGTCCCAATTGACTGACCGCCCACTAAGTCCGTAGAACTGCGTCCACTCCTTGTAGGTATAGTTATATACGTTTCGGGATTGGGCGACAATTACGCCCTTTCCCTTGCGTATAAACTTAACTATTCTTGTTATTGACACACCCATAGGCTTAACTTTCTGATGTTATCGTTACGCTGATGTCTCCACCACTTTGCAAACACATAGCACGTGTTACGGCATAGCTTGCAACCGCTGTTTTTCGCTCGCTGTCACTATTCAGGTAAACACCTGCTGCATCTTTCACGACAAAGAAAAACTTAGCGTTTTTGATTGCTTGCGTGTTCGTTCCACGCTTGACGATCCACGGCGTATATGTTACTTTGCCGTTGCCGCTCTCGTCCTCGCTTATCGCCTCGTCTTCCGGTGTCGGGCGTGCGTCGATGTCGTAGGGGTCGGATGCGTCCATAACGCCCTGTATGTCCTTACCGATTTCGACACCACTACGATTAACAGTTGCTCGATACTCGCCGTATGTGTCTATACTGCTGCCTGACACTGTAAGCGTCTGGGCGGTCTGTCCGTTGATTACCTCCCAACCACGGGCCCCCATCTTCTCCCACACGTAGGTTAAATCTTTGGTGATTTCCCCGTAGTTCTGGTATGCCATCGCCTTTAAAACGCAACTGCCGCCCTTGTCGGTAATAACAAAGGCTTTGTTATCTCCTGCGACGATGGCAACACGATAACTTGTACCTGTTGCTTTCTGCACTGGGATTGTATAGGTAGCTTGGATATTATCGCTTTGTGTGCCATAACTGATAGCCGCCACCATCTTGATAGTTACCGGGGCAAAACCTGCGATTTCTACCAAATTTTTAACGATCTGCAAACCATAGTAGATGTTGTCGCCGCTTGGCGCAAACTTCTTAAAGTAGCCTGCAAAAATGCCGCTTGACATATCGCCGTTAAACTCGATTTTCGTGCCATTAAAAAAGTACTGCATACTATCAGGCGTTGCCACTCCCTCGGCTACTCGGCTACTCATACAAACAAAGTTAAGTTTCGGCTTTGTCTGTTCAAAGTTAGGGAGCACCTTAGTAACGTCGGATTCCGTGCCCTCCCATTCTTGGTAGATGTCACCATCTGGGCACATGATCAATGCCGTATAAGTTCCTGCTTTCGCAATAAACTTAATCGTTCTGGTTGTACTCGCTTTGCTCATAGTTCCTTACTTTTTGGTTTTACTTTCTGTTTGCTCACTCTCTGACGCTTCCGGCTGTTGGTCGCCATCCGCATTTTCCTCGTTGGCCTGGCCCTTGTTGCTGTTGCCGCCATTGTCGGTGCTCTCTGTGTTCTCGCCCTCGCCATTTGCGCCCTGCTCGGTGTTGGTGTTGCCACCTACGATAGCATTATTAACGTTAGCCTTGATAGGCTGCTGAAAGCGTGCATCGGTCGCCATTGGCAAAGGTCGGCAAATAGTACCGTCCTGCTCGCTTCTTGCCTCGTGTGGCATAAGTGCAATACCACCAATCTTAACCAATATGTCGTTAAGTTGGGTTAGTGGGCCAAATTTCAACATATCATTTTGCCAAAAAAGATAGTTGCCATCACTCACCATGTTACGGTCATTCTCCAGTTGCAAGTATCGTGCAACCAATGGATTTGCTTTAATGTATCTTGCCATAATCTTATATTGATTAAATTGTTATTTGATTAATATTACGTTATCGTCTGCATCAACGAATACTGCGCCGTCGCTATCTTCCCATGCACACGCCGGGCCTACGTCCTTAACGTCCAAACCATAAACGCCGCCTAACGTCTGGCTAACCTTATCGGTCGAAAGCGTCGGTGTCATTCCGTGCGCTATAAGCGAATAGTTAAGCGTTCCTAACTGGGCGTTTGTCGCAACATACCAAAGCGGCAATAACTCACGTTCCGGGTTGTCGATCATGCCGTTAGTGTTCCAAATCTTTGCCGTTGGCGCAATCTCTAACAAACCGCTTGGTAGGTTGGTAGGTAGTTCGCCGATGTCGTACTCAAATTTTGGGATTCTGCGAATAAATGCCACTAACTTAGTTGGGGCATTGTCCGATAGGGTTACGCTGCTTGGGTTTCCGTCCGGGCTATACTTCGCCCTGCATCGCAAATAGAGTTCTGCACCCATGAGGCTGCGATTAACGGTACAACTGTTTCTGTCTTCCGCTACCACTACGTCATAGTCTAACGTGGTGTCGCTACCTACGGCGGTAAACGTTCCGTCTTCTCTCATCACCTCCCAAACAAACAAACGCTTATTCTCCGGGCACTCATTAACGCCTAATCTCAATGATGCGTGTACCGTCTGCGTGTCCGGGTCGCTCAATGGGTTGTAGATAGTTTGGGCGGCGGCATCCAATACCAGAAGTGGCGTATATGTTGTGGCGTTCTTGCACTGCACTTGGTACGGCTTGATGATGTGGTGTACCTGATTAGTACGTGGGTCTTTGTAGTCCGCTTCAAATCGTAGATTCATAGGTATCTGCGGTTTGGCGTTCTTCTTGATCCTAATACGTCCTGCTTTTGCGCCCTTGCTGACTACCTCAAAGTCCGGGTTAGTGCTATCTATCAGGGTGTCGGCGGCCCCTTTGTTCACCTCATACCAGACTACGTTAGTGAGGTCTTGATTAATCAAGCCCGGCGTTAAAACCTCGTCTTTGTCAAGTCTGCCGATATTCGGCTGCACTATCAAGTTAGATGCGTCTATGGTGTAATCGGGCGTATATGTGTCGGTGTCTGCGTCGTAGTTCTGACTATCCGATACGCCGCCCTCAACCACCATGCTAACATTAATTTGCAGTGGCTTAAAGTTGAAATCAAATCTTTTTGTCTTCATAACTGCGCTATGTTTAAATTAATACTCGTAACTGACTGCCGCCGTTGCTGCTTCGTTGCCCATGCCGTCACGTAAAGTAACGGTAGCCGTAAAGCGTATAACTTTAGGCATATAGCCGTTAAAATCCATGTCCTCGGCTGTAAGGTGCAAAGACTTTCCGGTATTGGCGTGGCGCAAACTCCAAACATTGTCGCTTGCCGTTCTCTCGTTTCCCTCTGCGTCCTCGCTGTATCTCGTCCACATTACGTCTGCGTCCAAAATATCGTCTGTGATATTCATATTATACAGGGTCGCCACGATAGTTAGCGTGAGGTCTATTTTGTCCGGGTCTAAGATACTTTCAGGCTCTTGGAAATCTACGGCAAAGTCTGGGTTTCCCTCGATCATCGCCCAATCGGTATTGTTCCATGCCGGGGCGGTCGTTGTGAGGTTCTTGCAACATCTGTACTTGCAGCCATTAAACCAAACGTCTGATGTCTCATACTCTCCGGTGTCCGGGTTGATGGCATCACAATAGTACTTACCGCTTTGCGTCCACGCCCCACGATCCACATACGTAACCAACGGCTTACCAGTCCATTTGTTAAGTCTGATAATATCCATTGTGACGATACCCGGTATATACATATAGTCCAAACCGTCACGTATTGGCAAAGGGTTGCCGTTATCGTCCAATAACTCGTACACAAATTCTGGCAAACTGCCGAAAGCTGCCCCATAGTTGGCGTTATCCAAAATCGGCTTAGTCACTCCCTTTAGCTTGACGATTCGCCCCTCTGTGCTCGATAGGTACAAACAATCTTGCCGTTTCGTGTCCGTTTGGTTTCCCCATCGTGCAATCTTCATCATTTCGCACGGTGGGTAGTTCTTGCCGCTTGGTACTTCGGTGTCCGGGTACTGCGTCACCTCTATGTAATTGTTAGCGGTATTAACGCTATTAACTCTAAACCATGCCGTGTAATACTTTCCGCTACCTTGCGCCAAAGTATTGATGATACCTTTAAGTACATTGTTTTCTGCTTGGGCGGTAAAATATCCGTCCCATTTGCTTCTCAGGTGCAAACCAAAACAACCATCGCCCAAATCGTCCACGCTTTCGATTGTGTCCGCTTCAGTTAGAAGTTGGTCGCCCTCGATTGCAGACAATCGGTTTACTATCAATTCCAGACACTCAAAGTAACTGCGCACTCTTAGGCTTTCCACCTCGGCGTTACCTTGTGCGTCAATACCTGCGCCCTTACCTGCATACAGGGATTTGACAAACTCGCCAAAGTGGGCGCCGTCCTTGAATACTGCCAAACCGATAGCCGTTAAGCCCTGCTGAAAAGTAATGTGCCCTTGCGCTATGTCGGCGGTAATCTTCGACAAAAAGCGGTCGTTAATCGGGCTATCCTCTGCAACGTCTCCGGCTAAATCGGAATAGGCGGCACGGCTCGCATATCCTGCACGGTTTGCATACTCGGACTGCTCGGCGTGTGTCGCTAAATCGGCTTTGGCTGCGTGCTTGGCTTCCTCGGTCATTTTGCCGATACTTCCATAGCTGCCGCCTCCGGTGGATGCCCCACCGCTGCCGCTGTTCCTGGGTTTTGCTATCTGCTTAACTTCGATCATGTGCCAATCTCCTTTAATGTGAGGTCGGCACGTCCCTCAATAAGGTTTCTGCCGATGCCCTGCACGAAAAATTCTTTGCCCAAAGCCTCGTGGCGATAATGGTTAAACAGACTAACAACATTATCAATGTCCCTTAGTTTCTGCTCCATCACGATACGTGGCCTATGGTATTCTGTATAATAACTATCTACGTAGATTTGTTCGGGCTTCGCCTTAACGTTGCCGTTTCGGTCGTACACCTCCAACACTCCGTCCCCGGTTGATATATTCAACGGCGTGGATAACTTCACCGTATTGCTAACTCCCAACTGGGCGCACTCTGTGGCGGTCAATGCCGAATTTATCTTAAACTCCAAATCGTCCTTTTTGTTCACAAAGGTTTCTTTGGTGTCGCTCATATAGATAATATCGTTATCATCATTGCCATTGCTGATTAGTCCATTATCGCTATAAACTTTAACCTCAAACGACTTAATCAGGATGCTACTAACATGGGCTAAAAGCGGTACTGATGAGCTGCTCCACTTCGTATGCCTGAAAAAGGTAGGGTGGCGGCGTGTATATTCGTCCCATGTAGCGTTTACAGGGCCTAATATCATAAACTTAACCTGCCCACTTATCTTGTCGCCCTTGGTAATCGGTATTGCTATGCCCTCGGCATCTATTCCCTTGGTTGTGTCGAGATTATTCTGTAGTCTGAACTCTGTGCCCACCAACTTGTCGCCTATCTTAGGGTCAAAGCCAATAGTAAAGCATTGCTGATAATATTCATCATCGCTTTGGCACTCGCTCCGTTCCTTGTATTTCTGCCAAACAATATCGGTTATCTGGCCTTTGGTTCCTGTCTCCACTGCGCATTTATCACCAATAACCAACATACAAGCTAATACGGCTAACTTACTGATTTTGTCGGTACTGTCACCTACTGCGCTGTACTTAAATTCGTATTCCTCTGGGCCTTCTCCGGTATATGGATAAAAGCCGCTATCTGCGCCCTCATGCCATGATACTTCTTTGCTCGGTGTCTCGGCTTGCCAATACTGACGGGTGTAATATCTGCCATCGCCATTATTTCGGCTTGGTACGGTCTGATGCCATACGTAGATCATACCCTTTTCTATATTCTGCGGCCATGTTGTCCACTCCTTATTATGTAGGTTGGTGTACGTGTTGGTCTGCTTCATTATCGGGTTTAAAATAACCTTACCCGATAAAACTATATAGTTGGTGGTCTCTTCGTCTGGCGGCGAAAAAACGCCCCCTGCCTTATTACCAGTATAGACGGCATACGGTATATTTTTCTGTATGTCCGCTACGCTCGGATAGGTCTTGTTTTCGTCATTGTCCACGCCATTGCCATTAACAGACACTACCAGATAGTTAGTCATGTTCACCTTAGATGTAGGGCTATTATCATCGTTGGCGGTGTTCATCTTGACACTGCCCAAAGCCATGATAGCCGCCCCCGGTGCTTGTCCTAACCAATCAAGCAAAGCGTGTTGGTTTGTTCCCTCGCCTCCGAAATAGTCCACGATGTCTATATCTGTGTTGCCCCTCATCGGGAACGTCCATTGCTTGTTACGCATCACCTGTACGTACCAATCAGTAATAGCACCTGCGCCATACGTGGTTTTTTGGTCGTGGGTCATAGCATAAAAGGCGTTATAGGCGGTCTTTCCCTCTCCGTCGCTCGAATACTCGGTGAGGTACTTTTGCTTATTGATATATGGGCTAACCAACAAATCCTCATCCAATGGGCTTTCTATCACGCTTTCGATGTTTTCCACCTTGGCGGTCAATAGAAGTTGGTTATATACGTCGCCTATGCTTATTGTGGTATCGCAATCGGCCACGTTAGCCAAAGCGATTGTTACGGCTTGCTGCGCCGTTGTCTTGGTACTGTTGGCTACGATGTCATGCCAAATAATCTTATCGGGTGTCGCCTTAACGGATTCCCACGAAAAGATATAGAAGTTAAAGCCGTCCTGCACGATATGTAAGTTAAGGTACTTCAAAAGTTCCTCCAACACTTCGTCTTGCTGCCAAACGTCGCTCTCATCATCGCCCAAAAACAACAAATCAGATATAGAAAGCTGCTTGAATACCTGATAGCGGTTGGCGGTCTGTGCATCAACTGCCTTGCTGCCATCATACCAGAATTTAATATTTTGGTCGCCCAATATATCCAGTCCCTCGGTAACTCCTTGCAGTATCTCGGTGGCAATATCGTAAAAACTACTCTGCGCTGCCTCTGCCTTGACGAAAGCATAGATAACGCCCAATGCGCCCACATTCTTATACTTGCTATACTGCAAAGCACTAAGCGCATCAATGCAATTTAATTCCAGTTCGTCCCATCTGTCGTTATATGGCTGTGACAAAGTTTGTGGCTCGATGAACCCGGCAAAGATACACGTATCGTTTTTATAGATGTTTACGACTGCATCACGGCATGAGGTACTAAAAAGGTCTTTAATCAGGTTGCCACAAAGCAATCTTATTTTAGCCGAATTTCTCAAAAGCACATCGAAAGTGTCGTTTACCTCATTTTCGATTTCTGCCGGATCCTCACTAAAATATACATCTGCCTTTTCTGTACCTATTTCAATAGTCTGCGTGCGATCATTCCCGGTAACGATGTATACCGTTATCGTATCGCCCTGCTGACTTAGAAAACTGCCGTGTATATACATATTAACTGATTTTTATTTGTTACACATTATAGTTCTTGCCGCTCTTCTTCGCCACTCGCTTAACATCTGTAATCATGTCAAGTATCTTGCGTGCGTTGGCATTCATATTGATGTTTACCTCCGTGGCTGTCGGCTCAATGTCGTTTGTTATGTTCTGCATCGTTACCGGCTGTAACCTCCGCTCCGTAAAGGTTGGCGGCTGAAACTTGCCGTCGATCATGCCGAACAATCGGGCTTGCTGAAACTTGTTTAGTATCATCTCACCGCTGTTCACTCGGGCAAACTTCTTGTCGCCCGATGTAGAAGTACCGCCGATAACACCACCAGTGGCAAATCCCGAAACTGCTGCGAGTGCCGCAATAACTGCCGCCACACCTGCCGCAATCGCTACCAGGTTTAAAGGGAACGGCATTTTTGCACCGCTCGCCGTGGCATTTGCTACCGCTTCGCCGCTCTTGGCTGCCGTGTTGGCTGTAGCTGCTGCCGCTTCTCCTGCCGTTGCTGCTGCATCGGTAGTGGATGCCGCCGCGTGTGCTGAGGTTGCAGCCGTGAGCATACCGAACAACTCCACAATACCCTGTATGCCCTCGGCAATGGAAATGAAGCCGTTAATAAGTCCCGTCACCTGCTGCCAGGCATCGCCGTTGCCCTCCAGCGCATCACTTATGCCCTGAATGCCGTTGCCTACACCTTGGACGCTTCCCCAACCGCTTTTGATGTCGCCAAACACCTTGTCAAAACCCTTGCTGTCAAGTTCTATCTTTATAGGCTTCAATCCGATTTCTGCGAGTTGTCGGTTTATCTCCTCAATCTCTTTCAGTGCCTCGTCCTTGCCTATGATTCCTATCTCGTAGTCGGTTTGTATGCGGCTTGCCTTATTCTGGGCGTTGCTGTGGCTCTGTCTCTTGTCGGCTGCACTTCCCTGCACGATGTATGTCGGTTCGGTCTCTGCCTTGATAGATACCTTACCCTTTGTTGCCTCGTCTATCTGCCGTTGTATGTCAGCTATCTTGGCATCGGCTTTCACCCTTGCATCTATTGTGGTGGCTTCCTCAAACTCCTGCTGTGCGTCGTGCAACTGTTCTTGCAGTTCCTCGATGTAGGTTTTGAAATGTACCTCTATCGGCTTAACGCCCAACTTTTCAAGCTGTTTGTTAATGTCGGCTATCTGCCTTTCGGCATCTTCCTTGCCGATAAGTCCTATTTCAAAGTCCTGCCTTATCCGGTCTATGTTGTGTTGTGCATTGGTTCGGCTCTGTCTCTTGTCGGCGGCACTTCCCTGCACGATGTATGTCGGTTCTGTCTCTGCCCCGATAGATACCTTACCCTTTGTAGCTTCGTCTATCTGCTGTTGTATGTCGGCTACCTTTGCATCGGCTTTTACCCTTGCATCTACGGTCATGGCGTTGCCCATTTCCTTTTGTGCCGCCGCCAACTGCGCCTGTAGTTCCTCTACGTGGGTTTTCGGTTCATCTTTCTTGTCGTCCTTGATGGTCGTTTTCTTCGGGGTGTCCTTGGTGTGTGGGGTAGTCGACGTACCAGCCGTAATAAAACTACGTGCCGTGTTCAGCCGTGTGGTGAGCTGCTTTTGTGTGTCACCAATCTGTCGGTTTACGGATTCAATTTCTTTATCTACTCTATTAATCTGTGTGTTTCCGGAAACATTCGTACCGTTGTACCTCTCCGCTCCAACCTTGGTAAATCTCCACTGCCCATCGCGGCCAACCTTACCGTAACGATCGCTACGCCAACTCTCGGGCACGATGTCACCCTCTTTGGCGTGTCTGCCTCCCTGCTTGGCATCGTCGGCAATAGTCTTGGTGATCTTCTGCTTTTTATCAAGCAACTCAATTTGACGCTGATACAAAGCCGTGAGTTTTGCCGCATACGCTGCCGCCAATGCCCTTTGCTTGAATGCCTCCACCACTGCATCGGTCCTGCGGTTAAATATGTTCTCGGCTTCCGTCACGTTACCGATTTTCAGGCGCAATTCATTGAAAGCACTTTGGTTATCCTTTATCCACGCCATTTTCTGCTGCTCTGTGGATAATGCGCGCCAACCTGCTTTCAATTTCTCATATTTCGCCATGAGGTCGGCGTATGTGTTCTTTAGCGCACTGTCGTAGGCGGTTTTTATGTCGTCGGCTGCATCACCAAAGCCTTTCATGCTCTCGGCTGTGTCCTCTGCCTGGGTCTGCGCATCTGCCGACTTTGAGGTAAATGCCGCTATAACCTCAGTAAGCGCAACGATAGCCACGCCAACGCCTGTGGATATTAACAAACCCTGTATGGCAAGTTTCAGCGTTGTAGCACTCACCGCCGCACCGCGAAATGAAGCTGTCATTACTTGCACCAAAGCATTCATACGCACCGATGTAGCGTTCCATACCAGTGAAGCGGCATTCATTGCCATTGTGCGAACCTTGACAATAGCCTGTATCTTTGCAAGATTCTTCAAACCGCTAACCATTGCAGAAACGGCAATCACGGTATTGCCAATCTGTGCCGTAATGTTGAGTACTGGCATAATGCCACCTATCGTTGAGGCTATAGCGTCGCCCACTTCTGCAAACTTGTTTTTGAGTATCTGCAAACTTGCCGCTCCGCTGCTGCTCATAATGGAAAAAGCATCGTCTATAGTTCCGGCACTGCCTTTCATCGCTTCCACGTTCTCATTAAACTTGGCTGCGAGTTGTCCGGTGAGTGGTCCCAATGCTCTCAGGCTCTCGGCACTGCCGAATAACTTACCGTAGATTTCCTGCTCCAGCATACCGCTCTTGCTGGCGTATGCCTTAACGTTCTTATCTAAGTCGGTGAGGAAATTACGCATACCTCCTGCCGCCTTGATAGCTGCCGCATCAAACTCGATGCCCATTTGCTGTGCCATCTTGCTTGCCTCGCTTGACGGCTTAACCAAAGCGGTAAAGATTGCCGCCATCTGGGTTGCAACCTCGTTGGTATTACCGCTCACGCCCGTAAGCGTTGCAAAGGTTGCCATAAGTTCGTCAATGCTTACACCCAAAGTGGCGGCACTGCCCGTAACTCTCGGTAGGGCTTGTGCAAGCTGCTCGAACGATGTTACACCATTCTTGGCTGTGAGCTGTATTTTATCCTGCACGTCGCCTGCCTTGTCCCACGACAAACCATAATTCTTGATAATGGTAGATGTAACCTTTACAGTCTCGCCCAGATCAGCGATACCGCCCACGGATGCCTTAGCCGATTTCTGCAAAAAGGCTATCCAGTTGTCTTCAGGCACGCCATTGCTGATAACCTGGTACAATCCGTTAGCGAGTTCGTCACGTACTACCGGAATGCTTTTTGATAACTCGGCTACCTGTCCTTTGAGTCTGGCAAAGTCCTCGCCGCTCTTTCCTGCCATCGTGTTAGCGGCGTTCATGGCTGCGCTGAAACTACGGCTTTCCTCGGTAACGCCGTTGAGTGCTCCCGAAATCTGCGAAATGGCATTGGTAACGTTATTAGCCGCCATTACCGCCTGGTTGAAATTAACCAAAGCCGCGTTTAGTTTTTGGCTACTCGTCTTGGCAGAATCAAGCACACGGCGCAACTCTTCCGCTGTAGAAGTAGCTGTAACCAACTGCTCTTTGCCGTCAACAACCAGTTTAACGTTAAATTTTATTTCTTTTGCCATATTTTCAGCGTATAAGTAACTAAGTAATCAATATTTTTTGTATCTTTGTGGCGAAGCATTCAAACTAAGCATTATGGAAAAGGATTATAAGAACATCAACTGCATACCAGAAGCCGCAACCAACGATGTAGCGAGTAAACCCGAAAACGAAATCAGGGCAGAACTTGTTAGTGTCGAAGTTGTAGGCGAGGATACGCCGCACAAGCATTCAAACAAATATGAGGCTTGGGGCGTAATAGCCTTGTTGTCTCTTGTTGTCTGGGTTATCTGCCTGACGTATTTTGCTTTCAATAACCAATCGGTCAACGGCTTGTTAGCCCTTGGCGGCTCTACCGCATTGTTCTTCCTGTCTATTGGGCAAATGGTGCTTACAAGTTCCGAAGAACTGAATGGCGAAGCTATTTAGCCGTTTCCCACTTTTCCCAACACTTCCTCAAAACGCTTTAACGCATCTTCCTTAGATACTGCCGGGGCCGCTTTCGTATGCTCCGGTTTTTTCTTCTCCCATGGAAAGGGTAGAAGTCCGTGGGGCGTTAGCCCTTTCTTTGCATACGGCTGTATGGTGATTGCCGCAAGCATACGCATACGTTCCCAACTGTCTTGATACTGCGCCGTCCGCTCCTCGCTGTACGCCTTGTATATGTGGCTGAACTCCTCGGGCGTGAGGGCGCAAAAATCATTGTAGGGCAAACCGATGTTGCCAACGGCTATGCCCAGAATGTCGAAGATGCCTAACTTTTTTTTTCGCCCTCCGTGTCGGTGTCCTCGGGTGCCTGGTCTGCCGTGGCGTTCACGGTGTCCGTCCACTTGTTGAGGTCTTCGGGCGTGAGGCTGTCGGCAAAGTCCATAAGCGACATATCGAACTTTACGCCATCGTGCTTACAGGCTGACGCCACGCAACAAAACAGATAGGCGCACATATCCGATAGGCTGTTGCCTAACTCCGTCACCTCCTTGCCGGTCTCTTTCTTAAAGCGAAGCATAGCCCCCATAGTCTGCCTACAGGGGTATGCCTTGCCGTTGATCATGATTTCAATCTTTGACATAAATCAACAATTAACTAATAGTTCAACAAATCAAACATTTATATTAAAAAACAATATGGCCTTTGTTTCATGTGGGCGTTACTTGCTCACTGCCTTGACGGTGTCGGTTGCGTCGCTGTCGCATCCTTGCCCGGGTAGGTCTCAGGCTCGCCGTCGTTCTCCAAAGACACGCTGTAAGTAGCATCGTCCTGCGCCGGGCTTGTCTCCTCCAATGAGGCGATAACAAAGTTACCCTTTACATAAGGTGCCTTGTCACCACCTCGCTTGAATGCCTCAACCTCCACACTTGCGCCCTTGCCCCAAAGTGGTGCAATCTGCTCGTGTCCGTTCTCGGTCTCGCCATAGAAGCGCAAACCCTCGGCACTGATAGAGATTGACAAACCAGTCACTCCCTTGCCCTTCCAAAGTCCGCTGCTCTTGGCGGCATTCGCTTCAGGCTTGACGGCACGGTCTTTTGTCTCGCTGTTGAAAGTGAGGGTGTGGCTTGTACAATGTCCCACCGCCTTGCCTCCAACCTTAAGCAAAAGGTCACTACCATTGATATATCCAGTATCTTCCATAACTATAAAAAATAAATGGTTCTAAATTACTTAAATTCTGACTTGATAAACAAGCTGCTGCACAAAGGCATCATCCTCGTAGCCCTCTTCGCTGTCGGCAAGCGTACAACTGCGCATCTTTACGCCGTCGTGTTCTCCGCTTGCGTAGTCGAGTGCCTGGCGCACCGCCTCGGCAAGCTCCACGCCCTCGGCATATTTTGCCGTATAGCAAACCACCTCCATAGTCACGGTGTCGGCTCCCGGCATTCCCTGCTTAGTGGGATTGTGTGCCAATGCCGCACGGCGATATAATATATAAGGTAGTTGGGCGTTGTCTATCACGATGGGGAAAACCTTGTTTGTTCTCCGCTTCACTTCCTCGTTAGATAGAAGAATATCGCGAATAATGCTGCCCGCACTTAATGATGTCTTTTTCTGTGCCATAGCTATATGTTATAAAAGTCCCTGCTTTCTTGCCGCCTTTTCCACGTTGTTCTGCAAGTTGTTGAAAAGGTTGGTTTCCACGCTGTCGGCGGTCTGCTGCTCTGTCTTGGCGAGAAAAGCGTAACGCTTCATCTTGCCGCGGCTCCCACCGCCTCGTAGATATTGCCTTATTTTCTTGCCCGTGAACCTGCTTTTACCGAAAAACGATGAAATACGCCGTCCTACATGTCTTTGGCGTGTTCCGTCCTCTGCCCACATCAAAACAGGCTTTTCCATGTTCTGACGGTTAAGGTGGATGCCCTTGCGCCTACCATGTGGCTTAACGCTTACCATGAAGCCCAGGCCGTAGCGATCGGGGTAGGTACGCACATAGATGCCGCTCGAAAGACTGCGCTTTGTGCCACTGCCAATGCCGCTTTGTCCCAGATTGGAGACTGCTGCCTTTTTCAGGCGGTTGCCCTCCCTGCGCATGGCACTTCGCATAGCCTTGCGTTGGTCTTTCATGTCGAGTGCCTTGTAAACATCGGCAAACGGCTTGTTGATGTCGGTAACGGTTTCTTTCATCGTTCTGGCTGCATATACATTAAGAAAACAGTATTATTCGTTTACTCGTTCACAAACTAAAGTGTTCATACCTCTATCAATGTTAGGGATGATGGCAACAACCGTATAAAGGTAGCCACCTAACTGCTGCACTCTCCAGTTTTCTTTTACCGGGTGTGCGTCCCTCACATTAAATTCGGCTCGATAGTCGGGGAAATGTTCGCCCACTTCCTCGCTACGGTTTCCGCTCTGCTTCTTCCTCTCTGCCCATACGGTACGTATAGGCTCGTAGGTTGTCGCTTCCTCGCCGTAGTCGTTTGTTGTCGCCGTAGGCTTCAACAACTGCAAACGATATTTCATTTCTCCTGCTCTCATTCCGCTAATTTCCGATAGGGTTTAATTAAGGCTTGTAGCGAATCAGGCACGGCGTGCATCTGCACGTTACTCACACTTTCACGCTGATTGTACCAATGTGCGCCCAACATCATTATAGCGTGTTTTATGGGGGTAGGTACATCATGCCCATTACCCATCTGCGCCAATTCCTCTTGGGTTCTATTGGTCGCCGTGATAACTGCGCTTTCTGCGGTATCTAATAGATGCTGCAAATACTCGTCATCATCGGCGAAATCATCAGCCCTTACGTGCTTTTTGAAAAGTGCCAAACTCACTACTGCCATAACGTTATAACTTTATAAATTGTGATTACTTACTTAACCCTTGGCGCTTGCTGCCGCTGCCGGATCCTTAGACAACATGGCAAACGCCTCCTCACGCAATGTGGTAATAGCGTAGTCGGCATTGAGCACGAAGTCGATAGAGTTCTTACGCGCGAGTGTATAAGGGTCGATGATGATTGACATTTCACCAAACAAGCCCTGTGGGGCATACTTGAATGAACCGAACAATACCGAACCCTCAGCCACGTATGAGCTACAGAATACCGGTACACCCGAAATCTTGCCGTTCTCATCAACGATAGCCTGGTTTGCACCGCTCCACTTTGGCGTACCCTCCAAAAGTGCCTTTGTGGTCTCTGTCATTACGTAGCAAAGTCCCTCCGGCATGATGTTGGCACCCAAAACAATGCCCTTGAGTGCAAGAAGCTCGGCGAGGGTAGGTGCTTCACCATTATAAGTCTTCTTGTTAGCTGCCTTGAGGTTGACGAATGGACCTACAAGATTTGTAGCCTTTGCCACCTTTTCGGTGCTGAACATGATTTTGTTCATAAGGGCGGCTGCCGCAACTGGCATATACTGAGTACATACAAGCTGCAAAAGGTCGTCGGTCTCGTTGAGTGCCTCGCGTGTGATAGGCACGGCTACACCCATACGCTCAGGCTTTGCGATAAGTTTTGTAACGTCAATCTTGGTATCACCCAGTTTTACGCCCTCATCATTGATGGTTGCCTCGAAAGTCTCGATTACAGGCCACTGATAGTTGCCTTTCAGTCCGGTGAGCAATGGCGAACCGATTGCTGAAAGAATGTTCTTTGCGTACAATGGTTCTACGATGTCGCCCATGGTGACCGGTGACGGATTGGTAGAACTGCCCGGGTTGAGATAACCCGAAGTGTTGCCGCCAAAGTCAGAAGCCACGGCACGGCTGATCTTCAACTCAAAACGCTTGCCGTTCTTGATGCACTCGCGCATCTGCTTGTTAGCCTCCTCGATGTCCTCACGACGCATAACCTCAATAGTAGGGGTAGCCGCCTTGATCTTCATTTCGAGGATGTCCATTTCACGGTAAAGGGCTTTACGCTCTCCCTTTTCCGCATCGGTGAAGTCTTCGCGCTCCTTGTCGTTCTCCAGGCCCTGCGCAATTTCTACGAGGCGGTTCTTGATTACGTCCATGCGCTCGTAGGCTTCACGAAAATTAAACTTTTCCTTTTTCATCTGTCAATGATTAAAATTAGTAACTAAAAAACATATATATAGAAGCCGCCTCTACAGGTTGCGGCCAACACTTGCTATACGCTCACGCACCGCATTGATACGTTCACGCTTCTTGCTCTCGTCTATCTGCTTGGGCTTCGGCTGCTGCTCAAACTTGATGCCTGCCGCTTCTACCTCTCGTTTGCTTACGTCTGTCTGCTCATAGGCGGGGTCGGTGGTAATGGTGAAGTCGTAAACGTTGTCAATACGCTTCACGTGGCGCAAAAGAATATCCTCGCCGTCGTCGCCTTTCTCGTCCAGACGCTCGTAGCTCACGGCGTTCTCGCTGTCGCCCTCATCGGTGGAATAGATGAATGAGCACCCGGCAATATCACCACGGCTTACCAGTTCCAAAGCCTTGTCGCCGTCAACCGTGTGCGGCATTTCTGCCCAGAACTTCACGCCCACCTTGTCAACCTCGTAGTTTAAAGTACCATTGCCCTTGTTGCTTCGTGCCAAAACCAACTGGCGGTCGTGGAACATCGTAAGTTTGATGTCCTGCTTATCCAGCATCTCGCGTGTCACGCACCCAGGTTCCAGTACCTCGTAATAGTTGTTCCACCAATCGCATAAAAGACGGCTACGTACACCGAACTTCAGTGCATAGCCCTCAATCGTGCGGCTTTCCGCTCCGTCGGTAGCCTCACGAATGCGAAGCCCCGACACAATAGCTATTGTTCTTTTCTTTTTCATTCTCCGTTGTTTTTATCGTTGTTGTCATTTCCCTTTGCAGCTGCGCCCGATAGCTTTTCACTGCCCAACGGTGCAAGATTGGTAGAAAGATAAACCGTATCGCCTCCGTCGATGGTAGGTTGGTTTTCCATCCTGCGCCAATCGTTCACGGTGTAAATGCCGCTCTCGATCGTCTTTTTCTGATAATCGGCGAGTGACTGCAAATCCATTGAGTAAACGCCCCGGCGGTCAAACAGAAAACGGCGTTTGCAACACAAAGACCGCGGTATCAGCTTTCGGGTCAGTTCGCATTCTATACGCTTCAATATCGGGTTGAGCGTGTTGGAAAGAAAAGCCACGTTTGCCATTTCTGCACTTTTGTAGTTGCTGCTCGTATCATCGAACACGAAAGACGGGTGAACGCCAAAGAAACGGCATATCTCGCGCACCGTAAACTTTCGGCTCTCCAAAAACTGCATGTCAGTAGAAGAAAGCGAAATTTGCTTAAAGTCCACCTGCCCCGGCAAACTAACTATACGCTCGCCCCGGCTGAAACGGCTATCCACGCTTTCGGCGGTCTTCTCCAGTTCCTTGTCCTGGTACTCGCCAAATCCCGTAGTGGTCTTGTCGTTGCTGATAATGCCGCGAACACTGCCGCCATTGGTAAACCGGTTCTCCGTCTCCGCATCTCCTGCCGTGGCAATATCCATTGTGCGCCTTGCGTGGGTCAACACGCTTTCGCCCCTGCGCCCGTCTGAGGAATGCAAGTAAAGATGTATGATGTCCTTTTCCTCGAATGTGCCGAACACTCCATTATAGGCATCGGCTATGTAGTAGCGGCCGTTCAATGGGTCGTGGGTCACGGTGTGAGGTCGGCAAAGCACTAAGTCGGTCAACTCTCCCAGTACATAGCGTGGGTAAATGTAGGCATTTCCCTCAATGAGCATCAGGCGCACCGCCATCGTCCAGAAGTCAAACGCCGACATTTCGGGTTGAGGCTGCACGGTCAGAAGATAATGCAGATCACTTGCCGTGTCTTCCTGATAGCGTCCATCCCTGCACCGCATATACTGCAAACGTAGGCTCGCCACGCTCTCGCTTAGAAGCGTCACACACCGATATACCGCTGCAACCGTCATGGCATCACCGCCCCAGGCTGAAAACACCGCCACGCCGCCACCAGTCCTTACGGTGGTGGGGCGCGCGGTGCCGGCTGTGTCAGCACCTGTTGCCTCACGGCTGAAAAATCGTTTTATATTGTTCCAAAATGTTGCCATCCGTCGTTTCATACAAAACCGCCAAAGCTACGACAATTTGAATGCTGTCAACTATCTTACTGTTTTCGCTCCGGCGGTGTTCTGTCCTTTAATTATGAATAAAATCTCCGAGGCCCTCATGCCGAACGGCTAATGAGCCGCTACAAAAATACAATCGTATTTTGCAAAATCCAAATGCCGTTGGGTGCATCGTGGCGCACGTTGGTGCAACGTGGTAAAATTATTAGTTTTTTAAGAAAATAGTTTTTGGCTGTTAGGCTAAAAGGCACAAAAAAGCCGCATCGGGCGTTAACCCGACACGGCTAAAGATAACGCCCTAACGGCGTTTATATAAAGTGAACTTGAAAACGTAGCGTGTGAAATTCAATATTAAGCAAACTGCACTGTGCTTAGATCGTGCCCGAAAGCATGGATAGCGTTCATTATCTTCTTCACCGTCTTTGGCGACGGATTGCGACGCCCTGTAACGTAGTGGCTAAGCTGCTGTGGGTTTACACCCGTCAGACGTGACAAACCCGCCAATGAAAGCACCTTTGAGTAATAAGATAGAAACGAAGCCATGTCATAGACGTAGCACATTTCCACTTCCTCAAACGGCTCATTATGCCGTGCATACGATTTCTTTATGTCCTCGTAGCCACCTTCGAAATAACGTTTGGCCTCTTCCACGCTCTTGCCCGTACCTGTTACCAGATAACCCAAATCGTCGGCATCGCTGTAAATGCTATACGTTCCGTCTCCTGCACGCTCTATCACTGCATTAACTTTTCTCATTGTTGTATCTCCTTTGTATTTTCGTTTGTAAATCTGTTTTCAGAAAAAGGGGTGGGGCTTAAATAAGCCCTGCCGCCCTCTTGATGCTCCGTAACGTTCCGGTTGCCACTTCCTGCGAATGGTGGTGGCTCATTGGAAACCTTACTCCCGTCTTGGGGTTTATCCATAGCGGATGCCCCGCCTCTGTCTCGCCTGTGTCGTAACACCCGGCTTTCTTTACCAGTCTTTCAAGTTCGTTGTACTTCATTTTGTCTTTTGCTTTATTAAATTTCACGATGCAAAGATAATGATATTTATTTGAATATCAAAATAAATAGAGTAAAATGTTATTGATATTAATATCATTTAACGAAATAAGCCGCTACACCATTACGATGCAGCGGCTATGTATGTGGGTTATGGTAATGTCGGGATCGTGTCCCTATGGCTTGTTGGTCACTGTCTTTATGACGGCATCCTCTGTGAGCCATTCAAGCGGATACATGGCATCAAGCAAACCGTGTATTCTCAACTCGTAGTCGGGTGGCAGTTCCTCCAGCAACCATTTTACGTAGTCGCGTGTCTGCCTGATCGCATCACGGAACGTGTCGGCATTATATACCGGCATTCCGTCACGGTCTGTTATCACCAGACTTGTAACTTTCTTAGGCTTCTTGTATCTCATATTCTTGTCCTCCCATATTTTATTCGTCTGCGTCCTCAATCCAACAGTAGTTAAGAAGATACTCCAACGTGCCCTGCACGCTTCGCACCTTGCTCGCACTTACCTTTACGTCCTCCGGCAAACCTGCCATAAGGTCGTTAACGAAATCGTACACCTCGGCGATGTTCTTCTTTAAATCCTCTGCATCGGTATTCACGTTGCTGCTTACTGAAATAGTATCCTTGTGCTTCTTATCTATAACTATCATATCTTATTCTCCTTTATTCATTAAGTTCATTAAATTGTCTGTATCCATTCCCATCATCACACCCACGGCCTTTACAAAACGCTGCATAAGGTCGGTTGGAGTCTGTGGCATCGTTGCCGCCGTCGGCTTGCCCTGCTGAGGCTTTGCCGTCTCGGTCGGTGTCGGTGGGGTGGTAGGGGCCTTTGGCTTGGTCTGCTGTGGTGCTTGGGTTGTCGCTACAGGCTTGCCGTGGTTCTTTGGTCCCTGTGCTCTGCGAAAAGCCTTGCGGACCTCACTCTGCATGTCCTTGTCTATGGTCGTACAATGCTTGCACATCACTTTGAACGCCTCTGCCGTAATGTAGTACACTACACCCGTCGGGCTTTCGTAGCCCTTGCCAAAGCCTCGGTTTACCGTTCTGCCGCATCTGAAAATGACGCTACCAGGGCGCACGAAATATTTTTTCATACGCTGGATGCTCTCACAAACATAGCGGTGTTCACGCCCTTGCAGCTTTGCGAGTGTTAGCGACGAAACCACACGTCTGCCGTTGTAGTCCTCAATGATGATGCCGCCCGTCTGCTCGTTGGCTCCGGCTTGTGGCTCTGCCTGGCGCTTTCTGCTCTTGGCTGGCGGCATAGCTGCCACGCGTGCATCTATCGCCGCCTCCTCTCGTTCCTCGCGCTCCAGAAGTTTCTCGTACTCCTCGGCTTCCTTTCTGTCGTGCTCCTCGGCTTCCTTTCTGTCGTGCTCCTCAATGGCTTTCGCCATCTGCTCGGCTCTTATCTTAGCCTCCATTTCGTTGAACGCCTTGATGTAAGCCTCTTTCCACTTAGCTGCCGTCTTTCCGGTAAAACCCATAACAAGAAACATGAAGCCATCACGGGTAATGTAATACATTGGCAACTGCTTTTTGATGTTGCCGTTGGAGTAGGTGAATTTAGACAATCCAAAATTGGACGCTCTAAAATCTTCGCTACATTCAAGCTGCTTTATTGACCTTAATACATGAGAATGATTTTTGCCGAAAATCTCGGCAACTTTTAAAGATGTAGTAACTACTTGGCTATTCTCTACATTTACGAGATTAACCATTTCAACGTTTGGCTCTTTACTTGCCGACTCGTTGACCTGTACAACAGGATTTTGCTTTGATACATTTGCCATTGTAGAACGTTTTGGCATTAAAGGGCAGAATAAAAATACGGCTGTCCACTTCCCGCCGTTCTACACCTGATGAGGCAGTGGGTGCATTAACACTCCACACGGGGTTAGACAGCCGCAATAGTATATATTGCAACGCTTCGCAATCAGACACAAAAATAGCCTGCTCGCAAATTAATCGGCAGGCTGAAATCTCTTTTGCCCACCTCATCAGTAATGTAGAACGTTGCAAAGATACTGAAAAATTCTTAAATCACCAAAGAAAAATAGTAAAAAGTTACTTACTTACCCAAAATTTTAGTATTTTTGCATCGTAATCACAAAATTTAAGAAAGATGACACTTGAAACAATAAACTCTCTTTTGGTGCTGTATGGCTTGATTGTTACGGTTGCCGCCATATTAATGTATGTGAAGCAATGGCAGATGGCAAGCGACATTAGGGCTATACGCAACCATTTCATTAAAACGAATGAGCCAAATAATACAACTGCGCCGTTGTCAGAAGAAACCGACTATGACAAACGCCTCGATAATGTTAAGCCCGGCGATAAAGTAAAAAGGGCTTATGACGGCAAAATTATGACCGTTGAGGCTGTTTGCCCCGATGGCATTTGCTGCTACGCTGGAGTTATAGACGGAAAGCAAACATACCCAAAATCTTCTCTTGAATATATAGTACAATGAAAAAGCTATTATTTTTGTTCGCCTTTCTCGTCCTTGGAGTGACGGCAAAGGCCCAGTATGTTTCAAACCTTGATGAAATAGAATTGTTAGGTACTTGGAAAGTTACGGCGGCTAATGGTGATATAATGGGTATCTCAGATATAGTGACCTCATTCACTTTTAATGATGGCAAAGACTCCTTTGTAGAGTTCTCGCAAAATCATGTTGAGCGTGTGCCTATTTACATAGTTGGCGGTACTGCAACAGGTCGTTATACATTACATTTGATGCGAAAAGTCGATTATGACGGCTATTTGGGTATCTCATCCGTTAATTTTGAGGTTTACCAATTCGGCAACAACACCATGACGCTACGTACCTACGACAAAAGCGTAACCATAAAGTTGGAAAAGCAATCCGCTTCGTCTGTTTCCTCTGTCAAGGCTGACGCAAAGGCAAGCGGCAAAGCCTACACCCTCGATGGCATGACCGCCACCGACACAACAAAGGGCATCATCATTCAGAATGGCAAAAAGAAGATACGCAAATAAAGCCGTATCAGGCGTTACCCAATACGGCTTAAACTTCGGTATGTCTCACCCGAATGCTCTTTATTTCAAAATAGAAATCTCATTATCAGTATATCCGCAAACCTCGGTTTCAATGACGCCATAAAGCGGCTCACGTTTCCGATGTACTCCGTAGGCTTGCCATTACTTGGCTTTGCACTACGGATTAACTCGTTATAGTATTGGTTCGCCATATCGTTTTTATTGCGCCAACGAGTTAAAAAACTCTGCAAGTGCCGTCCATATCTCATTGATGGAATGACGGCAAGCAAAAAGAACAATTCCGACTATCACGGGCAATACTATTGAGCCAATCATACTTTGCATTACACCATGAAAATACACATAGCGCATTTTCTGTTTTTCGGGCAAAAGCGGCTTTATTACTTTCGTGATGTGCTCGTCCTGCTCTTTGGAAAAGTCGGCAAGTATCTGTTTTGAGGATTCCTCGAACGACTCACCTATAAAATCTTGCAACATGGCCAAAGCCTCTTTCCGATACATACGCAAGCGTTCGGGGTTATGGCACGTTTCATGGAAATTGTCGAAGTCCTTGACCGTTGGGTCTTTTCCTCCGTTCTTCTCTTTGTACTGCTTGACAAAGGCAATCTTTTCCCTTTTGTATAGCGAATAGGCGATACGTCCCACCATATCACCGTCATTGCTCACTAACTTTTCATAGATGAAATTATAGTGCCTTGCCATGTCTTGATTCCATGTTTTTCAGGGCACGGCCAAACATGGCGTTAATGCCCTCTTCTGTAAATGTATGGCTATAAACCTTGCCATGCACATTCGTAGCCACGGTAAAACTGCCGGACTTGCCTATTTTATGGCTCTGTCCAATCCTATATGATTTCATCCGGGCGTTTGCCTTTAGAATGGTCTTTTCTGAAATCTTGCACATAATTTTAGCCTATTTGTTTTGTTATATGTTTTCAAACGCCCTGCGCACGTCGTGCGCCACGTTGTCACGGTCTTTTCTGAGGTTCTCCATATCGGTGCGCCGATTTGATGGCGTCGAGAAAAACTCACGCTTTAACGCCTCAATTTCGGGTGAATTCTCCTTGTATTTGTTAGAAGAAGCACTGCGCAAAACGGAAACTCCATTCTTGACGAAGTGGGTAATATCGTTGATGATGCACATAATTTTAGCCTCCTTTTTAGATGTATTTATTTTGTATTATTTTTGCGAATATTCTGTTACTTGTTTTTGTCTAAGTACATTTTCTCCGCTGCAAAGATAATGAATTTCCACGAAATATCGCCTTTTTCTCTTAGTTAGTTTCTTACTTATATGAATATTTAACACAATATGCCCTATAACCGCCGTAAAACTGCCCATTACCCATAGGATAACCGCCCATTACCATACGGATAATGGGCAATAACCCTACGAATAACCCTACGAATAACGCTACGGCTCACCCAGGGCATCCACTATCAGGCGCACTTGTGCCGGTGTAAAACTGCGGCTGCGCTCTGTGTAACCAATGGCGAAATATCGTCAATAATGCCGTTTTTAGGCGTTCTGACGGCATTTCGCCACTTTTCCGTATAGTTTTACCTCTCGTAGGTATAAAGTAGCCCTAACGTCATTAAAAGCGTTATTGCTCCGTCTATCTTGCGATACTGCGACACTTTGAGCGGCTTTTTGTTCTCCAGATTGTCGGTATCTATCACGCAATTTTCCAAACAGAAAGCGTTAATAGGGTTGTCGTTAAACTCTATCTTTACCGGGTCACTCCATGCAAGCATCTCAAAACTTTCAACTGGTAGGTTAAAGTTTCCATAGGTCTGACTAAATGGGGTTAGCACATTCCTCGCTCCAACTGACTTTAAGATACTCGTTAGCTCCTGTGCCTTGTAAGCATCATAACCGATACGGATAATATTAACCAACTTACTGCGCCTTAATATGTCCTCGGTAATCATCGCCGTGTCTATCTTCTGCCCTTTGCAGAAAATAAGATACCCTTTTTCATTCCAAAGCCTATAAAGCTGCTCGTTTGGATGCCCTTTTAATGCTCCCTCCGGAAAATAGTAATCAGTATGCGTGTAAAACTTCTTATTGCCCGATAGGTACACGGTATAAGATACTGCGCTGAAATCATCATGCACCGACAAATCAAACGCCACGGCACAATCTGGGCGGCCCTGCACCTGATCTATACAGAAATTGCCCAATAATTCTTTTGCCTTTTCGTGGGTAAACCACGTTTTTTCGTCGTTTATCGTGAAAATATTAAGCAATTTCGTGCGAAAAGCCAACATATTTTCGGCTGATAACTGGGCGGTCTGATACTCATTTTCGTAGTAGTCCGGTTGCACCGTGATACCCAAATGTGGCTGCACCTTTGCCCACGTCTCCGGGCTGTCCTCTGCATCGTCCACGTCAGGCATGAAGATAGATGCAAACATGGTGTCGCTTTCCGCTTCGCCTCGTAGTACTGCCATCACTCCGTCAAGTTCGTGGGCAAATGGGCCATCTACCACATCGCTTGCCGTGGTGATAATGATTGTTAGCGGCTCACGCCTTGGCCCCATTGATGTTGTCAATACGTTTTTGAGGTCTGCGCCGTTCTTGCCTGCCGTGTTCCGGGCTTGGGCGTACTCGTCCATTATCACCAATGAAGCAAACAAACCATCTTTGGTTTTGGCGTTGGCGGTCAAACATTGTATGAGGCTATCACGTCCACGGTCTTTGAAAGTAATCTTTTCACGATTAACCCTAAAGTGCTTTTCCTTTGGGTCAATATCAAACATGATGTTTCGTATCTCATCAAAGCATATTTTAGCCTGATCGTAGCTATTTGCGCCCACGTATGCCTGGGCGTTATTATCGCCGAAAAGCATATCATAAACCGCCAAAGCTGCGCACGATGTCGTTTTGCTGAACTTTCGGGGCACGAATAGGTAGGCGGTACGTATCAGTCTGCGCCCATCGTCTCGGGCAAAGCCGTAGATATTTGCAAACTGGTAGGCCTGCACCGGGGTTAGCTTATAGCGTGTGCGCCCTCGGATGCCACTAAACCGCAAAGCCTCATAGAACTTGAAAAAACGCTTTACTCGCTTTGGCTTCCAATCGTACTTATCAAGCAACTGCAAAAAGCGTCTTACTCCCAATATCTCATACAGGTTGTGTGCGTCCGGGTGGTCTATCACTCCAAACACATAATCGCCGATACGCTTATCTGTTTCAATAAGCGCACGGCGGTAACGGTCGGCGTATGTACTACGCCCCTGCTGCAACTGCTCCGATACCTCGGCTTTCAGTTGTCGAAATCTTCCTTTTTCTTCCTCTGTCATTCGTCGCCCTCCTGCATCGCTGCCATAAAGTCGTTAAAACTATCGTTGTCGCTCTTTCGTTCCTTGCTCTCGGTGTTCATGCCCAAAGCCCTTAACGCTTTCTGTCCCTGCTGCAACAACTCGATATATAGCTTTTCTTTCGGGTCGATCGTCTTGCGTTCGTTACCCTCTCGGCTGTACTCCACGTTTACGGCCTGGTGTCCGTCTGCCATGATCTCATCGCCCAAAATGTCGGCACGTACCAACAACTTAGCCGTAATATCCACTTGGTATGTAAGTTCGGCGGTATATTTGCCTTGCTTCTTCAACAACTTAACGATATACGCTTTTTTGCTCTTAATCTTGGCGGCTATCTTCTTGTTGTCTTCCTCGGTGGATGGCTCCGGCAAAGTCTGGCTAACTGGCAATGGGTCGGCGGTCTTCGGCTGCGCCTTGTCGCTGTAACCTCGCTTCTTGCCCTTTGTCTTCAGGTAGAAGATAATAGCCGTTGTGTCGTTGGCGTTTATCGACTGCATCAACTTGCTTTCGACAAAATCTACTTGCGTCTCGGTGATCTCGTCCACTTTCTCCTTAAACTCTGGGTCGGCGTTATACCATCGGTAATAAGTACTGCGCCCTATGCCTATCGCCTCGCACGCTGTGGCTATGATGCCGTAGCCCTGCGCCAAAGCCTCCAAAAACTTTTGTTTCTTTTCTTCCATGCTGCGTTACTTTTCAAATGAGCGGATGCCGTCGAAGTAGTCTTTGTAAAACTCAAACAGTCCCTTATCAACTGTTATACTTCCCTGCTCCGTTCTTGGGTTAGTGTTAATGTTTGCGCTTGTCTGTATGCCGAAATAAAAGCCCTCATCGTAGTTGCACCCTGCGTATATCTTGCTGTGGTTCTTGAATACTGCGGCACGTCCTGCCTCTGGGTGTTCCTGATAGAACTTTTGCACCATCTGCCATTCAATCTTATAGCTGCCCGGGAATATCTCGCCCAAATACATATCAAGTTTCTTAATGCGCCCTTGCTCGTACCATTGCCGTACCTGCAAAATATCCTCTGCCGCCATGCACCATGTAGATAACAAACAATAGTCCAAATCATGATGATTAAGCACCACTTTCAGGTAACTAAGGCTATCCACGTCCCCGGCGGTGATAAAATTGTAGGTGGTATGGTCTTGCAGCTTGACGTACTGCATTGCCTCCAATAACTTGACCTCGCTAAATGCCCGGCGGTACTCGTAGCGTTGCGATAACTCGGTACACTCCTTTGTACGTCTATGCGCTCGCTTTGCCTGGGCGGTTGTCTCGGCTGTGGTTTCTTCCGGCTCCACCTCATCGGGTGGGGGGGCTTGGGTCTGACCTGCGCCAAAGCTGCCAAATCCAAAGCCTGTGCCATCTTGGTTTCCAAACTTCATAAATCTTGATTTTTAATATTAACCTACACACGTGGGCGTTTTTATATCGTGCCAAATATGCCGGGGCTTTGCATCTGGGCAAAATCCCCCACGGCCCAAAAATCGGCTCACGTGTGGAAAAGGGGGTTGGTGAGGTTTAGTTCACTCACTATTCCCTTAAAAAAAGTACCCCCGGGTCTCACCTTGCAACCTCATTTCAAAAATTTATTCACAAATCTTTTCAGGTGCTCTTTGGCTCGGTTCTTTGCTTGAATTTTGCCACACCTGCCCATATCCGTATGCACCTTAACGTGGCACTCGTGGCATAGGGCTTTGAGGTTAAAGTAATCAAACATCAGGCGTTCTTTTTCCTGCCTTGTTAGTCCATCCTCAACCGGGATAACGTGGTGTACCTCGGTGGCTGCTGCCACTCTGCCCAATTCCTCGCACCTCTCGCATAGTGGCGTATCGTTGAGTTTGTCACGTCTCAATCGTAGCCACTTGGCCGTATGTATCAGCCTTATATAGTCTTTATCCTTTGCCATATTCTAATATTCATCTTTGATAGTTATTGTTGCATGATACTTCCTTACAAGATAGTTGAGGCCATCCAACAAAGATTGCTGTACGCCCTGCTTACCACTTAATGCCGTATTGGCTCTTTCATCTACGGTGTTGGCACAAATCAACTTATACACCTGTACTGGGTACTGCTGTCCCTGTCGGTGTAATCGTGCGTTGGCTTGTTGGTATAATTCCAGATTCCAACCTGTGCCAAACCATACGATATAGTGCCCACCTTGCTGCATATTCAAGCCAAACGCCGTGCTCATCGGGTGGGCTAATAGTACGTCTATCTTTCCGGCGTTCCACTCTTTCAAGTCCTTTTCGCCCTCGTATGACTTAACGATATAGCCTTTCAGTTTCTTGGTGATACGTGTTACATCATGCTTGAACTGATAGAAGACTAACACATGATTGCCGTTTGCCGCTTCCACGATCTCGGCTAACTTATCTAACTTCTCATCGTGTATTTCGTGTACGTCCTTGGCCTCATCGTATATTGCACCATTGGCAAACTGGCTTAACTTATTCATCAGCCCGGCGGCACTATTCGCTAAGATATTGGCATTTTCTCCGGTATGCAATTCGGTAAACTCCAAAACCTTTTCTTTCTCAAACTTGTTGTATGCCTCCATCACCTTTGGCGACAAAGTAAGTTTGGTTTCGTGGGTGATCATGTCCGGCAACTGCAAATAGTCCTTTGCTTGCATAGATAGGCAAATATCAGAAATCTTGTTTTTGATGATGTCCTCACACCCTTTTTTGATGTCGCAACGTACTACTATATCGTTATGCTTGTGGGTATCAAAGTAGGTGTCACGATACTTCGTTACGCTCTTGCCCAAACGCTCGCCCATGTCTATACAGTACATTTGCGCCCATAGGTCTATCAATCCGTTAGGTGCTGGCGTTCCTGTAAGTCCGATAACTCGACTAACCGTTGGTATGGCTGTACGCATCGCCTTAAATCGGTTTGACTTAGGAGATTTGAAACTCGTTAGCTCATCAATCACCAACACATCAAACGGCAACTGACCGCCATACTTACCAACTAACCAAACAAAGCTGTCACGTCCGATAACGTAGATGTCGGCTTTAGATGCCAATGCCAAATTACGCTTCTTCTCTGTGCCCATCACCTTTGCCACTTTCAGGCTTTGCAAATGATCCCACTTTTCTGCCTCGGTAGTCCATGTTGTTTCGGCTACCTTTTTCGGTGCTACCACCAAAGTACGGCTAACCTCGCAATCATCCATTAATTGTTGTACTGCCGTTAAGGTCGTTACTGTCTTGCCTAAACCACAATCCAGGAATAAAGCACACCGTGGTATATTCAAAATCCACTGTATAGCTGCCCTTTGATAATTATACGGTTTAAATTTCATCGTTTTTATGTTCTTGATGCCATTTGGCGTGTAACTTCTGACTGGCGAAAACCATTAAGTTTTCTTGTCTGTTGTCTCTCTTGTTTCCGTTGATGTGGTGTACCACTTCACCCGGCTTCAATGGTCTGCCCAATTTCTTTTCTGCTTCGATTCGGTGGGTATGTCTTCCAAATGTCTTTGCGTACGTCTTTCCCTCACCTTTGCCCAAACGGTACAAACGCAATTTATTACGTCTTTCGGGTGTCATAGCCGTTGGATTATGGACTTTGTTGTATTCCGTCATTCTCTGACTTGTGAACTGTTTGGAACACTCAACACAACAGAAATTGTGCCCAAATACATAGTCATTCCATCTTTCAAACTCCCTACCGCAATTGTCGCACTTTACCAAAGTAACCTTTGCTAAGTGTCGGTGCTCCTTGCAGCAATAGTTTTTAGCCTTAACCGTACTTGGTTTCTTGTCAAACCATTCTCCGCAATAATCACACAAAACTTTCATTGTTCTGCCCTCCAAACTTTAATTAATTCGTCGATCATCTGTTTGTTGTCGATTGTATAGACTTCGTGCCCCATGCTCACCAACTCATTTTGTCTTATGGTTTGTATCTTCGTTGGTTTCTTGCCTTTACTTTTCAACTCCACCCAAACAACCTTACCACCATGTAGGCATACCACTCTATCAGGATAACCCACCATGTTTGCATTTGAGTATTTGAGGCAAATGCCGCCAATGGCTTTCACCTCTTGCACCAAATATTTTTCTATCGCCTTTTCCGATACCTCGGCGTGGCGTGTTATTGCTTCTAACTTCTTCATATTTTTAACTTTCACCCTGTAAACATTCAATTTTCAACTTTTCTATATACGTGTACGTATGTGGGTAAATATATAGTTTATATAGGTATATAGTATATATAACACTACTATTCTACTTATACTATATTTTATTGTTTACATTGTTTACATATATAGTTATATATTGATATTCAGTACTTTAGGCGTAAACAAAAGTGTAAACAAAGGTGTAAACAAATAAACTATCTATTGTTTTTGTTTACTTTTCCTTTTTGTCGTTTCTGCCTTTATAGACCTGTAAACAACTTCGTTTACATTTTCTTTGTTTACGTCTTCATTGCCTTATAGGTCGCTTTCGTCGTCGTCTTCTGGTCTGCTAAATGCCCTTTGTGTTCCGTATATCGGAAATCTTGCAGACGATAATTTTAGCCAACCTAAATCGTCCAATACCTTATTAACCCTACGTGCTTCGTACTTATACCCTTTATCTGAAATGTTGATACCCATCATTTCGCAAAGAAATTCAGCGGCACACACCTTGGTACGTATTTCTACACCTATTTCGTCCAATGGGTCGGGGTTCTTTATGTATGCCCGGCGGCGGTTTAAGTCCCACGTATTCCAGTCGGTCGGTAGCTTCATATCCAAAAACTCCTGTACTAAACCCTGTAATGGGTCGTCGCAATTGTCGTTAAATTGCTGCTGTCGTTTCTTGGCTGCTTCCTCCAGACTATCCGACAAAGCCAATTTCTCACCGTCCTTATATCGTTGCACGGCTTCTGCCCATAACTGGTTACGATCGGCTTGCAAAGCCGCACGGAAATCGGGGTACTTTCTGTACTTAGCATCCACCTCAATTACCCAAAAACGGCGGTTTCCAGTCTCGCCCTTTAAGAAATATGTTTCATTGGTCGTACCACAAAAAACGCATTGTCTCGGGTGGAATTCCATTACGCTGCCGTATGCCGGTCGGTACATATCATTCTGACGGCTTATGTAGGCTTTCACCTGCTCAACGTCTGATCGCTTGATACTGCCCAACTCCGGTAACTCGATAACCCAACCGTTCCGGGCTTGCTCCATACCTTTTGTACCCTCCATCGTTACCAAACTATCGCTAAACCAATCGCCGCCCATCACATTGAAAAGCGTCGATTTACCGATACCCTCGGCTCCGGCAATAATCAGGCAATAATCATACTTGCATCCTGGGTTCATCACTCTTGCAACTGCTGCCGTAAAGTGCTTACGTGTCATAGCTCTGTTTAGCTCATTGTCTTCTGCCCCTACGTAGTCGATAATTAGGCGGTCTAATCGTGGCACGCCGTCCCATGTAAGACTATTGAGGTAATCACGTATTGGGTGTACTCTGTGACGTGTAACGACTGCCACCAAAGCATCTTTGATTTTGTCCTTTCCAGTTACTCCGTACTTCTCATCTAAGTAGATCCTTAGATTTGCATCATCAGTATTGCCCCATTGTGTCGCCTCAGCGTTCCACGGCAAACCACCTGTTATGTAGTTAAACCCATTAAACAGATTTTGCCATATATGGTTTTTCAATCTTGGGTCGTTCTCCAGAATAGCAATAATATTGCTTGCCGTTGATTTGATGCTGCCTTTCTTATCAAAGTCTAATTCAGCCATCCACTTGTCGGCGTTTTCAGATACCGCGCTGTCCCCGGCTTCCTCTGCTTCGATGTCGGCAAAATCATCATCGGCCTGGCCCTGCCGTTCCTTTGTAAGTAAGATTCTAACCTTTTTGTCCTTGGCTACGAAATCCTGCATTTTCAGGTACGACGGCAAACGTGTATTGTCTGTTATCTTCGTCCCCTCATCCTGCACACCATATAGATGTATTCGGCAAAGGTCAAAAGCGTTGCAAAGCTGCTTACTCGCCGGGTCTGTTTCGTGGTTGCTGTATGCGAATTTGCCCTCATAGCAAACCAAACCTGCCGCCACACTACCATTAATGTAGGTGTATCGCCCATCGTGGGCGGTCTTCTCGTACACATCAGGTAGAAACGTGTCGATTGCATCCTCAATGGAATAGGCACGGCAAAAAGCACCAATTAAGCCGGGCTTTTCGGTTGGATCACCTACCTTTTTCAATTCGTGTACGATGATGTCACCCTCTCGGCTCGACACTGGCCAAAGTGCCACATCTTTATAGTCGTGGTACTGCTTTAGGAACTCATCAACGTTGCACGCCTTGCCGTCTTGGTACTCAAACACATATTCGCCGTCTCTGCTTGTAGATGGATAATAAAACAATCTCGCTAACTGATAGGTGGTATCGTCGAACACCTCAATATTAAGTTTGCTTGCTATCATCCTGCAAAGCGGCTCGTATTCATCCGGGCGTACCTGACGGCTCAATGGGAACACCAAACGATAGCGTGGGTTTTCCGGCGTGTGCTTGTGTGTGCTGTAAAGCATCGCCGCAAAGTCAAAGTTTAGTGTGAACTCATCCCAAAGGTCGGGCGTACCGTAGTCAATATCAAGCGTGGCAATACTTCGCCACATTACGTTAGCGGTCTTTCGTGTTCCACCTGATAGGTAGCCACCGACAAAACCGCCCACGTCCTTGATACTGCTTTGTTCTTCCCTGCTCATCTTGGCGTACTCGCTTACGCTTTCCGTGGTTCGCTTCGTTTCGCTGCATCGCTCTACCAACTTCGCCCATGTGGTCGCTTTGTTCTTCCACTTCTTTGCCATACGGCTATGGGCTGTTGCTATGTCGATCGGGAAATCATTGTTTAATTTTATCTGTGCCATACGTCAATCTTTCTAAAGATTCATACGATAACTTATCTAAGATACCCTTAAAGTACTTAGCATCTTCCTCGTTGCTTGCCTTGATAGTAACCGGGCGCACACCGATTTTGCCTATTGGTGGGTGTACCACTAATTCAAATGGTCGTGGCTCATCGTCCAACTGCTCAAAAAGGTATTTAAGGTTGCTTGCCTTAATAACCCAAAACCTTATGTATTTGAAATCTTCTGCCATATTGTTTTAGTTTTTAAAATGATCGGTATTTTGGTTTATAAATCGTCGAACAAATTACCCTGTAATTTATGCTCACAATACCAATGTTTAATGCCCTGCTTAGAAGTCCACCAATTAAAAACCTCCTCGTCTGTTAGGTCGGTATAACGATTCATATAGCCGTTTTCTCTTAATCGGTGTATGGTACGCAATATTAAAGCCTTGTAGCGTGGATATGCCCCCCTTGTTTTATAATTTCTTTTTGGCTTGCCATCGGGCAAAACAAACACCCGATACGTTGCCAACCTTTATCGTATAGCTCGCAGTGTTCTACTTTAACGACTTCATTAAGAAAGTACCAAACATCTTCTCTCGTCCAATCTATGATAGGGTTTATAACGATTTTGTCTTTGCCCTTAACACACTGTACGCCCTCTACTTCTTGGCTTCGTGTGAATTGGTCTAACTGCTCAAAGCTGCCACTAAATCGGTCTGTCTTCTTTGCCCTGATAATCTCGGCTTCGTTTCTGTGGCTGCGCTGTACGGATTCCTCACGCCTCACGCCTGTAAGTGTAACTGTCCCGGCTCCTTTGGTTTCTTTCAGTACGGCGCAACAAAAGCGCATTAAGCGAGTTGGCAAAGCCTTACTTTTGATGCAAAGTTGGGCAAAGGTTAGTTTAGGCCTATCTATTGCAACATCAGGATATTTGTTACGGATAAACATAACTAATTCTGGTGGGTCTAAAGTCGTGAGGCTATAATGAGCGTCAAACTTTACACCTGCTAATACTGCCACGTGGTAAAGGCTTTGGCTATCTTTGCCCCCACTAAATGCCAAATAAAACCCCTTATCTGAATAACGCAAAGCCAACTTTTCCGACTTCTGTAATAACTCGATACTGTGTTGCAACTTTTTGTCAAAGTTAAGGGGTTTTCTCTTTTGATACGCTGTACTGTTCATAACTAATTAAACCAAATCTTAAAATACCGCCAATCAATGCAACCGGGGCACTGCTCGCAAACCTCACACTCCGATAGCTTACAAACTCCGTAACCGGGTTTGTCTTCATCAGGATCGTATGATAGGCACGTTTTGCAGTACATCTTTTTCATAATTGGCGGTATATGTGAATAATGGCACGGCTTTCGCCGTGCTTAAAGATTAAAAACTAAAATATTAAGGGCTAAAAAATAAATGCTGACACTGCCCTAACTCTGTTCGTGTTGCTGGCCTTAGTGTTCCAAATGCCCGTATTACCGTCGTTGAGGTTCAGATACCATGCGCCGGTAGCACTGTACTCGGTAGAAGTCCAATACCAACGGTCTTGCAGTTTATCGCCCTTGGCAAACTCCAAAGCTGCATTGATAGCCTTTTTGTTGATAAAGATACGGTACAACTCGCCTAAAGATGGTATGTACCAATCATCAGCTAACTTTATCTGTGGATTCAGGATGCTACGCAAATGGTTGGTGTTTCTTGCTCCGTCCATGTCTGCTACTGCATCGTCGTACTTGTCGATATAATAATCTTGGTCGTTTTCTACGTCGCCATTTGCCTTTGTTGTTAGCGTGATACCATCGCCGTTAGCCTCATCGTGCAAAGCTATCTTAATGCCAAAGCTGCCCATCTTCAAACCGATAGCTACTACCTCGCTATCCATGTTATCGTCTTTGGTGTACTCCAGTTCAAACAAAGTTGCTTTGCCGTCGGCGTGTACCAAATAGATGCCGTCCTCTATGCCGGATTTTGGTAACTGCGCCTGTACTGGCTTTTCGTCCTTACCCATTACAAAGGTATTGGCTTTCTCCGCATCTTCCACGTTGCCACACCATTGCAATAATTCGTATCTGAATTGCTGCACGTCTGATAGTGCCTTACTTGTCTGTATCTCCATTTTTGTATATGTTTTTTTGTTAATAACTAATCTTCTTTATACCATGCCCACGCTGCAAATTTCGCATCTGCCACTACTTCATCAGTAATTAGCGGCTCGATCTGACTTGCATACGTCCACATGATAGGTAATTGGGCTTCCTGGGTTTCTGCCTTGCCCCAATCACATTCAGCCGGAACGACGTTACTATGATGGAACGTCATTAAACGACAAAGCGGATATTTTCGTTTACTCACCTTAAAAAGTAGGTATATCGGCACATTCTTTTTAGGGGCCTCCGTCGCCTTATGCCATTCTACCTTAATTTCTATTGTCTTGCTTTTTGCCATATTGCTTTATTGTTTAATCTTTTAAATAATATGGGGTGGTGTACCCTGCACCTTTGAGCGGCAAATCTTTGCACCACGGTATAGGCTCGCTAAACAAAGCCTCAACCATTGGTAACGTCTGGTCTTTCGTAGCCTCAACGATGATCTCATCGTGTATATGGAAAACTACGTTTAACCCTCGCTGCTCGGCTCTAAGTATCACACAACCTAATATGTCACGTGCCGTAGCCTGTACGATGTTCTCGGTTAGCTTACCGCCGTAGGTTCTCAACTTTCCCCACTTCTTCGTTTTTTGGTTCAAACCCTCATACTCGATAATTTCGTGGTCGCCTCGCCAACCGTCGTTTGTCTCGATTCCAACCTCCGTGCGTGGGTAACAAATAGTCCTGCCACTTGGTAGGGTAATTAGTAACATACCCCAACGATAACCGATTACGATACCTTGTTGTATTGTTATGCTCCGCCCTGTCTTAATGGCTGTGATAGCTGCCTTTTCAACGGTACGCCATAACTTAACGATATGTGGGTTACTGTCTCGCCACTTGTTTACGATGTCTTTTTCCTCGGATTCTGTTAAACCCAACTTCTTACCGCCCATCGCTTCCAATGCCAATACACCGCCGCCGTAGCCCAAACCCAAAACGGCTACTTTGCCTTTCGGCCTCAAATCTCCGTTGGGGCCGTGCTTTTTGACTGGTACACCAAACATCTTGCTTGCAGTCTCACAATAGATGTCGTGCCCTTGCCTGAAAGCGTCCAATACCCATGTTTCCCCGGCTATCCATGCTATCACACGTGCCTCGATCGCTGAAAAGTCGCATACGTGGAACGTGCAACCGGGCTTGGCTATGAAAGCGGTACGTATCAACTCGCTAAGTACTTGGGTAACGTTTCCGTAGTTCATTTCAAACTCTTCCAAATCACCCTGCTTTACCAAATAGCGTGCATCATCCAGACTTTCCAAATGATTTTGTGGTAGGTTTTGCAACTGCACCAAACGCCCTGCCCATCTGCCTGTACGTGCTGCACCGCAAAACTGCAACAAACCATGTACTCGACTATCCTTGCAGACACATTTTTGCATAGTTGTGTACTTCTTGTTAGAAGTTTTACCCATTTCCCTACGCAAAGCCAAAACTTTCTGCACCTTGGGCCAATACTTAAACTGCACCTCGTAGTCGTCCAAATTCTTTTTGTTGAGGCTATCAATAGTAAACCCGGTGTTCTCGGATATGTATTGTTTAATCTGTCCGGGGCTGTTCGGGTTACTCATGCCTGTAAGTTTTCGGGCTTCTGCAAATAGCTCATCTTTGTATAGCTCATCAAATCGGGCGGCATTGTTTACCAAAACTTGGTCTATCATCACGCCACGGTCATTAATGTGTTGATCGGCCACGTACAAATCTTCGTCAAACTCTGGTGCTTCCAATCTCCTGACCTTTTTTAAGATGGCTTGCTCTACGTCCACGTCTCGGATATTGTAGGCTTTGAACGTTGCCCATTTGTCGGGCGCATCGCTCGGCTTGTGCCGGATCATCTTTGTTATGCCCTGTTTTGTCTGCTTATTTGGAACACTAAAGTATCTTATCAGGGCTTTACCCTCTGTCATCTTTCTGTCTTCCAGTTTAAGCACCTCACCGCATTGGGCTAACGAAAGTGGCAAACCTATTCGGGCGGCTCTTACCATCGTACACCGCCATTGTCTCGGGTCTAATCGCCCTTTGATGCCTAAATATACACCGATGCAAATACGCTCAAAAGCTGCATTGAAAGCGGTCTTTATTACCTCGGGGTCGGTTAATGCTGCTTTGATGTCCGGCGGCAAAGTTTCACCGCTTGCAAAGTCCACACATTTTGCCGGACCACCGTCCACGCTATACCCAAAAAGCAATATGGTAAAGTCTTCGGCTTCCACGTACTTGTAAACGCCACACTCGGTTAGGTCGTTGCTACTATATGTTTCGATGTCTATGCCTAATTCTTTCATACGCTTTGTTGTTTGATTACCCCGGCGGCTTCCTCTTTCCACCGCCGGGGGCTACTACATTAACATTTTATCGTAGAGAAAAAAGCACTTTACAAATCGTCGTCGTCCTCGTCGTCGATGCCGTCCAAATCGCCAAAGTCGCTTTCGGCTGATACTCTGCCGCCCAAATGGTCGTCGTCCTTGAACTTCATAATGTTGTTGAGGCCACACGCTACGCCCTTGTTACCGCTTACGTCGTAGCCATAGAAAGTTACCGACACAATCGCCCAAACGCCGCTGTAAACTTCTTCCTCGTCCACGATAGGCACTTTCTTGCGATCTACCACGCCCGGGCGTGTGTTGCTCTTGGCATTCAAATAGAAGTGATCTTCATAAACCTCATCGTCCTTTTCGTCACCATCACGCAAAGCCAAATCAAGTTTCTTAGGCTCTTTGCCTCCCCATTTGGCTACGATAGCGGCTTTCTTAGCTGCCTCGATTGCTTTTTTGATTGCTTCGATAGTCTTCTTTTCAGACTTTGGGATCAAAACGTTAGTCATAAACTTGCCCTCTCCGTCACCGTCTGGGCTGTACTTCTCAAATACGTGGGTGTAACTAAGGCGGCATGGGCCAAAGATTACCTTAGTGTCATTAACTACTTTAGGGTCTATCATAATTGTATGAATTTAAAATGTTAAACTTAAATGTCTTTAAAGTCGTCTGCTGCCTGATTAAACGCCGGGCGTTTGTCTGATTCAGGCACTAACGTTGGTTTGCCTTGTGGCTTGTTGATGTACTCGGCGCAAATTGCACCAAAGCGTTTCTTACCAATGAGCTTCTCCAAATCGGTAATACTTCGTAGCTCGGTAGGCTTAATGTAGGCTTCTTTTGCAAAGCCCTCTTTGCCTAAAAGTTCCATCACGGCGGTTGGGTTTGTTATCTTTCTGATACTGCGCCCCTCAACGATTTTGAAACCTTGATACTGTACGCCACTTAATGCCTGTTCCAAACTGTACTCCTCAACTCCAGTTAGCCACGTTTTGAACGTTGAAAGCAAAGGTAGTATAGTGCTTTCCATTACTTCCTTGCTAATCTTACGTGGGTCGGGGTTGGCTTGCTGTGCTTCGATACACATAGACGATAGGGCTTTGCAGTTTGCCTTAACCTTGCAGAACTGACACCAATTGCCCGGCTTTTGCTTACCTCCGGCATAGGCTTCGTTGGCTTTTGGTTGCAGCTCATCGACTGCCCAATTAATGAGGTCGGCGGCATCTAACTCGAACTCCGAAAGATTATCAATACGTGGTTGTACGATAGTCATGCGTACCTTACGTATGTCGTACTCAAAGTTAAATAAGTCCCATGCGCCCAAAGCGTAAATCATCATTTGTGGATTTTCCACGGCTGACACCTTTACGCCTTTGCCATACTTAAAGTCGATAACCTCCATCACACCATCGGCGATAATGATAGCGTCCGATGTGCCGAAAGCATCAGGTACGTAATGGCTAAAATCTAACTTGACCTCAACCAATAATTGTGCGTCCTTGGTTTTAGCTCGGGCGGCGTTGAACTTCTCCAGTACGATAGTTTTGTACGTATCTGTGTACTCGTCCATTTCGCCGCTGTGGTACTGTTCGTCTAACTGCGCTATCTCGGCTTTTTCCTCATCCACCGACAAACCCAAAAACTCTTTCAGTTTCTTGGCGCAATAGGCGTGGGCTAACGTTCCCTCCTCTGCAAAGGTGCTGCCCTTATCCTCCACGTCTTTCTCCAGAAGTGGGGCGGCGGTACAATTCATCCAACGATGTGCCGCACTTGGTGATAATAAAGCGTGTTTACCTGCCATAATTGTATATGCTTAAATGTTGTTATTAAAATGGGCAATTTGAACCGATCGTGCCATCTTCCATTATCTGCAAACCGTCGCACTGTTCAATGAAATTTGCAATCTTATCAGGTGGCAAAGCACTCGGTTTTTCAGCACCTAACAAAGCGGCTATGTTCTTGAACTGTGCCGTTAATGGCTTGTGATACTTCTTGTATGCCTCGCCGTTGGTGTTCTCCTTGTAGTCTTCGCCCTCGATACGTTGGCGTGTCTTGTGCATAGCTGCCCTAACGTCTTCGGCGGTTAATGGTTTCTGCTCTGCCTCTGCCTCTGCCTCTGCCTCTGCCTCTGCCCGGGCTTTGGCCTGGCCCTCATTCTGTGGGGCGGCTTCCTCGGCTTTGGCTTCTTCCTGCTCGGCTACCTGCTCACCGTTGGCATCGGCTTCGTTGGCTGCTGCCTCCTGCTGTTCGTCTCCGGCTGGCTCCTTGGTAGGCTCTGGCTTGTCGGCGGCTGCTTCCTCTTTCTTCTTTCCGCCTCTCTTGTTAGTAGGCTGTTTAGGCTGTGCCGGTGTGGTGTCCTCTGGCTTGTTATCTACTTGTCCGTTTCCGTTGAGTGCTTCCTCGGCGGTCGGCGCAACTGTTGGTCGGTGGCTCAAAATGGCATTTACCAAAGCCACGATTTCGGGTGTTACACCCAAATTGACCTGTACGTTAATACTAAAATCTGTTTTCATCTTTGTATATGTTTAATGAGGTTACTTATCTTCGTTGATGTACTCCAATAGCTCATCTATCTTTCTGTGTTTCGCAAACCATACGTACAAACGTATGTCGATATATGCGAGTGCTACGGCTGTAAACTTGGAATAGATCACTAACTCCCAATAGTTGGGGTTATCATTGTGTGGCATCCCAATCAGATTAAAAAAAGCGATAAAGCCGATAACTACCATCAGCCAATAACGCCAATTCTTCATTACTTTTTTCATACGGCTTAATTTTTAAAGATACATTGATTTCCAACACTTGATTATTTCCGCCCCCGTAGTGATTAAGCCTTTTCCGGCTTTTCTAACTCTGAACTTAATAAGCCCATCGTTAGCGTACCGGGCGACGGTGTGCCGATCTACGTGCAACGCTTTGGCCGCTTGCCCTTGGTTATACAAACCGTCTGGCTCTACTTCGGGTTTGGTGATAATCATATAGCGTTACGTGTGATGGTTAGTGTGTTGGCTGTATAGTCCGTTTTAACGCTGAACTTGCAGCCCATCAAATTTTGAAACTGATACGTTAAAGCCTTGCCGTTGTCGCACGCTTTCGCATCAGGTAGGTAAAACGTTTTCGTCTTTCCTACGTCAATTGACCGCAAATCGTCACGTGTCAATTTGATTGCTTTTCCTGTTTCGTCTGCCATAAAAGTATAAATTTTATTAAAATTACTTACTTAGTTACTTATACCTTTGGAGAAAAAGAAAAACTGCCGTATATTTGCAGTTGGGTTTTGGTGATGTTGGGCAAATAGTCCGACAGCCTTTCTTATGCTCTTGAGGTTAGTTACTTACTTATCTCGGTTGCAAAGATACGGCGAAATATCGTCACCACAAAATATTAAGGCGAAAAATCGTCATTCATTAACAATTATTAAGTAAGTCGTATGTTTGCAACTATAAATCAGCGTATAAAAGCGGTATTAGATACTGTTTACGGTGGGAATGTTACCGCTATGGCAAAGGGCACGTATATCAAACGTACCACCATTAATAGCATAGTCGGGCCGTCTGAAACTTCGCCCGGCTTTGATGTGATAGCCAAAATTGGCGAAATTTCGTCACCTCGTATAAGTATGGAATGGCTTGTAAGGGGCGTTGGTGATATGTTCTTAGACGAAAAAGATAGTATCAAATACCAAATAAATAGCGGCTCTAATATTAATAATAGCCCGGTAAATGATACTGATACCCTTAACCGCTTGCTCGCATTGGTTGAGGCAAAAGATAGTCAGATAGAACAAAAAGACAAACAGATTAATACATTATTAAGTATAATACAAAATAACAAAGTTGGATGATGCAAGAAAACAAAAAACAAACTGGCTGCTGTCTCGGTACGTTCTGCTTGGTGGTGCTCATCATCATAGTTTTGGCACTTCTTTACGGCGTATTAATGGGCGTTCTAAATGTGTTTTAATACTTGCAAATTTTCAGCAAATAGTTTTTAGGTGTTCGTAATTAATTATAAATCAATAAGATATGAATAATATGGGATTATTAAGTGGTAAAACAGCCCTTGTAACAGGTGCTGCTCGCGGCATCGGTAAGGCTGTCGCTATGAAGTTCGCCTCTGAGGGCGCTAACATCGCATTTACAGACCTCGTACTCAACGACGATATGGCTGCCGGTTTGGAAGCTACCCGTAAGGAGATTGAGGCTCTTGGTGTAACTTGTCGTGCTTATGCTGGTAATGCAGCAGATTTCGAGGAGACACAGAAGACAGTTAAGCAGATTCATGAGGACTTCGGTTCTATCGATATCCTGGTTAACAATGCAGGTATCACCAAGGACGGTTTGATGCTCCGTATGAGCGAGGCTCAGTGGGATGCTGTTTTGAATGTAAACTTGAAGTCAGCCTTCAACTTCATTCATGCTTGCTCTCCAATCATGCTTCGTCAGCGTGGTGGTTCTATCATCAACATGGCTTCTGTAGTAGGTGTTCATGGTAATGCAGGTCAGTGCAACTATGCAGCTTCTAAGGCTGGTATGATTGCTTTGGCTAAGTCTATCGCTCAGGAGTTGGGTCCTAAGGGCGTACGTGCCAATGCTGTAGCTCCTGGTTTCATCGAGACAGCAATGACAGCACAGTTGCCTGAGGAAATCCGCAAGGACTGGATGAAGAAGATTCCATTGCGTCGTGGTGGTCAGACTGAGGATATCGCAAATGTTTGCCTCTTCCTCGCTTCCGACTTGTCTAGCTATGTAAGCGGTCAGGTTATTCAGATCGACGGTGGTATGAACATGTAATCTCTCGGCAACGTTTTGTTGATAAAACATGCAGGTAGTTTACGAAGACAACCATATAATCATAGTCTCTAAGAGAAGTGGCGAAATCGTGCAGGGCGACAAGACCGGCGACGAACCTCTCTCGGAGACTGTGAAACAGTACATCAAGGAGAAGTATCACAAGCCGGGAAATGTATTTCTCGGTGTGGTGCATCGCCTTGACCGTCCTGTTTCGGGTTTGGTCGTATTTGCCAAGACTTCTAAGGCATTGAGCCGTCTGAACAATATGTTCAGGGATGGCGAAGTTCACAAAACCTATTGGGCAATCGTGAAGAACATGCCAAAGGAACCTGAGGCTACGCTCACCCATTGGATAGTAAGAAATGAAAAGCAGAATAAGAGCTATGCTTACGACCATGAGGTGAAAAACTCGAAGAAAGCGATATTGAAGTATAAGGTGATAGGTCATACAGACCATTATACACTTCTGGAGGTGAACTTGATGACGGGTCGTCATCATCAGATAAGATGCCAGCTTGCCAAGATGGGATGTCCTATCAAGGGAGATCTGAAATACGGTTCTCCACGTAGCAATGCAGATGGCAGTATTTCTCTCCTTTCACACAGAGTAGAATTTGTTCATCCTGTGTCTAAAGAAACAATCGTAGCAGAGGCTCCGCTGCCGGATGATAATCTTTGGCGGGCTATTGCACCCTAACTCAAAAAATCCATGCTTATGAAGAGGTATGCGAAATGGGCAGGAATCACGGTGTTGACTCCATTGGTGCTCATCTTGTTGTTATCCATTCTGCTTTATCTGCCACCTGTTCAGAATTGGGCGGTAAAGCAAGTGGCTGCTTATGCCTCAGAGTCGACGGGTATGGATATTTCGGTAAGGCAAGTACGCCTCGTCTTCCCTCTGAAACTGGGAGTGGAAGACGTAAAGGTACTTCAGCCAATCGACTCACTCAAGAATTCCCCAAACTTGGCTTTAAGAAATAAGAGAGATACCGTTGCCGACATCCGGAAGATGGTGGTAGACGTACAGTTGTTGCCTCTTTTCGAAAGTCAAGTCATGGTGGATGAACTCAATTTCACCCAGATGAAGGTGAATACCACGAATTTTATTCACGAAGCCAGAATCAAGGGCAATGTAGGTAATCTGCGCCTGAAGGCTCATGGTATTGACCTCGGTAAGGAGAAGGTGAGGGTGAATCATGCCCTGTTGGCTGATGCCCGACTCTCGGTAGAACTGAGCGATACTGTGCCGCCGGATACTACGCCTAGTACCAATTTCTGGAAGGTGAATATCGAAAAACTGAAACTGAAGAACACTGATTTCGTATTACACATGCCTGGAGATACCCTCCAGGTGAATGCTTATTTTGGAGATGCGGTGGCGCAGACTACCTATCTCGACCTTTATAAAGGACTTTATCAGATAGGTCATCTTGACTGGAAGAAGGGCAAGGTGAACTATGACCAGAACTATATCCGTCCGGTATCGGGCATGGACTTTAACCATATCGCCCTGTCGGCCATGACTTTGAAGGCAGACTCTTTCTATTATTGCGATTCGAAGATAGATGTCAAGATTCGTGAAGCTCAGTTTAAGGAGAAAAGCGGTTTGCAGGTAGACCAGCTCTATGGCAGATTCGTGATGGATTCCGTGAAACTGCAGTTGCCTGATATCTGTCTCCGTACCCCATACTCCCAATTGCAGGCAACGGTGGATATGGATATGAATGCCTTTGATGAGGTGAAACCTGGCAAGTTGATGGCACAGCTGAAGGGAGCTTTGGGCCGTTCAGACCTGTTCCTCTTTGCAGGCGATGCCTTCCCAGGCGCCATGAAGATGAAATGGCCTTTCTATCCGATGAAGATAGAAGGATCGTTCAAGGGAAATATGCAGCAGGCATCTTTCTCGGGCTTGAAACTGTCGCTGCCTACAGCTTTCGAACTGAGTGCTGATGGAAAATTGGGTAACCTGACGGATATGAACCGTCTGAAGGCAAATGTAGATCTGAACGCCCGTACCTATCATCTGGATTTCATTACCGCCATGCTTGACCCTTCTCTGATGCAGGAGATACGTGTGCCTAGCGGTATCGGAATCCGTGGTAACATTCAGGCAGACGGCTCCAGATATGCTACCCGACTCGCCATTACCGAAGGTCGTGGCAGAATGAGGGTAGATGCCAAGATAGATGCGAAGACCCGGAAAGACGGCAGTATCGATATGAACCGTCTGGCTTATCAGGCTAAGATTCAGGCGCACAACATGCAGGCAAAGCATTTCCTGCCAAAACAGGATTTGCATTCTTTCACCGGCTCATTGGAGGCGAAGGGTGTGGGAACCGATTTCCTCTCTCCTCGTACCCGATTACAGGCTAAGGCACAGGTAAACCAGATTCAGTATGGCAAATACAAACTGGATCATGTATTGGCAGTGGCTCACGTTGCTAATGGTAAGGTGCATGCCGATATCGACAGCAAGAACCAGTATCTTACGGGACTCGTCAGCCTTGATGCACTTACGAATTCCAAGAAACTGGAGGCTACCCTGGTGGCAGATGTCCGCGATGTGAATCTTTATTCGTTAGAGGTAACGAAGGCACCGATGCGCCTGTCGCTCTGCGGTCACATGGATATCAGGTCCGACCTGAAGGACAGTCACGACATCATGGCTTCGATGAGTGATATTACGGTTCGTACGGCAAAAAAGAATTACCGTCCGGTGGGTGTTGACGCCGATGTCTTTACCCGCAGAGATACCACGCACGCAGTCATCGATTGCGGCGACTTCCATCTCAACATGGATGTACACGGAGGCTATAAGCAGTTGATGAGCCGTTTTGCCGGATTGCAGAAAGAATTGGCTCATCAGCTTAGGAACCATCATATCGACCAGGTGAAGATTCGCAGTCAGTTCCCTTTCGGTCATGTTTATCTTACCACAGGAAAGGACAATTTCATTTCCCGTTTCATCGCTTACTGCGGTTATGATTTCAAGACGGTGGATATGAAGATGACCATGTCGCCTGTAACAGGTGTCAATGGTTATCTCAACATCGATTCACTGGTAGCGAGTGGCATGCAGTTGGATACGATCCGTGCCTTGGTGAAGACTGAGGGCGATACCATCCGCTATGCAGCACGTGTTCAGAACAACAAGCATAATCCTCAGTATGTGTTCCGGGCACAGGTAGAGGGCGAACTGCAGGAGAAGGGTTCCAATATCGATGCCCGCATCTATGATGCCAAAAACAGATTGGGTGTAGATGTGGGTCTGGAGGCGCTGTTGCTGGAAAACGGCGTGAAGATTTCGCTCATCGATACCCATCCTGTCCTGGGTTACAAGAAGTTTACTGCCAACGATGACAACTATCTGATGTTGGGCAATGACGACCGTGTTTCTGCCAATCTGAGTCTGAAGGCAGCCAACGGCATGGGTATCCGCATATACAGCAATGATGAAAACGAAGAAGCACTGCAGGATCTTACGGTCAGCATGAGCCAGTTTAATTTGGATAAAGTGCTCAGCGTGATTCCTTATATGCCGGATATCTCGGGTATTCTTGACGGCGACTTCCATATTATCCAGACCAAGGATGAATTCTCGGTTTCTTCTAATCTGAACATCGACAATATGGTTTACGAAAAGTGTCCGATGGGAGATGTCGGTACTGAATTCGTTTACATGCCAAAGAGCGACGGTTCTCATTATGTAGATGGTTTCCTCAATTATGAGGGTGAAGAAGTAGCTACCGTAAAGGGTACTTACAAGTCGGAAGGAAACGGTTATCTCGATGCCGAAGTGGGTATGGAGAAGTTGCCTCTGCATTTTGTCAACGGTTTTGTTCCTGACCAGATTATGGGTCTGAAGGGATATGGCGAAGGAAAACTGAGTTTGAAGGGAGCCTTGAGCCAGTTGGATGTAGAGGGCGAAGTATATCTGGATTCGGCTTATCTCGTCAGTGTGCCGTATGGCATCACGATGCGTTTTGCCAACGATCCGGTCCGTATCATCGGCAGTAAGTTGCTCTTCGAAAACTTCATGATGTATGCCAACAATGAGAGTCCGCTCAATATCCAGGGCAGTCTCGACTTTACGAATATAGAGAAGATGATGCTCGATATCCGGATGAGAGCACAGAACTTCCTGCTGATTGATGCCAAGGAGAATGCCCGTTCCGAGGCTTTCGGCAAGGCGTATGTCAACTTCTATGGTGCGATGCGCGGACCGGTAAGCAATCTGAAGATGCAGGGTAAGCTGGATGTCCTCGGCAATACAGATATGACGTATGTGCTGAAAGAATCGGAACTGACTACTGATACGCAGCTCGATGAGCTGGTGAAGTTTACGAATTTCAAGAGTGGCAAGCCTGTCGTTGTCGAGCGTCCGGCACTGGAAGGATTGAACATGATGTTGGGCATGTCGATAGACGAGTCGGCTCATATCCTCTGTGCTTTGAATGCCGACCAGACCAACTACATCGACCTGATGGGCGGTGGTAATCTGACGATGACTTACAATTCGGTTGATGGCATCGGCATCACGGGCAAGTATACCCTGAACAATGGCAAGATGAAATATTCGCTGCCTATCATTCCGCTCAAGACGTTTGATATCCAGGACGGCAGCTACATAGAGTTTAACGGCGATCCGTTCAACCCGACCCTGAACATCACGGCAACAGAGAATGTCAGGACAACGGTAAACGAGGGACAGGGAACCGGCCGCTCGGTGGATTTCATTTGTGGCGTAAAACTCTCGCAGACATTGAATAAGCCAGGCATCCAGTTTATTGTTTCCTCACCAAACGATGCCACCTTGCAGGATGAACTGAACACGATGAGTATTGAAGAGCGAGGTAAGATAGCCATTACGATGCTGGCTTCGGGCATGTATCTTGCCAACGGAAATACCAATTCGTTCTCCATGAACAGTGCCTTGACCTCATTCCTCAACTCAGAGATCAATAATATTGCAGGTTCAGCGATGCGTTCTGTGGGTGTGGATGTCGGTATGTCGGTAGATAACTCCACCAATGCAGCAGGTGCCATGCACACCGATTACAACTTTAAGTTTGCCAAGCGGTTCTTCAACAACCGCTTGAGTTTCAGTGTGGGTGGCAAGGTTTCTACCGGTGCAGAAATGGAGAATGCAGCCAACAATGATGATGTATTTTTCAACAATATCGAATTGCAGTACCGGCTCAACGAAGGTGCAAGCCAGTATATCCGTGCCTTCTACAACAACAATACCTACGATTGGCTCGAAGGTTTGATAGGTGAGTACGGTGTCGGTTTCAAATGGCAGAGAAAGTTGCAGCATTTCAAGGACATCTTCCGTTTCAAGACTGATAAGCAGCAGATTCCTGCAGCCCCAATGGAGAAGGATCCTGCGGTGAAGAAGCATACGAATGAGAAGAAGGATACGATGGAGAAAGCCAGAACAAAGGACTTTGACCCATTGAAACTTAACGAAAAGTAATGAGCGATATGAAACAGCAGAACAGGTTATACATTATTATATATGTGGCAGCATTGCTGATGTTGTCGGGGCAGCTCATAACGGGTTGCTCTTCAACCAGTGCACTGAAAGAAGACGAGCAGCTGTTTACGGGTTTGGTACCTATCGAGTATAAGAACTACGAGAAGGGAACTTATGCTGATTCTACCATCACCGAGATGGAGTATGCCCTGGCTTCGGCTCCGAACGGTGCCTTGTTCGGGAGCAGCTATTACCGCACACCGTTCCCTGTGCGTCTGTGGATATGGAATGCTTTCTCTCAGTCGGATGGAGCTCTGGCTAAGTGGATAACCAAGGTATTCGGTTCCAAACCTAAGCTGATGGCGAATGTGAATCCGCAGCTCCGTGCCCAGGTAGCCGAGCATCAGCTCGATAAATATGGGTATTTTAACGGTAAGGTGACTTATGATGTGCTGACACAGAGCAATCCGAAGAAGGCGAAGGTTGCCTATCAGGTAGACTTCGGTCATCTCTGGACGCTTGATTCTATGGCTTATCTCAACTTCCCAGCCAAGAGCAAGCAGTTTATAGATGCTTCCATGAACAAGGCGCTCATACGGAAGGGGAGTCCTTTCAATGTCGCCAACATGGAATCGGAACGTCAGCGTATCACCCGTCTGTTCCGCAACAGGGGCTATTATTTCTATCAGAACAGTTATGCTTCTTATCTTGCCGATACCGTGAATGTGCCCGGCAAGGTGCAGTTGCGGCTGATGATGGCAGATAGCGTGGACGATAGGGCTACCCGACAGTGGTATATCGGAAAGATTCATGTTAATTTCAGAAAGCAGTATATGGAGGAGTTGAAGGATTCCTTTGTACGCAGCTATCTGAGTTTCCACTATAACGGAAGAAAGATGCCGATACGTCCGGGCATCGTTTTGCAGAGTCTGCGTCTGCGTCCCCGCGAACTGTATCGGGTACGTACCGAGGAACGTGCCAAGACCGGACTCCAGGAGATGGGACTCTTCAGCTATTCCAGCATCCAGTTCTCTCCCCGTTCGGTGCAGACCCTAGACAGTCTGGGCAATGTATTATATCGTGATACCTTGGATGCCAATATCGATCTGGTATTCGACAAGCCATACGATTTCTATGTCGAGGCAAATGCCCGCGGCAAAACGACCGGTAGAGTAGGACCGGAGTTGGTAGTGGGTCTTACCAAGCGCAATGCTTTTCATGGAGGCGAGAAACTTACTGTCAACCTGCATGGTTCGCATGAGTGGCAAACCGTCAGTCAGGCTGGTGGAGGTTCTACCCGCATCAATTCCTATGAATACGGATCGGATGTTTCCGTAGAGTTCCCTCGCATCATCACGCCTTGGAATATGTTCAGAACGATGGAGCAGAATGAGCGCAGATACCGTGCCGGGCATATGCCTACCAAATATCGGGGTGTGCCAACTACTACCATCAAGGCTTCGATGAATGTGCTGAACAGAGCCAGCTATTTCCGACGTCATGTGGCAGCGGGCGAGTTAACCTATGCGTGGTCTACCTCTTACCAGCATCAGCATTCTTTCAGTCCGCTGATTCTCTCTTATGAGTTTATGAACAGCCGCACTGCCGCTTTCGATAGCATCCTCGCCCTGCATCCTTATCTTCAGATATCGATGCGCGACCAGTTTGTGCCTAAGATGAGTTACACCTATACTTATCGCAGTCCGCGCCGTTACCGCCATCCTATCACCTGGTCAACCACCATCAGCGAGGCAGCCAATATCCTTTCGCTCGGTTACATGGCGGCCGGAAAGGGATGGAATGAGAAAGACAAGAAGATGTTCAAGAATCCGTTTGCTCAGTTCCTGAAACTGGAGACAGATTTTGTGAAATATTGGCGTATCACCCAGGATGGTACGCTGGTGGGACATGTCAATGCCGGCATTATCTGGAGTTATGGCAATGCCGAGAATGCTCCTTATTATGAGCAGTTCTATATCGGTGGTGCCAACAGTGTGCGAGCCTTTAATGTGAGAAGCATCGGACCGGGCAGATACCAGCCTACCAACAGCAAGTATTCGTATATCGACCAGACGGGCGACATCAAGTATCTGATGAATCTGGAATACCGTCAGAAGGTATGGGGTGATCTCTATGGAGCCCTTTTCCTGGATGCAGGTAATGTGTGGACCTTACGCAACCATGAGTACAGTCCGCTCGGCAAGTTTGATGTAGACAAGTTTTTCCGGCAACTGGCGGTAGGCACCGGTGTCGGTGTGCGTTATGACATGGGTATGTTTGTGATACGTGTCGACTGGGGTATCGGTCTGCATGTTCCTTACGATACCGGCAAGAATGGCTTCTATAACATCCGTCGGTTTAAGGATGCCCAGAGTCTGCATTTCGCTGTGGGTTATCCTTTCTAGGTTTAGCCTGGGAGATGTGTCCGGAAATAAGTCTGATATGTGTTACAGATAGTGCATAAAAGGACAAAAATTGATATTAATCAAAAAAAAGTAGGAAAACGTGCGGTTAACTGCATTTTTTTTGTTACTTTTGCATCGTTATTTTATAAATAACTATCAACTATTAATAAATAAAAGTATAGACAAAATGAAACCTACGTTATTGCTTTTGGCTGCCGGTATGGGTAGCCGTTATGGTGGTTTGAAACAGCTTGATGGTCTGGGTCCTAATGGTGAGACTATCATGGACTACAGCATCTATGATGCTATTCAGGCTGGTTTCGGAAAGATCGTATTCGTTATCCGCAAGGACTTCGAAGATCAGTTCCGTGAGAAGATTCTTTCAAAGTATGAGGGTCATATTCCTGCAGAACTTTGCTTCCAAGCATTGGATGATCTCCCAGAGGGATTCTCTGTACCAGAAGGTCGTGAGAAACCATGGGGTACAAACCATGCTGTTCTGATGGCAAAGGATATCATCAAGGAACCTTTCTGCGTAATCAACTGCGATGACTTCTACAACCGCGATTGCTTCATGGTAATCGGCAAGTTCCTCTCTGAACTTCCAGAGGGTAGCAAGAACCGTTATGCCATGGTAGGTTTCCGTGTAGGTAATACCTTGAGTGAGAATGGTACCGTAGCTCGCGGCATCTGCTCTAAGGATGCAGATGAGAACCTCACTACCTGTGTAGAGCGTACCGAGATCATGCGTATTGACGGTAAGGTATCTTACAAGGATGAGCAGGGCGAGTGGGTTGCTGTTGGCGACAATACTCCTGTTTCCATGAACGTTTGGGGCTTCACACCTGATTACTTCCAGCACAGCGAGGAGTACTTCAAGGAGTTCTTGAGTGATCCAAAGAATATGGAAAACAAGAAGGCTGAGTTCTTCATCCCATTGATGGTCAACAAGCTCATCAATGAGGGTACAGCTACCGTTAAGGTGCTCGATACTACCAGCAAGTGGTTTGGTGTAACTTATGCTGCCGACCGCCAGAGTGTTGTTGACAAGATTCAGCATCTTATCGACGAGGGTGTTTATCCAAACAAGCTCTTCTAATTTAATGTGATGGATATAAACATTAATATATTGACAGATCAGGAAGCCGCTATTCTCCGAGAGACGATAGCGGCTTCTCATCGTATTGTCGTCTGTGCACATAAGTCGCCAGATGGTGATGCCATCGGCTCTTCTTTGGGATGGGCTGGTTATCTTCGCTCTTTGGGCAAGAAAGTTGACATTTGTGTGCCGGATATGATACCGGATTCTATTTCCTGGTTGCCTGGAGCTGCCGGTATCCTGCGATATGACAGACAGCCTGAACTGGTGCAGCGAGCTTTCGATGAAGCCGACCTGGTATGCTGTGTTGACTTTAGCAGTGAGGGACGTCTTGATGAGATGGACCATGTATTGTTGGGTTGCAAGACTCAGCGTGTCATCATCGACCACCATCTGGCTCCTAATCTTGAGGCTAAGCTGCTGGTTTCGCAGCCACATGCCAGCAGTGCCAGCGACCTGGTATTCCGTGTAGTCTGGCAGTTGGGAGGTTTTCCACAGATGGATCAGACTTGGGCTACCTGCATCTATTGCGGCATGATGACGGATACGGGCGGTTTCACCTATAATTCTACCCAGCCTTATATCTATTACATCATCTGCTTGCTGCTTACCAAGAACATCGACAAGGATAAGATTTACCGCAATGTCTTTAATAATGCCCGCATTCCGGCAGTCCGGTTCCGTGGCTATCTGATGAATGAAAAGTTGCAGGTAATAGAGGGCCTTCATGCCAGTTTCTATACAGTGACCCGTAAAGAGTTGAAGAAGTATGACTTTATCAAGGGCGATCTGGAAGGATTGGTGAACGTACCTCTTACCATCAAGGGACACAAACTCTCCATTTCTCTTCGTGAAGATACAGATATAGACAATCGCATATTGGTAAGTCTCCGTTCGGTAGACGATTTCCCATGCAATAAGATGGCAGCCGAGTTCTTCAATGGTGGCGGTCATCGCAATGCTTCTGGCGGCAAACTGCTTTGCAGCATACAGGAGGCAGAGCAGATAGCACTGAAGGCTATCCTGGCATACGCCGATATGCTGAAGTAGCCGATTTTTTCCTTAGAAATGACGAAAAAGACAGAAACAACCCCGTTTTGAGGCAATAGGATGATAATAAGTGATAAATAATAATAAAATCAACCTATTCCTCTCGGTGTTGTCTTATCTTTTTTGTACCTTTGCCCAATAAATCAGATTTTAAAAAGAAGAATGAAGAAATTTTTGTTTGCAATGATTGCTTTCGCGGCTGTTTTCTCATTTGCCGCATGCAATGATAGTGAGACTTATAAGGACATGCGCGACAGAGAGCTCGATTCTATCAGCTCTTTCTTGCGTAAGGAAAATATTAAGGTCATCTCTGAGGATGAGTTCAACAGACGTTGGAAAAATAATGAAAAACTGACGGATACAGCAAAGAACAACAACGAATGGGTACTTTTCAACAGTAACGGTATCTACATGCAGGTGATTGACCAGGGATGTGGCGACTATATCAAGAAAGGTACATCGGTAGATGTATTGGTCCGCTTTGATGAGTATAACCTTTCGTATGCTGCAGAAATGAGCGATAAGTGTCTCACGCTTTCAAATAAAGTTCCTGCTTATTCCTATTATGTAGATAAGATAAGCGTTACCAATACTTCCGGTACATTCACCGGTTCTTTCGTTGATCCTTCAGCCAGTCTGATGGCCAATACATATAATTCATCCAGTTATGGCAGTGTAAGTTCTACCGTGCCTAGCGGCTGGCTCATACCATTCACCTGGATTAAGATAGGCAGACCGAAGACTGATGATGAACGCATCGCTCATATCCGTTTGCTCGTACCTCACTCTTACGGTACCACATCGGCATCGGGCAGTGTGCAGGCATGTGTCTACGACATGACCCTGCAGAAAGGAAGATAAACATAAAAAGAGATATATTTATGACACTGATTAAGTCAATTTCTGGTATCCGCGGTACTATCGGCGGTCCAGCGGGCGATACTTTGAATCCGCTCGATATCGTAAAGTTCACTTCAGCATATGCTACCTTCATTCGCCGTAGCGGTGCTTCAGAGAGTAATACCATCGTTGTAGGCCGTGATGCGCGCATCTCTGGCGAGATGGTAAAGAATGTGGTTTGTGGAACCCTCATGGGTATGGGCTACGATGTGCTGAACATCGGTCTGGCTACTACTCCTACCACCGAACTTGCTGTTACTATGAGTGGTGCAGCCGGCGGTATCATCATTACTGCTTCTCACAACCCACGTCAGTGGAATGCCCTCAAACTCCTCAACGAGAAGGGTGAGTTCCTCACTGCAGCTAATGGTAACGAGGTGCTGGGTATCGCAGAGAAGGAAGACTTCGACTATGCGGATGTGGATCATCTCGGAAAATATACTGAAGACAATACTTTCAACAAGCGCCATATCGACTCAGTACTTGCTTTGAAACTCATAGATGTCGAAGCAATCAAGAATGCCCACTTCAAGGTTTGTGTAGATTCCATCAACTCAGTGGGTGGCGTTATTCTTCCAGAGTTGCTCGATGCGCTCGGTGTAGCATATACTTTCCTCAATGGTGAGCCTACAGGCGACTTCGCTCATAATCCGGAGCCATTGGAGAAGAACCTCGGTGGTATCATGGATGAGTTGAAGAAGGGTGGCTACGATATGGGTATCGTTGTAGACCCTGATGTTGACCGTCTGGCTTTCATCTGCGAAGATGGCAAGATGTTTGGCGAAGAGTATACCTTGGTAAGTGTGGCAGATTACGTGTTGAGCAAGACTCCAGGCAATACCGTCAGCAACCTTTCATCTACCCGTGCCCTCCGTGATGTTACAGAGAAGCATGGTGGCAAGTACACCGCAGCTGCTGTAGGCGAGGTGAATGTAACTACCAAGATGAAGGATGTTCACGCTGTTATCGGTGGTGAAGGCAATGGTGGAGTTATCTATCCGGAGAGCCATTACGGTCGTGATGCCCTCGTTGGTATCGCCCTCTTCCTGAGCAGTCTGGCTCACAAGGGCTGCAAGGTGAGCGAACTCCGTGCCAGCTTCCCTAACTATTTCATTGCCAAGAACCGCATCGACCTGACTCCATCTACCGATGTAGATGCTATCCTCGTGAAGGTTAAGGAGATGTATGGTAAGGAGAAGGATGTCACCGTAACAGATATCGATGGCGTCAAGCTCGATTTCCCTGACAAGTGGGTTCACCTCCGCAAGAGTAATACCGAGCCTATCATCCGCGTATATAGCGAGGCCTCTACCATGGAGCAGGCTGATGAACTGGGCAAGAAGCTCATGCAGGTGGTTTACGATATGCAGTAAGATACTGAATATGAGATCATATAAAAAGAGATGGAGCAAAATCAATAATGCTTCATCTCTTTTTTTGTGCGCAGATTTCCATCTTCAAATGCTCCAATTTGAAGAAAGATAGAGAAAGATTTGGCTTTCTCAGATAAAAATCGTATTTTTGTTGCGAAATTGCAGACAATGAGGCCTCAAAGCCTTTGTTGCAGTAATGAAAAACTTGAACCGTTCCTTATAGGGAGCATAAATGAAATTACAGAATAATGGAATCTATTATAAAGCATTATCAGGTAGCCCATATCGGGTTCAGCCTTTCTTATCCAGATTCCTCTCAGGAGATGATGGCTGTTTTACTGGAGGCTTATCAGGCGTTTGAATGCGATGAACAGGTCGCATCAGCTGCCCTGACCTCCTTCTCTCTTATCTTGAACGAAAGCGGGGAAGAGATGAGGAAACCTGCCGGCTTCAAGGAGGAATGCAGACAGGATGAGGAGGGACAGCTCATTATCAGTGGTAGTCTGGGAGAGAAGCAGAAGGCTTTCCTGATGGCAATGACTGATATGAAATCGATACTGGTTACAGGTCATGATTATCAGCATTCCTGTCTTCTGGTTCCTGCTGGCACCTTCAGCCAGAAGTCGGCTTTCGGATCCCTCAAGGCAACCGTTGACACCTCGCTGATGCTCCTCTATGCCATGCGTTCGGCTGCCGGAGATACACTCCTGTTTCATTCTTCTACCATAGTAATGGATGGAAAGGCTTATCTCTTTCTGGGCAAGAGCGGAACGGGCAAGAGTACGCATTCCGGACTGTGGCTCAAACATATCGAGGGCACCCGACTGCTCAATGATGATAACCCGGTGGTATATATATCGCGCGAAGGAACGCCCATGGTGAGTGGCTCGCCTTGGAGCGGAAAGACACCTTGCTATAAGAACGAGGAATATCCGATAGGGGCAATTGTCCAATTGCGCCAGGCACCAGAGAATAAAATCAGAAAACAGACCGTCATAGAGTCTTATGTGTCTATCAAGACTTCTGTCTCCGGCAAGGCATGGGAGAAGAAAATTGCAGATGGCCAGCATCAAACGATAGAGAAGCTAATCGGGGCTACCCGGTTTTATCAGCTCGATTGTCTGCCTGATGCCGGTGCAGCCCTCCTTTGCAGTCAGACCATCAGTCTGTAAAACCAACCATCGGGTAAAACCAATCGTACAATAGAAAGATGAATACATCCGATTCAAAATATAAGGCAATAGCCGCACTCGAGCAATTCATCCGTGAAGGTCGTCCTGTCAAGTTTCCGGTCAAAGGAACCAGCATGCTTCCCTTTATCGTAGGTGATAGAGATTGCGTAGAATTCTATCCGGTAGAAGGCGAGTTGAAGGTGGGCGATATTGTGATGGCGAGGGTAGAAGAAGGTTATCCGGTGGTGCATCGCATCATCGGAATAAAGCCTGTTGCAGGAGCAGCTTCCCCCGCATCTTTTTCTGCAGATGATTGCCGTATCGTGCTGACGGGCGATGGAAATCTCGGTTTTAAGGAGCATTGCCTGCGCAAGGATGTCATTGCGAAGGCGCATGCTGTCATCTGTCCCGACGGCAGCCGCAAGAGTCTCATCTCGCAGAAAGCGCTCAGAAACTGGCACAGATGGCAGAGGTTGAGGCCTGTACGTAGGGTCTTGCTTAAAATAATCAAGCTCTATATCCGTTTATCATATAAAAACTAAAAAACAAGATACAATGAAGATCAAGAACGATTTCAAGCTCCGCGAAATTTGCGGTGAGTATGTGGTAACAGCCGAAGGTATGCAGGCTGTAGACTTTACCAAGTTGATCAGTCTCAACGAAACTGCCGCCTTTCTCTGGAAGGCGGCTGAGAAACAGGGTGAATTTACGGTAGCTTCGTTGGCTCAGGCTCTGTGCGATGAGTATGATGTAGTCATGGCTCAGGCAGAAAAAGACTGCGAGGCGATTATTGCCCAGTGGCAGAAAGAGGGACTGGTATGAGGAAGTATGCACTATGGTTTTTCCGCCAGATGTCTGCTGTCCGTGGACGTTTGCTCTTGCGCATCATCGCGGGTCTCCTGCAGGTAGCTTTAGGCTTATGGCTCGTCTGGCTGTGTCGCCAGTTCATCGATGTGGTAATCTGGCGTGGCGACGTGCTGCGCGAAACCATCGTGCTTTTTTCTGTCATCGCTCTATTGATAGCCCTTCGCCAGCTGGTATTCTATCTTTCCGGTATCACCGAGGTTATCCTCCAGAATGATATGCGTAGCCGCCTCTTCCGGTTTGTGCTGGGCAGGAAACTCTATGCCGTTAAGCATCAGGCTGAGGCTGGTCCCGGAAAGCCTGCTTCTGATATGCTTTCCGGCGACATCAGCCAACGTTTGGAGCGCGATCTCTCATCAGCCTCTTCGGTAGTTACGGATATCCTGCCCACAATCGTAGTCACCCTGGTGCAGCTCTTCGGTGCCTTCTTCCTGATGCGTTCCATCGATTCCATTCTGGCATGGAGTCTTCTGGTGTTGACACCGGTAGTTGCAGTCTGTGCCAAGTATCTCGGCAGCCGACTCAAGAAGATGACGCTGGCGATACGCGAGGAGGAGAGCAGCATACAGATGATGATTCAGGAGACGGTAGAACATGAACTCACCATCAAGACCTTGCAGGCAGAGAGCACGGTTTCCGGTAGGGTAGGCAGCATGCAGCAGCGTTTGCATCATCTGGTCCGCCGTAGAATCCGTTTTACGTTGATATCCCGCCTGCTCCTTGCCTTCACCTTCAGTTACGGCTATTTCGGATCCTTTGTCTATGGTGCCATCCAACTCAAGAACGGGTTGATAACCTTTGGTGTGATGACAGCCTTTCTGCAGTTGGTGGGTCAGATACAGAGTCCTATCATGTCGCTCTTGGGCATGATTCCCCAGCTGATTCATGCATCAGCGAGTGTAGACCGGTTGGTAGAGATAGAAAATACCGAGCAGGAGGAATCTCTGGTGCAGGCAGATGCTTCTATACCTTTGCAGCGTGCTTGCGGCATCCGTCTTCAGGATGTGAGTTATTCATATCCCGATGAGCGAAAGAAAGTTGTTGTCAGTCATTTCTCTTATGATTTCCGTCCCGCCACATCTGTGGCGATAGTAGGAGAAACCGGTTGTGGCAAGACCACCATCCTGCGTCTCTTGTCGAGTATCATCCAGCCCGATAGCGGAAGGATAGTATTGTATGATGCCCTGGGCAAAGAGACAGAAGGAACTGGCATGCGTTCGCATATCGTGTATATAGAGCAGGGTAATACGCTGATGAGCGGAACCATTCGCGATAATCTTCTTCTTGCCAATCCCGTAGCTACCGATGAGCAGCTTACCGAAGCCCTTCATGTAGCCTGTGCCGATTTCGTTTTCAGTTTGCCGGCAGGTATGGATACGAAGATAGGAGAGCATGCCACCCGTTTGAGTGGCGGTCAGGCACAGCGCATTGCTATAGCCCGCAGTCTTTTGCGCGAAGGTAACATTCTGTTGCTTGATGAAATCAGCTCATCGCTGGATGCCGAAACCGAGAAGCTTCTTTTCGACCGCCTCTTTACTTCGTATGCCGATAAGACTATTATCTGTGTTACGCATAGGAAGGAGGTGGCAGACAGATGCCAGGAGCAGATACGGCTGTGATGATGTGTTTTTATGGATTTAGCCACCTGCCTTTATCGTTTATATTCTTTTAAAGAAGCCTTCGTATTCATCGTCCAAGATTTTCCAAACGCCATTTTTGCGATCTCCTTCTCTTACAATTAAGTTTTGGTCGGAAAGTTGTTTGAGGTATCGCTGTACTTGTCTTAAAGAAATCCCCATATTTTCCGACATTTAGGCAGCACTGATTTGAGGTGTCTGAGAAATCAACTTATAGATTTGTCGTTGAACTTTTGCAAATTCTTTTGTGACATTTGCTTTTCCTTTTACGACATCATCCGTCTCTTTTACGACATCTTTTACGACATCGTTTGCCTCTTTTATGACATAAGGGTTGTCTTTTACGACATCCACCCCATAATTGAGGTTCCATAGAGTAACATGAAATTCCGTCGCATTGGAACTGAACTCTGGTGCGTGATAATTATCCAAGTTCTCAAAACGCTTGTATTCACCAATAATCTTTTTCATTCCACTGCCTCTACGCTCCATGAGTTTCAAGCGATGGAAAAAGTCTGCAAGTAAAGGGTTGCGACGTTTTGATGGCACAGTCAGAGGATTAAGTTGTTGTATCAATCGTCCATCAAACATGCCACCAGGGGAATACACTTCCATGCGGTCGTCATGAGGGTGTGTCATAAGTCTATGGCGCACCCTCTTTTATGGTATGCTCGGCATGAGCTTATTCTAATGGGTGCAAGTCCCTAACAAGCCCTAATA
>OGUC01000089.1_pt1 | contig 61214 bp, 55 predicted proteins | sample 1573701 | NCBI WGS metagenome assembly OGUC01 (sample SAMEA2582017, study PRJEB24529) | metagenome | biome: Human gut stool | place: China | collected 2011
TAGACCAAGAAAATGTTTAAATTGGGATAATCCATTTAATTTATTTTTAAAAGAAATGTCGCACTTGGATTGACAATTCATCATATCAAATAAATTTACTAATTTAGAAAATACTGTCTCTATATATTTCCTCTTCTTTTTTAGAAATTTACTATTTTCTTGTTTCTTTTCTTTCATATTTTTTCTTGATGGTGTCCAAAACCATATTCCTTCTTTTTCCAATTTCTTTTTTAATTCATTACTTAGATATCCTTGGTCTGCTAAAATATATTGACATCTATATTGTCTTAACAAATCTTCTACCATTTTTATATCATGTTTAGATGCTTTACTCAATGTATATGCCCAAATGTATCCATCACTTCCTACTTCAAAGCTACCTTTCAATCCATAATAATATTGCTTTTTAGTGGCATTATAGCCAATATCTGCATAATCTGTAAGTACTTTACATCTTTTATTACGAAGAGGTTGACATAATGGTAGTGGTAAACTGTCAATAATTGTGTATTTAGGATTATTTGAATGTTGTTTTAATATACCAATACGTATCCATTGCAAAAAACAAAAAGCATTATTGCAAATACGATTAAAACGTGAACGCTTAGGAAGAGAAGATTTAGGAAAAATATTATTTTGCAAAAAGTAATAAAAACGAAGCTGAGTAGTAATTTTAAGCTCAACTTGCCAACAAAGTAAAGAAATAACAAGGACATCATCTAATTTACAGTGCTGAATATTTCTGCGATGGCGAATAGAAGAAGGAACATATTTTTGGTATAAAGGTTGAATAAATTTGTACCAATTTAATAAATGGGATTGAAATTTTAAAGTATTTAGCTTACAATGAGATTGGTTCAACATTAGATACACTTCTTTGTGATGAAATACTTAGAAATGTACTCTTGTTGAACTTTTTTTGCAAGTAAAAATTTTAACTAGCACAATACGTAAGATCTAATTATATTAATGGAGGTTTCATTATGTCAAAAGAGAAGATTATATCTAGTCTAGATAATCTTATTTTTGCTTGTCTAGTTATTTATTCATTAACTTTTATTACTAATATTAATACCAAATTTTTATTTTTTGCTTTTTATATATGTATTTTAAAATTATTTTTTATTAAACCCAAAATTAATTTATCCACAAAACATATTCATTTTATAATATTATTTATCACCTGTTTATTTATATCTCTTATATCTAATAACTTATTACAATTAGATAATATTACTGAATATAAATCTGATGTTCTAAATCCTCTAATTGGACTAATTATATTTTTTATTTATAAAATAACCTATAAGAAATTTTTAATATTATTATCAACTTTTTCTATTTCATTATCTATAAATGCCTTAATTATTTTATATCATTCTTATTTAGGAGAAGTTGGTCGTCCTGTAGGATTATGTGATTTTCATTATATGTTTTTAGCTGGTGTTAATTTATTAATAATACCATTTATTCTAACTTATTCTCTAAATAAAACTACATATTATAATAAATTACATTGGTTATTTCGTTTTACTATTTTTATAAATATTCCTGCTTTAATATTTGAAAATACTCGTATTGTTTGGTTAGCTTTTTGTATCATTTTTCCATTAGTAATTTTCCTAGGAATAAAAAATAAATTCAAAGCATTTCTTATCATTTGCTGTATAGCTATCTATAGCTTTGGGATCTTCCAAATGTCTCCACAATCTACAAATAGATTAGAAAGTATTACTTATAATAACTATGAAAACCAACCTAATTATGAACGTTTATTAATGTGGCAATCAGCTTCTAATATGTTTATTGATCATCCTATTTTTGGTGTAGGCTATGGAAATTACTATACTAACTATATTTCAGAATATCGTTCTCCTTTAGCCAGAGAATACCAACGTCACCCACACAATACGTTCTTAGAAAAATTATCTGAAGCTGGTATTTTAGGAGGTATTAGTTATTTATTGCTAATATTATATTTTATTTTTAATAGCGTAAAAACTTTTATAAAAAACAAAAATCCTATTAATTTATCTTATTTAGCTTGCATATTAGCATATTCTATTGGTTGCTTAACAGATTGTTTATATTCATCATACAATTTAAAAGAATTAACTTATATATTTTACTTATTTACAGGAATATATTTGATTTTAAATTCTTATATAAAACAGGAGCATCAATATGAATAAAATTAGTATTATTATTCCTATTTATAACGTAGAACAATATTTACCACAATGTTTAGATAGTATTATTAATCAAACATATAAAAATTTGGAAATTATTTTGATAAATGATGGTTCTACTGACAATTCTGGTAAAATTTGTGACAATTATGCTAAAGTAGATAATCGCATCCATGTTTTTCATAAAAAAAATGAAGGTGTTAGTTCTGCTCGTAATCTAGGATTAGAGAAGTGTACTGGTGATTTTATAGGTTTTATTGACCCAGATGATTTTATAGAACTTAATATGTATGAACTACTCTATAATGAGCAACAAAAAACAAATGCTGATATTGTTTGGAGCAACTATTGTTTTTATTATTCTTTAAATAAAAAAATACCTGGAGAAATAACTTCTAATATTACTTATAACTTATTCAATATTATTGAAAAAAATAATTTTTATTCTGATTTGTTCTACAAATATCAAATGAAAGCTTATTTAGTAAACAAGCTATATAAAAAAGAATTATTTTCTAATATAAAATTCCCTTACAAAAAAACTTTTGAAGATCTTTTCATTTTTATCTATTTAATATCTAAAGCAGCTAAGATTTCATTTATTAATAAAATCTTATATTATTATCGACAAAGAGATAATAGTATATGTAATCAAAACAATACTCATTCTATTTTTAATCCTGATATGATTGAAGCATATATAAAATCTAGTATCGATTATAAATATTTTTCTGGAAACAACCGTATATCTAATCTTTTACTTTTTAATACTTATTTATATACATTAAAAAACATATTATTTTATCAACAACGTAATATTTATCAATTAGAAGAAAAGTATATTATTTCTCAATTAAAATTGCTATTAAAAACAAATATTCCTTTAAAAAATAAAATTACTATTTTTAGAATAGCTTACTTTCCTAATTTATACAGAAAAATAAAGTTGCTTAGACATCCTAAACTAATAAAAAAATAATCTGGGAGGTATTTGCTTGTATACTTTAGAAAAAACTATAACCAATACTATAACATTTGGTTTTCCTCATGATTTTAATAAATCTATTCATATTTGTTATGGTATAGATAATAATTTTGTTAGAGGCTCCATTACATCTATTGCTTCTATTATAAAAAATAATCCAAATAAAAATTTTACTTTTCATGTAATAATATCTAATTTGAACAATTATTCAAAAAATATGTTTAAACTTTTATCTGAACAATATTCTTTAAATATATATATTTATGAAATAAATTTAGAGATTATCAGTAAAATTGTTAAATTAGGTAGGTTTCAAATATCTTTATATTATAGATTTATTTTTCCTTTAATATTAAAAAATATAAATAAATGTATTTATATAGATGCTGATATTATTTGTCTAAACAATGCAGATTACCTTTTTAATCTAGAACTCAACAATAATATTATTGCTGCCATTCCTGATACTATTAAAACTAATGCAGAACGTTTTTTAGATAAACAACTTTCTAGTTTAAATCCTAATACACATAAATATTTTAATGCAGGTTTATTAGTGATTAATATTCCACTTTGGAATAAATTTATGATATCAGAAAAAGCAATCCATATGCTTAACACTCAAGATTTCACCTGTAAAGACCAAGATGTTTTAAATATTTTATGTACTAATAATATAAAATATCTTCCTAAAGAATATAATTGTATCGATACTAACGAAATTTCTAATATAAAAAATATTGTTTTATTACATTTAACAATTAGTCCTAAGCCTTGGTTTCTAGCTTATAAAATAAGTCCGTATTTTGATAAATTTAAATATAATACTTATATGTTATATGAAAAACTTACACCATATAAACTAATTCCTCCTCAAGAACCAAAAACATACAAAGAACTAGAACATTATTCTAAAATGCTCCGAAAATCTGGATATTATCTAACTGCAATAAAATATTATCTTAAATATTTAATTGCTAAAATAAAAAAAATAATTATTCCAACGAGGTTATATTATGTATCACATTGAAAAATCTATTAAAAATATTATTAATTATTCGTTCTTACCTGATACTAGTAATATTATACATATAGGCTACGGTATTGATAATAATTATGTTCGTTGTTGTTCTACATCCATTGTATCTTTTTGTGAAAATAATCCTCATCAAAATTTTCATTTTCATATTGTTTCATCTTCTCTTACTAAAGATTCTATTAACAAATTAAAAGCTCTAGCACAACAACACAATATAAATATTAATATTTATATTATAGACAATACTTACTTTAATAAATTACCTACCCAAAAAGCATTTCCTATTTCTATGTATTTTAGATTTTTACTACCTGTACTAAATAAAAATCTGTCAAAAATAATCTATGTAGACGCAGACATTATTTGTTTAAATAATATACAAGAATTATTATCTATTAATCTAGAAAATAATATCATTGCGGCTGTTCCTGACACAAAAGATATGAATCAATCTCGCAATAATGCTTTAAATTTAAAAAATCATATATATTTTAATTCAGGAATGTTACTTATTAATATCCAAGAATGGAATAAATATAATATATCTAATAAACTTATAGAAATTTTATCAACCACTTCATATGATTTTAAATTTCCCGATCAAGATGCTTTAAATTTAATATTAACACAAAAAATAGCATATCTACCTAAAAAATTCAACTATTTTAATGGTTTTTATCCTTGGCATAAAGACAGTATTACTAATAAAGAAATCATTCTATTACATTTTACATCTTCTCCAAAGCCATGGGATTTAGGCTGGGAAGTAAGTTCTATGTCAAATGATTATAACAGAGATTTATACAAAACGTATGAAAATCAAACACCTTGGAAAAATGCTTCTCCTGTATATCCAAAACACTATCGTCGTTTACGAATTTATTCTCAAGATTTATATCATCATGGTTATTATTTATCAAGTATTAAATACTATATATTATATTTATTAACTAAATTAAAAAAGTAGAAGATACTAATCTTCTACTTTTTTGTTTTAATAAAAAATTATACCTGATTTCTCCATAATATTTCTATATACTGGATGAATATCTACATTTAAAGAATCCGCTAAACTTATAGCTTTTATATTAGTTTTTGCAAACTTATCTACATTCATCAATGCTGATGATTGATAACTTATTACTGCTTTTAATTTAGGATTAGATGCAAATATTAACTCTGCAGGCTCAGACCCCTTATATATTTTTATCCATTTGAAATGTTCTTTATAATATTTTATCTTATCTGGATTATCATGTGGATGTGGTTTATAATATAGTATTACTTTATCTTTATATAAATTTCTAATTTTTTCTAAACATTGTGCTTCTTCTTCTAATGTAAATTTTCCCATCTCAACCATAGGCTGACTTAAATATAATATACTATCTTCTTCAAAAGTTTCTTTTAATAATTGTCGTGATTTTAAATCTTTTATAGCTTCATTTATCATTTCAACAGTTATTTCTTTTGTAGATGGGGATTTTCTCTGTATAAGCCATGGCTTATACATAATATCTAATTTGCCTGCTGGACTTTCGCCCTCAGCTTCTGTATTAAGATACATATTTCCTTCTATACCGGAAATCCATTTTAATAAATAAGCTTTTATTTTATGAAAAATAGCATGACTTTTTTTTCGTCTGCGTGTTCCATTAAAATATGAATACATGCCATCTTCTATTCTATAAAAAGAATTTTTTCCTATAGCTTCAACAAATAGTTGATTAGGTATAGATGTATCCACACCTATAAATACATTATCTATATCTAAAATTCTAATATTTTCTTTCACATATTTTACTTGCTGTCTATACGATGTAGTTCTGTTTTTACTCATCAACCAATCTAATAATACAAATACATTTTTATATCCACATTCTTTTGAAGAAATATACTTCAATATTTCATTTTTCTTCCATGTTTCATATTTAGGTGGACGCATTATAACTAAATAATTTTCATCATTTTTTAATATACTATGTGTCAATATAAATGCTGTAAGTGCATGATATATTGAATTTACTACAAATATATTCTTCATCTAATCATCACCTAATAAATTTATCTTTGATTTTATAAATAGTATATTTTATATACCAATATATACCTTTCAAATATTTTCCATATTGAATAAATGATCTACCCATCATTTTCATATGTTTATAATTAATCGGTTTATTTAATGGCATATTTCCCCATAAAGATATTTTTTCTACATCTAAAAAATATTTTCTTAAAGGATGCATACACCATTCATTCCATGGTTTATATCTACCAACATAATGTACAAATATAACATCATTTGGCATATAAGCACTTTTATGTTTCATATTTAAAAGATAATCATACTTTTTATCAATATATAAACATTTTCCGTCCAATACTATATTTAAAGCATCTTGATCAAGCCAAGCAAATTTTCCTAAATTATCAAATGATAATTTTATTGCTTTTTCTGAAATATTATTATCATTCCATTTTTTTACGTCTATAAACATAAATCCTGCATTAAAATATTTATTATTTTTTATATTTAATTTTTTTATTTGTTTTTCTCTAACATAAGGCAAATCATTTACAACAGCAACAATATTATCTTTAAAATCTAATTGCATTAATGACTTCAAATTACCAAAACATTGTACATCTGCATCAATATAAATTAATTTATTCACAATACCGTCCAAAATTTGTGGCATTAAAAATCTATTATATGTAGCTTTCGCAAAATGTTTAGTATAAGGTAATTGATCAAAAACTTCTGTATTTATTTTATAAATAATAACAATAACTTTATTTTCCTTAGCAAATTTTTCTAATAAATTCAATGACATATCATCTATATAATCTATAAATATATGAAAAATAATATTTATATCCATATTATTTTTTATTATCGATGTCATTGATACTCCCATAGGTCTTATAAAATTGTTATCTACACCATATCCTATATTTATTGATTTTTTATAATTAATATCTTCAATATTTAAGCCATTAAATATTAATTTATTTTCCACTATATTATTTAAATACAATTTATTTCTCCTCAATTAAAATGTAAATATTTCTCTTTATAATACTTTATATAATATCTTATAGCTTTTTTATAACTACCATTAAATTTATATGCCTTTGCCTTTTTTTTATATAATTTATATTTCTTATTCTTTTTATATTCCTTTTTTCTTTCTATAAAATGTTCTCCACCAAATAATTTTAATCCATCATACCATGTATCTACATCATGTATTTCAAATAATTCAGGTCTTTCATAATATGCCATAAGTTCTATAGTTTGATCATCATCGCATAATCCACATCTTAATAAACTTAACATAGACTCTTTTGCTAATAATATAAAATCTCTCCATAAATCAACATAAGCAACCATTATATTGCCTCTAATATATACATCCATATTTCTCACAATTTCAAAAATAGGTATATTTACATCTATTTTTTGATGTGTAAATAAATGTATTTTATTAGAAAAATTATACTCCCATAAGAAATTAAAATCTTCTTCATTAATTAATCCATCTTTACCCCCATGGTTAAATCCAAAATCTAACCATGCTATTATTGAATTATTATTTATATACTTTTTACTAATAACATCTTCTATACAATACCATTTTAGCATTACAACATAATTATAATCTACATTCCATGATTCTGGTCTCTTTATATCCTTATGAAAAGTTTTTGATATATCATTATTCATTACTTTTTCTATTCTATTATATAAATCTCTATCAAAAGCTCTATAATCATCTACTATTATAACTTTAGTTTTTTCCTCTAATCCAAAATCTTTTCTTATAGATAAAATTTCATTAGCAAATTCTTTTGTAGTATATACAATTAAATTATTTTTTATTCTAGCCCAAAATTTAAAATAATTAATATATTTATTATTTCCTCTTTCACTATTATTCCAATTTCCTCTGCCTATATCAAAATATGCTGTTACTATTGTTATATCACTCATTATAAATCATTTCCTTGATACTATTTTCATAGTTTTTATACATAAGTTCTAAACTAAATTTTTCATTAATAAATTCATATGCTTCTTTACTCAAAGACTCTCTTAACTCTTTACTATTTTTCATTTTTAATATATTATTAGCTAAATCCAATATATTATTATCTTCTACTAATAAACCTGTTTTATTATTTAAAACCACTTCATTTGCTCCTGAAACATCTGTAGATATTACAGGTGTTTTTGCTGCCATAGCTTCACATAATACCAAACCAAAACCTTCATAATGAGTAGCCAATACAAATAAATCTGTTTTTACTATTAAATCTTTAAAATTACCTTCTATTATTTTTATATTATTATCTAAATTATGTTCAGAAATATACTTTTCACATTTTTTTCTAGTTTTTCCTATGCCCATTAATAACAAATTAATTTTTTCATTTTTTTCTTTAATCAAATACTCTATCGCTTTAATCAAAGTCATCTGATCTTTTTGTTTACTGAAACGAGCAACCATTCCTACTGTGAAAATGTCGTGCTTTTCCTTTGGTAAATCAAAACTTTGTATATCAATACCATTATAAATTACTTCTACCTTTGATTTATCTATACCTTGCTTAATCAAGTGATTAGCTACACCCTTTGATACACAAATATATTTATTTGTATACTTATCTAATTTTCGTGTTAAATAACGTCTAAATGGTGTATATTTCTCTGTATTATGTTCTACATGTATTAATTTAACTGGTATTTTAGCATATACTAATGCTAATTTAGTCCAAATATGTGTACTATATCCATGAACGATAATTAAATCTGGTTTACTATGTCTAATAAATTCACCTAAAGATAATATATAGTCTATAGTAAATTTATCTTTTATAACAATAATACCTTTTAAATCTGTATTATTATATTTACGAAAAATATCAATAACTTCATAACCTCTAGTTTTTAAATAATTACTTATATCTATTGCAATATTAAGTGAACCAGATGGATTTCCAGATACAATACTTAAAATCTTTTTCACTAAATTCACATCCTTCTAACTTTACCATCCAATTACCATCCAATTACGTCCTTTAAATTCAAGCTTTTTCAGCTTTTACCATCCAATTACCATCCAATTACCATCCAATTAATTTCCCATTCTTAATATATCTGCTAATTTTTGTACACCTACATAAAGCTCTAATTTTGTTAATGATTTTGAATATGCTCTACCTCGTCCATTACCTGTGATTACTATTAAATCTGTATTACTTAATTCTTTTATTGCTCTTTGAAAAACATATTTACTAAGTTTTAATTCTTCTTTTAATTCTTTTGCTGTATATTTATTTTTACCATTTTTATCAATATAAGTAAAAATTAACTTAGCTTCCTTTGATAAATTCGGATATGTAGAAACTAAATCTACTTTCCATATTTTTATGTTTGTTTCTTTGAAATTAGTTTCTACCTGTGGTTGTTTAAAACTATTAGTAATTGCAAAATCAAATATTTCTGGTCCACCAGAACCTGCTCTCTCTGATAAACCTAATCTTCTAAACAATGTCATTATTACTGTATTTCTCGGACATGAATTTCCACCTTTTATAAATTCTTCCGTAGAAACTAACATCATTCCTGGATTATTAAATTCATAATAATTACTATATACATTAACAATTATAGATGATGTACTTACATAATAATCAGCATGGACAATCATATTTATTAATGCCTCTCTTAGAATCACTAATAACTTTTCTGGAGATTTTCTTATCAAATTTTTCTCCAGTTCAAAATCATCTGTTATTGTACTTTGTAATTTTTCCATTATAAGAAAAAAATAATTCATTAAATTTAAATTAAAAAAAGACATATCATCAGAAGCTACTCTATCACTCCATCTTGCATTATTTCCTCTTCTATCAAAATAATCTAAATGAAAATGTGGAAATCTATTTATTATAGCATCTATTTTTCCAAAAAATAATAAACCACCTTCTGTTATATAATATTTATTATCATTATAATCTAATTTTAAAGCTCCCATTTGTATTAGAAACTTTGATACATCCATATCTAAGTATTTTGTATCATGTGTATGCTCAAAAATATGTTGCCTATATTTTTGTATAGATAATAAATCTAAATCTCTTTCTATTGTATAATTTTTTAATAAACCCACATCTTGAGCTAAATTTCTATTTCTCAATAATATTTGTAACTGTTCTATATTAACTTTTACATCCGCTGAATTTAACCTAATATATGTATTTGTTAATACATTATTTAAGTAAATAGGTTTCTGTTGATGAGTTGCTTCTGGTACATTAATAATTATTATTGATTTATCTTCTATTTTTTTTATTTGTACATCGTTATTAGATAAAAGATTATAATTTACTTTATTAGTATTTGATATACATGTCCAAAAATCATCACATACTTTAGTTGGATTTTCAACACCTGTAATTTCAAATTTATTTTTCTCTATATTTTTTATCTCAGTAATACCTAAAATAATTTTACCACCATGTGTATTTGCAAACGCACTATATGTTGACCAAAGATCTTTCGGTAAAATTCTCTTGCACTGTTTACATTCTATATCTTGATTTTCTGCTTCTAAATTATTTATAAAAGTAACTATATTTTCTTCTGTCTTCATTTAACATTAATATCTCCTATAAAACATTAATTAGTTTTATTATCTATTATCTCATTATATACTTCTATAATCTTTTTTATCATTATTTGATTAGCAAAATCTTTTTCTACTTTTTTCCTTGCAATTACTCCCATTTTGCTACATAAATCTTTATCTTGAGCTAATATATTTATCTTATTTACTAAATCATCATCATCATTATATTTTACAAGAAATCCTGTTTCTTTATCACTTATAACTTCACTAATGCCACCAACATTAAAAGCTATAGCTGGCTTTTGCATTGCCATCCCTTCAGTCAAAACTAATCCAAATGTTTCAAAATATGATGGTAAAGCCATTACATCTGCTATATCTATATAATTTTCTACATCTGTCTTATGACCTAATAAATGTACTCTATCTTGTAAATGATATTCTTTTATTTTTTTCTTTAAATCACTGAAACCTTTTCCTTTACCAATTACTACAAGATGCCATTTTTTACTAACTTCATAATTTTTCAATACATCGAGTAAATGCTGATGTCCTTTATTTCGCAAATTTTTAATACGCGAAACTATAATCATAGTAAAAGCTTCTTGTGGTATATTATATTTTTTTCGTAATAAATTTTTATTTTGTCTATTTGGCTTAAATTTTTCAATATCTACACCATTATAAACAACTTGTATTTTTTCAGCTAAAAAGCCTTCTTTTATTGCAGATTTCCTAGAAAACTCACTTACAGCAATAATCTTATCCACTTGATTCATAATGTCTTTCACTTTTGCTGGTAATACACCATGAGCTGTATATACTATAGGAATATCTAATTTATACTTATTTCGTGTCTTTACGGCTACAATACCTGCTGCTTCCGAATTGGCATGTATTAAGTCTATATTATATTTTTCTACAATACGTTTTAATAATAATCCTGATATAAACTTACTCAATCTAATCGGTAAAAAAAAATGTTTTATTCCTTCTTTTTGTAATTCAACCGCCAACGCTCCACCAGCAGAAGCAATAAAAATATTGTAGCCTAATGATTTTAAACTACGAGCTACCAAAGCTACATATGATTCAGCACCACCTATATTCATACGAGGTACTAATAATAAAATATTTTTCATAAAAAATTACTCCATAATTTTTCTTAAAGAATTAACAATATTTTCTACCTTTATATTTTCTGTTAAAACCTCACAACGATATAATGATTTTTCAGGAGCCCATGCGTCTAAATGTGCTTTTGTATGAATATAAAATAAACAAACTGTAGGTACATCTACTGCCAAACCTAAATGCATAGTTCCTGTATCCACACTAATTAAAGCTTTACAATTAGCTAGTAGCGCTCCAAGTTGAGCAATAGTCGTCTTATCTACTAAATTTATAAAATCATCTTTAGCTATTTTAGACAATTCTTCTCCATATTCTTTTGCTACATTCCCTGCCCCTAATAGTAATAAAGTATAACCTTTACTTTTTAATGTTTGTATTAATTCTTTACAATCTTTTAAAGGCATATCTTTTTCTTTCTTTTTAGATGTAGTACATATTGCTACTAATTTATTATCTTGTATATTTAAACCTTCTAATAACACTTCAATATCATCATATGATGATTCTGGTGGTATAAATTTCATTGGTAATTCTCTTATAGCTTTTTTACTATATTGTTCTAATAAAATACTATTTTTAGTCTGTACTTTTGTCTTACCATGATAATCTATTTCTCTAGGATTATCTAATAAAAAATTTATTATACCTTTATTTTCAGCATATACTTTTTTAGCCCCAAATAATTTTGCTAAAACAATACCTCTTTCATTACCATAAATAACAAAAGCTGCTTCAAAGCCTAATTTAAATTTTTCTTTATATTCTTGATAAAAATTCCATGCTCCCTTTACACCATGATGTTTACCCTTTTTATCATAAGCTACTACTTCATCTACTCCATCACAGTAGGTTGCTACTTCTACAAATGGCTTATTAACAATAAAAGTTATATGTGAATCTGGATATAATATTTTTATATTTCTACACAAAGGATTAGTAAGTAAAGTATCTCCAAAAAAAGATGTATTAATAACTAAAAATTTTTTCATAAAATCTTTCCTTAAAAATTTATTGAATATCTTCTTCATATTCGTATAATATATTATTATACACTATATCTAAGGTTAGGAAAAATTATTATGTTTATACTATTATTGATTATTTTATGTATATTTTTTATCTTATATTTAAAATTTAAAAATTATGTACCAATTTTAATGTATCATCGTATAGCCAATATTCCTGGTGATAGAAATGCTCTACCTAAAGAAAAATTTGCCGAGCAACTAGAATATTTATCCACACATAACTATCATACTATTACACCAGAACAATTATATAATCACTTCATAAATAAGGCTAAATTACCTAAAAATCCTATTCTACTAACTTTTGATGATGGCTATCAGGATAATTATCTTGAAGCCTTACCGCTATTAAAAAAATACAATATGACTGCTGTTGTTTTTCCTATTTACAATTGGATTGGTAAACCTAATAAATGGGAAAATTTCGGTAAACAAGAAACTACTACCATGAATTTAGCAGAATTAAAATCTTGGCTTAATCACGGTCTAGATATCCAACCTCATACTGCCGACCATCCATTCCTAACTCAATGTAATGAAGAAAAATTAAATTTAGAAATTATTGATACCAAAACAAAATTTGAAAAATTATTAGATAAACCTATGGATTATCTTTGTTACCCATATGGTTTTTTCAATCAACAAGTAATAAATATAGTAAAAAAAGCAAATTATAAAATGGCATTTGCCATCTTTGAAAATGTTCCACTTTGGCATATTGACCTTTTTGCTCTTCCACGCATTCCTATACCTTCACACCAAAAAATGTGGGAATTCAAATTAAAAATAAGCTCTATTCACATTATTTTCGTTGCAATGCGAAAATGGGAACGACAATTTAAACAACTAAAAAATAAATTTAAATAAATAAAAAGCCTCAAGAATATAAATTCCTGAGGCTTTTTTATCATCGTATACTAAAATATCTTATATGAATATATCTTCTTTTAAAGGAAATATCATATGTACAGCAAACAAGAGCTATATATGCTATGATTTCACAGCTTTCTTCTAATAATTGATTATAATTACCAAATTGCACTAAACCTCTATCAAATACACATTGACTCAATATGCTTGTTACTATAAAAAACAAAAATTCACCTAATGGAATGTACCAGCAAATTCCTTGTCTTCTGCTTTGATAAAAATATACTACCAATAAAATCAAGGCTATTAATATTAAAATCCCTACTATTGGATAAACTACTGAACCATACCATAATTCATGTACTTTTACAAAAATCTGTTCACCATTTTTATCCATACCAATAGGATAAAATACACGACCCCAACTCAATTCTCTACCAATCATCAATATATAAATTATTATCGAAGCTACATAAAACTTTATACTATCATATAAAATAAAATCTCGTATTTTCCCTATACAGATTACAATACCTAAAAATAAAATTACAACTTCTAAATTCTCTAAAAAATGATTTTCATAACTATATTCTATAGGTAAAACAAATGATAACCCAATAAAAATAACAGCTAAAATACACAAAATAACTAAAGCTTTTGTATATCTAATTTCAAAATTTAACATCTATATTCCTTCTTTATTTCTTTTTAAATGATATATCATAAGTAAAGCATACTAAAGAACAATATGCTAATATCTCTGTGCATTCTTCTAATAATTGACCATAATCTGCTAAAAACTTAATTAAATTTTTCTCAAATACTATCTGACTCAAGATCATCATAATTATAAATAAACGAATGCTATATCTAGGTATACTACAAATAATCTGTTCTTTTTTTATGTATTTATAAGTTTGTATCATTAAAAATAATGCTATTAAAACTAGTACTGCAATTATAGGATATACTATTGGGCCATACCATATTTGATGGATATTCATAAAAATTTGTTCACCATTTTTATCGATACCAATAGGATAAAATACTCTACCATAACTTAATTCTCTAGCAATCATAATAATATAAAAAATACCACATGCTAGATAAAACTTATTAAACTTATTTTTATTTAAACTTACAGTTCTATATAACATATTTATAAAACCAATACCTAATACAAATACTTCTAGATTTTCTAACAAATGATTTTCATAACTACATTCTACTGGTAAAATAAAAGCTTGAGGTAATAATAAAACCATCAAACCAATTAAAATATAATATGTCTTATGCATATATTTATCTACACAAACCATCAATACCATCCTTTACAAAAATTTAAATTTATTTTCATCTAAAATTCATTTTTATAAAATATACTATAATTGAGATAGTGGAACATTTATTTATCTATAAACAATAATAAAGAAATAAATTTTAAATAATTTACTTCTTTATTTTTTATTATTTTTCAAAACTAGATTTTTCTGGCAAAATTCTATCAAATGCCTGTTTTATTCTTTCTTTCATAGGTTCAAAATCCACATTATCATTGTCATTTATACATATCATAGGCATTGCTTGATTTTCTATAATCTTAAATAATTCTTGATTTTGTTCTACTCCATTATAGATTTCATAAACCTTACCTTTTACATGTCTTCCTATTGGATAAAAATTTCCTCTAGTCAATTGCCAATAACGAATAAGCCAATTATCTAAATCTAATTTACTTCTAAACTTATGTGACGAAGTATCATCTAATGATTCATATTCTTTTTCCCAAATATCTTCATATTCACTTTTCAAAAAAGAAAAAGCTAAATGATTATTTGCAAATCCTTTAAATCTATGTTGCCCATAAAAAATTAAATTACGTAAAGCATTCCAACCATAAGCTAAATTTACCCATTTACTAAAATGCTTTTTCATCTGTTCCTTTTTATCAAAATGTCCATTTAAAATTGTTACACAATTTAATTTTATAAATGGCATCATATCTTCTTTAGTAGTTGTACTAATTGTACTAGTTATCGCAAAATCTGTCGGCAAACAATCTTTACCTGCAAAAAACAATTCTCTTTTTACTGGTCTTAACAAAAACATATCATCATTAAAATAAACAAATCTTTCTGCTAAACCGTTTATTCTATGCAAATTTAATTCAATAGGCTGGGAACTAAATGTAGGTAAATATTTTTGTGGTATAAAATCGCTATGTTTAGCAATATTTAATTTGGGATTATCTATATTTAACCATTTAGGCAAATGACCATAAGTTACAAAATGTATTTTGTTGACCCATGGTGCAAATTTTTCTACAGCTCTAAACCAATATTGCATATTGTCCCAATCACGAAAACGCACATTGCGATTATCTGCATTTTTATTAGGGCTATATTTTGCTTTTTCAGCTTGCCATACTGGATCATTACCATCAACCCAAGTGACCACAAAATCAATAGGATAATTTTCACTCATCTTTTAACAACTCGCTTTGTCTTAATTTTTCTATGACTTGATTTGGTTTTATACTTGCTAAGCAATCTATATTTTTAGCACAAGTACGCTTCCAACAACCATCACATTCATGACCTGCTAAAATCACATTTTCACTTTGTCTATATGGACCATTTCTATTAGGATCTGTTGGCCCCATAAGCATAATTGCAGGAATATTTAAAGCTGCTGCTAAATGAAGGTTTCCTGTATCTCCGCCTACAACAGCCTTTGATAATTTAATAAGTCTAGCCGTTTGCATCAAACTCGTTTTTCCCACAAAATTTATAATATTATTTTCTCTAGCTAATTTAATAATAGCTTGTGATTTTTGTTCATCATCTTTTCCAAAACCAATTAAGACTACTTTTAAATTATATTCTGCTAATAAATCACTTAATTTCGCAAAATTTTCCACAGACCAACATTTATTTATCCAATTAGTGCCCACTGCAAAAATTATAAATTTTTGATTTAATATATTCTCTTTAATCAATAAATTATCTACAAAATCAATTTCATCTTGTGTATTAACTAAAGGAAATATTATATTTTCTGTATCACAATCTAAACATTTAACAGTATCTAAATATCTATCTACAATATGACCATTTTTATTATTGCCTACTATGCGTTTACTGATTAAATTGCTACCTTCACGCATATCTACATAACCTATTTTTCTCTTTGCCTTGGCAGCAAATACTACAGCTGCTGACTTAAACAAACCTTGTAAATCTATAGATATATCATATTTTCTTTTTTGCAATAACTTAGCAAATGGTCGATAATTTTCCTTAAAACCATTCCATGATTTAAATGCTTTTTTATGAAAAATAATTATTTCATCTACATATGGATTGTGTTTCACCAATTCATATGCTGTAGGTTCCACAACCCATGTAATATGCGCATTAGGATATCGTTTTTTCAAAACATATGCTACAGGTAATGCATGAATTACATCTCCTATTGCACTTAATTTTACAATTAAAATATTCATAAAAACCTCATCAAATTCTTATCAAATATTATATATTTTCCATTCTTTGATTTTACCAATATTTTACAAAATAGTAAATACTTATTTACTATTTTATCTAAATAAAAACTACATCTCTAAAATACATACCTTAAAGATGTAGTTTTTTATTTATCAATATATCTCTAAAATTCTCTGTATGATATTTGTAGTAGAACAGCCTTCTACTACTTTTATAAATTTTATCTTACCACCATATTTTTTTACTGTCGCTGTTTCTGGAAGAGATTCTTCTGTATAATCTCCACCTTTTACATAGATATCTGGTTTTACTTTACTGATTAATTTATCAGCTGTTGTTTCATCAAAAATAACTACATAATTTACAGCTTTTAAACTATCTATAACCTCTGCTCGCTCTTTTTGCGGAACAATTGGTCTTTTGTCTGATTTATACTGCTTTACAGACTGATCACTATTTAACCCTAAAATTAAATAATCTGCTAATTTACTAGCTTCATTTAAATAACGAACATGACCTGCATGTACTAAATCAAAAGTGCCATTAGTAAGTGCTATAGTTTTATTACCCTTACGCAAGATTTCACAAAACTTTTCAATATCTTGTATATCTATAATCATCACTAAAATCCTATCTGTAATTATTATTTTTTCAATACGGCAATTAATTCCTCATCAGAAACTGTAGCTGTTCCCATTTTACGTACAGCAATACCAGAAGCAAAATTAGAAAGTTCAGCTGCTTGACTTGGCATCGCACCTGTAGCTAATGCTGTGATAAAGGTAGCAACACATGTATCGCCTGCTCCTGATACATCAAATACTTCTGATTTATCAGATACTGGGATATTATGCACGTCTCCATTTGCTTCAAATAAAGTCATACCTTTTTCGCCACGTGTAACTAAAATTCCCTTTGCTTGCATTTTTACTAAAAATTCCTGTGCCGCTTTATATAAGCTATCTTCATTATCTATTTTATAGCCTACAGCACTAGCTAATTCTGCATCATTTTGTTTTACATAATCAGTACCTACAAAATTGAAAATAGCATATCGAGAATCTATTATTGATGGGATATCATATTCTTTACTTAAAGATAAAATTAAATCACGAATTTTAGGTGTAATTGTTCCACTGCCATAATCACTCATTACTACACCTTGCATTTGTGGCATGACCATTTGAATGTAATTCATCAATTCTTTTTCATATATTTCACTGATAACTTCATTACATTCTCTATCAATACGTACTACCTGTTGACTTACTGTAGCTCTGCCACCTGCAATAACACGTGTCTTAGTAATAGTTTTGCGATTTTGATCACAAAACATACCTTCAGTATTTACATTATTTTCTTCTAATATTTGCTTTAAATTTAAAGCACCTTTATCTTCGCCTAAAATACCTACAGCAAAAGCTTTTCCGCCTAATGTAGCCACATTATTAACTACATTAGCGGCACCGCCAGCCACTGTTTTTTCTTCTGACTCTATCAATACTAAAACTGGCGCTTCACGAGAAATACGAGAAATATCGCCTTTTAAATATATATCAGCAATCATATCACCAATAATTAAAATGCGTTTTCCCTTAAATTTTTCTACAAAATCAATCAATTCCGGCTTCATAAATTCACCTTTTTTCTCTATATATTAGAAATTTAAGAAATTAAAATGTAAACTCCATTTATCTTTTTTCTGTTCATATTTTAATTCAGTTTCTACACAATGCCAATCATGATACCAATAATAATCTAAATCTCTTAAACGAAGCTGATCAGAAGCATCATATCCTGTTGCTACAACAAAGCGATTTTTATCATCTATAGTATAACTTAGACCTGCGGATACTTTTTTGGAATAATCTTCCAATCCATACTGGAATAAAGTATTTTCTGCACTAACTCTTGAATAATGATATCCTGTATAAGCTACTAATCTATCAGTTAATTCACCAAGTAAAGTCACATCATAATATAAACTATTATAATTGCTATCATCATAATCTTCATAAACTAAGCGATAACCTATGCTTGGAAATAATCTAAATTTACCTTCTGTATCTAAATTTATAGGATCATGATGGAGAGATAAATTATGTTCACGATGCCAACTTTTAATATTATTTTCTTCCCATAGACCATATTCATTATACAAATTAAAACTAAGTGGTGTATCACCTATTCTACTGCCATAATTATATATATATGCTATATTCTTTTCTAACCAACGATCATCATCATCTTCATATTTACCATTTTCTACTTTAAAAGTACTACCTGCATTATTCCAAGCTACACCATAAATATTTCTCATATCATGCTTAGTAGTATATTTTAAATCAGCATAAGCTTTTACATTATCCATAAGTGGTGCATCTAATTTATAACCGATAGATAAACCATCATCATCATTTATACGAATACGCAATGGTATCCATTGATTATTTCCATCGCTATTAGCACCTATTTTAGTACTATATTCATCTGTTTGATAAATAACTTGTCCTTTGATCAAAAATTTCGCATTATATGCTACCATATGGTCATCAGGATAAATTTCAATTTTATCAGCAGTCAAACAGTAATCTGGTTTTTTTGCAGGACAACGTGTCATAGTGCCATTGTAAATTATATAGTAATCAGGATAAAATTCTACTTGTTCCCCTGAAATATATCTATTATCTACACGACCTTTTACATTATTCATTACACCAGTTTTTTCATTATAATTATATTTTGTTTTCTCACTGTTGATATCAAGTGTTGGATTAGCTACCTGCATAACATGGGCATGAACAGGAATATCCACATCACCTGTATTTAAATTACCATTTGCATCTTCAGTAGTCATGCGTGAATAATTCTGCGTGATTTTTACATTGCCCTTACCATATACTTCACCTGTTACTGAATCATACATAATATCATTACCCTCAAAAATAATTGGTGCTTCTTGAGGATTTTGTATAACAATGCCTTCTTTTTCATATTGAGCATCTAATTCTGCTTTGAATTCATTAATAGCTTTATTTTTTTCTTTATCTCTAGCTTCACGACGTTGGTCTTCAACATAATTTAAGATTTCAACATCAGTATCTGAAGCTAATACTGGCTGATTATATGTACATAAAGATAATGCACTTAATGATATCGCCCACAATATTTTTTTCTCTATTTTCATTAAAATATTCACCTATCTTAAAATAAATTTAACTAAATACACTTAAATTATTATACCATGATAATATTCTCTTTGCCGAATTACTTTTCGCTAAAATCTAAAAGGACTCTACATTTATTGCAGAGTCCTTTTCATTTATCTATTATATTTTTCTACTAAGGAACACAAATACATTGCTTTTTCGTCTGTCAATGCATCTTTTTGCATACGCCAGCCCCAGTTAGTGCCTACTGTACCAGGTAAATTCATTCTAGCATTACTATCCAACTTCAAAACATCTTGCATTGGCAGTATCGCCATCTTAGAAGCACTAGCATATGCTAATTTTACCAATTCATCTAATAAAGCCTCATTATCATCAACTTTAACTTCTAATAAATCTGCTAAAACTGCTTTATCCTGTGGAGATATATCCTCTTTAAGCCAGCCTAAAGTTGTATTATTATCATGAGTGCCTGTATAGACAATGCTATTTTTCGGACTGATAAAGTTTAATTTATGATATTTATTTGCATATAATTCAAATTGCAAAACTTTCATGCCTGGGAAATTACAACTATTTTTTAAAGCTTCGACTTCTGGAGTGATTACACCTAAATCTTCAGCAATAATTGGCACATCACCTAGATATTCTTTGATTTTATCAAATAAATCTTTGCCTGGACCTTTAACCCATTTACCAACACGAGCATTTGTAGCCATGCCAGATACTTCCCAATAAGCTTCAAAACCACGGAAATGGTCAATGCGAATTATATCTACTAAATTCAATAATGTAGCTATGCGTTTACGCCACCAACTATAGTCATCTCTTTGCATTACCTTCCAGAGATAATGTGGATTACCCCAAAGTTGACCGTCTTCACTGAAATAATCTGGTGGTACTCCCGCTGCTGTCTTTAAGGTGCCATCAGCATTTAAATTAAATAAATCTTGATGTACCCATACATCAGCACTATCATGTGATGGGAAAATAGGAACATCACCGACTATTTGTATGCCTTTTTCGTTTGCATAAGCATGTAAATCCTGCCACTGTTTAAAGAAAATATATTGTTTAAACTTAGCATAAGCAATATCTTGTGCCAAAGAAATTCTACAAGACTCTAAAGCTTGAGGTTTACGCAATTTTATATCTAAATTCCATTCATACCATGGTAAGTTTTTATAATATTTCTTTAATGCCATGAATAATGCATAATCTTCAAGCCAATAACTTTGCTGTTGACAAAAAGCTGTATAATCTGCATCTGCTACAAAATTAGCAAAAGCTTTCGTTAAGATTTTCTCTTTATAAGCTTCTACTTTTACAAAATCTACTTTATTAACGTCATCTTTATAATCTAAAACAATATCTTTAGCTTCTAATAAATTAATTTCCACTAATTTTTCAGGAGAAATAAGCATAGTATTGCCAGCAAAAGCAGATGGAGATTGATATGGAGATGCTCCATATCCCACTGGATTTAATGGAAGGACTTGCCAAATCTTTTGTTTAGCTTTTACTAACCAATCCACAAAATTATAAGCTTCTTTTCCTAAATCACCAATACCATAATCAGATGGAAGTGATGTTGGATGCATGATAATACCAGCTTTTCTAGCATATTCTATATTTTCTTTTTCCTGTTCAAATACTAGAGCTGTGAGCGGTTCAATTTCTATCTTAGCCTTATTATCTATGATTTCCACATCAGGATACATATTAGTTATTTCATGTAATTTACGCTGACAAAAACCATGAACATCAATTTCTATCGTCATAGTCTTTTCTTGATGACGATTTAATACCACTAAAATACAATCATCATCCATTTTTTGTCCAAATCTATCTTTTCCTAATTTTGTAGTTCTCATATAAGCTAAGACATCATCTTGAGCATATACTGGTATATACCAACCAGTTTGCAATACTTGTCGATGATTGCGCAGTGCTATCATACGCGTAAAGAAATGACGTAAATTATTATCAGCTTCATCCCATTTATAGCTTGCTCTATTATGCGGATCGCGATATCCCTGCATACCGATTTCATCGCCATAATAAATTGATGGTACCCCCGGCAATGTCATCTGCCAAACAACAGCTAATTTCAAACGAGCAATAGCTAAACGTAAATGAGCATCATCTAATTTGAATTTTGCCTGTACGCTAGCTGGCACATTTTCTACACTTGGAGCTTCACCTAATAAAGTCAAAATACGTTCTACATCATGACTACCTAATAAGTTCATCATGGCATAGAGATTTTCTTCAGGATAATTTTCATGCTGATTTAAAATACTTATTTCTGTTTCTTGAGCTGATTTATTTTTCAAAATAAAATCTAAAATAATTCTGCGCAATGGATAATTCATCGCACTATCCATCTCATAACCACAAAGATATTCGCGATGAACATTATACGCTATTTTATTTGAAGCATCTTCCCATACTTCACCAATAATAACTGCATCTTTATCTAATTTCTTCAATTTTTGATAAAAACAACGTGTAAATTTCTGTGGCAATTCATCAATTACGTCTAAACGCCAACCACTTATGCCTTTATCCATCCAAAAATTCATTACACTATCTTCACTACGAATGATGAAATCCATATATGATGGTGTCGTTTCCTTTGTGTTTGGCATACTTGTAAAGCCCCACCAACAATCATATTTACAAGGATATTCCTTGAAATCATACCATTCATAATATGGGGACTCTTTAGATTGATATGCACCTACACTATCAAAATTGCCAAAGCGATTGAAGTATATACTATCACTGCCAGTATGACTAAATACACCATCTAAGATAATACGAATTCCCATCTCTTTAGCTTGACTACAAAGCTGTGCAAATTCTTCATTAGTGCCAAACATTGGGTCTACTTGATGATAATCTGCCGTATCATAATGATGATTAGCACGTGATTTAAAAATAGGATTAAAATAAATCACAGATATTCCCAAATCTTTTAAATAAGATAATTTCTCTTTTATACCTTGGATATTTCCGCCAAAATAATCATAAGTGATTACATTTTTAGTATCTGGGTCTAAATAATACATTGGTGGTTCATTCCAATCACAATGAAGCACTGCATGTTTTTTCTGTGGGATATTATTGCCACTACGATAAAATCTATCAGGAAAAATCTGATACATAACGGCTTTTTTAAACCAATCTGGCGTTTTTACATCTTTTTTAAAAACTGTAATCTGATAAGATGGTGGCACCTCTAATGCTTCTTGACCAATACCACCCATTTGCGCCTTATTATTGCCATAATATAATAATTTGCCATCAGCTAATTCAATTATAAAATAATACCAAACAAGACAACCATCTTCAGGCATATCTAAATCAATAAAATAATGTTTTTCATCCCATGAAGATTTTTTTAAATTATAATATATTGAACCACAAGTTTCTTGCCATGTATGTAAACGCACCAAAGAAACTTTATCTTTTAAATCAACATCAATTGCCAATCTCACAAAAGATTGTGTCGGCACTGCCCCTATAGGACTGCGATAATATAGATTTTGCGAATCATGAAAAATCATTTATATTATCCCTCCCCTGATTAAAACTTTAATTAAAACTTCAATCATCTATAAAATAATTATCGCTTAATACAGACCTTATTTTGTTGAGTAAGCAAAATTTTATAAAAGTCGTATTAAGCGATAAAATTTTTATTTTAAACTAATTATTAAGCCTTTAAGCTATTATATAATTCTTTATATTGTTTAGCTGATTCTTCCCAGCTATAATCAGCAGTCATAGCATTTTCTACAAGATGAATATGTTTTCTATCATCAGCAATACCATCTATTGCACGTTTGATGGAGAATAATAATTCATGTGCATTGTAGTTATTAAAGCTAAAGCCATTACCAGTTTGAGTGTAATTGTTATATGCTTCAACAGTATCTTTTAAACCACCTGTAGCACGTACAATTGGCACAGTACCATAACGAAGAGCGATAAGCTGACCAATACCGCATGGTTCATATTGAGATGGCATCAAGAATAAATCACTTGCTGCATAAATTTGATGTGCTAATTCATTATTAAAGAAGATATTAGCAGATACTTTTTTCGGATAGCGCCATACAAGACCTTTGAACCAGTCTTCATATTGTCTATCGCCTGTACCTAAGATTACAAATTGTACATTTTCATATTCAAGTAATTCGTCTAAGATACGTGTAACTAAATCAAGACCTTTAGCTTCAACTAAACGAGTTACCATACCAATCATTGGAATTTTGCGATTTACTGGTAAGCCCAATTTTTTCTGAAGTTGTTCTTTATTATCACCTTTGATAGCAATTGCATTATGTACATCAAAGTTTTTAAAGATGTACTTATCAGTTTCTGGATTATAGTCTTCATAATCAAGACCATTGATAATACCAGATAAATCTGCATCACGTTTTTGAAGCATACCTTCAAGACCTTCACCATAATAAGGATCTTGAATTTCTTTAGCATAACTGCGACTTACAGTAGTAACTTTATCAGAATATACGATAGCACCTTTCATGAAGTTGATATCATCGAAGTATTCCAAATCACCATTGTTGAAGTATTTCCAATCAAGACCTAAAACATCTGGTAAATATCCTTTCCAGAAACGACCTTGATATTTCAAATTGTGAATAGTATATACTGTTTTAATCTTGTTATAGCGTACATCTTCATTATGTTCGAGTTTTAAATAAACGCTAATTAAACCAGTTTGCCAATCATTCATATGAATAACATCTGGCCAGAAATCAATATGAGGAAGCATTTCAAGAACAGCTCTGCAGAAGAAAGTAAATCTTTCTACATCATCTGGATAACCATAATATCCTTCACGATAGAAATATTCCTGATTATCAATGAAATAAAATGGTACATCTTTATAATCGTATCTATCAATACCTAGATATTTTTTACGCCAGGAAACATTGATTTCACCATCATAAATATGTTCCATATTATTGCGATATTCTTCTTTTATACCACTGTATTTTGGTATAACAACACGAACATCTACACCTTTTTGTTTTAATTCTTTAGGTAAAGAACCCGCTACATCTGCAAGACCGCCTGTTTTTACGAAAGGCACAGCTTCTGAGGCTACATATAAAACTTTTAACACTATAACACGACCTTCCTCTATGATTGTATATATAGCCCATATAATAAAAATTATATGGGCTATAACTTAAATTATTTCAAGGCATAAGCTTTAGCCTTTTGACGTTGTTTTGATCTATTACCATTAAGTTTTACCTTTTCTGGTTTTTCAGCTTCAATTACTGTCTGTTTTTTAGCTTCAACAGGACGCAATTTCAATCTAAAATATACTGTACCAAGTGGTGGTAAAGTAATCTGAATAGATTGATTTAAATTATGCCAGAATACATCTTCTGATTTAAAGTCACCTTCATTTAATACATTAGAACCACCATATTCTTCTTTATCTGTATTAAATACTTCTTGATAAATACCTTTTTCAGGTACACCAATACGGTAACCATGACGCACTTCTGGAGTGAAGTTACATACTACAATGATGAAATCATCTTGGTCTTCAGCATAACGAATAAAGGAAATAACGCTATTTTCATTATCGTTACAATCAATCCAACGGAAACCACGCCAATCAAAGTCTACTTGCCATAAAGCTTTATGTTCACAATAGAATTTATTCAATTCTTTAGAGAATCTCTGCATTTTTGTATGCATTGGATACAATTCAGCTAAATGCCAATCAAGACTATCATCATATTTCCATTCGATAAATTGACCAAATTCGCCACCCATGAATAATAATTTTTTACCAGGGTGAGTCATCCAATAACCAAAGAAGGAACGAAGACCAGCGAATTTACGCCAATAATCGCCTGGCATCTTTTCAATTAAAGAGCATTTACCATGAACTACTTCATCATGAGATAATGGCAATACAAAGTTTTCAGAGAAAGCATACATCAAGGAGAATGTAATTTTATCATGATTCCATTTACGATAAATAGGATCAAGGCTCATATATTTGAGCATATCATTCATCCAGCCCATATTCCATTTATAGTTGAAGCCCATGCCGCCCATATAAGTTGGACGAGAAATCATAGGCCATGATGTAGATTCTTCTGCCATCATTAAAGCATTAGGATGATATTTGAAAATCGCTTCATTTAGATTTTTAATCAATTCCATAGCTTCAAGGTTACCAGTGTCACCGTATTTATTAGGTTCCCACTGACCTTCTTCACGACCGTAGTTTAGATACAACATATTAGCTACAGCATCAATTCTAAGTCCATCAATATGATATTCATTTAACCAAAATAGAGCATTAGAAATTAAGAAGCTATGCACTTCACGACGACCATAGTCGAAGTTAGTTGTACCCCATTGCCAATTTTCACGGCGTTTTTCATTATCAGATTCATATAAAGTTTCACCATCAAAACGGCGAAGACCATGAGCATCGTTACAGAAATGTCCTGGAACCCAGTCCATGATTACAGCAATACCATTTTGATGAGCTAAATCTACTAAATACATGAAGTCTTTTGGTTCACCATAACGACTAGTTACTGCATAATAACCAGTTGCTTGGTAACCCCAAGAACCATCAAATGGATGTTCACAAAGTGGCATAAACTCAATATGAGTATAATTCATTTCTTTAACATAAGAGATGAGCTGTTTTGCTGCTTCTCTATAAGTTAAATAATTACCTTCAGCATCACGACGCCAAGAGCCTAAATGCACTTCATAGATGAGCATAGGTTTATCATAAGAAGCTTCTTGTTGCTGTTTTTTTTGCCATTTTTCATCATGCCATTCATAACCGCGTAAATCATAAACGCGAGAAGCTGTTTTTGGTTTCTTTTCAGCATAAAAAGCATAAGGATCTGCTTTTAAGAAACGTTCTCCACCATTGAATGGCTCTATAGAATATTTATAAATTTCACCTTGCTGTAAATTAGGAATAAAAGTCACCCAAATTTCACCATCAGAAATTCTCTGCATTGGGTTTTCATTGTAATCCCAATTATTAAAATCTCCTACTACACTTATGGCTTTAGCATGAGGTGCCCAAACAGCAAAGCGTACGCCTTCTACTCCGTCTTCTACTACAAAATGAGCTCCTAACATTTGATACGCATAGAAATTTGTACCTTGATGATACAAATACAAATCAAAATCTTTTAATGCGGATACTTCCATATTTTTAGTTCTCCTTTGGAGTCATTTATTTTAATAAATTAATAGGTTCTACATTCCAGATATCTTTTGCATATTCGCTGATAGTTCTATCACTAGAGAAGATACCAGAATGTGCAATATTGATTAAGCTGGATTTTAACCAACCATAGCGGTCGAGATATTTACCTCTAATTTTTACATGAGCATCAATATAAGAATTGAAATCTTTGAATACGAAATATTCATCATTACTATTGAATAAATAGTTGTGTAAGTCATGGAAATCACCATTACCTACGAATGGACCAGTCAATAATTCATCAACTACATTGTGAATTGCTGGATTTGTATTATATTCAGTCCATGCGGAATATAATCCATTTTTATAGTATTCCATTACTTCATGTTCTTTTAAGCCAAAGATAACGCAGTTATCTTCTCCAACTGCATCGCAGATTTCCACGTTAGCACCATCTAAAGTACCAAGTGTGATAGCACCGTTCATCATGAATTTCATGTTAGATGTACCGGAAGCTTCTTTACCTGCAAGAGAAATCTGTTCACTAACATCAGCTGCTGGGAATAATTTTTCTGCTAAAGTAACACCATAGTTTTCTAAGAATACTACATGTAAACAATCGTTTACATCTTTATCGTTATTAACAATATTAGCTACATTGTTGATTAAGCGAATTGTTTCTTTAGCGATATGGTAACCAGGAGCTGCTTTACCTGCGAACATATAAGTACGAGGTAACATTTCAGATTTAATAGATGGATTTGCTTTAATCAAATTATAAATATGCATTACATGTAAAATATTCATAATTTGACGTTTGTAAGAATGAATACGTTTAACTTGAATGTCATATAAAGAGTTAGGGTCAATAGTAAATCCACTACGACGTTTGATATGACCAGCTAAATAAATTTTATGTTCTTTTTTAACTTCTGCTAATTTATCAAGGAATGCTGTATCATCTTTATAATCTAATAAATCGATAAGACGAGATGGGTCTTTACGCCATTTATCAGAAATAGCTTCATCTATTAAGCTAGAAAGCTGTGGATTTGCAGCAATGAGCCAACGACGATGTGTAATACCATTAGTTTTATTATTGAATTTACCTGGGTAAATTTCATCAAAGTCACGCATAGTATGTGCTTTTAAGATATCGCTATGAATTTTAGCAACACCATTTACGCTGTGGCTACCTACAACAGAAAGACGAGCCATATGAACTACGCCATCTTGAATGATAGATACTCTGCGTACACGGTCTTCATCATTTGGATATTGTTTACGAACATCTTCTAAGAAGCGTGCATTGATTTCTTCTACGATCATGTAAATACGTGGTACGAGATTTTTAAACATATCAATTGGCCAAGTTTCTAACGCTTCTGGCATAATTGTATGGTTAGTATAAGCTACTGTATTTTTAGTGATATCCCAAGCAGTATCCCAATCCATACCTTCTTGGTCAATGAGTACGCGCATAAGTTCAGGAATTGCCATTGCTGGATGAGTATCATTGATATGAATAGCAATTTTTTTCGCAAAATCTTTTAAATCACCTTTACGGCGTTTATAATGACGAACAATACTTTGAACGCCTGCAGATACAAAGAAATATTCTTGAGTCAAACGAAGCATTTTACCTTCATAAGAGCTATCTTCTGGATACAAGCAAGAAGTGATTGCTTGTACACGATAAGATTGACGCAATCTTTCTTGTAACTGTTCTCTAGTACCTGATAAAGAAGCAAAATCTTGAGGAACTTCAGCATTCCAAAGACGAAGAGTATTTACTACATTGTTGTGGTAACCTACGATTGGCACGTCATAAGGAACAGCTGCAACTGTATTATATCCTTCATGAACTAATTTTAAAGAACCATCTTCTTGTTGAGCCATATAAGCATTACCACCAAAATGAACATCAACTTCTTTGTTAGCTTTGCGATATTCCCAAGCGAAACCATTTTTAAGCCAATTATCAGGAATTTCAACTTGTTGATTATCTATTATTTTTTGTTCAAACAGACCATATTGATAACGGATAGTACAACCATGACCTGGAAGGCCTAAGGAAGCCAAAGAATCAATAAAGCAAGCAGCAAGACGGCCAAGACCACCATTACCTAAACCTGCATCTGGTTCCTGTTTAAAGAGTTCTGTAATATCAATATTCAAGTCTTTCAAGGCTTCTTTACAGATTTCTTTCATATCAAGATTGATCAAGTTTGTATTTAATAGACGACCTAATAAGAATTCAATGGAAAAATAATATACTTCTTTGCATTGATTTTCTTCATAGTATTTATTAGTCATAATCCAGTTTTCACTGATGTACTGACGAACTGTTCTAACTAAAGTCTGATATAATTCTTCTTTAGTTAATTCATTCCAATCTTTACCAAATAACATATTTGCTGTTTTTAAGAAATTTTTCTGTAATGAAGCTCTCTCTTCAATTTGCTTATTGATTATTCCTACACTCACTATTACTTCCCCCTATAAGTTTTTACCTTAATCGCACTACCCTGAAATAAAAACTCTATATTTCTAAAAAAACCAAAACCTATATATTAATATTTTATATTATATAATTTATATTATATATATTTATAAATACAGTAATTATCTCATAAAGTCAACTTTAGAGATAATTACTATATTTTTTAACCTATATTATTTTAATATCTTATCTTTTGTTAATCAAATAACTGTATTTTTTTCAATGATCAATGGATAATTTTCAGCACCTTTTAACCATTTACCATCGGATACTACTACATTTTTATCGCAAATTACATTTTCTACTAGAGCATCATCTTGTAATTCACAATTCTGCATGATTACGCTATTTTTAACTTGAACGCCTTTTCCAATTTTAACACCACGGAATAAGATACTGTTTTCTACAGAACCTTCAATTACGCAACCATTTGCAACTAGAGAATTATTAACTTTTGCTTGTTTTTTGTACTGTACAGGAGCTTCATCACGAACTCTTGTATAGATTGGGTTATAACCCATGAATAATTCTTCCCAAATTTCTGGTTCTAACAAATCCATATTAGTTTTGAAATAGGAAATTGTAGAGCAGATTTCAGATACATAACCTTCATGTTGGAAACCATAGATATTTAAATTATCCTGATGACGTAAAATACCATCAATTAAGAAATCATAGCCACCACGTTCATATGCTGTAGATATAATTTCCATGAATTTTTTACGGGACATTAAATAAATACCCATAAATACTTTGGAATTTTCATAAACAGCTGGACGGTTAGCAATTTCTGTAACAAGACCATTTTCACCAGTCTGTAAAATAGTTGCATTGTCTGGACGTTCTTTATTTTCAATATGGTAAACCATAGTGATATCAGCACCAGTATTCTGATGGAAACGAAGAGCTGTAGTAAAGTCTATATTATAAACAAAACGGCTGTTGCAGATTAATACATATTCTTGTTCAGACTGTCTGATAAAGCTCATATGTCTATAGAAAGACTGTAAGTTACCATTACGGCTATCTTTATCCATTTTTATAGCTGGTAAATAGAATAAACCATCATGACGACGTGCTAAATCCCAGTCTTTACCAGAACGAAGATGGTCTAAGATAGAACGAGATTTTGCTGGCATCATCATACCAATTTTTGTAATACCAGAGTTAACCATGCTAGATAAAGCAAAGTCTAATAAACGATAACGACCTGCAAAAGGTAATGTTGCAACAGGTCTTTTTGTTGTAAGTGTTCTTATTTGTTTATCGTCTTCATATAAATCCATTATTCCGAGAACATTTTTCATAATTATATCCCTCTCTTATTTTATCCCACATTTACATTTTCAGTTGCATCGGAAACAACCATTGGTCGTACTGTTTCACCTTCAGGAATTACTACAATAGTGCCATCGTCACTACCTACTTGAGCAGTTGCTTCAATTTTGCTATTTTGAGCTACAATAGCTTTTTCAACAACAGCATCTGCTTCGATTTTTGCAAATGGCATAATTACAGAATTGCTTACTTTTGCACCTTTAGCAATGCGTACACCTGGGAATATAACAGAATTTTTTACTTCACCGCAAATCATAGAACCTTCACTTACAAGAGAATTTTTAATTTTAGCTTTTGGTCCTACATAATGAGGTGGCATAGCCATATCCACGGAATAAATTTTCCATTTACCATTCATTTCAAATGGTTGTTTTTCTTTTAATAAATCCATGTTTGCTTCCCAAAGGCTATCGATTGTTCCTACATCTTTCCAATAACCTTCAAATGCATAGGAATATAATCTAGCTTGGTCAGCTAACATTTTTGGAATAATATTTTTACCAAAGTCATGACTAGAAGTTTCATCTTTAGCATCATTTTCTAAGTATTCACGTAAGAAATTCCAGCTAAAGATATAAATACCCATAGAAGCTAAATTGCTTTCTGGTTTAGCAGGTTTTTCGGCAAATTTAGTAATACGACCTTCTTTATCTGTGCTCATAATACCAAAACGAGAAGCTTCTTTCATTGGAACTTTAATTACACCAATTGTAGCTTCTGCTTTATTCATTTTATGTGCTTCAATCATTTTAGCATAATCCATTGTATAAATATGGTCACCAGATAAGATTAAAACATAGTCTGGATTAGCTTTATTGATAAAATTAATATTTTGGTAAATTGCATCTGCTGTGCCTTTGTACCAATCTGCACCTTTTTCTCTAGCATATGGAGGTAAAATATATACACCACCATTTTTGCGGTCAAGATTCCATGCTTCACCAGTACCTAAGTATGTATGCAATTCTAGTGGACGATATTGAGTAAGTACACCTACTGTTTCAATGCCGGAATTTGCACAGTTACTCAATGGAAAGTCGATGATACGATATTTTCCACCAAATGGCACAGCTGGTTTAGCTATATTTTTAGTTAAAGCTCCTAATCTACTCCCTTGACCACCAGCCAATATCATGGCTAAGCATTCTGTTTTTCTCATAATATAAAACCTCCTGAAAAAAATAAACATAGTCTACACATCTTGTCAATTTAGACAAAAATGCAGGAATTAATCTATAAAAACTATTAAAATTTACACAAACATAACATATTACTTATAAAAACTTAACAATCTTAACAATTGTCGTACATTTTATAAAATTTAGATTAAATAAATTTACACTTCCTTTCTATTTATAAAACTTCTCAAATAAATAAAATTCGTTACATTTTCATTTGACAATATTACAATTCTATATAAATTTTGTAAATCCTTCTTTTTTTTTAAAATTTTTTAAAAAAATAATAAAAAAAGCAGGACATTAAATTTGTCCTGCTAAAATCAACCCTTTTTTATATTTGCTTATCGCGGAAATTTGTAAACCAAATTTTTTAATCAATTCATCTTTTAAAGATAATAAATCTTCAATTTTTCCTTGTTTTAATTCAATTTCAACTTCACAAATAGGAGCTTTATTTTCTCTTCCTTGAACAAAACCAAGATCTAAAGCCACTTCTAGCTTAGAGTCCAGCCATGTTAGCTCTATACACTCACGCACAAAATCTGTTATTACTATCGGTAAAAATTTTTTATCCTTTGTAGTTTTAATCAAAGACCAAATGTCTTTATCTTCAGCAAATACATTTATATCTGGTGTCAACTTTGTTACTTTTTTATTAATTTCCACGCGTTCAAACAGACCATCACTGTTTACTTTTCCCGATTTGTACGTTGCTACGATACAATCATTTTCACAGCGTACACGATAAGCGATTTTATGTTTTTGATAGAAATTATCTTCCGTATCATAATAAATAGCCTTCATATCTATACGTTGCCATGATTGATCTTTATTTTCTTGCAAAAATCCACGTATATTTTCTATTTGGGCTTCATCTTTTATTTCCATTTTTACTTCTATTTCTTGATTATTCATGGATTTCCCAACAACCTTTCTCTTTCAATCTCAAAATAACCTGATGTTTTGCTATTAAACTACTGCGATGAGCAATGCTGATAATTTTTGTATTTGGCAAATGAAATTTCAACATATCATATAAATTGCCTTCTAAATCTTCATCAAGAGCTGATGTCGCTTCATCTAAAAATACAAATTCTGGTCTATATAATAAAATTCGCACAAAAGCTATTCTTTGTTGTTCACCTAAAGATAAAATTCTGCTCCAATCATCAACAATATCCAATTTATCTGCTAAATTTTCTAACTTACAAGCTATGAGTATTTCTTTTATTTCTTCATCACTATATTTTTCACTGATTACTTCTTCAACTACAGGATAAGAAATTGCCTGTCTTAAGCTACCAAGTGGCAAATATGGTCTTTGTGGTAAAAATAAAAATTCTTCTTCTTTTGGCAAATAAACATTACCTTTTGCATAAGGCCAAAGACCTGCAAGTGTTCTTAAAAGAGTTGATTTACCCACACCAGAAGCACCCATGATCAATAAAGATTGATATTTCATCAAATCAATTGTACAATCCTTGATTAAAACATCTTTATTTTTATTAGGAAGGAAAACATCTACATTTTCTATACCGACTTTAATATTAGAAGCATTATCTATGATTAAATCAGATTTCAAATCTAAAGCTTCACTAACATGACGATTAAAACCATCTAAACGGCGGACTACAGAGCACCACTGTGCTATAGTTGTATAGGCATCTACAAAATATGACATTGCTCCTTGAACCTGTCCAAAAGCATTTGATACTTGCATAATCCAGCCCACTTGTACCTCTTTAGCAAACCAACGCGGTGCAGCCAATAATAATGGAATGATAATCGCCAATTGACCATAACCAGCTGTAAAGCCATTTAAGATTTTTTGACGAGTCATAATATCGCGGAAATTGCCAATTACAATCTTAAATCTAGTCAAGAAATTCTCCAATTCTGGTTTTTCACCACGATAAAAAGCAATCGACTCTGTATTTTCTCTTACACGCATCATCGCAAAACGGAAATCAGCTTCATATTTTTGCTGTTCATAATTTAAATTGATAAGTGCCTTACCCACCTTATGAGTGAGATACGTACCAACGATAGAATATACCAAAGACAACCAAACCATATAACCATAGATAGTGAATTCATAACTACCAATAGGCACAGTGATAATTCCTGATAAATTCCATAAAATTACAGTAAATGCCACCAAAGTTATCAATTGACGCACCAGACCAATCGTCAAAGATAAAGTCAACGCTACAAATTGATTGATATCCTCAGAAATACGCTGATCTGGGTTATCCATATCTTTTCCCATCAATTTCAACTTATAATAAGCTCTATTTTCCATCCATCTAACTAAATATTTATCAGTGAGCCATTCACGCCATTTTATCTGCAATAATTGTTGTAAATACACAGAATAAACGCCAATCGCTATATAGATAGCGGCAATCAAGGAAAATTTGCCCACTAAATACCAAAAACTATCAAATTCATAGGCTTGCAAAACATCCCAAAATTCTTTATACCAATCATTTACCAATACCGTCAAAAATACACTCGCTAAATTTAAAATTAAAACAACAGCTAAAATACCATAAGCTTTCCATTTTTGTTCAGAACGCCAATATCCTAGTGCTAAAATTTTAAAAGCCTGTAAATAATACATAATTTTTCTTGAAGTCAAACCATACACCTCTATCCTAAAATTAATTTTCATATCTTCTAAAAAAATATGCTAAAATAAATATATTGCTTACTTTTCTTTCATGAGCAAGAAAAGTAACAAAAGAACTCTACCTCCCGATATCAATTTTACTTTGTCAATTATAAAATTATGTCTATAACGCTCTAAACTCGCTTTGCTCAAACAGTAGAGCTAAAACCATAGCCATAATTTTATCCTTGCCAATAGCCTACGGCTACCGTAAAATTCGCTAACGTGAGGGACATTCGGTATTATTTTTAATAATACTAAATAATTTGTTATATTTTCCGCATTATAAAATTTAGCGGTAATCGCAAGATTATTGAAAAACATTATCATTGAATACGTTTTTTGCTTAACTGTCTGAGCGTAGCGAGTTTTAAGCTTTGTATGAAATGATAATTTTTTTCAAAGCTTAAATTTTATCTGCGGTGGCTTTCTTTGGTTCGTTTCTTTGCCATCAAAGAAATGAACATATAATATAAGGAGGAAAAAATTTTTTATGAATATTTTACTAGCTATTGCTGTTATGATTATTATCATTATTGCTAGTTATTTAGCTGATAGAAAATACCCTACAAAGAGAATATTTATTATTCCTTGTGGCATTATTTTACTTTGTTTTGTAGCTGTCTATAGTTCTTTAGTGATACCATCTTCTTCAAATTCTATCTCCACTGAACAACGTTTGGCTATTTTAAATGAACAACCTTATTTTATAACATGGTACAATGATTATAAAGAAGATATCAATCAGCTAGATAGATTTGCTACAGTCTACCACAAAATCATTTCTAATTATGAAAATCAATCCATATCTGCAACTGAAGCTTTAAGTCAATTGCAAAGATTATATGATGAAACAAATGCTTTTAATAATTCACTGCAAGATGCTTTACCGCCAAATGAATTATCACAAAATAATTATACATTAGTTTATAATATTTTGGAAAAAACTCGTGTTTATAGTTATAAATTAAATGAAACTGTTCGTCAAAGTATTGTAATCATCAACGAAGGAACTTACAATCAAATTGAGCATAAAGATATTGTAAATAATTTAAATCGCATTTATGCTATTGAAGCTCCTATAATGTTAGATATTAATAGCGAAGTATCGCAAATTAAAGATAATCTAACTATCCCAGAAAATTAATCACAAATATAATATATAGATAAAATAAAAGGTGATACTAAAAGTATCACCTTTTTTATTATAATTATTATTATAAATCTTTTACAATTGTTTTGAGATATTCCGCAAAGTCACCAGATAAATCATCACGACGGAGAGCAAATTCTACTGTAGCTTTCAAAAAGCCTAATTTATCGCCTACATCATAACGTTTACCAGTGAAATTATAAGCATAAACATTTTCACGTTTTGCCATAACTTTGAGTGCATCTGTTAACTGTATTTCTCCACCTTTACCTGGCTTAGTATTTTGTAATACTTCAAATACATCTGGAGTGATGATATATCTGCCAAGCACTGCCATTTGACTTGGAGCTTCTTCAATACTTGGTTTTTCAATCATATCATTGACTTTCATCAATTGTTCATTGATAGTTGGCACGCCTGCTACAATACCATAAGAAGAAACCTTTTCTTTTGGCACTTGTTGACAACCTAAAATAGTAGCACCTGTTTGTGTGTACATATCCATCAATTGTTTTAATGCTGGCATTTCAGGATTATAAACTATATCATCGCCTAATAATACAGCAAATGGTTCATTATCAATGAATGCTCTAGCACATAAAATGGCATCACCTAAACCACGCATATGTTTTTGGCGAATGTAATGTACATTGATTTCTGATGTTTCCTGTACCATTTCCAATAATTTAGTTTTACCTTTAGCTTTTAATTCTGCTTCTAAAATTGGTGCACTATCAAAATGGTCTTCAATTGCACGTTTAGCATGACCACTGATGATCAAAATATCTTCAATACCGCTAGCAATAGCTTCTTCCACTATGTACTGAATTGTAGGTTTATCTACTATTGGTAACATTTCTTTAGGTGTTGCTTTTGTCGCTGGCAAAAAACGAGTACCAAAACCAGCAGCAGGTATAACAGCTTTGCGAATACGTTTCATAACAATCTACTCCCTATAATCTACTCAAATAAATAAAATACTTTAAATTATGACAATTTTATACAATCAAAATTTATTATAGCATAAAAAAAGATTTTCTTCATAAAATTATTTATTCTATCCATTATAAAGAAAATCTTTTTTTGATTTACTATTTATATTTGGTTGTTTTAATTTATCTTTTCTACTAATTGGAACAATATCTGAATATCCTATATAATTATCCATGTAAATCTCCTTTACTTACATGAACTTTCACATGATATTTAGCTGAATTATCACTTAAATGATTATTTTCTTTAGGACTAAGAATTATCCCTTAATATTTACATCCATATGAAATGGTTCAATCTTTAAGCCTACTGAACCGCTTATCTCTCAACTTTTCTTATCTTCTTTACTGCTTTTAGAGGATTTTACTTCCATATCAAAACTTATATCTACACTATCAATAGCTAATGCAGGTACCTTTACTATAGCTGGTAATGGAACAGTTAAATCCACATTTTCCATTCTATGAGTTCCCTCCTCACTATTTTCATCATTAACAGGTCGATTAAAACTAAAATTTACTGTTCTAGCAGTTATTACCTTTTTATCTGGTTCATTTGAATCTGGTGTTATCTCTGTCATACATGCATTATTAATAAAATCTGCTGTAGATTTTGCTAACATTACTTGAGCATCACATGTTGCTTTTAATGGTCCACCAATTAGTGAACTCATATCCAATCCACCAAATTGATCTGACATTTTTTCAGACATATATATCACTCCTTATATTTATTAAGTCACCAAAAGCTATAATGATGCCTTTTGGTGGCTCTTTATTTACAAATTCAATTTCAACATAAATATTATTTTTATCATTTTCATTAACAAAATAATTTATCAAATATAAATATTTTCCATGATAATATTCTTTCATTATCAATCATCTATATTATAGCACAGAAAAATATCATAAAAAAAATTAAACTGCACTTTCAAAAGTCAAATATAAAACAACTTTTAAAAATGCAGTTTATTATATTTATGATGAAGAAAACTTATATTTTTATTAATGATTGACCTGTTTAGCTAAAGTTTCATTCATATGTCTTATACCTTCTTCTAAATTAGCCAAATGTTTATCCATGCGAAATAACAAAAAACTTGCTACTACCATAGGAAAACCATAATTTGCTATATACGTAAAAATATATTCCATATTATCACCTTAATTCTTTATTTCTCTAGAGATTTATTAATAAAAGCTAATGCTTTACGATAATTTTTACTTACAGCTTGTACAGATATATGCAATAGTTTTGCTACTTGTTTATATTTTAATCCTTTAAACACTATTAATATAAAAACTTTATATTGTTTGGGTGGCAATTGATGAATAAGTTTCATTATATCTAATCTAGAAGAAATACTATCTGCTAAATCCTCATCTACTGCCAATAAATCCCCAAATTCTTTTACTTCATCTTCATCATCTGTATTCATTTGAGCAGATAATGACACTTCATTTTGCCAAATACGCAAATATCTACGAAATAAAGTATGCACACCTTGATATACTTTTACTTTAGCATAACCGGCAAACGGCACACCTAAAGACTCATTAAAATCTTTAATTGCCTGATAAAAACTAATCACGGCTTCTTCATATGCCTCTTCTTGAATAGATATTAAATGATGTTGTCTAGAAGCACTATTTAATAAATTCTTATACTTATTTAATAATAACTGTATAGCATAATTATCTCCAGCTTTAGCTTTTATTAATAGTCTTTCCATCTAATCGTCTTCTTTCTATCATCAAGAGAATAATTTAAAAGAAAAAGGGGTGACACGCACCCCTTTTTCCTTATTCCGCAGCGATTTCTGCTGTGTCCTGACGATTTACACTACCTAAATTATATTTTTGTAAGCCCGCTATTTTTTGACCGATATCTAAAATATCATCTTCTGATAAAGAAGGATTGATATAGCCGAAACTACGACTGCTATAACTAGCTTTACCTGTAGAAGTAGTACCTGTTTCTACTTTAATGATGATTTCACATTCTGCATTTTTCTTAACTGCCATAATACATTCCTCCTAATAAACTATAAAATTATAAATTAAACTTAAGCTAAAACATCTTGTGTAGTAGTTGTAATATATGCTTCTTTAATAGCTGTTGCTTTATGATTATCTTTGATAATCGCCTGTGTATCAATCATTTTCTGCATGACTACATCGACTTCACTTTTTGTCAATTCATCTTTAGGATCTGCTAAATTATATTTAAAATCATCTCCATTATCTAAAGTAAATACCATTGTTAATTTGCGTGTATCTGCCATTAAAAATCACTCCTTAATTTTAAAATTTAAAAATACATCATAGCTTTAATTGATAACATCTTTTTCCGCCGTTTCTTATTCATCTTATCAACTCCTTACACTTATTTACTTACAACTTAGATGGCAAAAATCAACCCCTAAATAAAAAATTTTTTCTTAGCAAATAAAAAAAGACAAACTATTATCCAAAATTACATAATAGTTTGCCTTTCGCTATATGTGCAGTTATGAATTTAAACTTTATATATTTTCTGCGAAGTATTTTCTAAACTTATATTTTTAAGGTCAAATAAATTCGAGGCGTAAAATTTATCCATTCTCATACCAAAACCAATACAAATTTTAAAAATAGTATCTTCTGTAGGATTACGACTTTTTTCACTTAATAAGCTAGCTACAGTTGAAGGTGGCATTCCTGCTTTATTTGCCAAGCCATTTATGCTCAAATTATAAGCCTTACATAATTCCAAAATCCTATAATCTACTGCCTTTATAAGTAGCATTATAATCAACTCTCTTTTTCTTAGATTAACTATATTATACTCTTATAAAAATAAAATGTATTCGACATGTCGTAAATTTTTATAAAAATAACAAAAATTTTTCCCAAATTTGCTTAAAAGGTTTAATTTCTTCATTTAAACTGCAAGTAAATCATTAAAGGAGTGATTACTTATGCAAAATTTTCAAGTAGTAGATATCTCAACTTGGCAAGAAAAACTCAATTGGCAAAAACTAAAAGCAAATAATATTCAAGGCGTTATCATCAAAATAGGTGAGTACACTCATCTAGATGAAATGTTTATCTCACATGTAAATAATGCTGTAACTTATAATCTGCCCTATGGCATATATTATTATACTCATGCTTCAACAATTGATAAAGCTATAGCAGAAGCTAATTGGGTAGATAAACAAATCAAAACATATCTCAATGGACAAAATCCACCACTTGGCATTTGGTATGATGCCGAAGATAAATCCATGCTCAAAAACAAGATCAATGTAGCCTATATGATCGGCAACTTCATCAACCGACTAAACGAACTAGATTATAATTATGTAGGTCTATATAGTTCCTATAATTGGCTCACCAATATCATTGACTTAAATTTACTTGCAGATTATATTCCCATCTGGTCTGCCCAATATTATCATGAAAACAGCTTTAAACTAGAATATCCTAATCGCATTTGCAAGATATGGCAATACACAGATCATAAGCAAATAGATGATATGATTCTTGACTGCAATATTTATTATGCATAAACCATACTAAAAGAAAACCTCAAAGAAAATATCTTCTTTGAGGTTTTTTTCTATTTATTTCTATCTATTATTGTACATTCTAAAATAATAATCTTTGTATTCACCACTGATGATTTTTTCCCACCAAAATTTATGTGTTAAATACCAATCAATAGTTTTCTTAATTCCATCATCAAATTTAGTAGCAGGGAGCCAACCAAGTTCATTATGAATTTTTGTAGGATCTATAGCATATCTACGATCATGACCTGGTCTATCTGTTACAAATTCAATTAAGTCTTCACTTTTACCAAGCTCTTTTATAATTGTTTTCACAACTTCTAAATTAGTGCGTTCATTATGACCACCAATATTATATACTTCGCCAATTTTCCCTTTGCGAATAATCAAATCTATAGCAGAACAATGGTCTTCTACATAAAGCCAATCACGTACATTTTCACCTTTACCATACACTGGTAATTTTTTATCATTTAAAGCATTTGCTATCATGAGTGGAATTAATTTTTCAGGGAAGTGATATGGTCCATAGTTATTTGAACAACGAGAAATAGTCACAGGTAATTTATAAGTACGATATCTTACTAATATTTTTCATTACTATTTCTAATATCTCTAAATTACTAACATAAGTAAATAAACTAAAATGCTTAACTTTTATTAAATATATTAATCATATTTATCTTATTAATTTAAATATAATAGTCTTGAATATTATATTTATTTTATTACTATAACTATCCCAATATTTATCTAATAATTTACTAACTACTGATTCTAAATATTTCTTTCTCAACAATTCGATAAAACTACAAATAATAAATATTAAACTAACCTTTATTACAAAAAATAAAATATAAAAATCAGAATTTATATATTCTAAATTTGGAAATATATAATCCCAAATTAAATTTCTCATTAAATTATTTTCATGAATCAAATATATTCCTAAAATGCTACTTGCTATTATATTTATAAATCTATTATAAATAGGTTTTCTTGTTAAAAAATATAAAAATAAAGTAATTGCCATAGGAATCGATAAAATGTTTATAAATGGAATAGATAATTTTATTAATATGTTTTTTGAAAATAATATTGCCATCATATCAAAAAAAATTATTGATACAACAATTATACCAACTTGAACTAAAAATAATTTTAAATATTTTCCATTATAAGTTTCTTTTATTTGTTCATAAAAATGTAATCTTAAATATCCACCAATCGAATAAACAAAACCAAAGAATATTAAACTACTATCCATAAATGTATTAAATTTAAAACTTGGTAAAATACTATAAAGTACAAAAGTTAATACTAAAAAGCTTACATATTGATATTTATCTATATTATTAAGAAATTTATTTATAAATGGAATAAAAAATGAAAATATAATATAACATGATATAAACCAATTATATCCAAAATATATAGGAATAGTTTCACTAATAATCATCTTTATAGAATATGGCATATCTAGTCCATAAAAATATATTATTTCAATAATCCATGAATATAGCATCATTGAAATAAACAATAACAATATTTTTTTCTTATTTATTTTTTTATTAATCAAAAAATAACCTGTTATAAGAATAAATATTGTATTCCCCATTCGCCCCCCCAACTAATAATTTGGGTAAATATTATTTGCCAAGATAAATTATCAACTATTAATATATTATAAGATTTATCTAACATGTGAAATACTCCATGTATTCCAAAATGATGCATAATAATTATAATCATAGCAATAATACGTAATAATTCTATAGATGAATTTCTTACTTTATTTTGTTTTATTATTTTATCCATATAAACTTTCCTTAACCTCTAAATGACATATTATTTTTATTTATAATACTATTATTTGAAAACCCTTTTATCATTTACTACAACTATACATTTATTTTTATCATTTATCTTTTAAACTTTAAAATCATATTTTTTATTTTAGATTTTTCTTCAATATTCATAAAGAATTTATACATTATAGCAATATATAATAATGTATATATCAATAATTTTATAACAAATACTACAATATTTTTATCTTCTATTAATCCATTAAAGATATAGCCTATTATAGTAATAATAACAACACCAATTGTTATTTTTCCAATGTTTTTCCAAAATCTACCTATTTCTAATTTAGTAATTTTTAAATAATACCAATTCATTATTAAACCATTGCCAATAAACATAGATAAACCTGTTGCAAAAGCGCAACCTATACCACCATACTTTTTTGCTAATGGAATAGCTAAGCATAAATTAAATATTCCCATGCAAAAATAAACTTTTGCACGAAAATCATATTTATTTTGAGCTTGTAATATAGCCAATCCTATATTTTGTATTAAATCTATTGTAAATGGTACAATAATCAATAATGTAATCCAATAAGCATCTTCAAAGCCCATACCAGCCCATAAATTTATAAAATCTTCACCAAAAATAAAAAATCCACTTCCAATAGCAGCTAATAAAAAGTATTGCCATCTACCAATATTTATAAACAAATTTGATATTTCTTTTCCCTGATTATTCTTTATAACTAATCCTGTAATATGTGGTAAATATACACCAGATATTGCATTAGACATTTGCATATAATTTGTATAAATTATTGCTGCAATAGAATATACTGCAACAGCAACAGCTCCTTCTATAGCACCCAAAATTATTTGATTTGTTTTAAAAAACACTTGATCTATCAATGTTACTAAAAATACACTTAATGATAATTTTCCAAAATCACTAAATAATTTTTTATCATAGTAATGATATTTTATTTTTACATTCAGTACAACAAAACAATAATAGATTCTTACTATTGCTAATATAGAATTTAAAATTGTTTGTACTAATGCTACTGAAAAAGCACTTGGATATTCTTGTAAAATTAATATGACAAACAAAGGTTGCAATATTAACTGTACAGTCTCTAATCCTTTTAAAATTAAAAATTTTTCATGCGCATTAATAATCGCCCTAAAAATCATTGTCATCATATTAATAACAACATTTATTATCAGTAATATCATTATTCTTTTTGCTAAATAAATTTCTGATTGCGTCATACTATACAAAAAAATTTTATCAAAAAAAATATACACACCACTTCCCATAATTATTAATATTACTGTTATAAACATATATAGCCTCATCGAAATAGCTAATATATTTTCCATATTAATATTATCTTTTAATACTCTATATTTACTATAAAATCTTATAATAGATGCTGTTAATCCAAAATCCATGACTCCAAAATAAGCTATAAAAGAGCCAATTAATTGATATATCCCATATTCACTGGTTCCTACATAATATAATAATATAGGAACATATATAAAACCTAATACAGCATGTAAAAAAATATTAATATAACTTATTAATATTCCTATCTTTCTTTGATTCACAATGAACTCACCTTTTTTTTATATAATTAAGTAAATAATACACATATATAGGAAAAATAATATTATATTTTAAAAATTTTAATATAAGATTTTTTTTATCATTTGTAGCATCATATTTATTTTCTAAAATAGATTTTATCAACTTCAATCTTTTTTTATAATTAAAATAATTAAATATACTTTCATTTGATAAAAATACATATCCACCTATTAATTCTACAGCATCATCCCCCATTATTTTTTCTTTATTTTCTATATTCATTTCATCAAGAAAAACTTTTTCAAATTTCAATTTTTTTATATTTGAAATAAATGCCTCATAACTTTTAGAACTTGATAAACTATTTTTATTTTCATGTCTATAAAAATATAAACATTCATTTAAAAATCTATATTTTTTTATATACTTTAAATATCTAAAATTAAATATTTGATCTTCAGCTGTTATATAATCCTCTGGAAACTTTATATTATTCTCTTTTATAATATTTAATTTATATATTTTACCCCAAGGAGTTCTAAGATACTTTACTATATTTAAATAATCCTTTTTTAAATCAAAAGTCAATATATTCTCATCTATTAATTTTTTCTCTTTAAATATATTTTTATCGTAAAAATCCGTATAACAAGATATAAATAAATCGTATGTTTCATATTCATTACAAGTTATTAATCTCTCTATAAAATTATTTTCAATATAATCATCTGCATCAATAAACATAATATATTCGCCTGTTGATATACTTATACCACAATTTCTGCTATAACTAGCACCATGATTATCATTATTTATTACTTTAATTCTATCATCTTTTTTTTTGTATTCATAACATATATTTAATGAACTATCTTTACTACCATCATTAACCAAAATAATTTCTAAATTAGTATATGTTTGATTTACTATAGAATTTAAACACTTTGTCAAATACTTTTCTGCGTTATAAACAGGAATAATCACACTTATTTTTTTCATTACTAATTATTCAATATCTCCTTAAGGTTTATATTTTTTATGTTTTCCTAAGTTCCCCAATAAACCATCTTTTATTGCTATTAATCGCATTTTTACTTCAGAAAAAGATTTTCCCTTTAATACACATAAAAATGATTTTATAATATTTATAACAACATTAATGATAATAAACCCTTTAAAATGCTTATTTATCATATATACTTGGTTTCTAACTCCATAATATCTTTTCCATACTAAATCAATATTCGTTGGATTAGCATCATGTAAAAACTCCATTTTAGGAATACAAATTATATCTCCATATTTATTTAATCTTATTCCATGTTCAGTATCATCATAATAAATAAATAAATCTTTATTTACTAGTCCTACTTTTTTCAATGCTTCCGACTTCATAATTAAACCAACATATGATATACATTCTAATTTAAAATAATCCTTATCATAATCTTTTTTCGTACAAAAGGTTTTTAATCCCAACTTAAATTTATAATTTATAAAACCTCTGTGTGGATTTATACAACTTCCATGCTGAAATACTTTTCCACAAATTGCACTTATATTTCTTTCTTTATTTTTCTCTATAAAATTTTTTGCTATCTCTAAATAATTTTTATCTGGATATGCATCATCATCAGCTACTAAAATCCAATCATTTCCAATTTCTAAAGATTTCTTTTCTCCAAAAAAGAATCCCCCACTACCTCCCAAATTTACATCTAAATTTATTACATATTTTTTATATTTTTCTGTTTCAAGACACCAATTTTCTAAAAATTCTTTGGTTCCGTCTTTGGAGGCATTATTTATCACCACTATACTATATGGTAAATATGTCTGTTCCTTATAACAATTTAATGTCTTTTTTAATTTATCTATTCTATTATACGTAACAATTACAATTCCAAATTTTATCATTTATATAACTCTTTTCACTAAATTTAATACGCTCTCAATAACCTTATCCATATCATAATATTTATATTCACCTAAACGACCACCAAAAATAACATTATTTTCTTGTTTAGCCAACTCAAGATATTTTTGATATAATTTTTGGTTTTTATCATCATTTACTGGATAATAGGCTTCTTCTCCAAGCTGCCAATCTGATGGATATTCCTTTGTAACATATGTTATTGACTGTGTGCTGAATTCAAAATGTTTATGTTCTATAACACGCGTATAAGGTACTTCTCTAGCTGTAAAATTCATAACCGCTACACCTTGATAATTATCTTGCTCTAATTTTTCAGTTTCAAAACGCAATCCTCTATATTCAAGCTGACCAAATTTATAATCAAAATAACTATCTATAGCACCTGTAAATATAATCTTATCTGCTATATTTTGATATTTTTCTCTTTGTTTTACGAAATCTACATTAAGTTCTATATCACAATTAGCTAATAATTTTTCAATAATTTGATTATATCCACCAATTGGTATACCTTGATAACGTGCATTAAAATAATTATTATCATAAGTATAACGAACAGGTAATCTCTTTATGATAAACGCTGGTAAATCTTTGCAATCTCTTCCCCATTGTTTTTCTGTATATCCTTTTATAAGTTTAGTATAAATATCTGTTCCTACTAAGCTTATAGCTTGCTCTTCTAAATTTTTAGGCTCATCTTTTATAACTTGTTTTTGTTTATCAATTATATTTTTTGCTTCTTGCGGTGTAGCTATATTCCACATTTTACTAAAAGTGTTCATATTAAATGGCAAATTATAAATCTCACCACGATAATTAGCTACTGGACTATTAATATAATTATTAAATTCAACAAATTGATTTACATAATTCCACACGTCTTTATTGTTTGTATGAAAAATATGTGCACCATACTTATGGATATTAATACCATCTTTATTTTCACAGTAAACATTACCACCAATATGATCTCTTTTATCTATAACAAGACATTTCTTTCCTATTTTAGTAGCTTCATAAGCAAAAATACTACCAAATAAACCACTACCAACTATTAAATAATCTAACTTCATATTTTCCTCCTATCTATTTTTATAAAAATAAATTCAAACATCTTAAAATAAATCAATACTTTTATAAACTGTATATTCACTAATGTTTCATAGAAAAAATTAGAAAAAAATGATAATGATATACCAATGTATAAATATATATATATTATTAATTTATAATTTATCTTATTTTCTATAGACCTTAAATTACTATATTTTATATGATAATATAGATAACCAAAGACAGCTCCCATTATTATTGAAAATAAAATAATACCTAATAATTCTGCATCAGCATAAAAAGGTCTAAATATTGTATAAACATTACCTAAAGAAACACCATTTATTTCTCTAAAACCAAAATCTCCATCTTCAACAATTCCAAAATTAATATTAAATATTTGAGATATTCTACTATATAGTCTTATAAAAGTATAATAACCTATAGGCAGATATGGTGTAGATACATACTCTTCATTTAAATATATATCTAATAATTTTAATGGTGCTGATATATATATTGATAACTGAGTAAATACTATACTTATTATTGTATCATTTTCCGTCTCTCTTCCAATAACAAAAACGCCAACTAAAGGAAAAGCTACTACTAAAATTACTATTATACTTATATACTTTATTACTTTTAAAAATTTATATTCTATACTCCAATTATATATATACATGTAATGTATATATATTAAAACTATTAAACCTATAATAATAAATATACTTTCACCTCTACCACCAGATAAAAGTGTTATACCCATAGTTAATAATATACTAAAAATATATTTTTTAGTAATTTTCTTTAACAAAAAATAATCATTAACTAATTTATACATTATAAAATATGATGAACAAAAGCAGAAATCATATAAAGCTTTAGCATATGTTGCTAATTTAGCCTCTTCTTTATCTCCAAAAAAAGAAGCTAATCTATATGCAAAAATTTTTTCTGATAAACTTCCTCCAATTCCTAAATTACTACTTATTCTATTGATTTCCATATACATAACAAATAAAGTTATTATTTGTATACCTAAAAATAAATAAAATTTTTTATCACTTAATGTAAAAATAGGATTCTCATTCATTCTCGATAATATTTTATTTTTATCTATATTATAATTAAAATAAAATACAAAATAATATCCTATACAAAAAAATAATACACCTAAAAATATTACTCCAAAAGTTGTATTACTAATTTCTAAATTCCATATCTCTATATTTGGAATTGCAAATACCATACAAAATGCATTAGGTGGAGATAATATATCTTTTTTACTCAATACAAATGAAATCATCCATATTAATACTAAACATAGAAATAATAAAAATAACAAATTATCCCTCCTATTTATTTAATATCGAAACGAAATATTCTTGGAAAATTTTATTTCCTATTTCAACATCATATTCTGCATTTACTATTTTTTTATACATATTTGCTCTATTATATTTTTTACTTTTTAAGATTTTTTCAGCCCATATAGATGGACTTTCATTTAAAGATACATATTCTACTAAATCAGTAATTTGGACTTCTTTTGTTATTATGTCCGATAAAAATATTTTTAATCCTGCTGCCTGTGCTTCTATTCCTACAATTGGTAATCCTTCAAATCTAGATGGTAATATAAAACAATCCATTGCTTGATAATAATCTGCTACATTTTTTTGCATTCCTAAAAAATATACATTGTCATCTAAACCCATTTTATTTACTAAATTAATACTTTCCTGATAATAGCTTTGATTACCAGTTTTACCCCCAATCAATAATAAAACACTATTTTTATCTTTTTTATGAATTTCATTAAAAATTTTTATTAAAAACACATGATTTTTTTGATATGAAAATCTACCAATATGTCCCATAACAAATTTATCTTCTATATTTAAATTCTTTCTAATTTTTTCTCTTGCATCTACATTATATATATATTTTCTACTATCTATCAAATTATGGATTATTTTAAATTTCTTGTTCTTACCAAACATCCACAGTCCAGCTTCAGTAGAACATGCCCAATAGTTTGTTGCACTTATATTCATTAGAAATTTATTTATTTTTATTAAAATCTTTCTTAAAAAATTTTCCTTTTTATCATTACTAGAATTATGTGAATGTATTATTCTAATTTTTACATTAAATACTTTTGCTAAAAATAATGGACACATATGATATAAATCACAAGTATTAAAAACAATAGCATCATAAAATTTAGCATATCTATAAAAAAACTTTATCCATTGCCAATAATGTTTTAAAGGATTTTTCCCACGAGAAACAATATTGTATATTCTATTTCCATTATCTTTTATCTCATCTTCAAAAGCAATTTTTGTTTCCCCAATCATATTAATAAAGTCATAGTCTATACGACTTCTATCTAAATGACGATATTGTTCTATTAAATAAGTTTCTACTCCACCTATGTTTCTAGATAAACCTACTTGTAATATTTTAAATACTTTATCCATAAATTACTTAATCCTCATTATAATATTTTATAAAAAATTATATTATTTATATCCATCAGGATTATTCTTTTGCCAATTCCATGCATCTTTACACATATCATAAATATTATACTTAGCTTTCCAATCTAATTCTTCATTTGCTTTTTTAGGATTTGAATAACATTCAGCTACATCCCCTTCACGTTTACCAACTATTTTATAAGGAATTTTTATATTATTAACTATTTCGAAAGCTTTTACTACCTCTAATACAGAGTACCCTCTACCTGTTCCTAAATTATAAATTTTTAATCCTTTTTTTTCTTTAATAATTTTTAAGGATTTTACATGCCCAATAGCTAAATCTACTACGTGAATATAATCTCTAACACCTGTTCCATCTACTGTATCATAAGTATTTCCATATATTAATAACTCTTTTCTTTTTTTTGCTGCTACTTGTGTAATATATGGCATTAAATTATTTGGTATTCCATTTGGACTTTCTCCAATTAAACCAGATTTATGTGCTCCAATAGGATTAAAATATCTTAATAAAACTATATTCCACTCGTTATCTGATTTATATAAATCCATTAAAATTCTTTCTATAATATTTTTAGTTTCTCCATATGGATTTGTAGATTCTTCTTTTGGCGTGTCTTCTGTTATTGGCATACACTTTGCCTTTCCATAGACAGTAGCAGATGAAGAAAATATTATATTTTTACATTGATATTTTTTTAAACAATTCAATAATGATATTGTCCCACTCAAATTATTATCATAGTATTCTAATGGTTTACATATTGACTCATTTATAGATTTTAAACTTGCAAAATGAATACAACAATCAAAATTATATAGCTTTACTATTTTTTCTAATTCTACTGAATTCCTTATATCTATATTATAAAAATCTATACTTTTCCCTATAATTGATTCAATTCTTTTTTTTACTTTTAAACTAGAATTTATAAAATTATCTATACATACTACATTATGACCTGCATTATACAATTCTATTATAGTATGTGAACCAATATAACCTGCTCCTCCTGTAACTAATATGTTCATAAAATATACAACCTTCCTTTTATCTATGTTTTTGCCAATAACGTAAATACGCTAATATAGGTAATAAAAAAAAGATATTATGCTTTATCATCCATAATATTAATTTTCTTTGTTTTGATAAATTCTTTATTTCCTTTAAACTTAAAGCTTCTCTTACTAAATCATTATCTAAAAATGCTCTATATTTTCTTTTCTTTATTTTATATGATTCTTTATTTAATGGATGAAAGTAACTACTAATAGCACTTGTAATAATTGCATATTGTAATCTATTATATAACCAATATGTTAAATTTTCCTTATTATTACTTTTATCAATAACTTTTTTTATTTCCTTAAAGCCTTTTATAATATATAAACAATTTTCTTCACTATACATTGATGATATTGACTCATCATTATATACATAATGATAAAATGCCTTATCTATATAATTAACACTTTTTAATACTTCAAATAATCTTATATTAAATTCTATTCCTTCTATACCTTGTTTTAACTGCTCATTATGAAAAATATTATTATCCACTAATACATTTCTTCTATATAATTTAGCAACAGCCGAAGATAAATACGCTCTAAAATTTAATATTTGCTCTTGTAAAAATTTACATTCTTCATTTTTATACACTTTATTTTTCTCTAAAAAACTATTATGAAATTCTTTTCTATTTCCATAATCTCTTAAATAATCACATACTACTAATTCTGCATATATATATGTTCCCTCATTATACATTACTTCACACATATTATTTTCTATCCAATCATCACCATCCACAAACATTATCCATTCACCATTTGATGACATAACTCCTGTATTTCTTGCTGAAGATAATCCCTCATTATTTTTATGAATAACTTTTATTTTTTTGTTTTTCATAGCATATTCATCACAAATTTCTCCACAATTATCCGGGGAACCATCATCTACTAGAATAATCTCTATTTCTTTTAAAGTTTGATTTATACAACTTTCTATACATTTTCTTAAATATATTTCTGGCACTTTATATACAGGTACAATAATAGAAACTTTTATATTATTCATTTTATATTCCTCTAAAATATATAATTATTTTAATTTATTATATATACTTCTTATAAAACTATATATTCCCAATTTAGCTGATAGACGTCTAATTATTCTTTCTGTTTTTATTTTCAATGTTTCTCTAAAATATTTATTAAATAACTCATCTCCATTTAAAACCTGCAAATCTCTTACAAAACCTATTCTTTTATAATTCATTTCTACAGAAGTATTTAATTCTTTTACATCTTTTGTAAGAAAATTAATATCTATTCTTTCATAATTAACTTTGTTTTTTATATCGTTAAAAATCTTAATCCCTTTTTTTGTATGAATTAAAACCCTTGTTGTTCCCTTATCATCAAGATTTTTAGTAAATTTATTTGTAACAAAACAATCCCAAATAGTAAAATCACTTATTCTATATTGTTTTTTAAATACACAACTATCATAACAAGAAGGTCGATGACAAATATTTAAAAACATTGCTCTAAGCATCGGATCAGATTCTAATCCATTATGATATACTTTTTCACCATTAGATAACTGTATAGAAATTTGAGAATGATTATATCCATAAAAAGATTTATCTCTAAATAATATATTTTTTATATTATTACCATATTTACTTTTCTGATATTCAACATATTTTTTCCACAATAATGGAGAAGGCACTGCTCTACAGACAACATCTACTGTTATAAGTTTATTATAATCTTTTCTTAAATATTTTTTCAAACCTTCTATTTGACACGCTGTTCCACTAAAGCATACCCATCTACCTTCATCTAAAAAAATTTTAGCCTGTTTAAAAGTTTCACCTATTTTACTTTGAACATACTTACTATTTCTATATAATCTTAAATCTAATTCATTTTCTATATAACTATGAACCACATTTAAATTATCATCATATTGGACACCAAAAACAACACCTTTTCTATCAAGCACATATTTTGCTATTGCCGAAAAAGCTCCTCCTGATGTACTTTCTTTTCTTATTTTCTCATCTTTATTTTGAATTAAATATCCTTCTTGTTCAAAAACTTTTTCTTCCGCTTTATTTATAATTGGACAAACCTTTTCACATAATCCACAATCTATACATAGATCTTTATTTACATTTGGATATAAAAAACCCTCTTCATCAGCTTTCATTTCTATACAATTTTTAGGGCATATACTATAACAAGCTGAACAGCCACAACAGTTTTTTTTATTTTTTATTTCAATCATTTATTTACCTGCCTCTAATGCTTTCATTAAATATTCATATGATTTTTTTCTGCATATTTCTATTCTGTCCCATACTATTTCATAATTAATATCTAAGCTTAAAGCATCATTCACATTCATATCAGATGTAATAAATCTTTCATGCAAATTTAATAAGTTAAATAGTGAATGCATTCTAGAATTAGTAGATAATATAGATCCTTCTTTAAATCGTCTGAAAGTAAAAAATTTCTTACCATTTAATACAGAAAATACTGTTCCATGAAAAGAATCTGTAAGAACTAGTTCTGCATTTCGAATTAAATTTACAAATTCCTCTGGACCTATATCATATGGTGCATAATCAGGAAAAGATATATCACTTTTTATATACTCATCCATATGCAATAAAGATACAATTTTATATCCAGTTACTTTTCTAATTTTATCTGCAAATTCTCTCTGTTCAGGATTATTTCCTAAGAAATAGCAAAAAATATATTTATCTTTGTACAATCTTTTATTTGGAAAATAATTAAGCCATTCATCTTTTGTAAATAATAAAGTAGGATCACAAACTACAGGTACTTCACGATGAGCTACTTGTTTTACAATATTTTTCCCACCTTCTTCACGTACTGATACATAATTTATACGATTTAAAAATTTACTAGCAAAATTCCATTGTCTTTTAGGTAAAGATGAAACACCAAAACTTGTAGCATATGCTATTTTATTCACATTCTTAGGAACAAAATTTAAAGTATAATAATTTGCATCAATATTTGAAGGCAACCATAATTGATCACTTCCAACAAGAACAGATGAATAATTATTACAATAATTTCCTATTTCTTTTTTTGAATTATATATCGGAGATAATTTATATTTAGTATTTTTGAACTCATTAAATTTTTTATCTCTAATTAATATATTTTCCTTAAAGTTATTATCCATTTTCTTTAAGAAAAACCTTTTTATAAAACCTAATTTTCCTTTAACAACATTCCAATCATGTAATTGTCTCATATAATATTTTAATTTTGCATTACGAATTTCTTTAGCTATACCATCAATACAAATTGTTTCAGATTTATAACCTAATTTTTCTATAACTTGTTGGGTAGCATATGCTTGAAGCATACTTCCATAATTTTTTTGAAAATAACATGATACGATACCAACTTTTTTCACTAGCTTTTCATTCCTTTATAAATATTTAAATAAGATATTGCCATATTCTTTATATAAAAATTATTATCCATTAATATTTTTGAATTATATCCTTTTTTATTAATTAACTCTTTATTTTCTATTAATTCATTGATATTGTTAGTAGCTTCTTTTTTATCTTTATATAAAAATCCATTATCTCGTACTAAATCTCTATTTCCTACGCAATTAGACAATACAACAGGCAAACCTACAGACATAGCTTCTAATACAGACAATGGTAACCCTTCCCATAATGAAGTAGATAAATATATATCTGCATTAACTAAATAACATTCTAACTCTTTTCGTTCTATCCAACCTGTGCATTTTATATTTGGTGAATTTAATTCTGATTTCAATTCACCATCACCACACCAAATAAATTGAATATTAGAATTATCTTTGAATTCTAAAGCTATATCATTAAAAAGTTTAGGATTTTTTTGGATAGATAATCTACCTACAGAAATTATTGTTATTTTATCACTCATATTTTCTTTTTTTTCTATCTGTAATGGTTTTATTCCATTATTGATAAAAGTAACATTTTTTATTCCTTGTTCTTCGATAACTTCTTTTTCAGATTGAGAACAAGCTACTATTTTCCCACCAAAAAAACTGGCAAACTTCTCCATCCAAATAAAAATTTTTCTTTTTTTAAGACTTACATCTAAACGCAAAAAAGATATCGCATGCGGAGTATATATCGTTTTCTTTGATTTACCCAATAAAAAACTTACTATACGACCAAGAAAACCTGCTTTACTAGAATGTAAATGTATTATATCTATATTATCTATCTTTTTTAATATAGTATATAATTCCCATAAAGCTTTTATATCCTTTAAGGGCTTCATCTCTCTTTGTGCTGTTTTCCATTCAATGAATTTAACATTTTTATTGAATAACTCTTTAAAGTTTTTAGGTGTATTTTCTCTATTTGTACCATAGATTACTATATGTTCTTCATTTGATAATTCACTTGTCAAATCAACTAAAAAATTAAAAGTTCCACCTGCAAAACATTCCATTACATGTACAATTTTCATTCTTAAACTCTTTCCAAAATATATCTTAGACTGCACCTTTACTACAAAATACTGCTTTTATAGTTTTTATTAACAATATAACATCAATCCATACAGACCAATTACGTATATACCAATCATCCATTCTCAATCGACCTTCAAAAGTCACATCAGAACGACCATTTACTTGCCAATATCCTGTTATTCCTGGCACTGTAGAGATAATAATATTATAAAAATGTCCCATCATTTCTTTTTCACGAGGAAGATATGGTCTAGGACCTACAAGGCTCATCTCACCTTTTAATACATTGAGAATTTGTGGCAATTCATCAAGGCTAGTTTTACGCATAATTTTTCCAGCTTTAGTAACACGAGGATCAAAATCATGAAGCTTTTGAAATTCATCCCATTCTTTTTTTGCCACTGGATTTTCTGCTAAATACTGCGTTAATAATTCATCACCATTTGTATACATGGAACGAAACTTATAACAAGTAAATTCTTTGCCGTTTTTGCCAATGCGTTTCGCATTATAAAAAATAGGACCTTTAGAATCTAATTTTACCCATATAGCACAAACTATTATTATTGGAATCACCGGTATACAAATCAATAAACCTACTACTATGTCAAAAATTAATTTAATAAATTTATTGATATTGCGAGCTAAATTATTACGAACTTTTATCAGCATAAACTTTTCATCAAAAAAAGTTTCTAAATCAGCTCCTCCCATAGGAATAGCTTGTAAGTTAGGAATGATACAGATATTTTTTACCAATGGCTGTACACGATGAATAAGATTTTGCATTTTCGCTTGTTCCAAATATGGAATAGCTATCAATACATTATTTACTCCTGTAGTTTTAATAGTCTTTTCAATATCTTTAAAATCACCTAATAGCGGATAATTTTCTAATCCTTTTATAGGATTTTTATCACTGATTAAACCTACTATTTTATAAGAACTCATTCCTATATCACTATTGATAGCTTTAACAAAAGATAATACTTCTTCTTGAGCTCCAATGATAAGTAAAGGAATTTGAAATATATTTCTTTCATCTAAAATACGCTTTAATAAGTAACGCATTATCACTAGACAAATAAAACTAACTAGCCATAATAAAGCTAAAAAAGCTATACTATGCTCAGTAGAACTTGCTCGCACGAAAAAAAATAATAATATAGCAATAATACTATAGATACTGCTATAAAAAAGCGACTCCACCCTCTGCCAAAAAGGAATAATGCGTCGATAAGTCCTTGCAGCAGCAATAAAAGCTATATAAATAAACGGTATAACGACAAATAAATCTATCTAACGAAGATTTTCCTCACTAAAATATATCGCTATCATCTCCGATAATAATATCGCTAGATAATCTGCCATCAGTGATATACCGGACCAAATTATGCGGATATTCTGTTTTAAATTAGTTTTATAATTTTGTGCCAATAAATTCACCTACATTGCATTTATTTTTATTTATAGTATAAAAGGAGAAGCTATATTTATCTTAAAATCTATACTTCTCCTTTTACATTTATTTCCTATTATAAGCCATATCTTCTACTATAATTATATAAAGTATAACCAAAACTGATCATTATACCTAAAACAAAGCCAATCGCTACAATTATTTTTTTATTTGGCTTAGCTGGCATATCTTCTTTTGGCAGATCTGCTGCATCGATGATCTGAATATCCATAGAATCTTTCGCTTCTTGAATTCTAGTCTGTTCATAGTTTTGAACAAGAGAAGTATATACTTGACCTGTGATATTCGCTTCACGAGATAGACGCATATATTCCACACTATCAGCAGATAATGTAGCTATACTTTCTTGGGCTTCTGCTTGTTTTGCTTTCAAAGCTTCTAAAGAAGCATTATTTACAGATATCTGCACTTCGGTGCTGATTTTATCCTTTAAAAGGCTCGCTTGTACTGGACTTAATGTTACTGATTGAGAATTTACAGCCTTTGCAATTTCGTCAGATAATGATTTCTCAAGGCTATTTAGTTCTTCTTTCGCTTTGATCACATCTGGATGTTCATCAGTGAATTGTTGCTGAAGTCCTACAAGTTCTACACGTTTATTGACTATAGACTCACGGATATTGCCGATATTTGTATTATCAGAAACATTATATTCTAATAAAGAAGCATTTTGTTGTTCTAATTGACTAGTCACGCCAGCAAGTTTTGCACTATTTCCTTCACTCTGAGCTTGAAGCTGTGCAATACTATTATCATAAGTATTTAAACTATCAATAATAGATTTAGTTTGAGCATCTGGTGCATAGATTTTATGTTCCTGCTGATATGCTTGCAATTTATTTTCCGCTGTTTCCATCTCTTCTTTAGCGATTTTCATGCGTTCATCAAGGAATTTTAATACAGAAGAATTATCTTCTTTATTTAATTTAGTCATCAAAGCTAAAAAATTATCTGCTACCCCTTGGGAAATCATCTGTGCTTCCTCTGGAGTCTTACCATAAGCAGCTATAGTTATTAAATCTGTCTTTTTAATATTAGTAACTTCTAAATTTTTCTTTGCAAAACCTTCTGCTGTTAATTTTTCTTTATCTTCATCTGGTAAATCTAATTTAGCAATAATAGGCTCTAAGACTTCACGAGATTTCATCAATTCAATATAAGATTCAGGTGAACCAGAACTTCCTCCACCTATATCTATACCAAAACCAGCTGCCATAGCTGCATAGCCTGACATAGAACTACCAGATTTTACACGCACAAGTGTAGTAGATTGATAAGATTTTGGTAAGACAAAAGCCACTATAGTAGCGATAATAGTACAAATTACTATTATCGCTATAACTATCGTTTTCTTTTCAATCATTAAAGAAAACAATTTTCTTAAATCAATTGTATCATTATCATTTGCATTATTTATATCCATTATTTCACTCCTAATTAATCAGTCAAAGCTCTATACGTACTATATACATTGATAAGTGGTAATACGTCTTTATGGAAGTCAATTTTATTGGATTTAGGAATATATAAGATATCTCCATCTTCTAGAGCAAAATTCTGACTGATATCATGTTTTTCTATATAATCTTTAATATTAGCTTCTTTCACATACATAACGCCATCATCTATACGAATGACTTGCACTTTTTTGATACGACCATATGTAGTCACCCATCCAGCTTTAGAAATAGCAGATAATACATTCATATCATCAGAAGCTAATTCCACTGTACCAGGACTATTGACTTCTCCTAATACCTGTACTTTTCTAGGTCCATAATTAGTGACGATTATTGACATATCAGGTATTTTAATATATCTACCAAATTTTGCAGTCAATACCTGTTTTGCTTCTTCAATAGTTAGACCTGCTAATTTTACGCTACCAGCATAAGGTAGATTTACATAGCCATCTGTACCGATCATAATGCTATCCAATCCTTGAGCATTTCTAAAGCCAATTATTCTAATTGATATCGTATCATATTTATATAAACGATAATGTTCATCATAATCATCTAATGATTTTAAAGATGCTGGCTTGAACACTGAAGTATCTGCCTCATCCATGATCACTGCACTATCAGCAATATTTGTATATACATCTTCTGGCGCTGCAAAAGCAGTAGTTGATAATGCTGATACTAATAAAGCTGTAACTATCGCTTTTTTATAAAATCTTCCCATAAAATCCTCCACAAATTTTATTATTAATTTATAAATCCATTCTTAACTAATTTTATATTATATCATATATATGTAAAAATCCAATACTATATTATTTCCTTATTTTATATTTATATTTTACAAAAAAATATAATTTTCCTAATAATATCAAATCTAAACTTATATATAAAAAAAACTCTAGAATTTAAATTCTAGAGTTTTTTTTATTAATCTTTCATTAAAACTTTATAAATATAAGCCATAGCTATAGCTAAAATAACGAAACCAGCTACTACACCGATCCAGCCACTACCTGCAATACCTGCTACTAAATATCCTAAGAAAGAGCATGTAGCTACTACGATTACATATGGAACCTGTGTACTTACATGGTCAATATGACTACATTGAGCCCCCGCAGAAGCTAAGATAGTAGTATCAGATATTGGTGATACATGGTCACCACCTACAGCACCAGCCAATACTGCTGCTACTGTAACCACTAAAAGATGAGGATCAGTAGATACTACAGCAAGAGCGATAGGAATCAAGATACCGAATGTACCCCAAGAAGTACCAGTAGCAAAAGCAAGACCGATAGCTACAAGGAAGAATACAGCTGGCATGAACATACCTACAGTAGCATTATTAGATACGATACCGCCAACATAACCACCGATATTCAAATAATCTTCACCACAAACACCAGATAAGCTCCAAGCAAGACATAAAATAAAAATAGCTGGAGTCATAGCTCTAAAACCTTGGTTAAAACATTCACAGAATTTACCAAAGCGAAGCACCCCACGTGGTACATAGAGTAAGAATGTAAATACTAAAGCGATAAAGGAACCAATTACTAGACCTCTAGCAGATTCGCAATTGGCAAAAGCATCAGATACACTAGCACCATCTAAAATACCGCCAGTATAAAGCATACCGAAGATACAGCCACCGATTAAAACGATAAGTGGCAATAATAAATCTAAGATTTTACCATTACCTACTATTTCCATCTGTTCTTCTTTATATTCTTCAGGAATTACTAATTTGCCACCGCTTTTTTTCTCTAAAGTTTTCATAGCAGCAAAATCTTTACCTGTCCAAATCAAGAACAACATAAAGATAATAGTAAACCATGCATACATATTAAAAGGAATTGTCTGCAAGAATAAGGAGAAACCATCAATAGCACTGTCTTCTGGAAGTGAAGAACTAACTGCTGCTGCCCAGCTAGATACTGGAGCGATAATACAAATTGGTGCTGCTGTAGCATCAATGATATAAGCGAGTTTTGCACGAGTTACATTAAATTTATCAGTAACAGGTCGCATAACTGTACCTACAGTCAAACAGTTAAAATAGTCATCGATAAAGATAACTACCCCTAAGATAGAAGTAACGAGTAAAGAACTGCGTTTTCCTCTGATTACACTTGCTGCCCATTCACCATAAGCACGAGAAGCACCAGAGCGAGCAATAGCTGCTACAATAATACCTAATAAGACCAAAAATACTAAAATATATACATTTCCGCCAACTTTATCGGACATAATTGCAAAAAACGTATCAATAGCAGCTAATATATCAAAGCCTGTGAACATTAAAGCCCCTACAAAGATACCCACAATCAACGACATGTATACTTCTTTTGTCGCCAAAGCCAATACTATGGTAATTATCGGAGGCAATAGCGACCATGCTGATTCAACCATTCATTTTCATCCTTTCTTATATATACAAATTATAAATAGTTAAAAACAATAGCTATATTATACCATCTATAGACTATTTGGCAAAATGCTTTTTGATTATTGTGAGCCGCATACTTGTGATTTTAATCATGAGTTAGGCGAACAAAATAGTCAGCGTATATAGAAATATGTACGTAGAGATAGACAAAGAGCTAT